>Ga0194132_10012281_pt1 | contig 10720 bp, 7 predicted proteins | sample TA2KigOf80mmetaG_FD_148612 | JGI IMG/M metagenome (GOLD analysis project Ga0194132, IMG submission 148612) | Freshwater microbial communities from Lake Tanganyika, Tanzania - TA2015054 Kigoma Offshore 80m | ecosystem: Environmental > Aquatic > Freshwater > Lake | place: Tanzania: Lake Tanganyika... | reverse complement strand
TGTGCGGCGTGATGATGTCTTTGTTCCCATAACACCCCACCGCCCCAACCGTCTGGTCGTCGGTGAAGAGAAAGATGATGTTCGGCCGCGAGTCGGCGGCGTGCAGCGCGGCCAGCGGCGCGAGCAGGAGAGTGGTGAGGATGAGTTTCATGGCGTGAACTTCAACTTGCCACAATACAACGCCGAGTGGCATTCGTGAAGTCCAGGGCCGCGAAGACCGTGGCTACCAACGGTGCGAGACGAGATTTCATGGCATTGATTCTATCATTTGGGGACCTTGTCTGTCAGCCGAAGTTCGTCGGGATGTGGGACGATCCTCCCGCCACCCGTGCGGTTGAGCGCGAGCGGCGAAGGTGCCTCCAATTGCTGCAGGGCAGTCCCGCATATTGACCCTATCCTTTTCCACGCCAACAGGTTCGACAAACTCGCCCCCGTCCCCATCTGTACCCTCTGACGGGGAGAAAATAGCCACCGTGTTACGTTTTTCCCTATCTGGTTACGTTGTTAGCGTTGGCTTTTGCGGTTCGCGCGTGGCATCGTTTTCGCAGTAACCATGTCTTCGCCTTTGCCGCTGCACCCAACGCGATGGTTTGATTTTTCAAAGCGACTCGCCTCGATCGCCGTGTGTGGCGTGGCGCTGGCGGTGGCGCAGGTCAGCCAGGCGACCGTGACGCTTGCCCCGCTGTTTCGCGATGGCGCGGTCTTGCAGCGGGACGCGGCGCTGCCGGTGTGGGGTCGCGCCCAGCCGGGCGAGGCGATCGAAGTGATGTTCAAGGGGGCATCGCGCAAGACGGTCGCCGACGCGGACGGACGCTGGACTATTACCCTGCCGCCGCAGAAAGTTTCCACCGAGCCGGCGGAACTGGTGGTTATCGGTCGCGTAGCGGTGCGGGTGCGCAACGTGCTGATCGGTGACTTGTGGCTGTGTTCGGGACAGTCGAACATGGGCTTCGTCGTGTCGCGCGGACTGAACGCGGAGAAAGAAATCGCGGAAGCCAACTTTCCGTTGATCCGCTGCTTTGAGGTTCCGCAGGTTCCCGCGGTTGAGCCTGTGGACACGAGCAAAGGGAAGTGGGTGCGTTGCAGTCCTGAAACGGCCGGTGATTTTCCCGGGGCGGCATTCTTCTTCGCGCGGGAAATGTTTCAGCACCACGGCGTGCCGATCGGGCTCTTGCACGCCAGTTGGGGCGGCACGCAGATCGAATCTTGGATGAGAGCGGACGCACTCGCAGCGGATCCCGCGTGGGCGACTATCCAAGCGGCGTGGCGGAAGCGTCTTGCGGATTACCCCAGGAAACTGGAGAACGCTAAAATGGCGACGGCCCGTTGGGAAGCGGCCTCGAAAGAGGCGTCGGCCGCAGGGCGACCGTTTACCGACCCGAAGCCGGCCGCGGCGGAAGGGCCGGGCAGTCGGTGGATGCCGGCCAGCCTCTATAACGGCATGATCGCACCGTTTGCGCCGGCGGCGTTGCGCGGCGTGCTCTGGTATCAAGGGGAGGCGAATGCGCCCCGCGCTTCGGAATACGCGAGCTTGTTCCGGGGATTGATCCAGCAGTGGCGCGCTGCGTTCGGACAGGGTGACTTGCCGTTTTATTTCGTGCAGTTGGCCAATTTCAACCGGGAGAGCGATGCGACGCGCACGACGTGGGCGCACTTGCGCGAGGCGCAGGCGGAGGCCCTGGCCCTGCCCAAAACGGCGATGGTCGTGGCGATCGATATCGGCGAGGTGAACGACGTGCATCCCCGGAACAAGCAGGAGGTCGGGCGTCGCTTTGCATTGATTGCACGATACCAGTTGGAAGGCGATGCGGTTGACTGTTCCGGACCGGTGTTCAAAGCCGCCGTGCGCGAAGGCGCCGCCTTGCGGGTGAGTTTCGTCCACGGCGAAGGCCTGCATTCGCGCGCGCAGACATGCAGGCTGACCAGTGCTGCGAGTAGTAGGGAGAGGAAGGTAAGCGTGCGTTTCATCGTTACTGCAAGGGATTTCCTTTTCGAGCCCGCCCGCCCACGAGTCACCGGTCGGCGTGGGATGGTGGGGGTTCAAATCAGATCCAGCTCCTTCAGCGGGCCGGTCGAGGTGCCGAAGGATTTGTCCTCGAAGCCGAGTTGATGCAGCACGCTGAGGTAGAGATTGCTCAGCGGCGCGGTGCCGGGCGGGATGGCGAGGTGCTGGCCGTGTTTGAAGCGGCCGCCAGCGACGAGCACGGGGAGGTCTTTGTTGCTGTGGCTGTTTCCGCTGCCGAGGTTCGAAGTGACGACGATGGTGGTGCGGTCCAGCAGCGTGGAGTCTCCTTCGCGGGTGCTTTTTAGATTGGTGAGCAGCGTTTTCAGTTCGTCGAAAAAGGCGCGCTCGACACGTTTGAGTTGGGCGATGTTGCCCTCGTCTTGGCCGTGGTGGGAGAGGTTGTGATAGCCGATGTTCACGCCGGGCACGACGACGCTGTCCTGCCGGAAATAACCAAACGTGACGACGCGCGTGCTGTCGGTCTTGAAGGCGAGATGCGTGAGGTCGCAGACGCAGCGCAGGTTGGTGATGATTTCGTCCGGGGCGAAGGGCGCGGGCGGCTTGGCGTCCACTTTCGGTTTCGGCTGATGCATCCATTCCTCGGACTTCACGAGGCGCTTCTCGGTGGCGCGCACGGACTCGAAGTATTCATCGAGCTTTTCCTGGTCGCGCTTGGAGAGACGCGGCTGCAAATCGCGCGCCTCATCGAGCACGTGGTCGAGAATGCTTTTGCCGCGACCGATCTCTGCGAGGACTTTGGTTTTATTGGCGGCGCCATCCTCGGCGAAGAGCTTGGCGAAGGCATCGGCGGCGTTTTTCTCCGCAGGCACCATGCTGCCGCCATCGGTCCAGCCGAAGTCATTGGCTCCGGCGCTCAGCGCGAGCGAGTCAAACCGCGTGTGCTGGCCGAGCACGTTTGCGACATGCTGGTCGAGCGAGTGCCGATTGCGCTCGGTCGAAGGCACACCGGTGAAGATGCGCGGCTGCGCGGCGTGACCGCCGTTGACGCCCGGATGTTCGAGACCGGAGATGACGCTGAAGCGATCTCGCAAGTCGGCGAGCGGTGCGAGATACTCGGGAAGTTCGTAGCTGGTGCCAGATTGTTTCGGGACAAACGAGTCGCGGTAAATGCCGAGCGGCAGACAGACGAGCAGCAGGCGTCGAGGCTCTTTCGCGGCGTCCGCGGCGTGGACGATGCCGCCGAGCGATTCGAGCCACGGCAGACTGAGCATGACGCCGGCTCCGCGGAGGAAGTTGCGACGGGTGGAGAGTGCGGGTTGTGGGTTCATGGAGTGTGGCTGGCGTTGGTTTACGGGTTTGCAAAAACGGGGCTGGAGACGAGGTCGAGCACGAGGGACTTCATGCCGCTCTTCTTCTCGCGGGTTTTGGTGGCGATGGCTTTGAGTGGCTGGCGGTCGGCGAATCCGGGTGCGCGGCCGAGGGCGAAGGTGGCGAGCTGGTTCGTGAGATTTTGCACGACGAGGTCTTCGCGTTTCTTCACCAACTCGCGGAATTCCTGGAAGCTGCTGAAACGACCCACGCCCGCCCATTCATCGGCGGGATGGACGGGCTTGCCGTCGGCGAGTGTCTTGCGTTTGCCCTGGCCATCCTTGAGCGCGCGGTAGCTCTCCCGCCAGCCGCCGATGACATCGAAATTCTCCAGCGCAAAACCGAGCGGATCGATCTTCCTGTGACACGAGGCACACGCGGCGACTTCGCGGTGCTTCGAGAGCTGCTCGTTGATCGTGGTCGCGCCGCGAATGTCCGGCTCGATGGGCGGCACGTCCGGCGGCGGTGGTGGCGCGGGGGTGCCGAGGAACTTCTCCAGCAGCCAGGTGCCGCGAATGACGGGCGAAGTCGTACTGCCGTTCGATGTGACCGCATGAATGCTTGCCTGGGTCAACAATCCGCCGCGCACGGTTTTCAATTTGTCCAGGCTCACGCGGCGAAAATCCGGCCCCAGCACGCCAGCGATGCCGTAGTGTTTCGCGAGGCGTTGATTGAGCATCGTCCAGTCGGAATCAATGAGCTGGCTGAGCGGCAAATCGCGCTGGAACATCTCCGCGATGAAGTGCTCCGTCTCTCCACGCATCGCGGCTTCGAGTTCGGCGTCGTATTCGGGATAGAGGTCCGCGTTGGCCTTCATCGCGCCGACCTCGCGCACGCGCAGCCATTGTCCGGTGAAGTCCTTCAAAAAGCGTGCTGTGCGGGCATCCGCCATCATGCGCTGGGCCTGGGCGCGGCGTTTGGCAGCATCGAGCAGACTGCCATCGGCGGCGGCTTTCATGAGTTCGTCGTCCGGCGTGGAGCGCCAGAGGAAATACGACATGCGCGAAGCGATGGCGAAGGCGTCAGGCTCACCTGGAGGCTCTTCATGGTAAAGAAAACGCGGCGAGACCAGCATCGCGGCCAACATGCTTCGCAGCGCCTCATCGGGTGTCATGCTCTGCGCGAACTTCTCGAACAACGCGCGATACTTCGTCACCGCGGCGGCATCCACCGGCCTGCGGAAAAGCTTCGGCGCTAAGTGCGCGACGATGGCGGCGGCTTTCTCCGGCGTGGGCTGCGCGGGATCGATGTCGCCGAACAACGTGCGATGCCCCTTCGGCGGCCACGTTTCATAAATCGGTCCCTCGATGCTGAAGGAGCGGATGCCGATGAAAGGCCCCGGTTGATCAATCATCGCGCGGCCTTGCGAGTGCGGCGCGCCATCGATCATCGTGAACATTACGCGTTCACCTGGCTCCATGTAGTAGCTGGCCTCGACTTCGCGGGGCTTGTCGTCGGTGAAGGTGAAGACGGTTTCCACTTTTGGAATCACGCCAGGCCCGGGCCGTCCGACGCTGAACTTCAGCCGCGTGGGCTTGCCATCGTTCCTCATGGCGAAAGCGATCGCCTTCACCTTGCACCATCCAGCCGCTCGTCCTGGATAACTGAGTGCGGGCCCACCGCTGAAATACTGCTGCACGGTCATCACGGCATCGAGATGCGGGCCATCGGATGCTTTGGGCGGACGCAGCGTGCCGTTTTCCAGCACTGGGAAGCGATAGCCGTGAGATTCGGGATTCGCCTTGACCGCCTCCTCCATCTTGCGCGTGTTTGCTTTCTCTTGCGGTGTCAGGCTGTCGAAGTTCGCCAGGCGGGACTCCAGATTCTTGCGGGCGAGTTCGATCGCTCGGCGATTGCCGTCATGGAGCGTGAGCGTCGTGCTCTTCGTCTCGGGCCGTGCGGATGGCGCGATGGCGCGGGCGAGGACGAACTCGGCGGCCTTCATGTATTCCTGCATCTGCGCAGCGGAGAGCATCAGCGCTGCGCCGTTGTTGTCGAAACCATGCTCCCGCATGTCCTCGGGAAAGCCGGAGGTGAAGTCGCCATGCACATCAAAGAGGTCCGCGATGGTGCTTTGATACTCTGCCCGATTCAGTCGCCGCAACACGACCTCGCCACCCGCGCCCTTGAGGGCCGCGGTGGCCCGGGAAAGCTCGCTTTGGATCCAGGTGGTGATTTTCTCGATTTCCGCCGCTGATGGCTGTTTTTCATCCTCCGGCGGCATTTCGCCGAGGTGGAGGTTGTCGAGCACGAGCTGCCAGTTCTCCGCGTCGGCGGCGGTGGTGGAGACTTGTAACTTATCGACACGAAAATCGCCCTTTTGCTTCTTTTCGCCGTGGCAGTTGATGCAGTAGGTCTGCATGAAGCCGCTCACCGGAGCGGGCACCGCTGCATTTGCGGAGGATGCGATTAAAAGGGCAAAGGCCAGGATTCTCATGACACGGAGTTTCATCATTTGGAGCTTTCGAGAGCGGCCTTCAAAGGCGCGGCAAGTTCAGGGGGAGCCTGCTTGGCGAGGTTGGCGGCGATGAACTTGTGACGCTTGACGATCTCAGCTGGCGGCAAGGTGATGACTTTTGCCTGCGGATGATCCACCTGCAGTTTCGCCAAGTCATCGGCGCTGGCGAGACTCATGCTGAGGTCGATTTCGGTGAGTTTGCCCTTCAAGGGAGCTAGCAGCGCGAGACCACCGGCATAGGTCACGTAGCACTCCTTGAAACCGACCTGCGTCAGATTCGGAATCTTCGCGATGGCTCCCAAGGCCCTCTCGGTCACACGCTTGCTCGCCATCTCGCCGATGGAAAAACTCGTCAGCCCCGGATGTCCGGCGAAGAACGCGATGCCTGCTTCAGTTGCCTGCGAATGACCGACACCGAAGCTGCGCAGCGACTTGATCTTCGCGCATTGCTCCATGCCCTTGTCGGAAAAGCTGAGGCCGATCTTGATGTCGGCGAGCTTCGAGTCCGTGAGCGCGTCAAAGCCGCTGCCAACGAACTCCGGGATGCGCGGGTCTTTGCCGACGAAGCCATTGTGGTCCATGCGGATGATGCGCAGCTCCGGCAGCGCCTTGAATGACCGCAACGTGCTGTTGCGCAGCCACGGACCATTCCCCGTGATGGCGAGCACATGACCCACTTTGTCATGCGTGACGGTGAAGGCGACGGCTTCCCGCTCCTTGGACTGAACTGTCACCGAAGCGATGTCAGCTTTCGGCACGCCGAGGCTGACGAGTGTGTCCGCAGCACCTCTGGCCGAAAACCCCGGCTTTGACCCGATGACGACTTCAACGCCCTCCGTGGCCGCGATGCCCTGGATGATTTTCGCTTCGGCGGGAAGCAGCGGAAGATTCAATTCGGCGGCGTGGATTCGGATGAGGCTTCCGACGGCGAACAGGACTGGCATTATGGGTTTCATGTGATTTCAAAGGTTGGTTACTTCGCGCCCAGCACCTCAACGCTCTCGACTTCGAGGCCAGCGTCGGTGCCGATGGTGTAGATGGCCATCTGGCGAAGCTCGAGCGGTTCTTGCGGGGCGTTCTTGGCCTGGGCGTGCCAGTGGCGGAAGGCGCTCACGGGCAGCTCCATCTGCCACTCTCCCGCGCTGATGCCGCGCTGCTGGAACCAATTCCCCGCGTAACCGCCCGTGGTCTTCATGCAGGCCAGCATCACCTCCAGCGTGGCCGACGTCGTGGCGTGACCGCGCAGGCGCACCCGGGAATCCGGCCGCACCTGGATGTTCGCACGGTCCTGCCACGGCAGCGTGAGTCCCACCCGGTGAATCGTCACCGGCCCACGGCTGCTCTTGGGCACAAAGACCGGCTCGGCGGCGATGCGTGGCGCTTTTTCACCCCCAGCGGGCAACCATCGTCCCTGAGTGCCGTTTGGACCGGTGGAGAAATCAGAGCGCCAAAGCACCTCCGGCTCGCGGCGGCGCATCACAGGCATTTCCGCGCCGGAGAGCGATGCCACCGCCTCATGCTGCGCGGGCACCTCCGCGCTGCGGCCATCCATCAGGCGAGTGAGACGCACGCGACCTTCATTCACCGCGAGACGCGTATTCGCCTCATCCGAATCGACTTCGAACCGCGTGCCCAGCACCTCCAGCAGCGCGGTGGGCGTGTGGGTGAGCAACGGACGCTGTGGATGCTGCGGCCGCACATCGGCGGAAACACTTCCCGAGCGCAAATGCACGGTTTTTTGCCCCTCATCGGAAATCGTCGCCACCGTGCGTCCGAGCAGAGTGAGCGAGGTGCCATCCGCAAAAGCAACCACCAGCGTGGCATCGTCCGAAACCGTCTCCAGCGAGCCTCCGGGCAGCGTGGAGCCAGTCGCGAGCGTGTCGCGCACCTCACCGCCTGCGCCGGCCCACCGCACACTGCCATCGACCTGCGTCACCGTGAGGATGTCTCGCTCGCCGCCGTTTTGCAGGAGCCAAATCAACGACAACAACAACGCCACCCCTGCTGCCATTGTGCCCAAGACCACAGTCGTTCGCCAGCGCGGTTTGTTTTCCGCCACCGCGGGCTGCTCGGGATGAGCTTGTGCATCATCCCGCACCAGGACGGCCTGAAGCAGCACTTCGGCGAGTGCAGCGGCCACCGTAGGCTCCGCTTCGATGCGACGAGAAAGCGCGGCAGTCTCCTGCGCATCGCATTCCCCCTCTGCGTAACGCACCAGAAGCTCCCACGGGATGTTCTCGTTCATCGCACTCATGCCTGGGCCTCCTTCATCTGGGCGAGACGTTCCTCAGCGCACTTTCGCAACGCCGCATGAAGCCGCGACAGCGCCTTGTAAACCGCATCCTCGCTGCGGCGCAGCAGCGCAGCGAGATCGCGCCCGCTGCGCCCCTCGTCATAGCGCAGCCGCAGCAGCCGCCTCGACTCCTGCGGCATGGCGGCGATGCAATCCCTCAACGCACCGAGCTTTGCGCTCGCGGCTTCATTTTCTTCCCAACTCTGCGCAACGGCATCCAGCGCCATCTCGCTCAAAATCATATCAAGCCGCCCCACGCGGCGAATGTGATCAATCCCGAGATTCCGCATCGAAACCCGCGCCCAGGCCAGCAGCCCCGCTTCATCCGAAAAACTCTCCCGCATCCGCAGCGCCTTGATCATCACCTCCTGAAACACATCCTCCGCCTGATGCACATCCCGCAGCACCGCCAACGTCCCCGCAATCAATCGCGGACGGGCGTCGAGCAGGGTTTTGACGAGCAGTTCTTCGGTCATTCAGGAGAAAGACGAATGACGCGCGAAAGTCTGACTGGAAACCTCGCCCTAGTTTCCCGATTCATCTCACGGCCCCTCCCGCCAACGCATCCACCTCGCTCATCTTGAAGCGCACGCTGACGATGGAGCAGCCGATGTCTTCCTTGCGGTAGTTCGCATACGTCGTGGCGACGATGGTGTTGTCGGGCAGGAGGTGAAGGCCGGGGTAGAAGCCGTCTTTGAAGGTCTTCAACAAACTCACGCGATACTGGCCGGGCTTGCCCTGCTTGATGTCGTCGTAGGTGCCGACCCAGGCAATGAAGCCCTTGTCCTTGGCGCTCGGCGAGGCATTGCGGAAGACGATCACCATGCGGCCATCGGGCAAACAAATGCCGTGATGACGGTCGCCGGTGAGGCCCCACGGCGTGTCCACGGCTTGCGACCATGTCTTGCCCTCGTCGCGGCTGAACATGACGAGGCTGGTGCCGCTGCGTTTGTTCTCTCGCATGAGGCAGCAGAGTTCGTCGCCATCGGGCGAGCGGAAGACGTAGGGCTCGCAGGGATGCTTGCCGTCGAGCTTCGTGCCGTCGCAGGCCAGCGTGGGCGCAGACCAGGTGAAACCGCCGTCGCGCGTGATGGATTGCAGCACTTGGAGCGTGCCGCCTTCGCCGATGCCGCCGCCGCGATGGAACAGGCCGAGATGCGAGCCGTCCTTCAGCCGCACGATGCTGGAGAAGGTCATGATGCAGCGAAAAGGATCGTCCTTGGAAATGCGTCCGCCGATGGGTGGCAGCTCGCGCCAAGTCTTGCCGTCGTCCTCGCTGACGATGCGCGGCATGTAGCCTTGCAAGCGATCGGGGATGTCCTTGATGACCTCCTTGTCCGTCGCCGTGCGCGCTGCGAAGACCCACAGCCGCTCCTTTCCCTGCGCATCGGTGAGGCGATAGATGCTCGGGCAGTTGCGAAAGTTCACGTAGTTCGGCGGCAGCGCGTCATCCATGCGCATCCAGGTCAGCCCCGCGTCATCGCTGCGCGCCATCGGCCCCGCATGTCCGCCGTGGCCGATGTTCCAGACGCAAATCATCGTCCTGTTGTCCGCCAGCATCGTCGTCGTCGGATGCGCGTGATACGCGTCCGGCCCGGTCGTGCCGCGCGCGATGATGATCTGCCGCTGCGTGTCCTCGGAGAGGTCAATGTGCTTCAAAGCATCGCGCTGCTGCTGCCACAGCGCCTTCTTTTCAGCAGGTGCCGATTCCCATGCGCGTTTCGCGGCCGTGGTGGCGTTGGCGACTTCGGGCTTGGCTTGAGCGAAGGCGGCCAGCGGCGCGAGCAGCAGGGCGGTGAGGAGGGAGAGGTTCATGTTCCTGGCTCTTGGTTTCTGGTTCGTCACTTCCTCGGCGAGGGCGGGAGCTGTTTGATCCACGCTAGGTTGAAGGTGTAGTGGCGGCTGCTGGTGAGCAGGTGCATGCGGCCGTCGCGGGCTTGGATGAGGGCGAGGTAGCCGTTGGTGTCGGCTTTTGCGGAGTTGCCTTTGGTGATGAGACGGCGGTCGGGCCAGGTCTTGCCTTCGTCGTAGCTGACGGCGGCGAACAGGCCGACGCCGGTGAAATCGCCGTCGGTGCTCTTGAAGGTCATGCCTTTGGCGGGGTTCTTTTTCAGTTCGCGGGCCTGATCAGTGAAGGAGCAGAGCACGATGGGGCCTTCCTTGAGCCGCAACAGCACGGGGCGCTGCGTGTTGCTCACGACCGGGAACTCACTGGCTTCATAGTTCCAGGTCTCGCCGAGATCGCTGGAGTAGCTGACGGGCATTTTGAAGCCGAATCGCTCCTGGTCGTCCACATGGTCGAAGCGGCCGAGCGCCATCAGGCGTCCATCCGCAAGCTGCACGAGCGGCGCATGGATGCCGGCGATGCAGGGGCCGCTGCCGCCGGGGCGCAGCTCGGCCTTGTCGCGTGGTTTGCCGGTCGGGGTCCATGTCTGCCCATCGTCCCGGCTGATGACGAGCGACCTGCCGTCGAGCGAGATGGCGAGCACGCCCTCGCGTGTGCGGATGATGCTGTTTCCAAACTCGCCGCCCATGGGAAAGAGCTTCGCCTTGGACCAGGTGGCGCCGTTGTCGGTGGAGGTGCGGAAGGTGTTCTGCGCGTGATGCACGAAGTTGAGATGAAAGAGGGTCTTGT
>Ga0194132_10012280_pt1 | contig 10720 bp, 10 predicted proteins | sample TA2KigOf80mmetaG_FD_148612 | JGI IMG/M metagenome (GOLD analysis project Ga0194132, IMG submission 148612) | Freshwater microbial communities from Lake Tanganyika, Tanzania - TA2015054 Kigoma Offshore 80m | ecosystem: Environmental > Aquatic > Freshwater > Lake | place: Tanzania: Lake... | reverse complement strand
GCGTCCGCCGAGGTGCGGCGGCCGGGCCGGGCTTCGTCGCGCCGAAGGCGCGCTCCGCGCGCCCGCGTGCTATACGCACGGCGCGCCGCGCCATGACCGCCTCCGATCCTCCCCCCACTCCCAAGACCTCGAGCTTCGGCGCCCTTGCGCGCTTGTTGCGCTATGCGCGCGGCTATCGCCGCCGCGTCGTGCTGGCGACCTTGCTGTCCACCGCCAACAAGCTGTTCGACATCGCGCCCGAGATCCTCATCGGCGTCGCCATCGACGTGGTGGTGAGCCAGGAGCAGAGCTTCGTAGCGCGCTGGTTCGGGCTGGAGTCGCCCTATGTCCAGCTGACCGCGCTGGCAGCGCTGACCTTCTTCATCTGGGTGGGCGAGTCGCTCGCCGAATACGGCTACATGGTCGTGTGGCGGAATCTCGCCCAGCGCCTGCAGGCGGACATGCGCCTCGATTCGTACGGCCACGTGCAGAAGCTGGACATGGCGTTCTTCGACGCCCGCTCGTCGGGCGAGCTGGTGGCGGTGATGAACGACGACATCAACCAGCTCGAACGGTTCCTCGACGGTGGCGCCAACGGCATGATCCAGATCTTTGTGTCGGTCACCGCGATCGGCGCCGTGTTTTTCATCATCTCGCCGCTGGTGGCCCTGCTCGCCTTCACGCCGGTGCCGCTGATCATCTGGGGGGCGTTCCTGTTCGAAGGCAAGGCGGCGCCGCTCTACGCCGACGTGCGCGCCCGGGTGGGCAGCATCGCCACCCGCCTGACCAACAACCTGGCCGGCATCGCCACCATCAAGAGCTTCACCGCCGAGCAGCGCGAGACGGAACGCCTGAGCGTCGAGAGCGAGGCGTACGTGACCGCCAACAGGAAGGCCATCGCGGTCTCGTCGGCGTTCATCCCGGTGGTACGCATGGCCATCCTCACCGGCTTCCTGTTCACCTTCGTGGTCGGTGGCCTGCAGACGCTGAACGGCACGATGAACGTGGGAGCGTACGGCGTGCTGGTGTTCCTGACCCAGCGCCTGCTGTGGCCGCTCACCGGCATGGCGCAGATCATTGATCTCTACGCGCGCGCCATGGCCAGCACCAAGCGCATCCTCGACCTGATCGAGATGCCGATCGGCGTGCAGGACACCGGCACGCGCACCCTGGCGCGCCCGGTGCGCGGCGCGGTGGGCATCGATGGCTTGTCGTTCCGCTATGGCACCAACCGGCAGGGCGCCGTGGAGGACGTGACCCTGCAGGTGCCGGGTGGCAGCACGCTGGCGCTGGTGGGCGCCACCGGGGCGGGCAAGTCCACCCTCATCAAGCTGATCCTGCGCTACTACCAGCCGCAGGCGGGGCGCATCACCATCGACGGCATCGACATCCGCGAGCTCAAGCTCGCCGACCTGCGCGGCGCCATCGCCCTCGTCAGTCAGGACGTCTTTCTGTTCGAGGGCACGGTGCGCGAGAACATCCTGTATGGCCGCCCCGACGCGAGCGAGGCCGCGGTGGTCGCCGCGGCGCAGGCGGCGGAGGCCTGGGAGTTCATCGAGAAGCTGCCGAGCAAGCTCGACACGGCAGTCGGCGAGCGCGGGGTGCGGCTTTCCGGCGGGCAGCGCCAGCGCCTCGCGCTGGCACGCGCGCTGCTCAAGGATCCGGCGATCCTGGTGTTGGACGAAGCGACCAGCGCCGTCGACAACGAGACCGAAGCGGCGATCCAGCGCTCGTTGGAGAAGATCGCCCACGGCCGCACGGTGATCATGATCGCGCACCGGCTTTCGACCATCGTCGACGCCGACCAGATCGCGGTGCTGGAGGACGGTCGCGTCATCGAGCGCGGCACCCACGCCGAGCTCGTGGCGCGCGGCGGCGCCTACGCGGCCCAGTGGCGCGTGCAGACCGGCGGCGCGGTCAAGCGATCGGCCGCGGAGTAGTCCGCGCCGGCATCGCGGTTGGACCGGCGGCGCCGCCGCAACCAGCAAAGGCGGAAATCGGTTTGACGCTTGACCTAGCTTGCTCTTTGTTCTGGCTAGGTCGGCTCCGGAAGCGGCCTGGGAGGCCCGTCATGAAGCACACGCCGGAACAGCCGGTCGCGCTCGCCATCTCCGCGCGCGGCCTGGTGAAGACCTTCGGCGCGCTGCGGGCCGTGGACGGCATCGACCTCGAGGTGCCGCGCGGCATGATCTTCGGCATCCTCGGGCCGAACGGCGCCGGCAAGACGACGCTGTTGCGCCTGCTGTCCACGCTGCTGCAGCCCGATGGCGGCGCGGCCCAGGTCAACGGCCACGGACATCCAGGCGGCGGCGCACGACCTGCGCCGCTCCATCGCCATGACCGGACAGTTCGCCTCACTCGACGAGGACCTTACCGGCCGCGAGAACCTGATTCTGCTCGCCAAGTTGTGGGGCTTCAAAGGCCGCGCCGCGCGCGAGCGCGCCGACGCGCTGCTGGGCGCCTTCGAGATCACCGACGCCGCCCACCGCCAGGTGAAGAATTATTCCGGCGGCATGCGCCGCAAGCTCGACGTCGCGGCGTCGCTGGTGGTGACGCCGGACGTGTTGTTCCTCGACGAGCCGACCACCGGCCTCGATCCGAGCGCGCGCAAGAGCGTGTGGCGCATGATCCGCGAGCTCGCCGACAGCGGCGTCACCATCCTGCTTACGACGCAATACCTGGAAGAGGCCGACCAGCTGGCGGCGCGCATCGCCGTCATCGACCACGGCAGGCAGATCGCCGAGGGCACCAGCCGCGAGCTGAAGGCCAAGGTCGGCTCGGGATTCCTGCACGTCACGGTCGCCGATCCGGCGCGCATCGAGGCGGCGGCATGCCTGCTCGAGCAGCGCCTGGGCGGCGTGCGGCAGCGCAGCGCCGAGGGCGCGGTGCTAGCGATCAAGGCGCCCTCGCCCGCCGTGGCCATTGCGGCGCTGGCCGCGCTGACCGAGGCCGGCATCGAGGTCGAGGGCTTCGCCATGGCGGCGCCGAGCCTTGACGAGGTGTTCTTCGCGCTGACCGGCAACCCGCATGCGGACGCGGACGCGGGAGCGCAGCCATGAACCAGCAGGCGACAACGACGGCTGTGCGCGCGGCGCGCCCGCCGCAGGCGAGCGCGCTGTCCAACGCCTTGGCGTTCGGCTGGCGCGCGGTGCTGAAGTTCCGGCACGTGCCCGAGCAGATGTTCGACCTCGTGATGACGCCGATCATGTTCACGCTGCTGTTCACCTTCGTGTTTGGCGGCGCACTGGCCGGCAGCCCGCGCGAGTACGTGCAGGTGTTCCTGCCCGGCATCCTGGTGCAAACGGTGGTGTTCAACTCGATGTACTCGGGCATGGGGCTCTCCACCGACCTCGGCAAAGGGTTGTTCGACCGCTTCCGCTCGCTGCCCATCTGGCCGCTGTCACCGTTCGCCGGACTGATGGTGGGCGACGTGATCCGCCACACCATCGCCTCGCTCATCATTCTCGTCATCGGCATGCTGCTCGGCTACCGCCCGGAGGCGGGCCTGCCCGGCGTCGTCGCCGCCTTCGTGCTGCTGCTGGTGATCGGCTTCGGCATCGGCTGGATCTTCCTGGTGCTCGGCCTGGTGATGAAGACGCCCAACACGGTGATGACCATGGGCTTCACCGGCATCATGCCGCTGGTGTTCGCCTCCAACATCATGGTGGACCCCGCCACCATGCCCGGCTGGCTGCGGGTGTTCGTCGAGTCGAACCCGGTGTCGCACATGACGACCGCGATGCGCGGACTGATGGCGGGAAGCGCCACCGCCGGCGAGATCGGCCTGGCGGTGCTGACGCCGGCCCTGCTCACCGTGGCGCTGGCGCCGGTTACCTTGTGGCTTTACCGCAGGCGCTGACCCCGGCCCTGATGCCGTAGACGTCCGCGTTGGCAAGCGTTGTGCTGCGTAGGCGGGAAGCCGAAGTCCAACCGCTGCGCGTGTACCTGGGCATCGGCGCGGCGCGCTATGTGGGCTCGCGCCGCGGCTTGGGCTTGGCTGCGCCCGCGCTTTTTCGGGCCGAGCGCGCATCGGGGTGGAGCGCCTTACCCTCCGCCATCATGGCGAGGAACGCCGCCAGCCGGCGCGCGCGGGTCTCGGGCTTCTTCGCCATCGCCAGCCGCCAGGCAATTGCATAGTGGTTGGCACGGTCGAGGGATTCGAAGAACGCCTTCGCCTCCTTGTCCTTCGCCAGCGCGCGCAGGAAGTCCTTCGGCATCTCGATGTCGCGCGCGTTGCCGTAAACCTGATCCCAGCGTCCGTCCGCCTTGGCGCGCTCGACCTCGGCGAGGCCGGCAGCTCGCATGCGCCCTTCCGCGATGAGACGCGCGACGTGGCCCTTGTTGATCTTCGACCACAGGCTGCGCCTGCGGCGGGGCGTGTAGAGCTGCAGGAACGACTGCTCGTCGTGCGAGCGGCGCTGGCCGTCGATCCAGCCGTAGCAGAGCGCGACGTCGAGCGCCTCGGCGTAGGTGACCGTCGGCACGCCGGACGCCTTCTTGAAGAAGCGGATCCAGATGCCGCTGGCCTTGGCGTGGTTGCGCGCCAGCCAAGTCTCGAACGCCTTCGCCGACTTGAATGCGCGGGTCTCGCGTTCGGGGCCGTCCATGCCGGTGTTATCCCACGGCGCCGTCGTTGGCGGCCGGCATGATACGCCGGGCCGGGTGGGCGACGACGGCGCTGGCCGGCGGGAAAGCCGCCGCCAAACTGGTCATGGCCTCGCCGACCAGCGTGCCCAGGGCGGGACGCCCCCGCGCACAGGAGAGGCGAAAACCGAGTTAGGCCGGGACCTTGTCGCGCACGAGGGCGTCGTAGTCTTCCATGAGCTTCTTGGTCATAAGGCCGACGCTGTAGGTGTGCGAGTCGATGCTGCCGATGGGCGTCACCTCGGCGGCGGTGCCGGTTAGGAATGCCTCGGTCGCCTTGGCGATCTCCTCCGGCTTGATGGCACGCTCGACGACGGTCATGCCGCGGTTCTTGGCCAGCTCGATGACCGTCTGCCGGGTGATGCCGTTCAGGAAGCAATCGGGCGTCGGCGTGTGCAGCTTGCCGTCGATGCCGAAGAAGATGTTGGCGCCGGTGGCCTCGGCCACCAGGCCGCGGTAGTCGAGCATCATGGCGTCCGTGTAGCCCTCGCGCTCGACCGCGTGCTTGGACAGCGTGCATATCATGTAGAGGCCGGCGGCCTTGGCGTGCACCGGCGCTGTGTCGGGCGCGGGACGCCGCCACGGCGCCGTCTTCAGACGGATGCCCTTCTGACGCGCCTCCTGGCCGAAGTAGGACGGCCAGCTCCACGCCGCGATCGCCATGTGGATATTGGTCTGCTGCGCCGAGACGGCCATCATCTCGGAGCCGCGCCATGCCACGGGCCGGATGTAGCCGTCGACGATGTTGTTCGCCTTCATCACCGCATAGCACGCGTCGTTGATGGTCTTGGCGTCGTGGGGCAGCGAGAAGCCCATGATCTTCGCCGACGCGAAGAGGCGGTCGGTGTGCTCGGTGAGCTTGAAGATCTTGCCGTTGTAGGCGCGCTCGCCTTCGAACACGCCGGAGGCGTAGTGCAGGCCATGGGTGAGCACGTGCAGGCGCGCGTCGCGCCACGGCACCATGTGGCCGTCATGCCAGATCACGCCATCGCGGTCGTCATAGGGAGCTGCGGCTGCCATCGGGATACCCGCGCAAGAAACCGAACGAATTCTGTTGCGAGTCGTACCGAACCGCCTAAGATATGTCAACATGGTTGACATAAAAATCGTGGGGTGGCGCCAGGAGCCGGTCGAGGCGTTGCCAAACAACGACTTGCCCCAGACCTACACGGAGCGGCATGGCTTTGCCGAGGAAGACCTGCGCCAGGCGATCGAACTGCTGTTCTTCGCCTACCGCGACATGACGGCGGGGCCGGACGAGATCCTGGCGCGCATGGGCCTCGGCCGCGCCCATCACCGGGTGATCCACTTCGTCGGCCGCAACCCCGGCATCACGGTCGCCGAGCTGCTCAGCATCCTACGCATCTCCAAGCAAAGCCTGGCGCGCGTGCTGAGGGACGTGGTGGAGCGCGGCCTGGTGCGCCAGTTCCGCGACGAGGGCGACCAGCGCCGCAGGCCGCTATACCTGACCGGACCCGGAGTGGTCCTGGAGACGTCGCTGTCGGCGGTGCAGCAGGAGCGGCTGGCGCGCGCCTTCGCCAATGTCGGTCCGGACGCCATCGCGGGCTGGCGGACCATGCTGCTCGCCCTGGTGGAGCCCGCCGACCGCGAGCGGCTGGAGCGGGCGGCGGCGCGGCGCACGAAGTTCGCCAGCGCCGTGGAATCGCTCGAGGACGCCTACGCGCACCGCAAGACCCGCTTGCACCAGAAGTGAACGACGCAACCACGCAACCGCACGTGCTCGTCGTCGACGACGATACGCGGCTGCGCGACCTGCTGCGCCAGTACCTCGCCAAGAACGGCTATCGCGTGACGACGGCGAGCAACGCCGCCGAGGCGCGCCAGCGGATGACGTCTCTAGAGTTCGACCTGGTGGTGCTCGACGTCAACATGCCGGGCGAGGACGGCATATCGTTCACGCGCGTGCTGCGCGGCAAGGTGCCGGTCCTGCTGCTGACCGCGCGCGGCGACGCGGACGACCGGATCGCCGGGCTGGAGGCGGGCGCCGACGACTACCTGCCCAAGCCATTCGAGCCGCGTGAGCTGTTGCTGCGCGCGGCTGCAATCCTGCGTCGCGTGCAGAAGCCCGCCGAGGCGGCGCCAATTCTGCAGCTGGGCGAGCACGCCTTCGACGTGGCGCGCGGCGAACTCAGGAAGGGCGGCGAGCCGGTGCACCTGACCAGCGCCGAGACGGCGCTGATGAAGCTGCTGGCCGGCCGCGTGCGCACGCTGCTTTCGCGCGCCGCGATTGTCGAGGGTGTCGCGGCGAGCGGCACGCAGGTGGCGGAGCGCTCGGTGGACGTGCACATCGCCCGCCTGCGCCGTAAGATCGAGCCCGACCCGCGTAACCCGCGCTACCTGAAGACGGTATGGGGCGGGGGCTACGTGCTCTGGCCAGACTAAGGTTCGTGGATCCTATCGGCGGCTTCTTAAGACAAATCTCGCCGCGCACCCTGATGGGGCGCGCCATCGTCATCATAGTGGCACCGATGGTGCTGCTGCTGATGATCGCGACAACGTTCTTCTACGAGCGGCACTGGGATTCGGTGACGCGCCGCCTGGCGCTCGGCGTCGCCGGAGACATTGCCGTCATCATCGCCAGCCTCGACAACCTCACGCGCGCCGGCCAGGTCAACGCCTACCTTGAGACGGTGAAGCAGCAGCTGCTCATCGACTTCTTCTTCGAGGACTACGCCGAGCTACGGGCGCCGCCGGGGCGTGCCCCCCTCAACCGCATCCTCGACCAGAACCTGATCCAGGCGCTGTCCGAGCGCCTTGACCCGCACCCCTTCCAGATCGACACCGCGCAGCCCGGCGACACCATCGAAATCCACGTGCAGCTCGCCGGCGGCGTCGCCGTGGCGCGGGTGCACAAGGACAGGCTCACATCCGCGACCACCACCTACTTCGTGCTGGCCATGGTGGGCGCGAGCTTGATCCTGCTCGCCATCGCGCTCCTCTTCCTGCGCAACCAGATCCGTCCGATCCGCCGGCTCGCCGAGGCCGCCGACGCCTTCGGCAAGGGCCGCGACGTCGCCGACTTCAAGGGTTGGGGCGCGGTGGAGGTGCGCCAGGCGGCAGCTGCTTTCAACACCATGCGCGGGCGCTTGCGCCGCTTCGTCGCCCAGCGCACCGAGATGCTGGCGGGCGTTTCCCACGACCTGCGCACGCCGCTCACGCGCATGCGCCTACAGCTCGCCATGCTGCCGGACGGCGACGCCTCTGCCAACCTCAAGTCGGACGTGGACGAGATGGAGGCGATGGTCAACGGCTATCTTGCGTTCGCGCGCAACCAGGACACCGAGGTTGCGGTGGAGACCGACCTGCCGCGCCTGTTGAACCAAGTCGTCACCAACGCGCGCCGCCAGGGCGCGCAAGTGGAGCTCGCCACCACCGGCGACCTTATCGTGCCGCTGCATCCCAATGCGTTCCTGCGCTGCATGACCAACCTGGTGGACAACGCGCGCCAGTACGCGAGCCGCATCGCCGTCAGCGCGGCGCGCGTCGGCAATACCATCGAGATCTTCGTGGACGACGACGGTCCCGGCATCCCGCCCGATAAGCGCGAGGTGGTGTTCCAGCCCTACCGCCGTCTGGACGAGACGCGGCCGCGCTCGGCAAGCGGCCTCGGCCTCGGCCTCGGCCTCGCCATCGCCCGCGACGTGGTACGCAGCCACGGCGGCGAGATCGTCCTCGACACCGCGCCGATGGGCGGCCTGCGCGCGCAGCTCACGCTGCCGGTATAAGCCCTACAGCCCGGCCAGGAACCTCTGGCAGTCGGGCACCAGGTAGACCTTGCCTTCCTCCTTACGCGCGACATCGGTGAGGCCGATGCGATCGTCGAGCACCTGCACGCGGTCGACGCGCAGGCGGCAGGTCTGGCCGTCGAGCGTACCCACCGCATCGATGGTGACGACATAATAGAAGAGGTCGAAGCCGCCGACCTGGGCGCCGAACACGTTGGCCGGCTCGACGAACTGGTGATTGCGCAGCGACGCCCGCCCGGCAACGCGATAGCTGGTGCCGGTTGCCCGCACCACGGTGACCTGGTTCAGGGTGGCGCCGGCGCGGTTGCCGAGGCAGTAGGCGCGGCAGACGGCCACCAGCCGCTCGTCGAGGTCGGTCTCGCGCACCACTTGGGCAGTTACGTCCTTGGCGCCGGCCGACGACGCGGCGAGCCAAGCGAAGAGCAAACTTGCGAATGCGTACGGACGGCGCATGCGGACTGGCACCATCCTACGGTATTCTTGCCGCTCGCGGGGTGCAGATGATCCGCTATTTGCCGTCGCCACGCACCGCCGTTGCCGTCGCCGTCCTGTTGGTGACGCCCACCGGGAGCGCGACGCCGCAAGGCGCCGTGCCGGCGACGCGCGCGCCCACCCTCGCCTGCACGGCCTTCTCGTATCCGCAGCGCACCCAGCGCTCGTTCGCCGTCGATCCCACCGATGACCGCATCCTCTACGTGGGGGTCGAGCAGGATGGCTTCTTCAAGTCGACCGACGGCGGTGCGACCTGGGTGCGCGCCAGCGTGGGGCTCAAGGCCTGGGGTCGCAGCAGCGATCCCACGCGACCGTGCTTCGAGGAGTTCTACGAGACCACCATCAACCCCAAGAACCCGCAGCAACTGTGCATCGTGCGCGCCGGCGCGCCCGGCACCACCAACACGCCCTCTTCCGCCGGCACCAATGGCGTCTACTGCGCGGACGACGGGGCCGCGACCTGGACTCAGCGCATCACCCCGGCGATGAACACCGCAACCCTCACCATCGCCGCCGACCCGACCGACTTTCGCACCCTGTACGTGGGCGTGAACGGCGGACCCTGCTCCAACCCGCCGCCGGTGTGCGCGCCCGGCACGTACTTCAACACGCGCGGCGCGATCTACCGGACCACCGACGCCGGCGCCACGTGGACGGAGCTGGAGGCGCAGTACGTTCCCGACATGCGCGTCGTAGCGGTGCGCGCCGACGAGCGCAATCCGCAAGTCCTGCTTGCCGCGACCTTCGGCAAGCTGCCCGGCGGTAGCGGCGCGATCGCGGAGGCGGCACAGCGCGGAGTGCTGCGCTCGACCGACGGGGGCCGCACGTGGTCCGCCTCCCTCGCCGGCTTGGGCCCCGATCCGCGCGAGCAGGCCCTGATACGATCTCGGCATGGCGCCGCGCAACGGCATGCGCGTGTTTGCCACCGCTTCGAGTAACGCGTCGTACTGGTCGGACGACGGCGGCGTGACCTTCCACCGCGTGCAGCGCATTGCCGTGTTCGCCTTCGACCCCCACGACGGGGCGGGACGGCACCTGCTCGGCGCGAACGACGATGCCATCGTCGAGAGCCGTGACGACGGCCGCACCTGGAACCGCAAGGCAGCCTTGCCGGCCGCGTTCTCGCGGCAGGGCAATCCACCGTCGCAGCTGGCGTGGAGCCGCACCAACGCCAGGCAGGTATTCCTGAGCGGACCGCGCGCGACGGTGTTGGCCTCGGCCGACGGCGGGGCGACGTGGCGGCAGATCCTGTCCGCAGAGCGGCTGCCGCCGTGACGAGCGGCGCCTCGCCCCAAGGCACGCAGCGCGCCGCCGAGCGCGGACGTGCCGGCGGACTCCCGACCTTTGCCTACCGCGCTTTCGGCCGCACCGGGCTCACCACCTCGGCGCTCGGGTTCGGTACCTATCGCGTGGACGAGCGCACGCCCGAACACACGGCGGCGCTGAAGCTGGCGTTGGATCGCGGCATCAACCTCATCGATACGTCCACCAACTACACCGACGGGTCGAGCGAGCGCGCCATCGGCGCCGTCCTCGCCAAGCGGCCCCGTGACGAGACCATCGTCGTCTCGAAGGTCGGCTACGTGCAGGGCCAGGCGCTAGGTCGTGGACTCATAATGCCTGAGCCAGAGGCGGGTGGCGGCCAGAGCCACGGCTGCCAGGAAGTTGCGGGCGAGCTTGTGGTAGCGGGTGGCGATGCCACGGAAGTGCTTGAGCTTGTTGAAGAAGCGCTCGACGAGGTTGCGTTGACGGTAGATGGCCTTGTCGACGGTGCGCTGGACCTTGCGGGTCCTGTGCGTGGGGATGTGGGCGTGAGCCCCGAGGCCCTCGATGTGGGC
>Ga0194132_10012279_pt1 | contig 10721 bp, 13 predicted proteins | sample TA2KigOf80mmetaG_FD_148612 | JGI IMG/M metagenome (GOLD analysis project Ga0194132, IMG submission 148612) | Freshwater microbial communities from Lake Tanganyika, Tanzania - TA2015054 Kigoma Offshore 80m | ecosystem: Environmental > Aquatic > Freshwater > Lake | place: Tanzania: Lake... | reverse complement strand
CCCCCGTTCGAGGCCGCAGCGTGAAGTCGAACGCGGCCGACGCCGGAGCCCAGGGCCGCGGCGACGGCGGCTGGCCCGGCGGCGCGCTCGGCAGCAACGACCGCGCGTCGGCGATCGGGAACGCGGCCAGCAGCGTCTCGCGCACGGTGCGCTGCACGCTTGAGAAAGCGTCGCCCTCGCGCGCGAACCGCACCTCGCGCTTGTGCGGGTGCACGTTGACGTCGAGCTCGTTCGTCGGCACGTCCACGAACACCACGGCCACGGGGAACCGCCCCTCCATGAGCAGCCCCGCATAGGCCTCCTCGACCGCCGTCACCAGCGCCCGGTGCTGTATCCATCGCCGGTTGACGAACAGGCCGATGTCATTGCGGTTCGACCGGCTCACGCTGGGTGGACTCACCAGGCCGTGCACGCGGTAGGTCGCGCGCGGCGACGGCGCCAGATCGACGAGCGCCTCGGCGATGGCCGCGCCGTGAATGGCCGCCACCGCGTCCCGCAGGTTGCCGCTGCCCGGCGTTTGCGTCATTGTCTTGCCGTCCGCCCGCAGCGTGAACCGCACGCGCGGGTGCGCCAGCGCCAGATGGTCGATGGCCTGGTGCACGCGGCCCGTCTCGGTGGCGGCGCTGCGGAGGAACTTGAGCCTCGCCGGGATGCTCGAGAACAACGCCTCCACCAGCACGGTCGTTCCCGGCGCCGCGCTCTCCCTGCCGTGGCGCGTCAGCCGCCCGCCGTCGAACTCGACGAATGCCGCGCTGTCGCTATCGGCCGGCCGGCTCGTCATCCGCACGTGGGCCGACGCGACGATCGACGGCAATGCCTCGCCCCGGAAGCCCATGGTCGCGATGCGCTCCAGATCGTCGAGCGTGGCGAGCTTGCTCGTCGCGTGCCGCTCGAAGGCCAGCTCCAACTCGTCCGCCGGAATGCCGTGCCCGTCGTCCGCCACGCGGATCGATGTCATCCCGCCCTGGCGTATCTCCACGGCGATGGCGGTGGCTCCGGCGTCGAGCGCGTTCTCGACCAACTCCTTCACCACCGACGCCGGGCGTTCGATGACCTCGCCGGCGGCGATGGAGGCGGCGACATTTGGCGGCAACACGCGGATGGACACGGCGGACACCTCGGCGACGGGCGCTGGTTAGACTATGCGCTGGAGCACCTGCGCGGTGGCTCCCGCTACCAGTTTACCGTCCACGGCCAACAATGGGCGCTTCAGATAGCGCGGCTCCGACGCCAGCAGGTCCAACAACTGCTCGTCGCTCAAGGATGCCGCGTCGAGGCCGGACGCCTTGAACGTGCGCGAGGCGAAATTGAACACGGTGCGCGCCGACTCCCCGCCCAGCAGCTCGCACCACTCCGTCTTGCTCAACGGTTGCTTGAAGAAGTCGCGCTCCTCGAACGAGGCGTTCCGCTCCATCAGGTACGCCCGCGACACGCGGCACGTGCCGCATCCGGGCCACCAGTAAAGCGTCATCGCGCGCGGCATCGCTCGTCCTCCGCATCGCCGGTTCGCGGGCCGCTGGATTGTACGTGCCGGGTCGGCGGCGTTCAACGTTGGCGCGGGCGGCCGCGATGGGCTAGCATCGCGTCAGCCTCCTCCCGGTCGTGAGATGCGTCTTGGCCGACACCCTGCTCCTCGTCATCCGCTGGCTGCACGCCATCGCGGCGGTCGCGTGGGTCGGCGGCGGCATCTTCTACTGGATCGTCCTGCGCCCCGCCCAACGCGCCGGCATGGTGCCGGCGCCGCTCGCGCGCTTCGCCGGCATAGAGTTCTCCTCGCTGGTGGCGCTCTGCATCGGCGTCCTCGCGCTCACCGGCGCCATCCTTGGCGTGCAGCGCCTATCCGAGGCCGTGGCCGGCGTCCCCTACTTCGTCACGCTGGCCGTCAAGGTCGCGCTGTCGGCCTGGATGTTCTTCCTCGTCGTCGCCCGGCGTGGCCGCGGCGGGCCGAAACCCGCCGGCCGCTCCCGCCTGCAAGGCATGATCGACGGGCTCGGCCATGTCAACATGACCGTCGTGCTCGGCGCGGTGATATTCTTGATCTCCGACGTGCTGCGCTACCTCGTCGAGCGCGCGCTCGCCGGATGACCAACGGGGAGGGACCATGAAGCGCGACCTGATGGAGATTCTCGCGTGTCCGGAGTGCCGTGGCGAGCTCCGCTTGGCGGAAACCAAGAGCGAGGGCGATGAAGTCGTCGCCGGCACCCTCACCTGCGTCAAGTGCGGCGCCACGTTCCCCATCGAGGACTCCATCCCCAATCTGCTCCCGTTGAGCATGCGCTCCTAGCGCGCGCCGTCGCGCACCCCCGCCTCGGACCGCAGCTGCGGTATGTCGTGAACCGTCACGATGCCGACGGGCTGCCGCCCCAGCGAGCCGTCCTCGGTGATGATCACCGCCGTGATGTCGCGTCCCTTTCGCGCCGCGCCCTGGAACAGCTCCAGCGCGTAGTGGACGCTCGCCTTCTTGCCGACGATGGCATAGCGCTCGCGGTCGCGCGCCTCGGCAAGCACGCGCTCCACCGACATCGCCGGGTCGATCGGCCGCTCGCTCAACACATGCGTTGCGAACCAACTGGTGATCGCCTGCGCGGTCAACACGCCAAGCACCCCACGGTCGCCGGTCACCGGCAGCGTCGAGTAACCCTCCTCGCGCATCGCCCGCAACGCCTGCCGCAGCGACCAGTCCGGCGTCGCGCACACCACCGGCTTCACGGCCACGTCGAACAGCCGGCGCGGCGTCAACAGCTGGTCGCGTATCGCCTCCATTTGCGCCACCGTCTCCTCATGCGGCTCGGCGATGGGCGTTCCATTGCGGTACTCGTGCACGATGGCGTTCCGCAGCTCCGCCATCTCCTCCAAGTCCTCCGCGAACGACCGCACCGTCTGCGAGGTGCGCGACGCCCGCCGCAGCGCCCCCACGAACGACTCGTGCCGGACGGAATGCGCCAGCCGCTTCAGGTGCCGCTCCACGTCGGTGAACGCTGACAGGAAACGATCGGACAAACGTTCGTCGGCCACGCGTCGCTCCTCGAATGGGATTGGCGGATTATAGGCGGGCGGCGCGCCGCGCCGGACCGCCGGTCGCCACCTCCGCGTCGCCGCCGCATCCCAAACGACCGCGACCGCATCTCATGTCACATGCGTCACTTGCGGGCCGAGCGCGAGATGGCGCACACTTCCACGCCGGGCGATGACCGTCGGGTACCGCTGCGAGTAGGATGCGACGATGAGTGTCGGTTCCAAGCCCGGCGTCGCCGAACGCCTCCGGATCGATGTCTACCTCACGCCCGACGAGCTGCGGGCCGCCATGGCCGAGGACGTCCGCCGTGGCCTCACGGCGCCTCGCAAATTCCTCCCGCCGAAGTATTTCTATGACGACGATGGCTCGGACCTCTTCGAGCGCATCACCGAGCAGCCCGAGTATTACCCGACCCGCGCCGAGCGCGCGTTGCTCAACGCCATCGCTCCCGCCTTGATGGCCGAGGTTCAGCCGGAGGAGATCGTCGAGCTCGGCTCCGGCTCCTCCAGCAAGACGCGCGTGTGCCTCGATGCCGCGGTCTCCTCCGGCCGCCTGCGCCGCTACGTGCCGGTCGACGTGAGCGAGGGCATGCTGCGCGCGACCGCCCGCGACCTGCTCGCCGAATACCCATCGCTCACCGTCCATGGCGTCGTCGCCGACTTCGAGCGCCACCTGCGCCTGCTGCCGCCGCCCGTGGGCAAGCGGCACGTCCTGTTCCTAGGCGGCACCATCGGCAACCTCGACCCGGACGATCGCGCCGCGTTCTTCCGGCGCGTGTGCGGCCTGCTGGCCCCCGGCGACCGCTTCCTCATGGGCATGGACATGGTCAAGAAGGCCTCCATCATCGAATCGGCGTACAACGACGCGGCCGGCGTCACCGCCGCCTTCAACCGCAACGTGCTCTCGGCCATCAACGGCGCGCTCGGGGCCGACTTCGACCCCACGGCCTTCCGCCACCACGCCTTCTTCGACCGGTCGCGCTCCCGCATCGAGATGCATCTGGTGTCCGAGCGCGAACAGGTCGCGCGCATCCCCACCATCGGCCTCGCCGTCCGCTTTCGCGAGGGCGAGGGCATCCACACCGAGAACTCGTACAAGTTCACCAAGAAGGCCATGACCGCCGAGCTGCGGGCGGCCGGCCTGCGCGTGCGCCGCTGGTACACCAACGGCGACCGCCGCGAACTCTTCGGCATGGTGCTCGCCGGACCGGCATAGCCTCGCCGCGCCGCCGCGGCCCATCGCCCTCCAAGCGCGCCTCCCCCTACCCATCGCCGTTCCGCTTGCCTTGTCTGGACTACACCTATTGATCGTGCATATACTCTTAATAGTAGTGCATTTTGTTCCAAAGGGGGCCCACCGTGCGAGAAACCAGCGACCGCCCGCGCGCTGACGCTCCAGCCGCTCGGCCCGCGCCAGCCTACGATCCCACGACGCCCACCACGGCCGACTGGATGGTCGCGGTGCTGCGCCGTGGCGCCGAGCTTGCCCTCCAGCTCGTCCCGCTCGCCGCGCCCAATCCCGACGGCACCCCCGCCTACGCTCCCTGCGACCCCAACGCGGCCAACCGCGCCGCCTATCTCATCGGCCGTCACCTCGGCATGTTCGCGCCGGCCCGCGCCACGCCGGCGTCCGCCGGGCCGCCCGTGCCCGTTCCGGTGGCGTCAGCCCCGCCCGGCCCTGCACCGGCGCCATCCTCTCCTCCCATGGCCGCCAACCGGCCACCGCAGGCCCCGCCACATGCCCAGCCGCGCGCCGCCATACCCCCGGCAACGCCGCGCACGCCCACGGTCGCCGCGCGCGACCTCACCAGCATCCTCGCGGCCCTCATTCGTGACGAGCCGTCGAACCGTCAGGCGCCTCGATCGGCCCCGGTCCTTCCGCGGTCAACGCAAGGCGAGATCGCCGGCGGCCTGCTCGACACCCACGACGTCTGGACGGGCACGAGGCGACCGGGGCATGCGGCGGAGCCCCACGGCGACTTCCGGCTTTCGTCGTGAAAACGCCCTACCTCAACAGCCCGCGCGCCGCGTCGTTGAATGGGTAATACTTGCCCGGCGACACGTCCTCGCCGGCGAGACGGGCCTTCACGGCGGCTTCCAGCGCGTCATACTCGCGCGCCTTCGCGATCGCCTCTTCGATTAGCTGCCCCGGCACCACCACGCACCCGCCGTCGTCAGCGGTGATGTAATCGCCGGGCATCACCAGCACGCCGCCGCATTGGACCGCCGCCTGCGTGTCCCAGGGCAGCATGTGCGATGGCATCGTCGCGTTGGTCTCCCGCGCCGCGAACAGGCCGATGCCATACGTTTTCAGCGTCGCCAGGTCGCGCAGGCCGCCATCCGTCACCACGCCGGCCGCGCCGCGCTGCTTCAGGCGCCACAGCTTGATGTCGCCCGCCGACGACGGCCACCCCATCCGCATCGCGTCCATCACCAGCACGTCGCCCGGGCCGCACAGCTCCATCGCGCGGTATTCCGCGCTCTCCGTCCCGCCGATCACTCGGGCGCGCAGGTCGGGGCGGCTCGGCACGAAGCGCATCGTCACCGCCCGCCCCACCAGCTTCTGGCCCGGCACCAGCGACCGCACGCCGCGCATCTGCACGTTCGTGTAGCCCTTCCCGTCCAACACATCGAGCAAGGTGGACGACGGAATCTCGGCAAGCGCCTTCAATATCGACGCGGGCGGCGGTGCCATGGTTGCTCCCCCTGACGGTTGATTTGGCCGCCCCAGTGTGCGACGGCCGTCCACCGAAATGAAGAGGCCCCGGAGTTCCGGGGCCTCGTGCCGCTAGTCGCCGTTTGCCTATCCGGCCGCGACGGCGCTCTGCTCGACGAGGTGCGTCAGCTCCGGGCGGCGCTTCGACACGCCGGCCCAGTCCGCCGTCTTGCGGCTCACCTTGCCGTTCTTGAAGAACTCGATGAACACCTGGTTGAACATCTCCGGCTGGTCGGTCTGACCCTGGTGGCCGCACTGGTCGGGGTAGAAGACCTGGATGTTCGGCAGCTGTCCCTCCTGCAAATACCCGTTCTCCACCGGCACCAACACGTCCTGGCGCCCGAACAGGTAAATGCCGGGGATGGTGAGCTTGTCCAACCGGCCCTTCAGGTTGAACAGGTGCGCGTAGTTCGGGTCCTTCGGCGCCTCGGTATTGAACTTCAGCGCGGCGTTGTAGGCGTCCATCTGGTTGTTGGCGGCGCGCGTCCGCATCTCGAGCAGGGCGTCGTCGATCGCCTCCTTGCGGAAGATGATCGGCTCCATCAGCGCCTTCATCGATGCCGGCGTGCCGTCGAACTTGCCGCTGCCCATGCCCTGCTTCACCTTCGACTGGTCGACGCCCAGCACGAAGGGCTGCGTGAACAGCGCCGTCGCGATCAACGCGAAGCGCTCGATGCGTTGCGGGTGATTCACCACGTAGTAGGCCGTGCAGGCCGCGCCCTGCGAGTTGCCCGCCAGGAAGAACTTGTCGAGGCCCACCGCGTCCGCGAACTGGTCCACGAACTCCACCCAGCTGAAATACCCCATCTTCGGCCAATAGCGCTCGCGCGTGTCGGCCAGGCCAAAACCCGGCCGGTCGGGACAGTAGACCCGGAAGCCCGCCTCGGCCAGCGCCGTCGCCATGAACCGCCAGCCCGCCGCGCCCGACGAGCCGACGATGCCGCCGTGCAGCAGAATGATGCTGGGGCCCGAGTCGCCCGCGGTCATGTAGTGCGCCATGGCGCCATTGCCCAGCCGCACCCACCGGCTCATCAAGCCGGGGATGTTCACGATTCCCTCGCTCGTCAATGCCATCGGATTCCTCCATCTCGCCGTTCCGTTTGGTGGTGACAAGATATGCGTATTCGCCGAGAGCGACAAGCGGAGGCCGGACTATCCGGGCTCTCGGTCGCGCCGAACCGGTGCAGCCATGCCGCCGCCCCCTCGGCCCCGGCGATCATGTCGAGGAGTGGGCCGTCAGCCGAGCACCTGCAAGCCCAGCGAGCGCGCGCCAAAGTTATTGACGGGCGACCGGTCGCCGTGCTTGGCGGTCGAGGGCAGCACCTTGAAGTTCCCGTCGGCATCCATGTCCACGTTCATGAACACATTGAAGCAGTCGCCCAAGCCGTCCGCCGGAACATGGAACGGCGCCAACGCCTCGACGAGGTTCTCCTGGCACGTCCGCCGTTTCGCGCCGCCGTCGCGCAGTTCCAACAGGCGGGGCGTGCAGCGCCCGCCCATGTTGCCGAAGTGACGCCGCACCGTGTCGTCGACGACGGTGAGCAGCACATTCTCGTGCGGTGGGTTGGAGTAGAAGTGCTGGAACGCCCGCGCGTTTCCCGTGCCGAGGAACACGTTGATGGCCCAAGTCTGCCCAACGTGAAAGTGCTCGCGGGGGTTGGCCGCGTTGAGAAACACGCGATCCCCCACCTGCTGCTGCTCGGTCTGGTGGATCCGCAGCACCTGACCCTTCCGCACCAGCACCGCACGGCCGTGGCGCGCCGGAATGACGACTCCCTCTTGGACGCGGAGTGCCATCGTTTGCCTCCTTGCGCGGCGATGGCGCCACGATATGCCGCCGCGGGCGCGGCGGCAAGCGGCCGGCGCGTCACTCCCAGCGGAAGGTGCGCCAGGCGACGAGCAGGCTCGCCACGAGCATGCCCGCGACGATGAGCGAGGCCTTCACGTCCCAGCCGAAACCAAGCCACGGCCCCTGGAGGGTGAGGATGACGTAACGCAGCAGCGTGAGGTCGCCGGCGGTCCGCAACGTGGAGGTCACCACCTCGCGGGGAGGCCCAGCGCCCGCGATCATCAGCATGATGAAGAAGAGCAGCAGGCCCAGGCCCTGCGCCGCCCGCGCCGTGGGCGTGAGCGCGCCGAGCAGGATGCCGATGCCCCCGAACCCCAGGACGGCGAGCAGGAAGGCGGGGACCGTGAGCACCGGCGATTCGGGCAAGGCGGCATCGTACGCCAGCAGGCCTGTCGCCATCAGCAGCGCCGAGCCGACGAGGGCGATGAGGAGCGTGACCAGCAGGTGAGCGACGGCCAGGTGCACCGGCAGGCTGATGAGCCCCAGCGCCGAGGCCACCAAGCCCATGTAGGCGGGAATGTAATAGTCGGTCGCGCCGACGCCACGGAATACCTCGCCCTCGGGATCGGGCGTGTTGCCGAAAACGCCGCCCAGCACGACCAGGAACATGATCGGCAGCGCCAGCGTGAAGAACATCGTGAACGGCTCGCGCAGGAACAGCTTCACCTCCACCGCGGTCAGCTTGGCGATGGTCCGCACGGCGTTACTGCTTCCCCGCGTGGCGCGTGATCTTCAAGAGCACGTCCTCCAACGTCGCGCGATCGGCGCGGAGGTCATCGGGCACGATGCCGTCCGCAACCCGAACCCGGCGACGATCCGCAAGCGGCTGGAGTGGCTGATGGCGAAGCCCGACCGCGTGAACGACGAGATGGTGGACATTCGCCTGAAGCTCTACAGCGACCCCGAGGTGCAGCGGTCGATGGTGAACGTCTACACCAACGCATTCATCGACAAGGTGTTGTTCACCAAGTATTTCGTGGACGAAGAGGTGTGCGCCAAACTGAAGAACCCCTCGATGGTGTTCTGGACGGAGTTCAACCCCGGCGAGGGCCCCGCCGTGGGCGAGCGGTTCCACTCGCTCATCCCCGGCTCCAAGTACTACTGCATGGACGACGCGGCCCACTGGCCGCAGTGGGAGAAGCCGGAAGAGCACGACCAGGCGATCATCGACTTCATCGCCGGCAAGATGTAACCGGCGCCATCGCGACGCACGATAGCAAAGGGGCCCGGCAGCCGCCGGGCCCCCGCTCGTTTCGCGCGATCTCGCCGGCCGCGCCTACTGCGCCCAGTCACCCTTCAGGAAGTTCAAGACATGCGCCGTGTATTCGGCGGGGCGCTCGAACGGCACCCAATGGCCGGTGTCGCGCAGCACGATGAGGCGCGACTTGGGCATGAGGTTGAGCGCGTTGATGCCGATTTCGAAAGTGCAGGTGCGGTCGTTGCGGCCCCATACCACCAGCGTCGGCGCCTTGACATTCATCATGTCGCGGCTGTGGTCGTACGGCGTGCTCTTGGACTTGGCGCGCGCGTCGGCCAGGTCCTTCCGGCCCGTGTGCATCTTGATGAGGTAGTTGACGAGGTCGTCGGTGATGAGCGACTCGTCGACGATGTGCAGCCGCAGGTAGCGGCGGAAGTTCTCGACGGTGGGGTTCTCGGCGGCCTCGCGGGAGGCGCGGATGCCCTCCTCGGACTTGTTGGAGATGAGGTATTCGTTCGGGTAGCCACCGCTGGTGCCGATGTGCCCGGCGCCCCACACCAGCTTGTTGATCCGGTCAGGGTAGTGGTAGGCGAACGACATCGACGTTTGGCCGCCCTGCGAGTTGCCGACGATGTGCGCCTTCTTGATGTTCAGCGCGTCCATCAGCGCCAGCGCGGTCTTCGCCTGGAGGTTGTGCACCGGCTCCTCGTAGATCACGGGGCCCGTCTTGGCGAAGTTCGGCAGGTCCATGGCGATGCAGCGGAAGTGCTTGGAGAACTCGGGCAGGATCTTGTGCCAGGTGATCCAGGCGGTGGTGCCCGGCCCGTAGGAGTGCAGGAAGACGATGGGGTCGCCTTGGCCCACCTCATGATAATGGATGGTCGTGCCCATCGCCTGCACCGTCTTGCTGGTCCCTCGTTCCGTGAACTGCGCGGTCGTAGTCATGCCTCGCTCCTTTGTTGGCGGTGCCGCCAGTGTAGCAGGCGCCGGAGCGCGTGGCGCACCGTCAGCGCGACAAGGCGGCTACGCGGCATGACGCCGCGCGGGCTCTTTTTCGGCATGCTGGTCGCCAGGGGCTCCGGGGCGAGGCTCATAGCGCACCTGCACGAGCGGCCCGTGCCATCGCAAGACCTCCGCTGGGGGCTGCTCCGGTGGCTGGGCAACCGGGCAGACGCCGTGATCGCGGTGTCGGAATTCATACGCGACCGCGTCGTCGCCGGGGGCGTGCAGGCAGGCAAGGTAAGCGCCGTGCTCAACACGGTGGACGTGCGACGGTTCCACCCCGGCGTGGACGGCTCGGGCATACGCCGCGACTACGGCATCCCGCCCGATGACGTGCTCGTCGTCTGCCTTGGACGGTTCCTGACCGGCAAGGGGCAGCTGTTCCTGGCGCGGGCCATGCGCCACGTGGCCGCCTCGGCGCCGCAAGCCCGCGCGCTGATGATCGGCTGGGACGACCGCCGATACACCGTGGGGAACCGCAGCTACCGCGAGCAGGTGGCCGCCTATGTCGCCGAGCAGGGGCTGGGCGGCGTCGTCATGCTCGGCGAGCCGAGGCCGGAAGCGCCGGAGATCATGGCGGCGGCCGACATCGTGGCGCAGCCGGCCATCGGCGACCCCTGCCCGCTCACGGTGCTGGAGGCGATGGCGAGCGGGAAGCCCATCGTCGCGTTCCGGTCCGGCGGCATTCCGGAGGAGGTCGGCTCCGATGGCCGCGCGCTGCTGGTGGAGCCCGGCGATGAGATGGCGCTGGCGGAGGCGATTGGCTGGTTGGCACGGCACCCCGAATCGCGGCGGGCGATGGGCCGCGCCAACCGTGAGCGCGCGGTGCGCCAGTTCTACCCGGAGCGGCTCGCCGAGGAGGTGAGCGCGGTCTACGAGCGGTTGCTGAACGCGCCGGCGTAGGAGCCGCCTACCCCCCCCCCCCCGCCCCGCTTCCGGGC
>Ga0194132_10012277_pt1 | contig 10724 bp, 9 predicted proteins | sample TA2KigOf80mmetaG_FD_148612 | JGI IMG/M metagenome (GOLD analysis project Ga0194132, IMG submission 148612) | Freshwater microbial communities from Lake Tanganyika, Tanzania - TA2015054 Kigoma Offshore 80m | ecosystem: Environmental > Aquatic > Freshwater > Lake | place: Tanzania: Lake Tanganyika... | reverse complement strand
GCTCGCCCGAGGCCTACTACGGCATGTTGATGATGCTCGAAAAGGGCATGAAGATCGAGCGCAAGCAACTGCTCGGCCGCCTTGTCGAACTCCTCTACGACCGCACAGAGAGCGACTTCCGCCGCGGAACGTTTCGTGTGCGCGGCGATGTCGTCGAGATCTTTCCGTCCTACGAAGAGTTCGCCATTCGCGTCGAGCTGTGGGGCGATGAAATCGAATCGCTCGCCCACATCGACCCGCTGACCGGCGCTATCCGCAACACCGCCCCGCGCATCCCCGTCTATCCGAAAACCTACTACGCGATGGATGACGAGACGCGCGACAAAGCGATGGTCACCATCAAGGAAGAGCTCGAATGGTGGCGGACCGAACTCGAGAAACAGAACAAGCTGATCGAAGCCCAACGGCTGCACCAGCGCACCATGTTCGATCTCGAAATGATCAAGACCGTCGGCTACTGCCACGGTGTCGAAAACTATTCGCGCCACTTCTCCGGCCGGCTGCCGGGCGAAGCGCCGCCGACGCTGCTCGACTATCTCCCGCAGGACCATCTCATCTTCATCGACGAGAGCCACCAGACGATGCCGCAAATCCGCGGCATGTGGCACGGCGACCGCTCGCGCAAGGAGACGCTCGTCAACCACGGCTTCCGCCTGCCGAGCGCGCTCGATAACCGCCCGCTGACTTTCGAAGAGTTTGAGAACCGCGTCAATCAGGTCGTCTACGTCTCGGCCACGCCAGGGCGCTACGAACTCACGAAATCGTCGGGCCGCACCGTCGAGCAAATCATCCGCCCCACCGGCCTCGTCGATCCGGAAATCGATGTGCGCCCGATCCGCGGCCAGGTCGACAACCTGCTCAACGAGATCCGCCTGCGCGTCGAACAGAACGAGCGTGTGTTGATCACCACGTTGACCAAGCGGATGTCGGAAGACCTTGCCAGCTATTACTCCGAGGTCGGCGTAAAGTGCCAGTATCTGCACTCGGAGGTCAGCACGCTCGACCGCATCAAGATTCTGCGCGATTTACGCAAGGGCGAGATCGACGTGCTCATCGGCGTCAATCTGCTGCGCGAAGGCCTCGATCTTCCCGAAGTCTCGCTCGTCGCCATTCTCGACGCCGACAAAGAAGGCTTTCTTCGTTCGGCGGGATCACTGATACAGACGATCGGCCGAGCGGCGCGCCATTTAAACGGGCGCGCGATTCTCTACGCCGACGTGATGACCGACAGCATGAAGAACGCGATCGGCGAAACCAATCGCCGCCGCCGCATTCAGGTCGACCACAACGAAGCCAACAACATCACGCCGCAATCGATCATCAAGCCGATCGACATGAGCCTGGTTCGCATCGCGGAGTCGGAATATGTTACTGTTCCTATCGAGCCGGAATCCCCCGAAGCCGAGCTAGACCCGCAACAACGCTATAAACTCATCGAAGAATTGGAGGTCCGTATGCGTGAAGCCGCCCGCCTGTTCGAGTTCGAAAAAGCGGCACAACTGCGTGATCGCGTGAAAGCGCTGAAGGCGCCATAGCCATGCGTCCCGCGCCGTGGGTTGGACTCATCGCCGCGGGCCCGGTCAGCCCGTCGTTGTACCAACTGGCAAACTGGAACGCCACGCTCGGCCCCGTATGCGCCGAGACGCTTCGCGTGGCCTCACGCCTCGCCAACCAAATGAAGGCCGGCGCCGCCGCCCAACCGGAGGCTCTGGCTAAGTCGCAGCTTATCCTCATCTCCGGGCCCTTTGCCGATTTCCAATCGTTGCTCGATCTCGCGCTTAGAGCCGGCATCGACTGGAGAGGCCGCACCGTCCTGCTCGTCGACTCGCTCCGCGCGGCCGATCAGCTCGAACCTCTCCGCGCACTTGGGGCGCACACCGGAACGCTCGACACCATCGACGCTTTTCCGGGCGTCCGATTCGCCGCCGCGATCGACGGCGCCTCGCGCCGTGTCGTGCAGCGTTTCTGCACGGCCACAAAGTCCAAGGCGTACCCGCTGCCGCACAACTCGAAACAGGTCTTCGCGGCGGCGGGCACGTTGATATCGACGCTGCTGACGCCCGCCTTCACCGCCGCATTCGAGAGCTTCAAACACGCCGGGCTCACACAGCCCGAAGCCGAGGATGTCATCGAAAACATCGTCCGTGAACAACTGCGCGCGTGGCGGAAAGCGGGCCGGAAGTCCTGGACCCCGCCCGACGCGAACGCCGCCGAATGGCAACACGCCGCGCTCGCCGCGGCGGATGTCAAACTCGCGCGTTACTTCGAATCGACGGAACGGGCGGCGGCCGGCCTCTTCGCCAAGAAGGCCTCGGCAAGAGCCGGCGGCGCATGATCCTAAACCCGGCCGCTCACCGCCGAGAGGCCTCGCCAACCCCTTTGTTCATGCGGTCGCGGCACGGTCGCGGTGTACTCCCGCCAACCACCCGGCGGTGTTTGGCCCGCGTCAACCGGCGGATTTAAGATAATGGCAGGAATGCCGGAATCGACGACAGACCTTCGCGCGGCGCGGCTCACCACCGCCGGCGAACTCGCCGCCAGCCTCGCGCACGACTGGAACAACTTTCTTACGATTCTGACCGCGCAGGCCGCCGAGATCTCCGAATCGCTGCCGGACCAGCATCCGGCACACGCGGTGGTCGATGAGATGCTCGCCTCAATCCGCCTCGCCCGATCAACCGAAGCGCCTGCTGTCCTGGCTGCGCGCGACACCCGGCGTGAAGGAGCCTGTGCCGATCGATGTCGTCATCGAAGAAGCCGCGCCGCTGTTCCGGCTCGCCGCCGGACCGCGCGCGCGCTGCGAATTTTCGCTCGCCGCCGAAGCGCCCGCGGTGTCGCTCGACAAACCGCTCTTTGTCCATGCCGTGCTCAACATGGTGAACAACGCCGCGCAGGCCATGGACTCGAAGGGCCGTATCGTCATCGCTACCGAAAAACAAAACGGCCACGTCTTGTTTTCCGTCTCCGACACCGGCAAAGGCATGACGGAAGAAACGCGGCTCCGCCTCTTCGAGCCTTTCTACTCCACCCGTCACAACGACGGCGGCACGGGCCTGGGCATGTTGACCATTCACCGCCTCGTCGAGGATCACGCCGCCCGCATCGAGATCACGTCCGCCCCCGGTCAGGGCGCGCGGTTTGCGATCGCGTTTCCGATCTCAAACGGCTGAAGCGACACCCGCAGCCGGACCTCCCGTCCTTCGCCTTCGAAGACCAGCACGAACGGGCCGGCCGAGCGCTCGACCGGCTTGCCCGTCAGTTTCGCTCCCTCCAACTGATCGAACGCCGCCGTCGCGCCGCGCCGGCCGATCGTCACGCGATAGCGCCCTTGCAGCGATTCCACGGGTTCGCCGATGACCATGCCGGCGCCTTTCGCTTTTCCATCGATATGCAACTCCGCGCCCGGCCGGCCGGTCAATCGCCAGTCCGATTCGACAACACCGCCGCTCCAGGGGAACCCGCGTACGCCGCCCGTAATATCCAGCTCGGGCGTGGCCGCGGTCCATCGCAACACACCTTTGCCGGACCACTTCGACTCCTGCCAAGTTGCGCTCCAAGCCGAGATCGAAACCCGCTCGCTCTCGCGCGATCCGGCCAGCCGCACATTCTCCAACACACCAGCCTTCTTCGCACGCAGCTCGAAGTCGACGCCGCCGGATCCGGCAGGCGCCTGCGCCTCGCCCAACCCAAGCGCGCGTGATAAGAACCCACTCGACGGCTTCGCCATCGGGCGTAGCGCCTTCTCCATCGCGGCGTACTCAACGGCATCCGTCTCCAAGACGACTCGATGCGGCCGAACGCCGTCTCCGTCGAATCGATACGATCCGGACCACGCCGCGCCGGCCGCCGTCAGTTTCGCATTCTGAACCTGGAGTTTCCCTTCGCTCCACGCCGCGCTCGCCGCCGCGACTTTTACTGGCGCGTCCAACTCCGGCACAGCAACTTCAGCGTTTCGGATCTCTACGTTGCCGCTCCACTCGAGCGGATCGCCGCCGCGTTGCTTTACCTGCACGGTTCCACGTAATTGCCCGGCCCCCAGCGAATCGAACCACGACGCCTTCACACCCAGCGCCTGTGTCCAGCTCCGCAGCTTACGCACGTCGATCGCCCGGCTCGTGGCTTTGCAATCCCACGACAACTCCGCGCCGTTCCGCGCGCACTCGGCCGCCAGCGGTTGTCCATCGAGCTCAGCCTGCGCGGCTCGCAGCTCGGTCATTCGATCCTTCCACGTGACGGCCACTTCCTCGGACTCCAGCGTGTTGCCCTCGCCCCACGCCCATTTCAACGCCGTCACGCGCGCCTCACCCTTCGCCGCCACGTCGTGGCCGACAAGGAACGAGCCATCGATCGTCCCTTCCAACGTCATGCCATTAAACGCCGCGCCCGGCGGCCGCAGCCACTCCGACGCTCCCGCGATCGGCAACTTCTTCGCCTCCACGCCGACGGCCCACTGCGCCGCCGACAAATACTTGTCCAACCGCAGACCCGCTTGCAGCGGCTGCTTGGCGTCGGTCTCCAGCCGCAACGACTGCTCGGGTAGCCGCAACTCGCCTGTGTAGGAAACCGGCAAAGTACCTCCGCGCGGCGGCTGTGACCAATGATGCAGATCCGCCAGCTGCAATGTCCCCTCGATCTTCAGTTTCGATACCGGCCCGGCGATCCGAGCGCGCGATTGCACGCTGCCATGGACGCCCAGGTCCGCGCCGCCGATCAACACCGCAATCTCCTGCAGCGCGCTGCGATCCAACTGCACATCGAGCTCGAGCGCGGGTTCCGCGCCGATATCCCGTAATCGCCCGCGAGCGGTGACGCGCCCGAACCCGCGCGCCAATGTGTCGGTGCGCGAAGGCTCGCCCACAAACCAGATGTCAAACGTCTCGGCATCGGACGCCGAAAAGTCGATGTCGGCGTTCGTGAAGTAGTACACCGACTTCGTGTCTTCAAACTTAAAGTTCAATCGGCCGCCACGGACCTCCAACTCGGCCAGCGGCGCATTGCTATCTCGGCTCGCCTGGAACATCCCCTGCACGTTCCACGAACCGTCGCGCGCGCGCATCAGGTTCACGTGGACCTTCTCCAATCGCAAGCTCGAAAACTCCAGCTTGCCCTGCAACAGCGACAGGACGCGCAGCTTCACAACCATCGCGCCGACATAGGCGAACGGCTCCGCCGACACCTTGGCGTCTTCGTGAATCACGACGTTGCGCAGCGTGAAACCCGGCCCGGTCAGCAGGTGAACGCGCACGTTGCCGATATCGACCTTGCGGCCCAGCGACTGCTCCAGCCCCGCGCGAATCCGAGGCGCGAAACGATCCGCGTTCAGGAACGGCGCAACCGCCAGCGCCGCCGCAACCAGCACCGCCGCCCACTTCAGAATCCGCTTCATCGCAAGGTCTCCCGCACCGCCGCGGCCGCGGCGGGATCGTCGACATCCATCGTCGCACGCACATCGTCGACCGCCACGAATCCGCGCCGAAACCGCCGCACCACATCGCGCGCGCGGCCATCGACCGGCGCAGCCAAGAGAGCCTCCACCACCACACGCTCGATCAGCACCGGATGCCCGTGCGCTTCTCCGACAATCGGCTGCATCACATCGAATTCCGGACTCCGCGCGGCGACGACTTTTCGCACCGTCGCTTCTTCCACGTGCGCGTAATCGACCGGCGAAAACAATACCGCGCCTTCACACATCGCCAACCCCGTCTGCAACGAACTCATCTGCCCTCGATCCGCATCTTCGTTTCGAACCACCCGCGCCTGGCCATTAAACTCCACTTCGCCGCCCGGCCGAAAGACGACAACAACATCGTCACACGCCGCGCCAAACAGGCGGATCATCCGATCCAAGTAGGTCTCGTTTCGCCACCGCAACAGCGCTTTCGGAAACCCCATCCGCCGCGACAATCCGGCGGCGAGCACGACGCCCGAAACCTTCACTTCAACAGCGCCCGCATCGCGTCGGTCTGAAAGATGGACTTGGAGTGCTCGCGCCACCGCGACTCCGGATTCCGCCGCGCGGCGATCATTTCGGCCACTACCGACACCGCGATCTCTTCCGGCGTAATCGCGCCGATTTCAAATCCCATCGGCGCAAATAGGCGGTCAAACGCATCGCGGCCAATGCCTTCCTTCTCCAGTTCCTTCACAACTCCGATCACCTTGCGCTTCGACCCGATCATCGAGATGTACCGCGCCGGCGTGTCCAGCGCCCAACGCAGCACCCGCATATCGTCGCGATGCCCGCGCGTGACGATCACGATGTAATTCGTGTCGCGAACTTCGAGCTTCGGGAACAGGTCTTCGTACTCCTCGGCGAACACGTCTTCGGCTTCGGGAAAGCGCTCACGGTTCGCGTAAGTCTCGCGGTTGTCGATCACGCTGACCGAAAATCCCGCCAGCGTCGCGACCTTACACAAGCTCTTCGAGATATGACCCGCGCCAAAAATAAATGCCTTCGGTTGCGGAACGATTGCTTCCACGAACACCTCCAGTTGACCGCCACAGATCAGCCCGTTGTCGTAGGCCGCATCCTGCCCCAGTGAGAATTTCATGTGCCGGGGCCGCTCGGTGGAGATCACCTCGCGCGCCGCGTTCCAGACTTCGGCCTCCACGCAGCCGCCGCCGATCGTGCCGATCATGGAGCCGTCCTCGCGCACCAGCAGCTTCGCGCTTTCGTAGCTCGGAATCGAACCGTTCACTTGCACGATCGTCGCCAGCGCGCTCTTCTGCCCGATCTTGCGTAACCGGACGATTTCGTCAAAGAGATCCACGAGACGATTCTAACAAAGGCGTCATTTCTTCTTGACGATTTCGACGCGCCGGTTCTTGGCTCGGCCCGCCTCGCTTCGATTATCCGCGACCGGTTTGGTTTGGCCGAATCCGGCCGGCGTCAGCCGTTTCGCGTCGATACCCGCGGCGATCAACGCCGCCACCACCGACTTGGCCCGGGCCTCGGACAGTTGCAGATTTCCAGCCGGCGTTCCCGTGTCGTCGGTGTGCCCTTCGACGCCCACGCGCAGCGCCGATCTGGCTTTCAACATCTTCACCGCTTCGTCGATCAACGGTCGCGATTCGGGCAAGATGTCGGCCTTAGCGGTTGCGAAGTGCACATCGAGCGCGATGAAGCCGTCCTTATCGAGCGCAGTGGCCATCGCATCGGCGGTAATCACCTGCGCCATTGCCTGCCTCTCCACGATGTGCAGGAAGTAGATTCGGGATCGGGTGTTCACCGACGCTTGCAACTCGACCCAAGTCTCGACGCCGCCTCTGCTCACTCGCATTACACTGAGGTTTGGGTTTGAGAACACCACTTCGCCGCCGGCAGCCTTGATCGCATTTTCATAGTTCCGGCGAATGGCAAGCCCACCTGGATGTACGTTCATGTTCTTCAGGTAATAGTGGATCCGCGTGTACTTGCCCTCGACCTCGGTGATGGGCTGTGTACGGAACTTATAGGCACTGAAGCCCAACTGTTGATAGTTCGAGATCGAATGTCCGGGCATTCGGTTCGGAAACAATGGATGATCCGAACTTCCTGTAACATCGGTCTGCGCCAGCAGGCATCCGCTGAACGCGAGGGACAAGAGCGATTTCTTGAGTAAACCCATATTGCCTCCATTAGGATTTTTACACAAAACGACCAGGAATACTCTGGGCCCGAAATTTTGCCTTAGAACCCTAAAGGAATCCACCTAGGAGACCGATAGATCGTTTGTAAAGGAGATCCACCCTTATGAGCGACCTGACCCTCCCCTCCCCCCGGGCCGAAGCGCAAGAGTTGGCCCAGAGCAATCGCCGCCTGACGACCGCAATCCTCGGCTTGGTCCTCCTCACCGGCCTGATCGCGTGTATGAGCTACCTCGCCGGCCGCACGGTTACGCAAATGAAGATGGAAACGGTCAGGCCCACGCAGACCGTGATCAACCCGCCGCCGCTCGTCATCGAACCGAAGACCAAGGCCGCGCCCGTGGTTGTGGCTGCCGCTCCGGCCGCCCCCACGCAGTTGTACTGGCAGGTCGGCATCGTCAAGCCCGAAGAGTCGCATATTCAAGATCTACTGCAGGTTCGCGGCTACGCCTTTAAGCTCGCGCCATTTGAAGACACCCGCAATTTCCGCGTGTTGGTCGGACCGGTGACCAATCCGCAAGAACAGGCGACGCTCGATGCGCGCCTAACCTCCGACGGTCTGCAACATTTTCTACGTCGCAACTAGGCAACTGTAGATTTTCTCGATCTATTCCCTCATCGACTCGCCCCAGCGCTCGCGTTGGGGCGTTTTTTTGTGCCTCCGCACCAGGAAACGCTATCCTGTAAGTTTACGCATGGGTAACATCCTTCAGTCCCTCCCGATCGGACAAAACGTCGGTATTGCATTTTCCGGCGGCCTCGACACCTCCGCCGCCATCTATTGGATGCGCCAGAAAGGCTCCATCCCCTACTGCTACACCGCCAATCTCGGCCAGCCCGACGAGCCCGACTACGACGCCATCCCGCGCCGTGCGCTCGAATGCGGCGCCGAAGTCGCCCGCCTCATCGACTGCCGCAAGCAACTCGTCCGCGAGGGCTTCGCCGTCCTTCAATGTGGCGCCTTCCACATCACCACCGGCGGCCTGCCCTACTTCAACACCACCCCCATCGGCCGCGCCGTCACCGGCACATTGCTCGTCCAGGCCATGAAGGACGACGGCGTCAACATCTGGGGCGACGGCTCCACTTACAAGGGCAACGACATCGAGCGCTTCTATCGCTACGGTCTGATGGTCAACCCGTCGCTCAAAATCTACAAGCCCTGGCTCGACCAGACCTTCATCGACGAACTCGGCGGCCGCAAGGAGATGTCCGAACTCCTCGACAAAGCCGGACTCGCCTACAAAATGCCGAAGGAGAAGGCCTACTCCACCGACTCCAACATCTGGGGCGCTACCCACGAAGCCAAGGACCTCGAGTTCCTCAACAAAGGCATCCGCATCGTCGATCCCATCATGGGCACGGCGTTCTGGAAATCCGATGTCGACGTCAAAGCCGAAGAAGTCACCGTGACCTTCGAAGAGGGCGTGCCCGTTGCGCTCAACGGCCAGACTTTCGAGAACCCAGTCGATCTCGTTCTCGAAGCCAACCGCATCGGCGGGCGTCACGGCCTGGGCATGTCCGACCAGATCGAGAACCGTATCATCGAAGCCAAGAGCCGCGGCATCTACGAAGCCCCCGGCATGGCGCTGCTCTTCCTCGCCTACGAACGCCTTGTCACCGGCATTCACAACGAGGGAACCATCGAACAGTACCGCGATATGGGCCGCCGCCTCGGACGGCTGCTGTATGAAGGACGCTGGTTCGACCCGCAATCTATGATGCTGCGCGAAACGCTGCAACGCTGGGTGGCGCGTGCGGTCACCGGTGAAGTCTCGATCGAACTCCGTCGCGGCAACGACTACTCGATTCTCGACACCAAGAGCCCCAATCTGACCTATCATCCCGAGCGGCTTTCGATGGAAAAGGTCGAAGGCGCGTTCACGCCGCTCGACCGCATCGGCCAGCTCACCATGCGCAATCTGGACATCACCGACTCGCGCGAAAAACTCATCGTCTACGCCAAGGGTGGGCTGCTGGGCCCGGCCGGCACGATCGTTCCGCAACTCGAGGAGTAGCGGGTGCGCGAACTTCCATTCGCCTTGCCGCCGACCGTCTCGAACGGCACCCCGCCCGTGTGGACCGGCGACGGTTTCGATATCGGCGGTGAGCGGCATTCCATCGCCTGCTACTGGGCCGAGGCGCTCGGCTGGACCGATGAGCTTACGGCGTTTCACGAGAACGAAACCGGCGAGCATCACTACATCGATAGAGCCTCGCGGCGGCACGCACTGAATGCGATCAAGCGGCACGTGACCGCGAAGGACCCGGTGATCATGGACATCGGTTGCAGTTCGGGCTTCATGATCGCCGATCTTCGCCGCGAACTGCCGAACGCCCGCGTTCTCGGCAGCGACGTTGTGCTCGGTCCGCTGCAGGCGCTGGCGAAGAAGTATCCCGACCTGCCGCTGCTGCAGTTCGATCTGACCGATTGCCCGGTGCCGGCCAATTCGCTGGACGCGACCATTCTGTTGAATGTGCTCGAACACATCGAAAAACACGAACTGGCCGCACAGCATGTTTTCCGTATTTTAAAGCCGGGCGGCCTCGCGGTGATCGAACTCCCCGCGGGACCGGAGCTGTACGACGTGTACGACAAGCAGTTGCTGCATTACCGCCGCTACAAGCTGCCGGAGTTGAAGGCGATGCTCGAAGGCGTGGGGTTTGAAATCGCCGGCGCGTCGCATCTCGGCTTCTTTCTCTACCCGGCCTTTGCGTTCGTCAAGAAGCGCAACCAGAAGTACCTGAGCCTGCCCGATGAATGGCAGCGCAAGATCGTCAAGGGCAACATTCAGACGATGAGTTTTTCACCGCTGATGAACGGCATCATGGCCGTTGAAGAGGCGCTGCGATACTCGCTGCCCTTCCCGGCCGGCATCCGGTGTCTTGCGCTGGCACGCAAGCCCGGGCGCGCCGGAGCGTAGACACACTACGCCTGTATGCAGTGGTGCCACATCCGAAGCTCGCCAGTTTATTGACCGATTTTCGCTCGCGGCGGTCACTTTCTGAGCGGAACGTTGCCCTTCTGGAGTCTGTTTTCGATGGTTTGGACCGGCTTGCGAGCGGTTTGCGGCTCGGAGACGGGCTTCGGGGCC
>Ga0194132_10012276_pt1 | contig 10726 bp, 7 predicted proteins | sample TA2KigOf80mmetaG_FD_148612 | JGI IMG/M metagenome (GOLD analysis project Ga0194132, IMG submission 148612) | Freshwater microbial communities from Lake Tanganyika, Tanzania - TA2015054 Kigoma Offshore 80m | ecosystem: Environmental > Aquatic > Freshwater > Lake | place: Tanzania: Lake Tanganyika... | reverse complement strand
CAGCCTTCGTGATTCGCTCTCCGATGTATTCGATCACTCGCGTCGAGGCGGGGATTGCCCCCCGTGCGAAACCACCCCGTCCGTGGATGAGGGAGTCCCGAAAGAGCACCAGTGGGTGCTCGGACTGAATGGCGCCCGTGAGGTCTTCGGGGACGCAGGCAGTGGTCCGCTCGCTCCGGATAGCCCAACGCAGCTTCGCGCAGGCGGCTCTGGGATTGGCATGGCGCTCCTCAGGTGTTGGCCGGAGGACTTCCTCGGCGATGGACGAGTACCAGCCTTCCTTCCAGCCCTTTTCAAAAGCGTGTTTGATTCGTCGATCCTCCCCGGAGTGAAAGGAGAGGATGGCGACACGTCCCCTGGGCTCCAGGCAGGCAGGAAGCTGACGGAGCAGCATGTCGAGAGCCGCAAACTCATCATTCACCGCGATGCGCAAGGCTTGGAAGACTCTCTGCTGGCATGATCGCAACTCCTCCGGGGAGAGGCGGTACCCCGCCTCCCTGAGTGCGGTCTCGATGGCTGCCGCCAGCTTTCGGGTTGTTTGAAGCTCTCCTCTTCCTGCCTCGAAGATGAGTTTAGTCGCCAGCGCCTCGGCCTGAGGCTCATCCGCGTTGTCCCTGAGAAGCTTTGCCAGTTTCTCGGCGGTGAGTTTCGTCAGCAGAAAGGAAGCCGGCATCCCCTTGCGAGGGTTCATCCGCAGATCCAGCGGACCATCGTGCTTGAAGGAGAACCCCCGGGCGGGATCATCAATTTGCATCGATGAGACCCCAAGATCCGCCAGAATAAAATTCGCTTTCTCGATCTCCGTTGAAACCAGAGCCTTGGAAATGCCGGCAAAGTTTGTGTTTTTGAGCGTCAATCCGGGACTGGGACCGAACAGCTCCCGAAGCCGGTTCCCTGTTTTCTCGAGCTCAACGGGATCAGCATCGAGGGCAATCAATCTGCCTCCGGGTTGGATGCGACGCCAGAGTTCACCGGCATGGCCACCGTAACCCAGGGTGCAATCGACGCCTACCTCGCCCGGGGCGGGGCTCAAGACAGCCATCACCTCATCCATCATGACCGGCCGGTGCATTCCTGCCGGAGTTTTTCCTGACGCCATGACTCTCGTCACTGTTTCGGGATGCTGAGCGGGATCGTGCTCCTTGTATTTGTCCTCGAAACGCCGAGGGTGAGTTCCCGGGTAGCGGCGCCGTCTCTTGTGCGGTACCGGGTTTGAACCAGAAGGGTCCCTGGATGATTCAGAGCTTTGAGACATGAAAACCGTCAGATGGAGGGGAGCTGGGGTTACAACCTGGAGATCTTCGCCAGAGTGGCGGTGGTGGATTTTCCTGGCACGAAGGGAATGATCACGATCTGACCGCCTGCGGCCTCCACTGCCTTGCGTTCCTCCTGATTGAGCGTCTCCAGGGTGTAGTCGCCGCCCTTGACGTAGATGTCCGGCCGGGCCTGTTCCAGGAAGGCAGTGGCAGCGCGGTTTCGGAAGATATGAACGGCATCGACGCTCTGGAGGGCGGCCAGCACGCACGCCCGATCCATCTCCCCGTTGATCGGGCGCTCCGGCCCCTTGAGTTCCCGGACGGCGTCATCGCTGTTCACTCCGATCAGCAGGGCATCGCCGAGATTGCGAGCGGATTCGAGGTAAGTCACATGGCCGAGATGAAGGAGATCGAAGCAGCCATTGGTGACTACCAAGCGTCGGCCGCTTCGTCTGAAATCTTCCCGCCAGGCGGGCAGGTTCCCTTCGGCGATGCATTTGGAACGAAAGTTCATTGAGTGCCGAGCATGTCGGGTTCCCTGGCTGGGAGGCAAGAGAGTATCCCGCGAGTTTTCTTCCCCGGCTTCGTTCCGACTGTTGGATTCACCGGGCTCTGGAATCCCTAAAAATCCCTGTCCAGGTTGGAGCCTGCGGGCTAGAGTGCCGCCCATGAACAACGATGTGGTTCCGGTGGAAATCCGTGAACTGTTCCATACGCCGAACGGGTGCGCTATCTTCCTAGGCAACACAGATAAAGTGTTCGTGATTCAGGTGGAACAGATGATGGGTCAGGTCATCTCCATGTTTTTGAGCGGTGCTCCTAAAGATCGTCCCCTAACCCACGATCTAATGCTCAGCATGTTTCGAGGGTTCAACATCACGCTCGAGCGCGTTGTCATCAACGATCTGAAGAACTCCACCTACTTCGCCAGGCTCATCCTTCAGGAGCAAAACGAGTTGGGCCGAAAGATCATCGAAATCGATGCGCGCCCCAGCGATTGCCTCGCGCTTGCCGCTGCCCTGAAACGCCCGCTGTTTGTCTCTGCTCCCCTCTTTGCGCACCTGGAGGACATGACCGAGACCCTCCAGCGCATCAAGGAAAATGCGGAAGGACAGGAAGGGCCCGAGGGAGAAAGCTGAATCGTGCCTCCTGCTCCCGGAAATCCATTTCTCGCGTTCTGCCACGGCGAAGATGATCTGGCCGTCAAACAGCGTGCTCGCTCCCTGTTTGATCAGTGGTCCAAAGAACTCGGCGGAATGGATCATGAGATCATCGATGGACATGCCGGAACCGCCTCCGAAGCCTTCAAGTCGATCAACCGGCTCCGGGAAGCCCTGATGACCCTGCCGTTCTTCGGGGGAGGCAAGGCCATTTGGTGGCAGGGTTGCTCCTTTCTTGGCGATGACCGAACTGCATCGGCGGAGTCGGTGGTTCAAGCATGCGCCGAACTCGGTGGTGAACTGTCCAAGTTCCCTTGGGGCAACGTCCGGCTCGTCATCAGCGCGGGGAAGGCCGACAAGAGGCGAAGTTTCTTCAAGGCTCTTACCAAGGCCGGTGTGGTTGAAGAGTTCACCGCCTGGGCTGACGACCCGAGATGGGCCGATCGCGCAGGGCACGCCGCAGAAGTGGGTTTGAAGGCCCGAGGCAAGGAGATCGCGCACGATGCCCTCTCGGCTTTAACCGCCAGCATCGGTCCCAACCCCCGGCAGCTGGAATCCGAGGTCGAAAAGCTTTCCCTTTTCGTCGGGGATCGAACCCGGATTCAGATCGACGATGTTGAAGCCATCGTGACACGGAACAAGCAAGCGCGCGCGTTTGCGCTGGGCGAAGCTTTTGGGGAACGCAACCTCCCCAAACTCCTGAGACGCCTCGACGAGGAAATGTGGGAGATGCAGTTCGACAAAGCCAAGACCGAGTTTGGATTGCTCGCGCTGCTCATCATGAAGGTGCGCGGCATGCTCATCATCTCCGAGCTCCTGCGCCTCAAGTATCTGCGTCCCGATACCACCCCGCAGAACTGCTCAGCCCAGGTGCAGCGTATTCCTCCGGAGAAACTTCCAGAGGACAAACGGTATAACCCGATCGGATTCCATCCTTACGTTGTGGCTAAGACAGTGGAACATTGTCGGAACTATACTCAGCCTGAGTTGGTTAGAGCGATGGAGGTCCTGTTGAGGTGCAATCGCAAGCTCGTGGGAAGCCAGCTGGAGACGAAACTTGTCCTCCAACAAGCGCTGGTAGAAATTGCGGGCGGCGTTAAATTAAAGGGCAGCTCCCGGGCGTCATCCGCTCGTGGATGACCGAGCAAACCGCATGAGCGACACTGAGACGCATCTACACTACCGCCTGAGGGACGAGGTCGTATGGGTGAAAATCTCCGGCAGAGCGAACTGCATGGTGGGCACTGACTTCCTGGCTCTGGTCAATGGATTCCGCGAGCTTGGACGAAAGCAGTTTTCTCTGGATCTCCGCGATTGCGTGGTCATGGACAGCTCCTTCCTGGGAACCCTCGCCTGGCTGGAACAGGACCTCGGCACGGGTGCGCTCAAACATGGAACATACGCAATACTGCTTGCACATCCCAACGGGCGAGTCACAGACCTCATCCGTTCCCTGGGCTTGGATGAGTTCTTCAAGCTGACGTCGGGGCCTGTGGATTTTCCGGAGGATTGGATCCCCATCCCACCGACAGCTGCCCGGAGTTCAAGCGCGACCTGTTCCCAGATCAGCCTGGACGCCCACGAGGTGATCGTGAGGTTAAACCCTGCCAATGAACCGAAGTTCCGAGATGTGATGGATTTCCTGAGGGAAGAGGTTGAGCGGGAAAAACAGCCCAAGCCCGTGCCTCCTCCCAAGGACAAGGATGCAGGATCCAATCCGGGCTAGTTCCCGCCCATCGTCCCGCTCTTCATTCCTGTGACGTCAACATCGTCTTGGAATCAAGACTGCCATTCGCTAGAAGCCTCGCCATGCAACTGTGCTTCCCCTGCTTTCAGAGGGCAGGTTTGATCCTCCTCGGTTGGATCACATGCGGCGTTCCGACCTCGCAGCCCATGCTCCAAGGTGCCGAGCTCTCTCCCAAGGATCGTGCCATCGCACGGGCTATCGACTCTCATATCGCGTTTCTGGCCGATGACCTTCTGGAAGGACGTGGAACCGGAACTTCTGGATACGATGTTGCAGCCCGCTACGTCGCCTCGCATTTCGGGGCATTGGGGCTGATTCCAGCAGGCGACTCCAACACCTGGTACCAGTCTGTGCCCCTTCGGGAAGGAACATTGGAGAACGAGAGATCGGTGATCAGTCTGAAGGCCGGTGAGGGTTTTCAACCGCTGACGTCCGCGCTCGACTTCGTGTTGCTGCCCAACATGACGGAGGAAAAGGTTGAGGTGAGCGGTTCTTTGGTTTTTGTGGGCTACGGCGTGTACGCTCCTGAGCTTCAGCATGACGATTTCAGGGGTGTAGATCTGAAAGGCCGGATCGCAGTTGTTCTGGGAAGCGCGCCGCCGCGTTTTGCGCCCACAGCTCTGGCGCATCATTCCAGTCGGATGCAGAAGCAGGAGCAGCTGGCTGTCAGAGGTGCCGTCGGGATGATCTCGATCCCCACGCCGAAGGATCTGGAGGAATCCCCCTGGCCCAAGCGCGTCGCCCAGGCCCGGTTTCCATCCATGCGTTGGACCAGAGCTGACGGATCGCCCGCCCAGGTATTTCCAACGCTCAAGGCGGTCGCAAGCATCAGCCCTGCGGGTGCCGGCAAGGTCTTTGCGAAGGCTCCGATCAGTTTGCAGCAGGCGTTAACAGCCGCAGCCCGGGGAGAGATTCAAAACTTTCCACTCAATCAGGATGGCGTCTTGGCCGTTAAAACCCGGCATCGCCAGCTCACCAGTCCAAATGTCCTGGGGTTGTTGCGCGGGAGTGATCCGAAACTGCGAAATGAAACCCTCGTGTTGACCGCTCACTTGGATCATCTGGGGCGCGGCGCTGCGGTTAAGGGCGATCGCATCTACAACGGTGCCTACGACAACGCGATCGGTTGCGCGATGATCATGGAGTGTATGCGGCTTCTGGCGGGGGAGGGACGATCCCCCAGGCGCTCTGTGCTCGCAGCAGCCGTGACTGCCGAGGAGAAAGGGCTCGTCGGATCGGAATTCCTCGCGGGCCATCCACCCGCCATGGCCGGGAGGTTTGTGGGCAACGTGAACCTGGACATGGTTCTTGCGACACGTCCTTCGCGACATGTCACCATGCTCGGGATCGAGCATTCCTCCCTCCGCGATCCAGTCGAGACCGCTGCCTCAAGATTCGGTTTCGAGCTGCTGCCGGATCCCAGGCCGGATCGCGTGGCCTTTGTTCGAAGCGACCAGTACTCCTTTGTCCGAAATGGCATACCCGCGGTCAGCCCCAAGATCACTGATTTGCCTGGGACCCGCTCGGAGCCTGGGGTTTTCACGCCCGATGAATTCGTGAAAGTTCACTATCATCAACCGTCCGATGAATCGACGCTGCCCCGCGACGAAGCCACATCCGTTCGGTTTGTTCGATTCATGGCTGAGGTCATCCGACTCGCTGCAAATTCTGAGCGTCCGCCGCGCTGGAATCCGGGGGATTTTTTTGGCGAGACCTTTGGCAAGACGGGTGAGGTGCAGGAGTCGAGATAGTGGCTTGACTGAACTTCGGGGTTTTCCTGCTGTGCGACGGGTGTTTTCGCGAGCGAGCCTGGTCGTGTTATTGCCCCGGGTGGGGTCAGGCTTGGGCCATCTCTTTCAGCAAGGTTTCGAGCTCCTCTTTGGGCCCTTCATGGCTCTGAGCGATGGCCAGCCTCAATCCTTCCTGAAAACTCAAGCGGGCTTGATCCCGATCGCCCTGTGCAAGCTGGCACTTGCCCAGGAGGATCCTGGCCATCATCCAGTCCGGCCTCGCCTGCAGGGCTAATCCGAAGTGTTCCGCAGCCTGTGCAAAGCTGCCGGCGTCATACAGGTTCTTCGCGAGGCTGAATCGTGCCAGATGGTTCCTGGGATCCTTTTCCACGAGAGCCGCAAATCGTTCCACGCCTTCACTCATGTCTCATTCGTCTCCAGGTTCATTGGTTTTTCGCCGTTCCCAGCGCGGCGCCGCACGTTCGGGGAGTCGCATGTCCGCTCTGGGATGATAGCTGCTATCCCCCAGCAAGGCTTCCACTTCCTTCTGAAACTCCACCGAGGGCGTCACATTCCAGCGTTCATTCGCCTCGATGAAAACCCGTTCTCCCGCGTTTCTCAGGATGCAGATGAACAAGGGAACCTTGCCCTTATGACGCTCCACCAAAAACCGGGTCGCTTCGAGCTGTTCGACGCTCAGCTTCGACTCACTCATCCTCAAGTGGACCTGCATGGTGAATCGTCGGGGTGCATCAGTGAGGGCGAGGATCTCCTGAGGAAATATTTTCGCCTTGCCCTCGTCGTTGTTGACCTCGCCCACGACCATGATGGCCTGGTTCACTTCGAGAAAGCGCTTGAACCTGTCGTGGTTCTCATTGACGCAAAGCACGGAAACACTGCCACGGAGATCCTCCAGGGTCACCATGGCGTAGGGCTTCCCTGACTTCTTGCTCAGCCCGCTCTGAACCGCTGTGACCATGCCACCCATCCGTGTGATGGTCCGCGCGGCCGCCTCCTTCACCGTGACGGAATCATGAGTGCAGTAGCGTTCCAGGAGCATGCTGAACTGCGTCAGCGGATGCCCCGTGACGTAGAAGCCCAGGAGCTCCTTCTCTGCTGCCAGGAGCTCGTGATGAGGCCACTCAGACAGCTGTGCAGTCGCGGCCTCCGTGGGGGTGGGAGCCAGGTCGTCCATCATCCCGAACAAGGATGCCTGCCCTCGGGCCTTGTCAGCAGCAGCGGTCGAAGCCCGGGCAAGGGTGCGTTCCACGTTGGCAAACATGACTGCGCGCTTCTCCTTGAGACTATCGCACGCCCCTGAACGGATGAGGGTTTCCAACACACGCTTGTTCACCGTCCGTGTATCCACGCGTTCACAGAGGTCAGTCAGATTCTTGAACGGACCTCCCTCAGACCGAGCCTTGAGCAGGTTCTCCACCGCAACCTCACCCACCCCCTTGATGGCGGCCAGCCCGAAGCGAATCGCCTTTTTCTCGGGCGTGTCGCCTGCCGTGGGTGAACGCGCCGGACCAAAGAGCGCGGCGCCTTCATTGACATCCGGCGACAGGACTTCCACGCCCATGGCCTTCGCTTCATCGAGAACCACTTGGAGTTTCTCCAGGGATCCCATTTCGTTGGTCATCATCGCGGAAAGAAACTCCACGGGATGATTGGCCTTCAGGTAGGCCGTCTGATAGGCCACGACGGCATAGGCCGCCGCGTGTGACTTGTTGAATCCGTATCCCGCGAACTTTTCAAGCAGATCGAAGACCTGGTTGGCCTTTGACTCCGGGATGTCATTGTGGAGGTCCGCCCCTGACACAAAAATGGCCCGTTGCTTGGCCATTTCCTCCGGCTTCTTTTTGCCCATCGCCCGGCGCAGGAGATCGGCGCCTCCGAGGGTGTAGCCCGCCAGAAGCTGAGCGGCCTGCATGACCTGCTCCTGATAGATGAGCACCCCGTAGGTTTCCTGGCTGATCGATTCCAGCAGCGGGTGCTCGTAGCGGATCTCGACTTCTCCATGACGTCTCTTGATGAAGTCAGGGATGAGATCCATGGGGCCGGGACGATACAACGCCACCAAGGCAGTGATATGTTCCACCGAGCTGATCTGGAACTTTCGGCAAAGGTCCCGCATTCCACCTGATTCCAATTGAAACACCCCCACCGTGTTGCCTTCGTTCAGCAGGTCGTAGGTTCTCTGGTCGTCCAGAGGAAGGCGATCGATCGGAATCTCAATGCCCCGGCCTTCTTTCACCATCTCACACACGTTGCGAATGACGGTCAGGGTCTTCAACCCGAGAAAGTCCATCTTCAACAACCCGAGATCACCCACGGGCCCCATGGGGTATTGCGTCACGATTCCACCGTCCTCGTCCTGTTTGAGGGGCAGAAGATTCGCAAGGGGTTCGGGACCGATCACGACACCGGCCGCATGGACCGAGCAGTTGCGGACGATATCCTCCAGCACGAACCCGGTGTCCACCAATTCGCGGGTCATCTCCTCGGAGTCGTAGGCCTGCTTGAAGTCGGGAGAACTCTCCAACGCCTTCTCGAGATCCATCTTCAAGTCGTTGGGAACCATCTTTGCCAGACGGTCGCCATCGGAAGGAGGCAGCCCGTTGACGCGTGCCAGGTCGCGGAGCACTGACTTTGCACCCATGGTTCCAAACGTGATGATCTGCGCCACGCAGTCCTTCCCGTATTTCCGCCGCACGTAGTCAATCACATCGGCACGGCGATCATCCGCGAAGTCGATGTCGATGTCGGGTGGATTGACGCGTTCCGGGTTCAGGAAGCGTTCGAACAAGAGGCCGTAACGAATGGGGTCGACGTTGGAAATATCAAGCAGGTAGGTGACGAGTGAGCCAGCAGCGGAGCCACGAGCCACGCATGATATTCCCTTCTCGCGTCCGTATTGGACGAAATCGCCCACGATGAGGAAGTAGGACACAAAGCCCGTTTTCTCGATGACCTCGAGTTCCAGTTTGAGCCGATCAATGACCCTCTTCACAGCTTCAGCTGTGGCAGGATGGTTGAGGTCCTGAGCCCAGCTGTTCAACTGGGATGCTGATCCCTCCTCTGCAGGATAGCCGGGAAGCTGCCGTGCGTCCTCGACGGACTCCACAACAAATTCCTCCCCCCGAGCCGTCACGCACATTCCATATCGACGTCCCAACCCCTCAGCCAGGAGCTTGCGAAGGTAGCCTTCGCGCGTGAAGTGCTCAGGAGGCGTGAAAACTGGATAATGCAGTTTGCCAAAGGTCAGCTGCACATCGCATTTCTCCGCCACCTCCATGGTATTGCTGATGGCCTCTGGAATCTCAGCGAAGAGAGCTTTCATCTCCTCGGCCGAGCGGAGGTAGAACTGATTCTCCACGTAGCGCATGCGCTTCGTGTCCTGAAGCGTCCTCTGGGTGCCCAGACAGATCAGGCAATCATGCGCATGGGAGTGCTCACGGTTGATGTAGTGTACATCGTTGGTGGCAACCACCTTCAGACCGAACTCCTTCGCCCATGGGATCAACTGGCGGTTTACCTTGGCCTGCTCCGGAATGCCATGGTTCTGAAGCTCCAGGTAGTAGTTGTCCGCTCCGAAAACCTGCTTGTACCAGTCGAGCGCTTCCCGGGCTTTGGCCCCTTGATCGGTGTGAATCAGCTCTGGGACTTCGCTGGCGAGACATCCTGAGAGCGCAATCAATCCTTCATGACGCTGAGCGAGCAGTTCCTTGTCGATACGGGGCTTGTAGTAGTAGCCCTCCAGGTGGCCGGCAGTGACGAGTTGGATGAGATTCTTGTAGCCAGCCTCGTTCTTCGCCAGGAGAAGAAGATGATTGTAAACGTTGCGCCCGTTGCCGGAGCTTTTCTTTTCAAAACGGCTGCCTGGAGCGACATACACTTCGCATCCGATGATGGGCTTGATGCCTTTCGAACGGGCAGCCTGGTAGAAGTCGATGGCTCCGTAGAGAACGCCGTGATCGGTGATGGGAAGTGCTGAGAACCTCAACTCCCGGGCGCGGTCGATGAGCTTGTCCAGACGGCAGGCGCCGTCCAGCAACGAGTACTCTGTATGAAGGTGTAGGTGGACAAAGTCCGCGTGCGACATCAGGGAGGAATCTTGGAGTCCGGGGGATTGTTGTCGATCCTTTAGCCCGGGTTTTTATCCGATCCTTGGCGGAATTGACATCATCGAGGCTGTGCGCCCAAAAGGGTGAGAGCGCCCCGCACCAGGGCATCCACTCTCGTCGAAAGAGGGAAATCGGAAGGAGCTTCCAGAGTGTAATTGTGGCGGGTGCGGTTATGGATGAGCCAGATGGCCTCCGGCCATTCGTCACGTTCCGGGACGTGGCCTACGAAACGGATCATGCCGCCTGAGGCCTCCCGACCGTCCACCTGTTCGGCGGTCTCGATCGGGCAGACGCTGGACACCGCCCGGATCACCTGGGAGGCCATCGATGTCTTCGTGTCGGGGTTCAATTCATAGAGGTAGAACCCGTTCGCCTCCCAATCCTCATGGAGCATCAAGCCCAAATCGAACCTCGGCTGTTCCTCAAGCCAGCGAATGTGCGCGCGCGTTCGAGGAGCTCGCAGGGCCTTGTAATCGCGGTTCAAGTCGATGTTGTTCTCGTTCTGGCGCGTGTTGTTTTCAAAGCCATCAGGGTTCAGGCAGGGCACAATCCAGTAGCTGAAGCACCGGGGCAGCAGGTCTTCCGTGATCAGCCTTCGTATGGCCAGCGGCCCTGCGGGCTCATCCCCGTGGATTCCGGCGGATAGATAGATGTTCGCTTCGCTGTCGGCCGGCACCCGGCAATAAGCGGGCAGCCAGGCATCCGG
>Ga0194132_10012275_pt1 | contig 10726 bp, 8 predicted proteins | sample TA2KigOf80mmetaG_FD_148612 | JGI IMG/M metagenome (GOLD analysis project Ga0194132, IMG submission 148612) | Freshwater microbial communities from Lake Tanganyika, Tanzania - TA2015054 Kigoma Offshore 80m | ecosystem: Environmental > Aquatic > Freshwater > Lake | place: Tanzania: Lake Tanganyika... | reverse complement strand
GCGGCCCCAAGGCCGGGGGCAAGCCGGGCGGCAACAAGGTCGTCCAGGCCGACCTCGGCGTGGGTGACCCCCTCGACTTCGACCTCGACCTCGACGACGACGCCCTCGAACGCCGGCGGGGCCGCACCCGCAAGGGCCGACCGGCCGGGCGCTACTTCATGTGCGTCCACGTCCGCGACGACGGGCACACCCACATCGCCGTCCTCGAGGGCCGCAGCCTCGTCGAGCACTACGTCACCACCCCCCGCGACGACGACATGTCGATCGACGGCAACATCTACCTCGGGCGGGTGCAGAACGTCCTGCCCGGCATGGAAGCGGCGTTCGTCGACATCGGCACCCCGAAGAACGGCGTGCTCTACCGCGGCGACGTGTCGTTCGACCCCGCCGAGGTCGAGTCGAAGCAGCCCCGCATCGAGCAGCTGCTGAAGAACGGGCAGAACGTGCTCGTGCAGGTCACGAAGAACCCCATCGGCGCGAAGGGCGCCCGGTTGACCCAGGAGGTCAGCCTCGCCGGTCGGTTCGTGGTGCTCGTGCCCAACCAGCCGCAGACCTACGGCATCTCGAAGCGGATGCCCGACGACGAGCGCAAGCGCCTGCGCAAGGTCCTCGACGACCTGCGGCCCGCCGATGCCGGACTGATCGTGCGCACCGCGGCCGAAGGGGCCACGGCCGAGGAGCTCGAGCGCGACGTGATGCGCCTGCGCCAGCAGTGGGAGCAGATCTCCGCCTACGCCAGGCAGTCGAAGCAGGCCCGGCTCCTCTACCAGGAGCCGCCGCTCGCCCTGCGGCTGCTGCGCGAGGAGTTCACGAAGGAGTACCGAGGGGTCGCCATCGACCACCAGGGCCTCTACGACGAGGTGAAGTCCTACGTCGAGGCCGTGGCGCCCGAGCTGGCCGACCGGGTGGAGCGCTACGACCCGGCCGAGGAAGGGCTCCCGCTGTTCGAGCGCTACCACGTGCACGAGCAGCTCCTGAAGGCCCTCGACCGGAAGGTGTGGCTGCCCTCGGGCGGGTCGCTCATCATCGAGCGCACGGAGGCCCTCACCGTCATCGACGTGAACACCGGCAAGAACGTCGGGCGGTCGAACCTCGAGGAGACGGTCACCAGGAACAACGTCGAGGCGGCCGAGGAGGTCGCCCGCCAGCTGCGCCTCCGGGACATCGGCGGCATCATCGTGATCGACTTCATCGACATGGAGTCGAAGGGCAACCGCGACGAGGTCATCCGCGCCTTCCGGGCCGCCCTGGCCCGGGACAAGACCCGGACCCAGGCGTTCGAGATCTCCGAGCTCGGCCTGGTGGAGATGACCCGCAAGCGGGTGTCCGAGGGCCTCCTCGAGTCGGTCAGCCACACCTGCGACACCTGCGCCGGGCGGGGCTTCACCATCGACGAGACGATGCTGGCCGACCTGGACTAGACTCTCCCGGTTCGTCGGCGTGGCCCCCGCTGCGGGGCCGGCGCCGATCCCGGCTCCCCTCGATGCCGAGCTCCCGCACCACCCCCGCGACTCAGGATCTGGACGAATCATGTACGCAGTCATCGCCACCGGCGGCAAGCAGTACCGGGTCGAGCCCGGCCAACGCCTCGAGGTCGAGCTCCTCGGCGTGGAGCCCGAGGCCGAGGTCTCGCTCCGTCCGGTGATGCTGGTCGACGGCGACACCGTCGTTGCCGGCGCCGACAAGCTGAAGGGCGCGACCGTCACCGCGAAGGTGCTGGGTGAGACCAAGGGCGAGAAGATCCGCGGCTTCGTCTACAAGAACAAGTCCAACAACCGGAAGCGCTGGGGTCACCGCCAGCACTACTCGGTCATCGAGATCACCGGCATCTCGGCCGGCTGACGCCCCCGAACCGAAGCATCCAGGAGCGAAACGATGTCGAAGAAGAAGGGTGCGGCGTCCTCCCGCAACGGGCGTGACTCCAACGCCCAGCGGCTCGGGGTGAAGGTCGCTTCGGGTTCCACCGTCCCCGCGGGCTCGATCCTCGTGCGCCAGCGCGGCACGAAGTTCCACCCGGGCGAGAACGTCGGCAAGGGCGGCGACGACACACTGTTCGCCACCACCACCGGGGTCGTGCACTTCGGCCGCCGCAAGGGCCGCAAGCTCGTCGACGTCGTCCCCGTCGCCGACTGACGCGGCGCCGCGATATCCCGCGCCTGCCCACCGGCGGGCCGCCAGACTGGAACCATGACCCAATCGGCGTTCGTCGACCAGGTCCAGGTCAACCTCCGCGGGGGTGACGGTGGCGCCGGCGCCATGTCGTTCCGCCGCGAGGCCCACGTTCCCAAGGGCGGGCCCGACGGCGGTGACGGTGGGGCCGGCGGTGACGTCGTCCTCGTCGCCGACCGCAACGTCGCCTCGCTGCTCGCGTTCCGCGACCACCCCCACCGCCGGGCCCCCAACGGCGTGCACGGGGCCGGCGGCAAGCGCCACGGCGCTCGGGGCAAGGATCTGGTGATCACGGTCCCCGAGGGGACGGTCGTCCGGGCACGCGACGGCGAGGTCCTCGCCGACCTCGTGCAGCACGGCGCCCGCTACGTCGCGGCCCGCGGCGGGCGGGGCGGCCGGGGCAACGCCCGCTTCCTGTCCAACGCCCGGCGGGCCCCCGGCTTCGCCGAGCAGGGCGAGTACGGCGAGGAGCTGTGGCTGCGGCTCGAGGTGAAGCTCCTGGCCGACGCCGCGCTCGTCGGCTTCCCCAACGCCGGCAAGTCCACCCTCATCGCCTCGGTGAGCGCAGCCAAGCCCAAGATCGCCGACTACCCGTTCACCACGCTCGAGCCCAACCTCGGCGTGGTCCGGTTCCGGGACCACGAGTTCGTGGTGGCCGACATCCCCGGCCTGGTCGAAGGCGCGTCGGAGGGACGGGGCCTCGGCCACGAGTTCCTGCGTCACATCGAGCGGGCCCGGGTGCTGGTGATCCTGCTCGACCTCGCCAGCGTCGACGGCCGCACCGCGGCCGAGCAGGAGGCCGTGCTGTTGCGCGAGCTCGGCCGCTACGAGCCCGATCTCCTCGACCGCCCCCGCCTGGTGGTCGGCAACAAGGCCGACGTCGCCGACGACGCGGTCGCAGCCGGGTTCGAGGGCTTCCGCATCTCCGCGGTCACCCGGGCGGGCCTCGACGAGCTGCTCGGCCGGATCGGCACCCTGGTCGACGACGCCCGCGGCGCCGAGCCCGCGCCGGAGGGCTTCGTGGTGCTGCGCCCCGAGGAGACCGGCTTCTCCGTGGCCCGGGAAGACGACGGCACCTACCGGGTGTACGGCAAGGTCGCCGAGCGGGTGGTCGCGATGGCCGACCTCACCAACGCCGAGGCGATCGCCTACGTCCACGAGCGCTTCCGGCGCATGGGCGTGGAGCGGGCCCTCGAGCGGGCCGGAGCCCGCGACGGCGACGTCGTGCACATCGGCGACGTGGAGCTCGAGTACGTGGAGGGCTTCGGATGAGCGGGGTCGCGGGCACGCGCGGGGGAACGGTGTCGCGGTGATCGTCGTGGTCAAGATCGGCACGTCGTCGGTCACCCGCGAGTCGGGTGAGCTCGACGACGCCGCGCTGGTGAAGCTGTGTGCCGAGATCGCGGCGGCCCGCAGCGCCGGGCACCAGGTCGTGCTGGTGAGCTCGGGCGCCATCGCCGCCGGGCTGCCGGCCCTCGGCCTCTCCCGCCGGCCGCGTGACATCGGCACGCTCCAGGCCGTCGCGGCGGTCGGCCAGCCCCGACTGATGGAGCGCTTCGGCGCACTGCTCGCCGAACACCGCCTCGTCCCGGGCCAGGTCCTGCTCACGCCGTTCGACTTCGGTCACCGGGCCCAGTACCTCCATGCCCGCGAGACCTTCGTCCGGCTCATGGATCTGGGGGTGGTGCCGATCGTCAACGAGAACGACACCGTCGCCGACGACGAGATCCGCTACGGCGACAACGACCGCCTCGCCGCGCTCGTCGCCCACCTCGTGGGTGCGGAGCTGCTCGTCCTCCTCACCGACACCACCGGAGTGTTCACCGCCGACCCGCGGGTCGACGCCGAGGCGTCGCTGATCGAGGAGATCATCGAGGTCGACGCCGCCCTCGAGGCCGTGGCCGGTGGGGCGGGCACCGCCCGGGGCAGCGGGGGCATGGCCAGCAAGCTCGCCGCCGCCAAGATCGCCGCCTGGTCCGGCGTGCGGGCGGTCATCGCAAACGCCAACGAGCCCGACGTGGTGATCGGCGCCATCGCCGACCGGGTCGTCGGCACCGTCGTCCAGCCCCGACCCCAGAAGCTGTCGAGCCGCAAGCTGTGGATCGCCTTCGCCCGGGGTGCCGCAGGCCGCGTGGTGGTCGACGCCGGCGCCCGCGCCGCGCTCGTCGACGGCAATCGGTCGCTGCTCCCCGCCGGCGTGCGCTCGGTGGAGGGCGACTTCGACGCCGGAGACGCCATCGAGGTCGTCGACGACGCCGGTCGGGTCTTCGCCAAGGGCCTCGCCGGGATCGACGCCGTCACGCTCCGGGCCGTCGCCGGCCGGCGCACCGATCAGCTCCCCGAGGCCACCCCCCACGAGGTCGTCCACCGTGACGACCTGGTCGTGCTGCCGTAGGGGCTGCCCCGGAGCGCCCTGGCCACGGGGTGCCTTGCACTTTGTGGGCCGAACCGGCACACTTTCCCCACTCGTCCACGACCGACGGGGGGAGGGCCTTCCTCTTCGAGGGCTCGCGACGGTCGGAAGACGAGCGGGAGCATGGCCTGGGGCCGCAGCCGGCGATCATCGCAAGGCGCGGCCCCAGCGCCACCCCAAACCTTGGTTCGGGAACGCTGCGGGCGGCCGATCCGGTGCCTGCGTGGTGCGGCACGGCGTCGACTCGGGCATGAAGGCCGCCCGCGGCCGCTTCCCGAAAGGCTCCCCTCCGCTGCGCTCCGGTCCGCGGGGGTGGTGCGGCGGCTTCCCGAACGGCTCCCTTCCGCTGCGCTCCGGTCCGCGGGGGTGGTGCGGCCGCTTCCCGAACGGCTCCCCTGCGCTGGGCTCCGGTCCGCGGGGTGGTGCGGCGGCTTCCCGAACGGCTCCCTTCCGCTGGGCTCCGGTCCGCGGGGGTGGTGCGGCCGCCCGGGACCTTTCGAGGTCGCCGGCGAACTCCGGCAGGCCCGGGGGAGCGCGCATCTATGCTCGGGGCGCATGTCGGACGTCGTGACGGAGCTCGCCCGCCGGGCGAAGGAGGCCTCGCGTCGGCTGGCCACCGCGTCGACCGACGAGAAGGACGCCGCGCTGCACCATGCCGCCGACCTGCTGGTGGCCCGGGCGACCGACGTGCTCGACGCCAACGCCGTCGACCTCGCGGCCGCCGAGGCGGGCGGCATGGCCGCGTCGGCCCTCGACCGGCTCCGGCTCGACCACCCTCGCCTCCAGGGGATGGCCGCCGGGCTGCGCCAGGTCGCCTCGCTCCCCGACCCCGTCGGGGAGACCCTCGACGGCACCCGCCGGCCCAACGGCCTCCAGATCCAGCGGATCCGGGTGCCCCTCGGGGTGGTGGCGGTGATCTACGAGAACCGCCCCAACGTCACCTCCGACGCCGCCGGCATCTGCCTCAAGTCGGGCAACGCGGCGCTGCTCCGGGGCTCGAGCACCGCGCTGACCACGAACCGCGTCGTGGCCGACGTCCTGCGGGAGGGCGTGGCCAAGGCCGGCCTGCCCGCCGACGCGGTCGCGCTCGTCGACGACGTCAGCCACGAGGGCGCCCTCGCGGTGATGCGGTGCACCGAGTACGTCGACTGCCTCGTGCCCCGCGGGGGTCCGGCCCTGATCCAGAGCATCCGTGACCACGCGACGGTCCCCGTGATCATCGACGGCGACGGCAACTGCCACGTGTACGTCGATGCGGCCGCCGATCTCGACGAGGCCCTGAGGATCTCGGTCAACGCCAAGACGAACCGTACGAGCGTGTGCAACGCCGCCGAGTCGCTGGTGGTCCATGCGTCGGTGGCCGACGACTTCGTCCCCCGGGTCGCCGAGGCACTCGCCGCCCGCGACGTCGAGATGGTCGGCGACGTCGCCGCCTGCCGCCTGGCGCCGGCGATGGGCGCGGCCACCGACGACGACTTCGGGCGCGAGTTCCTCGATCTCAAGATCTCGGTCGCCGTGGTGCCCGACCTCGACGCCGCGATCGCGCACGTCAACCGCTTCGGCACCGGCCACACCGAGGCGATCGTCACCCGCGACCTCGCCGCGGCCCGGCGGTTCACCGACGAGGTCGACGCCGCGGTGGTCATCGTCAACGCGTCCACCCGGTTCACCGACGGTGAGCGGTTCGGGTTCGGTGCCGAGATCGGCATCTCCACCCAGAAGCTGCACGCCCGCGGCCCCATGGGGTTGCGCGAGCTCACGACGTACAAGTACGTCGTGTGGGGGGACGGCCAGATCGTCGAGTGAGACCCGCCCGCGCGACCATGCGTGCGGCGAGATCCGACCGGCCCCGGTCCGGCGGATACGAGGTCGAGCAACTACCTGCGAGGAGCACACGAAGTGGGAGAACGGTTCGCATCGGTCGACGCCGTCGTCGCGCGGCTGCGCGAGGTCGACTACCTGGCCGACGGCAACATCGCCGGCGTCACGTACCTGGCCGACCGGCTCGAGAAGCCGGTGCTGGTGGAGGGGCCGGCCGGCGTCGGCAAGACCGAGCTGGCCAAGGCCATCGCGGCCTCGACCGGCTCACGGCTCATCCGACTCCAGTGCTACGAGGGACTCGACGAGGCCAAGGCGCTCTACGAGTGGAACTACAAGAAGCAGCTGCTGCGCATCCAGGCCGATCGTGAGCACGAGACGTCGTGGGAGGTCGTCGAGTCCGACATCTTCTCCGAGGCGTTCCTGCTCACCCGGCCGCTCCTCGAGGCGATCCGAGCCGAGGAGCCCATCGTGCTGCTGATCGACGAGGTCGACCGGGTCGAGATCGAGACCGAGGCACTTCTCCTCGAGGTGCTCTCCGACTTCCAGGTGTCGATCCCCGAGCTCGGCACCATCGTGGGCAAGCAGCGCCCGATCGTGCTGCTCACGTCCAACAACACCCGTGAGCTCTCGGAGGCGCTGAAGCGCCGCTGCCTCTTCCTCCACATCGACTATCCCGACGTCGAGCGCGAGAAGGAGATCGTGCGGGTGCGGGTGCCCGAGATCGACGACCAGCTCGCCGAGCAGGTCGCCCGGGTGGTGCGATCGGTGCGCGAGCTCGACCTGAAGAAGTCGCCGTCGATCTCGGAGACGATCGACTGGGCCCGCACGCTGATCTACCTGGGTCGCTCCGAGATCTCCCCCGAGGTCCTCGGCGACACGCTCCACGTGTTGCTCAAGTACCAGTCCGACATCGCCAAGGCCCGCAAGGAGCTGGTGGACGGCAAGTGAAGGGTGGCCTCGACCGCCTGAAGGTGGTCATGGACGAGGCGCAGGAGAAGCAGGCCCAGATGACAGCCGCGACCGGCCCGGCGCCGCAGACGATGCTCGACGTGCTCCAGGGCTTCGTGCACGAGCTGCGCGCGGCCGGGCTCCCGGTCTCGATGACCGAGAACCTCGACGGGATGCACGCGATCGAGCACGTCGACCTCCGGGACCGTGAGGTCGTGCGGTCGGTGCTGGCCGCGACCATGGTGAAGCACCAGCGCCACCGCGCCGCGTTCGACACCGTCTTCGACGTCTACTTCTCGCTGTTCAGCCCGGCCGCCGAGGACCGGGCCGCCCTCGCCCTCCCCGACGAGCTGTTCGGGGGGATGCAGGGCGACATGCAGGGCGGCGGCGCGGGGGGCGACCTCAGCCGTGAGGAGCTCGCCGAGATGCTGCTGCGCGCGCTCCAGTCGATGGACATGGACGAGCTGCGCCGCCTCGCGGGCATGGCCGTGAGCCAGTTCGCGGGGATGGAGCCCGGGCGGCCCGTGGGCGGCACGTACTACCTGTATCGCACCCTGCGTCAGCTCGACCTCGACGACCTGTCCGCGCGGATGATGGGGCAGGCCCGGGACCGGGGTGAGATCCCCGACGACCCGCTCCAGGGGCGCCTGGCCCGCGAGGAGTACGAGGCGCGTGTGCGCGAGCTGCGTCGGCTCGTCGAGGAGGAGATCCGCCGGCGGCTCGTGGCCGATCGCGGCGTGGAGGCGATGGCCCGCACGCTGCGCAAGCCGCTGCCCGAGGACGTCGACTTCATGCACGCCTCGCGCGAGGAGATGCTCGCGCTCCAGAAGGCGATCCAGCCGCTCACCCGTCTGCTCGCGGCCCGGCTGGCGCAGCGCCGCCGCCGGCGTCACCGCGGCCACCTCGACTTCCGCCGCACGGTGCGGGCGTCGATGAACTACGGGGGCGTGCCGGCCGAGCCCAAGTTTCGCCGACCCCACCCGTCGAAGCCCGAGATCATGGTCGTGGCCGACATCTCCGGCTCGGTGGCCAGCTTCGCCCGGTTCACGCTCCAGTTCGTGCACGCCATGGCGAGCCAGTTCTCGCGGGTGCGCTCCTGGGTGTTCATCGACGGCATCGACGAGGTCACGAAGTTCTTCGAGGGCACCGACGACATCACCGAGGCCGTGCACAAGGTCAACACCGAGGCCGATGTGGTGTGGGTGGACGGGCACTCCGACTACGGCCACGCGTTCAGCGTGTTCCACGACCGCCACGAGCTCGAGGTCACGCAGAAGACGTCGGTGATCTTCCTCGGCGACGCCCGCAACAACTACCACGCGTCGCACAACTGGGTGCTCCAGTCGCTCCAGAAGCGGGCCCGTCACGTGTACTGGCTCAATCCCGAGCCGCGGGGATACTGGGACACCGGCGACTCGATCATCTCCGAGTACGCGAAGTACTGCGACGGCGTGTTCGAGTGCCGCAACCTCCGCCAGCTCGAGCGCTTCGTCGCCACGATCGCCGAAGCATGATGCGTCCCGCGGCGACGCTGAGTGTCGGTCGAGGGACGCATGGTGCGACCATGCGTCCGTGAGCGACGGCAGGTGAGCGGACTGCGGTGAACGGCGACCTGGTGTGCAGCCACTTCACGCTGACGGGGGCTCCGGGGCGCGAGCCGGCGCGGTTCGGGTTCGCCGAGCGGGTCGCGGCCGCGGCCGACGCGGGGTTCACCGGCATCGGACTCCTCGGGATCGACCACGTCCAAGCCGTCGCGACCGGCACGTCCGAAGCCGAGATGGCGAGGGTGCTCGCCGACCACGGGATCGCAGTGGCCGAGGTCGAGTTCGTGCTCGACTGGTCGGCCGGACCCGACCAGCCCGAGCGCCAGGCCGTCGCCCGGTACCTCGAGGACACCGTGTGGGCGGTCGCCGACGCGTTCGGACCACGGGTGGTGTCGGTGGGGGAGATGGTGGCGTCCGAGGAGATGCCGCCGTTCGACGAGGTGGTCGAGCGGTTCGCCGCGCTGTGCGATCGGGCGGCCGACCACGGCCTCCTCGTGGCGATCGAGTTCGTCCCCTGGTCGGGCATCCCCGACATCCTGACGGCGTCCGCCATCGTGCACGCGTCGGAGCGGCGCAACGCCGGGATCAACCTCGACGCCTGGCACTGGTTCCGTGGCCGCTCCAGTGCGGAGGTGCTGCGCGGCATCGCCGACCGGATCTTCGTGGTGCAGCTCGATGACGCCGACGCCGAGGTCGTCGGGTCACTCGAGGACGACACCGTCCTCCGGCGGCGGTACCCGGGCGACGGCTCCTTCGATCTCGTCGGCCTGCTGCTCCTCCTGCGGGACGCCGGCGTGGAGGCGCCGCTCTCGGTCGAGGTGATGTCGACCGAGCACTACGCCCTTCCGGTGGCAGAGGCTGCGCGCCGGGCCTACGACAGCGCGCGGTGGGTCGTCGACCGCGCCTGGCGCTGACCCGAGAGCCGCGACCGGTCCTTGTACTCGGCGATGGCCTCGTGGTGGTCGACGATCGGGGGCGGGTAGTCGAGCGCCTCCCGGACGGCCGCGGGCAGCTTCCACGGCTCGTGCACCGCCTTGCCGGGCACCGCCCGCAGCTCGGGGACGTAGCGGCGCACGTAGTCGCCGTCGGGGTCGAAGCGCCGGGCCTGCACGGTCGGGTTGAAGATCCGGTGGGGGTTGGTGTCGGCACCGGTGCCCGCCGTCCACTGCCAGTTGAGGTTGTTGTTGGCGATCTCGCCGTCGACGAGCCAGTCGAGGAACTCGCGGGCGCCGAGGCGCCAGTCGAGGTAGAGGTCCTTGGTGAGGAACGACGCCGCGACCATGCGGGCCCGGTTGTGCACGAACCCCTCCCTCCGCAGCTGCCGCATCGCCGCGTCGACGACCGGGTATCCGGTGCGACCCTCCGCCCACGCGGCGAAGCGCTCGGGATCGTCGTGCCACGCGTCGCCGCGGCGCCGGTAGTCGCCCCACGCGGCGTCGGGACGGGCGAGCAGGGCCTGCGCGTAGAAGTCGCGCCAGCACAGCTGGCGGACGAACGGCTCCGCGCCGGGCCGTCCGGTCAGCTCCTGCTCGAGCTCGGCCGGCGACACGCAGCCGAAGCGCAGCGCCGCGCTCACCCGTGAGGTCGCGTCGCCGGGGAGATCGTCGTGGCGGTCGCCGTACTCGGCCAGGCGGGCCTTCACCCAGGCGTCGAGCGCGGCCCGGGCCGCGGACTCCCCGCCGGCCACCACCTCAGGGGAGGGAGCGCCCGCGACCAGGTCGGCGAGTCGGGGGAGCGGGGCGTCGGCCACCACGTCGGGGACGCGCACCGCATCGGGCGGCGCGAGGACCGGGCGGCGGGCGGCCTCCAGCCACCGGCGGTGGTACGGGGT
>Ga0194132_10012272_pt1 | contig 10727 bp, 10 predicted proteins | sample TA2KigOf80mmetaG_FD_148612 | JGI IMG/M metagenome (GOLD analysis project Ga0194132, IMG submission 148612) | Freshwater microbial communities from Lake Tanganyika, Tanzania - TA2015054 Kigoma Offshore 80m | ecosystem: Environmental > Aquatic > Freshwater > Lake | place: Tanzania: Lake... | reverse complement strand
AGCGCCGATGCCGATGCCGAGCCCGGCCAGATAGAGGATCGGCTCGAAGAAGTTGGGAAGAATCGTCACCTTCCAAGTACGGCGATAGAGGCTCGCGTTCCGACGCCATACCGCAATCGCATGCGGGAGCGACACGCTCATGCGTCCTCCGACAATCGCGTCCCGGTCACGGCCAGGAACACGTCCTCGAGGTTGGTCGGGCGGGCGACGAAGGCCCGGCGCGTCCCGCCCTCGGCGGCGTGTACGCGTTCGACCAACGCCGCCGCGTCCGCCGCATAGAGCATCAGGCGATTGCCGGCACGAACGCGTCGAACCGCGGCGCCGACCGCGCCGAACCAACGCGCTTCTTCGTCGGGCGTGCACTCGATCTCGATCGCCTCCGGTGCCAGCCGCGCCGCGATCAACGCGCGCGGGGCATCGTCGCAAATGGCGCGACCGCGGTTGACGATGACGACGCGGTCGCACAGGCGTTCGGCCTCGTCCATGTAATGGGTGGTGAGCAGCACCGTGGTGCCTTCGGCGCGGAGCGCCCGCACCCGGCCCCAAAGCTCGTGCCGAACCGCCGGATCGAGCCCGGTGGTCGGTTCGTCCAGGATCAGGAGTTCGGGCCGCGCGATCAGCGACATCGCCACCGCCAGCCGCCGCTTGAAGCCGCCCGAGAGCGCCTTGACCGGCGTCGCCGCGTAGCTTTGCAGCCCGAACAGCTCGATCAGCTCGTCGACCCGGCGCGAAAGCGCGGGCTCGCGCAGGAGATAATAGCGTCCGTGGACGGCCAGATTCTCGCGCGGCGTCCCGGTCTCGATCAGCACGTTTTCCTGAAGCGTGACGCCGAGCCGGGCGCACACCGCGCGCGGGCTCGCGGCGACGTCGATCCCGAAAACACGGACGCGGCCGGCCGAGGGCCGCGTCACGCCATAGATCATGCGGAGCGTCGTCGTCTTGCCGGCGCCGTTCGGGCCGAGGAGACCGAAACAGGCGCCGCGCGCAACCGTGAAGTCGACGCAGGCGACGGCGACCCAGTTGCCGAACCGCTTTTCGACGCCCTCGACGGCGACGACGTCGGTCATTCGACCACTGCGATAGTCGTGCCCTCAGCTCGCGCGCTTCTGGTTCTGCTCGCCGAACCCGGAGGTGAACGCCATCGTGATGTAGCGGCCGAGCGTCGCGTAGCGCGGGCCGCCCAACCGGGCGAGCGGATTCAGGGCTTCGGTCGAGACTTTTCCGTCCTTGATCAGGTCGTCGCGGACGTGGAAGTAGACGACCTCGCCGATGATCAGCTCGTCGCGGTCCCGCCCCAATTGCACGATCCGCTCGAGCTTGCACTCGAGATGAACGGGCGAGAGCGCGATCCGCGGCGGTTTGACGGCCTGGCTCGGCAGCAGCTCGAGCCCGAGCGCCTCGACCTCGCTCATGTGCGGAGGGTATTCAGCCGAGGTTTCGTGCATCGGCTCGACCGCTTCGACCGTCACGCTGTTGACGACGAACTCGCCGCTGGCGCGAATGTTGGCGGCGGTGTCCTTGAACGCCGCTTCGCGCCGGCCGACGTTGAAGCACACCATCGGCGGGTTCTTGCCGCAGAAGGTGTAGGCGCTGAACGGCGCGGCGTTGACGAGTCCGGCGGCGTTGAGGCTGGTCACCCACGCGATCGGGCGCGGCACCACGATGCCGATCATGAGCCTGTAGGCGTCGGCCGGGCTCAACGTCGCGGCGGCGATTTCCATGGCGGTCTCCCTAAGTGCCGGCGGTGCGGTCGCTCGAGTCAGGTGCCGGCGGCGCGGTCAAGAAAGAGGTCGGTCAGGAGCGGCGCGCCGGGCGCGACCGCGTACCTGGAAAAGTCGGTGACGCCGGCTTCGGCGAGCGCGTCCTCGTCGAGGAAGAAGCGCCCGCTCACACGCCGGCTATCCTGGGTGAGAACCCAGTGCGCGGCATCGGCCATGATCTCGGGGGTCCGGCAGTTCTCGGGCCTGACCATGCCGCCCAGCATCGCGATCGCCGCCGTCGCGATCACGGTTCGCGGCCACAGCGCGTTGACGGCGACGCCCTTCGCCTCGAACTCGGCGGCGAGGCCCAAGACGCACTCGCTCATCCCGTACTTGGCCATGGTGTAAGCCAGGTGATCCTTGAACCAGCGCGACTCCATCGCCAGCGGCGGCGACAGCATCAAGACATGCGGATTCGGAGCCTTCAACAGCTGCGGCAGGCACGCCTGCGAGCAGGCGTAGGTGCCGCGTACGTTGACGCCGAACATCAAGTCGAAGCGCTTCATCGGCGTCGCCAGCGTACCGGTCAGGCTGATCGCGCTCGCGTTGTTGACGAGAATGTCGATGCCGCCGAAAGCCTGGACGGTCGCCTCGACCGCTTGCTCGATCTGGTCCTCGAAGCGGATGTCGCAGGCCAGCGCGAGCGCGCGGCCGCCCGCCGCCTCGATCGCGCGCGCCGCGGTGTGGATGGTGCCCGGCAGTTTGGGGTGCGCCGTGGTCGTCTTGGCGACGACCGCGACGTTGGCGCCGTCGCGCGCGGCGCGGAGCGCGATCGCGAGCCCGATGCCGCGACTCGCGCCAGTAATGAAAAGCGTCTTCCCATGGAGATCGGCCATCCGGCTAGGCCGACATCAGCTCGGGATCGATAGCGAACAGGGCCTCGGCACCGGCGGTGATCGGCGCAAGCAGGCCTGGCGCCGGCGCCAGAATCTGCTCGGCATAGAAGCGCGCGGTCGCGATCTTGGCGGCGGCGAAGGCGGCATCGCTGCCGTTATGCGCCTGACGCGCGCGCGCTTTGAGCGCGCTCTTCGCCATCATGTAGCCGCCGTAGGCGGTGCCAAACAGACGCAGGTAGGCGCTCGCCCCGGCCGCCGCCGCCTTGGGGTCGGCGGCCAGATGCGCGAGCATCCACTCGGTGGCGGCGCCGAGCGCTTGCGTCGCTTGGCCGAGCGGACCGCGAATCGCCGCGAACGCCGGATCGTTGACCGCCCCGAGCTCGCGGTCGAGCGCGCGCATGGCGGCGATCTCCTTCTTCACCGCGGCGCCGTCGTCGCGCGGCAATTTACGCATGACGAGATCGAGCGCCTGGATGCCGTTGGTGCCTTCGTAAATCGGCGCGATACGCGCGTCGCGGAAATGCTGGGCGGCGCCGGTCTCCTCGATATAGCCCATGCCACCGTGGATCTGGACGCCGAGCGAGGTCATCTCGACCCCCATGTCGGTGCACCAGCCCTTCAAGACCGGGATCATGAGATCGACGAACGCCTGCGCCGCGGCACGGGCGGGCGCGTCGCGCTCGCGCTTGGCGCGGTCGAGCGCCGCCGCGACGGTGTAGGCGAGCGCGCGCATCGCTTCGTTGGTCGCTTTCATCGTCATCAGCATGCGGCGGACGTCGGGATGGAGGACGATCGGCGAAGAATCGGCGCCGCTCGCGCCGATGGCGCGGCCTTGGCGGCGCTCCTTGGCGTAGGCGAGCGCTTGCTGGTAGGCGCGCTCGGCGATGCCGAGGCCCTCGAGACCGACGGTGAGCCGCGCGTTGTTCATCATCAGGAACATCGCGCGCATGCCTTCGCCTTCGGCCCCGACCAAGTAGCCGATCGCGCCGTCCTTGTCGCCGTAGGACATCACCGCGGTCGGACTGGCGTGGATGCCGAGCTTGTGTTCGAGGGAGACGGCGCGGAGATCGTTGCGCGCACCGAGCGAACCGTCCGCGTTGACCAGGAACTTCGGCACGATGAAGAGCGAGATGCCCTTGGTGCCGGGCGGGGCGCCGGGCGTCCGCGCCAGCACCAAGTGGATGATGTTGTCGGTGTAGTCGTGCTCGCCGTAGGTGATGAAGATCTTGGTGCCGGTGATGCGGTAGTGGTCGCCCGCCTTGACGGCGCGGGCTTTGAGCGCGCCGACGTCCGAGCCGGCCTGGGGCTCGGTGAGATTCATCGTGCCGGTCCACTCGCCGGTCACGAGTTTGTGGAGGTAGAGGCGACGCTGCTCGGGCGTGCCGATCTGGGTCAAGGCTTCGATCGCGGCTTGCGTCAGCACCGGGCACAAGCTGAACGCCAGGTTGGCACTCTCCCACATCTCGAGGACCGCCAGTGCGACCGCCCACGGCAATCCCTGGCCGCCGTACGCGGGATCGCACATGATGCCGTTCCAGCCGCCGTCGACGAACTGGCGGTAGGCATCCTTGAAGCCGTCCGGCGTCTTGACGCCGTCGCCGGCGAGCACGCTCCGCTGCCGGTCGCCGACCCGATTGAGCGGCGCCAGCACCTGGCCGGCGAATTTGGCGGCCTCGGCGAGGACCGCGGTCACGGTGTCGGACGAGGCGCTTTCGAGCCCCGGCAGCCGCGCCAGCTCGTCGAGCCCGACGATTTCGTCGAGCACGAAGCGCATATCGGCGAGCGGCGCCGTGTATCCGGTCATGACTGTGCCTCGCGAGCGGCTCGGACGAGCCGGTCCAATTCCGTACTATGGCGGTCGGCCGCTGACAAGCCGCGTGCCCTCCAGACGACGGGGTCGTTACACCGGGAACGCTCAGCAGCATTGTTCGGAAGTCTGGACTGCCGCGACCTTCCGCACAGCAGCGAAAGATGTATTTCGGCTTCCCGCTCATCGTCTTCAATACGCACCTTCGATGCCGCGGAGCGGTCGACGGCGCCCTGGTACAGTCGCAACGAGCAGGCCGGTCCGGCGCCAAACCAGAGCCGCGCTAGTTCACCCTCCACACTCGGCCCGCTACCATGCCAATATCGACTTGATATATAGGGTTCACGATGTCGGATACACGAAGCCGCGGCGCGGCGCGTCCACGATCGGCTGCCGCCGGGAGCGGCGCGAAGGCGTTCCCGGTGTGGGAAACTGTCGTGACGCGCGAGCGCCAGGCGCAGTACCACGACAATTGCGACGTCGCGACCGCCGTGTTCGGCGATGCCGTCGACGCGTCGGTACTGGCCAGCGACTGCGCGCGTTCGTTCCTGAAAGCGCGCCTGCCGATCGACGGCTTGATGTTCAACTACCACAAGATCGATCAGGTCAAGCGCGTCAGGCTAGGTGACGTGCTCGAGGTTCACGGTCGCATCCAGGACGTCGCCAAGGACGAGAAGGGCTTCGTTATTACCGCGGTATTCGACTTCCTCCGCGACGGCGAGCGCGTCGTCGGCATGGAGGCGATCACGCTGCGGCCCGACGCCCAGAAGATGCGCCAGCTCCGCCGCGGCACCGATGACGAGGGTCCGAAAGCGCAGCGGCCGCGCGACTACGCGCTGATCGGCCGCAAGCTGCTGACACCCCAAAAGGTCCAGGCCTACGCCAAGGAGGCCGCCAACAAGATCAATTTCGACGCCGGCTTCGCCGCCCGTTTCGGCCTCCGCTCGCCGGTCGCGCCCAGCCTGGTCGCGCTGACCTATTTCGCCTGGCACCTCGCGAAGAAAGGCTTGCCCGACACCTACGAGATCGACTGCCGCTTCCTGAACCCGCTCTATTGGGACGACGGGGTCGACCTCATCGCCCGCGAGCGCACCGCGTCGACCGAATTCAAGTGCATCAACGCCCGCAGCCGCATCGTCTGCGAGGCCGAGTTTCGCGGGTGACCGCCGGCGCCATCGTGCCGCCGACGCCGGCGGCGATCGCGCACGCCGCACGGCTGCTCGGCGAAGGACGATTGGTGGCAATCCCGACCGAGACCGTCTACGGGCTCGCCGCCGACGCCACCGACGACCGCGCGGTGGGTGTGCTCTTTACCGCCAAGGGCCGCCCCGCCGCCAATCCGCTGATCGTCCACGTCGCCACGCTCGACGCGGCGCGCGCGCTGGGCCGGTTCGATGCCCGCGCCGAGCGCCTGGCCCTGGCGTTGTGGCCGGGTCCGCTCACCCTGGTGCTGGCGCGAACTGCGGCCTGCGCGGTCGTTCCGCGCGCGAGCGCGGGCCTCGCGACGATCGCGCTCCGGATTCCCGCCGACCCCGTCGCCCGCGCCCTTCTCGCAGCGTTCGGCAAACCGGTGGTCGCACCGAGCGCCAATCGCTCGGGCGAGGTCAGCCCGACCACCGCCGCCCATGTCGCGGCCAGCCTGGGCGATCGCGTCGCGCTCATCCTCGACGGCGGCCCCTGCCCGGTCGGCGTCGAATCGACCGTGCTCTCGCTCGCCGGTCCCGTACCGCTGTTGCTGCGGCCGGGCGGCGTCACCCGGGCCGCGATCGAAGCCGTGATCGGGCCGGTCGCGACCCTCGCCGACGTTCCCGACAGCGATGCGGCCCGCACCTCGCCGGGCCTCCTCGGGCGACACTACGCACCGCACATCCCGGTCCGGCTCGATGCCACCAGCGTCGGCCCCGACGAGGCGCTGCTGGCGTTCGGACCGCGCCCGCTCGGCGGCGCCGCCGCCGCACGCAACCTGAGCGCGACCGGCGATCTCGCCGAGGCCGCGCGCAACCTGTTCGCGATGCTGCGCGAACTCGATTCGCCCGCCTACCGGGGCATCGCGGTAATGCCGATCCCGGCGACCGGGATCGGTGCCGCGATCAACGATCGCTTGAAGCGCGCCACCGCGGACGCTGCCTTGCCGCCGCCTGGGCATTGAGCTAGATCGACCCGATGCCGATCGCCGCCGCGACCCTCGCCCGCCTCAAGGCCGTCGTCGGCACACGGGGCGCGATCGACGATCCGGCCGCGATCGCCCCCTACCTCGAAGAGCAGCGCGGCCTCTTTCGCGGTACGACCCCGCTCGTGCTGAGGCCTTCGTCGACCGCCGAGGTCGCGGCGATCGTCGCCATCTGCGCCGAGACCCGCACCGGCATCGTGCCCCAGGGCGGCAACACCGGCATGGTCGGCGGCACGGTCCTGGCCGCCGACGGCAGCCAGGTGATCGTGAACGTGAGCCGCATGAACCGGATCCGCGCGCTCGATCCCGCGAACAACACGATCGCGGTCGAGGCCGGCTGCGTCCTCGCCGACATTCAGGCCGCGGCCGCCGCGGCCGGACGCCTGTTTCCGTTGAGCCTTGCCGCCGAGGGAAGCTGCCAGATCGGCGGCAATCTCTCGACCAATGCCGGCGGCACCAACGTGCTCCGCTACGGCAATGCCCGGAGCTTCGTGCTCGGCCTCGAGGTCGTGCTGCCGGACGGCCGGATTTGGGACGGGTTGCGCGGCCTGCGCAAGGACAACACCGGCTACGACTTGAAGCAGCTCTTCATCGGTGCCGAAGGAACGCTCGGCATCATCACCGCCGCCGTGCTCAAGCTCTTTCCGCAACCGACCGACGTCGCGACCGCCATGATCGCGGCCCCCGATCCCGCCGCCGCCCTCGCGCTGCTCGGGACGGTTCAAGCGGCGTCGAGCGACCAGGTGACGGCGTGGGAATTCATGCCGCGCTACGGCATCGACCTGACGCTCAAGAACGTACCCGGCAACGCCGATCCGTTCGCGGATCGGCATCCGTGGTACGTGCTCGCCGAAGTGGCCGGCGCTGCCGCGCGCGGCGCGCTCGAAGCATCGCTCGAACGCGGGCTCGCCGCCGGCCAGGTCCGGGACGCGGTGATCGCCGCGAGCGATACCCAGGCGGCGGCTCTGTGGCGGATGCGCGAAACCATGCCCGAAGCGCAAAAGCGCGAGGGCGCCGGCATTCGCCACGACATCGCGGTGCCGGTCTCGCGCGTTCCCGACTTCATCGCCGCCGCCGATCGCCGCATCGACGCGGCGCGGCCGGGGACGTTGGTTATCGCCTATGGCCACTTGGGCGATGGCAACGTGCACTACAATCTGAGCCCCGCCGCCCAGGCCGAGGCCGCCGCGTTCCTGGCGGCGCGCCCCGCCCTCACCCGCATCGTCCACGACGCGGCCGTCGAGTTCGGCGGCACCATCAGCGCCGAGCACGGGCTCGGACTCCTCAAGCGCGACGAAAACCGGCGCTACAAGCCCGAGGTCGAGCTCGCCTTGATGCGAACGATCAAGGCCGCACTCGATCCCGCCGGCATCATGAATCCCGGCAAGATGCTGTAGGAAGGGCGGACGCGCCGATGATGACGCTCCGCCAGATCCGCTACTTCGTGGCCGTCGCCGAAGCCGGGTCGGTCTCGGCCGCCGGCGGCGCGATCGGCATCTCGCAATCGGCCATCACCGAGGCGATCAAGACGCTCGAGGACGAGACCGGCGCCACCCTGTTCGAGCGCCACGCCAAGGGCGTCCTCCTCACCTACCCGCTTTCTTCCTCGCGCGGCGCGGCTTCGTCGCCCGCGGCAGCCATTCGGCGAACACCTCGCGCGCGGCGAGCTTGATCGCGGCGGCCGGGTCCTCGCCCCACACGTGATAGGGCACCGGAATCTTGACTCCAGCTTCGCCGTAGCGCGCGATGCGTTCGCGGCATTCATCGGGTTCGCCGGCGACGATCATCTTGTCGATGAACGAGATCGGGATCGCTTGGCCCGCCTTCTCGCGGTTGTCGCGCCAGTATTTGCCGACCTCGGCCTTGACCGCCAGGAGCTCGTCCGCCGTCACCCCGGAATACTTCCAGCGCGGGCTGTCGGCGTTGGTAGCCGAGGTCGAGACACCCTCGCTCAAGTACGCGGCGAGCAGCGGCCGCACCAGGTCCTTGGCCTTGCGCGCGTTCTTGTCGACCGAAAAGGTGACATAGGATCGGTACGCGAAATCCTCCCAGCGGCGGCCAACCTGGCTCAGGCCGATCTCGATCTGGCTCTTGGCCCAGCGCGCCATGCCGGGGGTCGAGAACATGCCGAGGAGCACGCCGTCGGCCAGGCGCCCCGCCATCTGCAGCGACTTCTCGCCCATCACGCCCAGGTGGATCGGGATGCTCGGTCGGTACGGCTTGAAGAAAATCGGGCTGCCCGGCGGCGTGAACTTGTAGAACTGGCCGTCGTAGACGAGGTTCTTGCCGGCGAACAAGGTGCGCAGCATCTCGACCGCCTCTTTCAGCGATACCGCCGGGCGCGGGCCGATGAATCCCTGGCGATCGACCGCGATCTGGGCGATGCCCATGCCGCAGATCATGCGGCCTTTGGAAATCTCATCGAGCGTCGCGGTTTCGGTCGCGATCACGCCGGGATGGCGCGCGAACGGGCTGATGATGCCGTAGCCGATCTTGATCCGCTTGGTCGCGAGCGCGACCGCGGTCGCGGTCGCGATCAAACCGCGCGCGTAGTAAAGCTCGGCCAGCCACAGCGTGCCGTAGTCCGCCGCCTCGGCCGCCTTGGCCGCCGCCACCATCACATCGACCGAATGGCTCGACGCCAGGCCGACGTCGATCGTTTCGAACGTCATCCGTGCCGCTCCTCTCTTCTTTCGTCAGCCGCCGAACACGAGATCGATCGCGTCGCCCGCCAGATCGCGCGCCTGCTCGCGGAAGAACCCGAGCTTGCGCATGGCCGCCTCGTCCGACACCGAATAGAGCACGGCATCGCCGTCGCCCGCGTTGATGTGGGCGTGCCAGCTCCAGCCGGGGACGACGAAGACGTCGTTCCGGCTCCATGTGAGCTCGCGGTCGCCGACCACCGTCGTACCCGATCCTTCGACCGCGCAGTAAACGGTCGACGATGTATGGCGGTGAACCTGGGTTCGCTCGCGTGGGCGCAGGAGCTGCAGGTGGAACGACATCGTCGGCATCGCCGGCGCGCCGGTCACCGGGTTCACGTACTCGACGATGATGCCGTCGTAGGGCGAGCCGTCGTAGTCGCGGATCTTCTCGAGATTGGCGCGGATTGCGTCGTAGCGGTAGACGAACATCGGCGAGGCGTCGGCGTTGCGGCCGCGCTCGTGCGGCACGAACTTGGGGACGACGCCCGGCGAGGCGAACAGGCGCTCGGAATTGCCTTTCGGCATGCGCACGGTCTGAACGCGCTTCGTGACCGGCGCGTTGGTCGCGGGATCGGTTTCGGCGTAACCCAGCTCGTAGAACGTCGCGCCGAGCGCCAGGCTCAAGGGGTCGTTGACGACGTCGATGAAGACGATCTCGCGATCGGAATCGTTACCGAAGTCGTGCCAGGTGCCGTTCGGCGTCAGCACGAGATCGCCCCGCCCCAACGTGCATTTCTCGCCCTCGACGATCGAGAACCCGCCGCTGCCTTCGAGCCCGAACCGGCTCGCGCTCGGGGTGTGGCGGTGGACCGGGGCGGTCTCGCCGGGATTGTAGAGCGAGCAGGCGCCGTCCAGGGTCGGCGTCATGAACGGCTTCGGAAACAGGCCCGGGTTCGCGAACATGAACGAGCGGCGGAAGGTCTGATCGACGTCGAGCAGCCCGGCGGCGCGCTGCAGCATCGGGTAGTAGTCGGACCAGCGCCAGAGGTGCGCGGTCGCGGTCTTGGGCGGCTCGGGCAGTTCGAACACCGGCCGCGCCTGCGCGAACTCGATCAGGTATTGCCTGTGCGCGTCGGCGCGAAGCGCCTCGACGCCGTCGTTCTTGAGGTTCGCCATCCTGCGCTTCCTCGCCTAAAGTCCCGATCTTGGGGCCCCACGCTACTCGAACTGCCGCCCGCTTTCACGCCTTCGATACGCACCCCCGTCGATGTCCCAGCCGCCCGCCACCCGCTGGTCCGCCGTCGCCGCGCTGATCGCGGTCGGACTGCTGGGCTCGTTCCAGATCGGCAAACTGCCGGCGGCGATTCCCGAGATGCGCGTCGATCTCGCGCTCTCGCTGGTCGCCGCGGCGTGGGTGGTCTCGATGCTGACGACGACGACCGCAAGCCTGGGCGTCGTCGCCGGCGTCGTCAGCGACACACTCGGCCATCGCCGCTTGCTGCGGGTGTG
>Ga0194132_10012271_pt1 | contig 10729 bp, 12 predicted proteins | sample TA2KigOf80mmetaG_FD_148612 | JGI IMG/M metagenome (GOLD analysis project Ga0194132, IMG submission 148612) | Freshwater microbial communities from Lake Tanganyika, Tanzania - TA2015054 Kigoma Offshore 80m | ecosystem: Environmental > Aquatic > Freshwater > Lake | place: Tanzania: Lake... | reverse complement strand
TATAACCATGCTCTCATCGGCATCGAGAACAACAAGGACGGGGGAGCAAACCGTATACTTGCAGGGCTTGGCTACCGGAACCTCTATTTTGACATGGCAGATCGAGGTAAGCCCTACTTAGACCCTACCCAGCGCCTGGGCATCAACATGAACTCTCGCCGGCGCTCCGAGCTGGTGACCCATTCCCGGGCCATGCTTGGGGACAGGAGCATGATCCTGCACTCGTCCAAGCTGATCGGGCAGATGGAGGCTTTCGTTCTGCACGGGGTGAAGTTCCAGGCGATCACCGGTGCGCATGACGACTTGGTGATGGCGATGCTGATTGCCGGGGGGATGATGATGTTCCAGCTGTCGGTATCCCACCGCAAGGCCAGCCCGCTGCCGTCCTACGTCGATGGGGAGGCGATAGGCGAAGAGGTGGAGACCCCGCCCATCGTGGAGCGGGTGACCAAGCAATGGCAGACACGCCAGGTTCCAGAGCTGGCTTACAGCACAGGAGACCTATTTTGACCGAGTTCATGCCCTACTTCTGCATGTTGCTACTGTTCCTGATCGTCTGTGTGCTGCTGCGCCAGTTGAGCCTGCAGCGGCAGGAGCTGGAGCGGCGGGCAACCGCTTTGCAGTCGATGGCGACGATTGCCACCCGCCCTGTTTATAATGTCGATGTGACGCCCCCAAGATACCCGTCCCCTGAGCAGATCTTCGGGACCAACGAGGAGGTGGAAGGTGCCCCCAGGTAAACCCACCCAACTAGCAGATCATTTCAAGGGAATCGGCATCCAGGGCGCTGCCCCGACAACCGGGGTAGAAGCAGCTCCTGGGGCCGGCAAGACGAAGGCGATGCGGGAGGCGATGGCCGCTGCCCAGAACCAGATGCCCCAAGAACGTGAGCCCCTTGGTTTGATTTCCGTGATCAAGGACAAGGAGCCACACAAGATCCCCTGGAATGTGGACTCTGGGGTCGAGCTGCTCCTCTGTATGCCCTGGAAGCCCAATCCGATAGGTGATCTGCAGCCCAGCCTGCCGGTGATTCTCACCCATCCTGCTTTGAGACCAGACGCCGCTATCGAGGAGATCTACAAGGGGCAGCGGTATCTGCTGTTGTCCGCGGCTTCCTGGGATGCCTCCAAGCAAAAGGCAGCGGAGATCGTCATAAATCTCGAGATACCGGTCCCGGGGATCACCCAGGAGATGGCCAACATCGTCCAATGGTTGGAGGAGCAGAAATGAAGAAGATGCAGACCTCACAGGCTTTTCTTGCTGATATCAGGGCCTCCGAAGGCACCAGCAAGACGGCTTACAAGGATACGGCCGGCAAGCTGACCATCGGTGTTGGGCACCTGCTCACGGATCGGGAGCTGTTTGATGGTCATATCATCATCGAGGCTCGCCGGGTGGATTGGCGCAAGGGCCTGACTGATGAAGAGGTAGGTGCCCTCCTACGGCAGGATTACCAGAACGCGGAGCGTATCGTTAACGCAAGCGTCAAGGTTCCCGTCACCCAGAACCAGTTCGACGCGATGGTGAGCCTGGCCTTCAACATTGGGGAGGGCAACTTCAGGACCTCCACCCTGCTCAAGCAGGTCAACGACTCCAACTTCCCTGGCGCAGCCCAGCAGTTCAGCCGCTGGAACAAGGAGACCGTCAATGGGCAAAAGGTTGAGAACAAAGGACTTACTGCCCGAAGAAGGCGAGAAGCAAACCTTTTCCTGGCGTGAGATCCTGCTTGTCTGGTTCTTCCTGGTGGCAGGTTGCTTGTTCTTCTACGCCAAGGTCTTGTCCTGGCTACTTGACAGATTCTGACAACAAGAGTAGATTGAACGATGAGACAGCTGGCACCTGAGAAGCTGGTGCAAATCGAGGCAATAGCCGATTGGCGGGCAACGCCATTGGAGCTTCGCGAGCACCGCAGCTTTACCGCTCTGGCCCGAGCCAACGGCTGGCACCTCAATTCGGCGCTCTACAATCTGGCCGACAGTGCCGAGTGCTACCATCGCACGCTGATCAAAATCGCCGGCACCGCGATGGACGACGCGCCGGAGATCCTCAAGGCGCTGGCAGAGAGAGCCAAAGAAGGTCATGTAAAAGCAGCCGAGGTCTACCTCAACTTCTTCCGTCAGACGATCACGGACGAAGGCCTGATGAACCGGCTCAAGCCGATAGGCGAGGTAGCCAACATCCTTGAGCAGACTGCACGGGCCGCTGAAAGCCTCCTGGCCTTTGCCGAGAGCCTGGGTGACAACGAAGAGATAGCACGGGCAAAAGCGGCTGGTATGGTGGAACCTGTGGACTTTGAGGTGGTAGATGCCAACCAACCCGATGAGAAGCCTGCAGAAGGCTCCCAGCAGCAAGAACGACCTGATCACCTTCCAGGAGGACATGTGGTCCTACCTGAAGGAGTCCAGACCGGGTCTTGAGTATCGCATCCGCGAAGCCATGCACTTCCTTGGTGGCGACCAGTGGATACGATACCTGCCGTATTTCAACAGATTTGACCGGCATATCTATGATGAATGGGTGCCCACGCCGGTCACCAACTACCTCGTTGAGCATTTCGACTACCTGGTGCAGATCTTCATCGGCGGCGATCCTATGCCGGTGGTGGACCCGGCCACCAGGGATCTTCCCGATGTAGACGCTGCCAAGTCCTCCCAGCGGGCTCTTCATTCCGAGTTCAACCGCATGGTCTCCAAGCTCAGTCTGTTGCAGGCTGCGGGCTGGCTGGTGATGTCGGGCAACTGTGTCTACTCCAGCGGCTGGAACCCCAAGGCGGGCAGCACCATCCGGCAACCGAAGATGAAGCTCATCAACACTCCTGTGACCAAGGATGTGGGCAGGTGCCAGATGTGCGGCTACACGGAAGACGCCGAACTTTCACCCGAGCGCTGCGCTCGATGCAACGGCAACATGGTGATTGGCAAGACCTACGCCCTGGACGAGTACGGGCGGCAGATCAACGACACCCACGAGGAGCAGGAGAAGGACGAGCACGGCTACCCTGCCTTTGACCGCATTACCGTGGGTCAGCTTGAGGAGGAGGTCGTCAACCTGCTCAACTGGTATCCCCAGCCGGCCCGGGAGTTCAGCAAGTCCCGCTTTGTGCAGGAGATCTACCCCATCGACATTGACGAGGCCAAGGAGATCTTCGGCTCGAAAGCCGGCAAGCTGGAAGTAGACACCATCGAGCGGGAACGCTGGAATGGCAGCTATACGGTGCAGGGCAGCGACTTCAACGCCCAGACCAAGAGCCAGGAACGCGACCAGGCCCTGCTCCGCATCACCCGGCACATCCCCTCCAAGGTCTTCCCCAAGGGCTGTCTGCAGATCGGCTCCCGCACCGAGATTCTCTATAAGGGGGAACTCGATTCCTGCGACGGAGAGCTGCCCTACACCCACATTCTCTACCGCAAGATCCCAGAGCTGTTCTGGGGCCTGGGGCCCATCGGTGACATCCTGCCCCAGCAGAAGCGGATCAACGCCATCGACAGCAACATCGTCATGAACCGCAAGCAGATGGTGAACCCCCAGTGGCTGGTGCCGGCCAGCTCAGGCATGACCCGCACTTCTGGGCAGTCCGGCCTCATCAACCAGTGGGACCCCCAGACCACCATGGGCTTCAAGCCCGAGCGGTTGCCCGGGGTGCCCCTGCCCCAGCAGGTCCTGGAGGAGCGCGGTGCTACCGTTGCCGACATGCGGCATGTGGACGGTTTGCAGGAGATCACCACCGGCAACCTCCCGGTTGGCTCGTCTGGCCTGGAGACCGGGGCTGCGGTGGAGTTCCTCTACGAGCAGGCCTACAAGCGCTTCCGCGCCTCCCTGGACAACTGGCGGGAAGGCCTGGCGCACCACTGGAAGCGCAACCTGATGGTGATTGCCAAGTACTGGAGCGAGGAGCGGCTGGTCCGTGTTCTGGGCGAAAACTCCGAGTTGGAAGCCTTCTTCTACCGCGGAGCCGACTTCTACGGTGCCCAGGACATGAGCGTGCGCATCTCCCTTGGCGGGCAGACCTCCAAGGTGGCCTACAAACAGACGATCATGAACGCAGCCAGGGAGGGGCTCCTGGGCGACCTGCGCAACCCCGAGATCAGGGGCAAGGTGCTGGAAGCGATGGAGATCGAGGGCTTCGACTCCGAGTATGTAAAGGATGCCAAGAAGGCCAGGCGAGCGATCAAGGCCATCCGCGAGGGGGAGCAACCGCCCCAGATCCTGCCCCAGATCGACAACCATGCCATTCAGTTCTCCATTGCCCGGGACTTCATCCTGACCAGCGATTTCGAGAAGGAGTCCACCGAGGTGCAGCAGGGTATCCTGCAATGGGCAGGACAGCACCAGCAGATCATGCAGCAGATGCAGCAGCAGACCATGATGGCGGCTCAAGCAGCCAAGGGCACCAGCCCGCAGGTCTCCAACCAGATCGCCCAATCGGGGGCCATGGGCCCAGAGGCGGTCGCAACTCAGTCAGTAGGAGGGTAACCGGCTGGCCATCGGCGTTACCGCTGCAACCACTGGCGACAGCCTGGACGGTAGCGTCCAGTTTCGCCTTACCTATCAGGAGAGATAGCCATGTTATACCGTAAACTGGCAGAGCCGCAACAGCCGAGTGCTGACACGGAGACCGTCCAGGACGAAGCACCCGAGATCACTGACGAGGTGATCAAGGAACTTTTCGCCGATAACGATGAGTCACCGAAGCCGGCCACCGACGAGCAGCGGCCCGCAGCCGAGGCAGAGCCCGAGGTTGAGGAGGAAGAGCAGCCCAGAGATCAGCCGGTCACTACCCAGCAGCTCATGGGTGCTTTCCAGCAGATGGTGCCACAAATTGTCCATGCTACGCTGCAAAACGCCCAACAGGGCAACCAGCAGCAAGCCCGGGTCAGTGTGGTGGACCAGATGCTGCAGCAGCACCCCGGTGCTGACCGCGACGGCATGTCCCTTCTGGTCAAGACCGTCCAGACCGCGATGACGGACCATCCCCTGAGCAGCGATGTCAACGAGCTCAAGAAGGTGGTGGCCCAGCAGAGCCAGATATTGGCCTCCAATCACAGTCAGTCCCTGGTGAATGACTTCTACCAGCACATGGATAAGCTGTTCGATCAGGCCAAGATCGTCGACCCCTTGGAGCGAGAGATGTATCTCGAGACTGTCACCAACCGGGGGGCCCGGCAGCATGGACAGGCCTTTACCAAGGAGAAGGCGGCTGTCATCTTCCGACAACTGCACTCCCAGAAGCTCAAGAGCAACCACACCAGGACTCAACAATACGTTGAGGACAAGAAGACTGCGGCTGAAAGGGGTGCGCCTGTGGCGCACTCCAAGGCGGGCGGGGCGGTGGCCGAATCAGTAATGAAGCGGCTGACGGACCCGTCCGACAAGAGCTACTCCTTCGGCGGCAAGAACTTCAACCGTCTACTCAAGGGCTTGGTTGGGGGGTAAACCAGAGGTAAACCATCATGGCAGGCGCAACAGTATCTACGATGAGCAATGCGCTGAAGAAGCTCTATCTTCCGCGCCTTCGCTCCACCCTGCAGGAGAAGACCGTTCTGCGGTCCCGCCTGCAGAGCAACGCTGAACAAACCGCTTCTTCCGGCAAGTCTGCTATCGTCCCAGTCAACATCCGTGGCTCTCAGGCCATTGGTGCCCGTTCTGATGGTGCGGAACTGCCGGCACCGCAGAACCAGGTGTATGTCGAGAGTTCGGTCGCCTACGCCTACAACTATGCTACCATCCGTGTCACCCACCCGGTTATTGCTGCGTCTAAGAACGACGCCGGCGCATGGACCAAGGTGGTTAACGCGGAAATGACCGGCATCGAGCGCGACTTCGCCCAGGACTGCAACCGGCAGGACTACGGCTACGGCTACGGAGCCCTTGCCGTCTGCACCGAAGACGACAACGGGGCTGGGCTTCTTACCGTCAACTCGACCCAGTATATCAAGATCGGGCAGATCTTGGAGGCATATACGGACGTCTCTTCCAGTCCCGGCACCCAGCACAACGGCAACCTGACGGTAAGTGCGATTAATTCTGCAACTGAATTTACGGTTGACGGCACCTCAGGTGCGGTGGCTAACGGCGACATCATTTTCCGTGAAGACGCTCGCGGCCAGGAGTATATGGGGTTGATGGGCATCGTGGACGATGCTTCCCAAGCGGGGGGTATCGGGGTGTTTATTACCACGTTGCAGACCATCTCCCGTTCGAGCTTCCCTGAGTGGAACAGCAACGTCTTCGAGAACAGCGGGACCGCCCGCGAGATCACCGCTCCCATCCTTGATGATGCGCTGTTGATTATCGAGGAGAAGGGCGAGTCTCGGGTTTCCATCGGTCTCACTGGCCGCATCCAGTACCGCAAAATCGCCAACCTGATGGTCCCTGACCGGCGCTACACCGACGCCATGGACCTCAAGGGCGGCTTCAAGGCGATCACCTGGAGCGGTGTGCCGATCATCTGGGACAAGGACTGCCCCATCGACGCCAACGGCAACGACATGCTGTTCTTCCTGGACGAGGACCACATCCAGCGGTACATGCTCCAGGAGGTCGATTGGGACGACACGGACGGCAACATCCTGCATCGCAACCAGGGTTTCGCCACCTACGACGCGACCCTGTTTGAGTACAGCAACCTGGGCACGGATCGCCCCAACTGTCATGGCGTGATCCGCGACCTGAGCCGCAGTTAATCACCGGGAGGGGCAGGAGATGCCTGCCCCTCCTACCAGTATCCCGAGAGGGGGTAAACTATGATCCGCGACAAAAATATCGAATGGATCCGGCAGACCTACGTCATCCACGCCGACAGGTTTGCCATAGGTGCCATCAATTCCAATACTATCGAGGGCTTCCACACCGGGGCTCCTCAGTATCTGGAGTTTAGCACCTTCGGCTTTGGGGCCATCTCCATCGCCGCAGCCGGCGACACCATCAATGTCATGGACTTCGGCTTCCCGCGCCTCATCGACCCGGCTAATGATATCGGCGTGCGGGTGCTGTGGGGAGTGAAGGCAGACTCGGGTGTAAACACGTCCGACGTGGTAACCTGGCTCGTCAAGTACGACAAGTTCCACATCAACGAGGCCCTGACCGATCCTCAGGCGACTACGGGACTGAGTACTGTCATTGCTGCGCAGTCTCCAGAGGCGACCACCACCTTACGGTGGTACCGCTCCAGCCGTGGCAGGATCAATGGCGGGTTGTTTAACTACAACATCCGCAATGGTGGCATCTCCTGGTCGGTGGAGGCTGACGTTCTGACCGGCTTCGACGCTAATGAGGTAAAGTTCCTGGCCCTGGAGCTGGACTACATGCCCCTGCTCTGCGCCAACCACATCGAGGACGTGCAGTACCGCAAGCGTCTGGCGGCTGACTGATGTATATCCCTGACTGGGCTTTAGTCCGACAGCTCAAGGCTTACGACGACAAGCTGTCTGTGCGGTGGATACCCCGCTTGCAAAGGTGGGGTATCTACCGCCAGGTCAGTCGTGGACTCTACGACAAGGACATTCTGGTTATGATTGTCCGTGGTCCCGGCAACTCTTTCCGGCCGCTTGATGGCCGCGTTTTGCGGCATTTGCAGCAGATGGACGGTCACGTCCGTGGTGCGAACACCATCGCTGACGAGCTGATCGCCAGCACCGAGAAGGCGCAGGCAACGAAGGCAAAGCAGTATAAGCGGGATGTGGATGCCATCACCCGTGAGATCGAACCCCAGGCCCGCCGCGAGATGGCCGAGACCATCGGCTCGACCAACGTGCCGAAGGAAGACGTGCAGGCCGCGTTGAAGCAGAAATACGGGGAGGAAGTCCTTGACGCTGGCTGAGATGATTGACGATTTCCGCAACCATCTGGATGCGGTAGGCGACAATTTCTTCGCAGGGGCTGAGGTGTGTCAGCGGTTGCACGCTGCCCAGCAGGAGATTCTGCGTCAGATTACCCGCCAGGACCCGTCCTTCTACGTCACCACCTACGATCTGTCCCTGACGGCAAACACCAATCTATACAACCTTCCTCTCAATGCCCGTCTTGGTAGCCGCATCATCTTCACCGAGAACCGGCAGGGCTCCCTGGAAGGCACGGAGATTCCCCCGGCTGACCTGCGGGACTACTTCAGTGTCAACCAACCCGGGATCATCAACCTGACCCAGTTCTACAAGTTCATTATGCAGGGCAACCAGGTGCGTATCGAGCCGACTCCCTCCAGCTCGACGTCCAACGCCCTGCGACTGTGGTATATCCCGACCTTTGGCAACATGATCCAGGGGCGTCCCAGTGCGGTGGATGCTACCTCCCTGACGATGTTCACCACCACCCCTAACTACACCTCCAACTACGGTGTAATCGACCGCAGGGACGACTTCTACAACGGCATGACGGTGGAGATCATCGCTGGCACTGGCATTGGTCAGGTGCGTACTATAACTGACTACACTGGCTCAACCCGGGTTCTAACGGTAGATACCTGGACCACCAACCCCGACACCAGTGGCGACAACATCTCCACCTTTCTGATCAAATGCCCGGTGCCAGAGGACCATCACCATCTGGTTTCCCTCCGCGCTGCCATGATCGGAGCCATCAAGAACCGCAACCGCATGACAGACCTGCAGGAGATCTACTTCGGCCGGCAGGGGTCCACCATCGGAGCGCTTTACGAGCTGCTGAACTGGATCGCTAAACGGCAGGAGGCAGCTCCCAACGTAGTTTCACCCGTAGACATGGGACACTGAGATGAGCAATTCTGTCAACGAAGCCGATAAGCGGTTTGGTCGTGGCGCAGCCATTGGTGCTGGGATGCCAAGGGAAATCAAGCTGAAGCGCCAGGAGGAAGTTGCTCTTGAGGCTTTGGAGAAGAAGATCTCCATCGGTCGCAAGGCCGCTGAGGAGAAAGCGGCGAAGAAGGCCAAGGCCGATGCTTGAGCGGGACGGACGCTTTACCTGGTCTGATGCAGACCTGGATGGTGGCATCCGACAGGATGTTACTGAAAGCGTCCTGCGGTATCGCCGCCTCTCCAACCTGCACGGTGCCACGGCAGGGGCTAAGACCAAGGTCAAGGGACTGAGGAGACTCTACGCCTCAGCTCCCTACGGGTCGAGCTATGACACCTACCACGGCATCGACGCGCGGTTCAATGACGGCACCCAGAAACTGGTGCTATTCCTCGACAACGGCACCAACGTCAAGGCCAACATCTTCGTCAACGCTAGCCGCACCCTGTCGGAGCAGGCTCCCACCTTTGCCAGGCGCAAGCCGTGGGTGGGGATGTTCGCCAACAAGCTGGTGGTAGCGGATGGGGTCACGCTTAGGGCGATGGACTCGGCCAGCAACTGGACCACGCCAGGGCTCCCGGGAGTTACTGATCCCACCACCTTTGGTACGGTCTACGCCAACCGCTTGGTGCTCTTTGGCGATCCGTCTTATCCCTATTTCTTCTACCCATCTGGGGTGCGCAACGTCACTGACTGGGATGAAGACATCGCCGTGGAGGTGACCAGCACCCGTGGCGAGCTGATCAGTGGGGCCAGCACCTGCGGGCCCTTCCTGCTGGTAGGGGGCGAAGGCTTCATTCGGGCCTACTACCTGGGCACGGCATCGCCTGTCGATTGGGATTGGGACAGCTTGTCGGAGCTGATCGGGCCGGTGAACTGGCAGTCGATGGTGACGGTCAACAAGGGCTGGGGCAACTCGCTGCAGAACTTCACCCTATTCTGGACCAAGGAAGGTCCGATGATGGCGATGCAGCAGGCCAACAAGCTGCCTACTATCATGGACATTGGTTTTCCTCTCAGAAGGCTTCTGGACGGAACGTCTTACCAGGGCCTGGTCGGGATGGACTTGACCGCGGTATCGGGCATTGAGGGCACCTGGGTTCCTGAGCTGGACGAGGTGCGCTACGCGTTCACTGGTTATGGGGATACCCAGCGACATTACTTTCTCTGCCTGAATATGACCAGTGCAGCCCGGTATGCGGCCGGCGAGGAGAACAGCTACCCACACTGGTATATCCGCGAGAACTCCAGCTGGGACTTTCCAGCTTCCTGCATCTTCACCTGCGAGGTGGACCCTGACACCGGGCTTCCCAACACCAGCGGGCAGATCAGGGCTTTCTGTGGGCAAAACGGCCTGACTTATGAGATGGATGCTAGATCAGACTGCCTGGACGATGGGCAGTATTCCATTCCGTTCTACTTGCGCCGGGACGGGTATGACGGTGCGGACGATGGCGTTCAAGAGCATACCAAGACAGTGCGCGGATGTCATCTGAGAAGCACTCAGGTAGGTGACTACGACCTCAATTTCAGGGTGATAGGCAATGGTCGCTTTATCTCTGATGCCACCATCAATTTGTCCAACGGGCTAATCCTGTGGAATGAGGGTATCTGGGGAGATGGCAACGTGTGGAACATGGGAGAGTTTGTTACCGAGCGCGGAGGACACCGGGCTCAAGGGCAAAAGTTTGATGTGGAGATCTTCGACAGCGGCTCTATCGAATCTGCCGTAGAGATCAATTCCTGGGCTCTATGGGGGTATCTGGAGGATAGACGATAATGCCTGATCTTGATTATGGTGCCAACTTCCGCGAGTCCAACGTGGACAACGTCATCGCCCAGTCATGGGATATGCCGCTGTCCGCGTTCCAGACGATTCGCACTTTGCTCAATACCACTAAGCTCAGCTACACCAATGTGCAGCAAAACGGGTTGCGGGTCACCAACATGCGGTCCCACTCGA
>Ga0194132_10012268_pt1 | contig 10730 bp, 10 predicted proteins | sample TA2KigOf80mmetaG_FD_148612 | JGI IMG/M metagenome (GOLD analysis project Ga0194132, IMG submission 148612) | Freshwater microbial communities from Lake Tanganyika, Tanzania - TA2015054 Kigoma Offshore 80m | ecosystem: Environmental > Aquatic > Freshwater > Lake | place: Tanzania: Lake... | reverse complement strand
TGAACATTTACAAATGGGATAGGCCGCTCACGGGATAAGTGCGTGCAGCGGAAGCCTAAAACGGCGAAAAACACCGAATTAAACATCGAAAGCGCCTTCGGCCTGATGAAATCAGCATTCATTTCGCCTAATCGGCATCATCGCTTTCCTCGGGCGCACCTTTTACCTACTTGATCAGCGTATCCTTAACTTAAATCAATAACTTATAATAACAAAGGCATGATCGGCTCTGACTGGCCGGGGCGCGCACCGTACTGCGGCGCAAAGATTGCCAACGCCGCGCCGACGCGCACCATGGGTGCGATATTATTCAATGCATCGATAACTTTCAGTGCTCGACATCACGCCGATGATTCATGCCAAAAACGGTACCGAGGTGCTGGAAAATCTCACCCCTGTCGTTTCGCCGGGCTCCGGCGTTGAGCATTGGGGCGCCTCGTACTTTGGCCCGCGTTACAGCACGAGCGCACGCGCATCGGGCCAAAATTCACCACAGGCGTTGATGACGCAAATGTGCGCCAACGAAACCATCCTGCCGCATTTTCACGGCGTGGCGCAGTTTCAGATTTTTCCCGCGGGCGCGGGCATGATGGGTAAATCCGAAGTGCGATCGCTCGCGCTGCAATACAAAGACCATCACTCCGCTTACGGCCCGCTGGTGGCGGGGCCGCACGGGCTCACCTTCATCGCGCTGCGCAACCGCACCGGCGACTCCGCACCGGTGTATTTGGGTAAACCCGGCTATCGCGAAAAACTAAAACCCAGCAAACGCCGCAACTGGGTGTCGCCGCATATTGCGCTTTCCACGCGGCCGGTGCTGCAGCATCGCAAGGACGTTTCGTGGGAGCCGATCTTCGAGCAGGAAATCAAGGACGAAATGTCCGCACAAGTGGTGCGCCTGGGCGCCGGCATGTCCGCGACCGCGCCGGACCCGAAGGGCGGCGGCGGTTATTACATCTTCGTTTGCAACGGCAGCCTGCAAATGCCGGGCGAGAGCTTACCGGCGTGGTCGATGGTGTTTGTCGAGCCCGGCGAATCCGCGTTCGAAATCAAGGCCGGCCAGATCGGGCTGGAAGCGCTGGTGATGCAGTTTGCATTTGATGACGATTAGTTTGTGGAGTAAGCAGCCCGCGAACCGCTAATCGACACGCGCGCCCGAGGCTTTGATCACCAGCGCGTACTTGGCCTGTTCCGCTTTGATAAAGGCGGCGAATGCCTGCGGTGTGTTGGGCGTGGGTTGCGCGCCGAGCGCGGCGAGGCGGCTGCGCACATCGGCGGAGTCGAGCGCGCGGGTGATTTCGCGATGCAATGCGCCAAGGATCGCTTCCGGCACGCCGGCCGGCGCGAACACGCCAAACCAGGTGGTGAGATCAAAGCCTTTCAAGCCCGATTCGTCGATGGTCGGAAGCTCGGGCACCATCGCGGAACGCGCGATGGTGGTGAGCGCCAGCGCGCGCGTGCGGCCGGCCTTGATTTGCGGCAGCGCCGAGGCGAGGTTGTCGAACATCAGCGACACATGCCCCGCGACCAGATCGGTGGCCGCGGGCGCGGCGCCCTTGTACGGCACGTGCACCATGTCGACTTTCGCCATTGTCTTGAACAACTCACCGGCGAGATGCCCGGTGCTGCCGGTGCTGCCGGAGGCAAAAGTGAGTTGCCCCGGCCGCGCTCGCGCAAGCGCGATCAACTCGCGCACGTTTTTTGCCGGCAGCGAAGGGTGCACCACCAGCACGTTGGGCACGGTCGTCACCAGCGTGATCGGCGCGAAATCGCGCAGCGCGTCGTAAGGCATTTTGGCGTAGAGCGTGGGGTTGATCGCGTGCGTGCTCACCGCACCCATCAGGATGCTGTAGCCATCGGGCGCGCTTTTGGCCACGTTTTCCGCGCCGATATTGCCGCCCGCGCCGGGGCGATTGTCGATCACCACCGGCTGCTTCCATGCCTCGTTAAGCTTTTGAGCGATGGCGCGCGCTGAAATATCCAGCGGGCCACCGGGCGGAAACGGCACGACAAAGCGGATGGCTTTGCCGGGATAGGACTGCGCTTGAATCGCGGGTGCGGCGGCCAACGCCGACAACGCGCAAGCAACACGCAGCAAGGCTGATATCGAAAGAGGTTGTGGCTTCATGATTAGGCGTGTGTTCGGATGATGCTTCGCCAGCGGCATCGTGCGACAGCGGCGACGCCCGCGGCGATGATGGCCGAGCGCGCGAACGCGAACGTCCGCGCGCCGGGCGGCGCGTCCTTACTGCAGCGGCGAAAATGCCGAAGGCATCACGATTTTGTTTTCTTGATGCACCAGCTCGTAACCCGGCAAACCCATCTTATCTGCCGAGGGCGGCCACACGCCGGCGGCTTGCGTTTTAGCGCGCGTTTCGTTGCGCGCATCAAGACTCGGATAGGGCCAGATGTGCACGAACTTATTCAGGCTGCCCAGTTCCGAATACCACGCCGCGGTGAGCGGGCTGAATTTCAGGCGCTCGGGCACGGCTTTTTCCCACACCGCGCGCAGCTTGGGCAGGTCGCCCGCTTTGTGGGTGTAAGTGCGCATTTCGTAATAGGGCCCAAGCTTGGCGGGCTTCATCGGCGGCGATACGTCAAAGGGCATGAAGATTTCCGAGCGCATGGTGACCAGAAATTCGCTGATGGGTGGCGGCCACACCTTGTCGTTCACCGCGGCGGTGCGAATTTTGGTGCGCTCTTCCATATCCTTGTACGGCCAGATGTGGATGATTTGATTGAGCGGCCCGATTTCGGTGTGGAAAAAGGCGCCGAGCTCGGAATATTTTTTGCGCTTTTCATAGGCTTCGCCGAAGCGCTTTTCCACTTCCGCCAGCGAGCGCGGTTTGATGTCGTAGGTACGCATTTCGTAGATCATGGTTGCTCCTTGTTGTTGAAGGTACTTAAGTTAGCCACAGAGGACACAGAGTTCACTGAGGACCCCCATCCGTCATTCTTGCGAAAGCCAGAATCCAGGTTGTAATCCGCGTCGAAGGCGCAAATGTTAAGTGATTTATAGGTATTTGATTTTATTAAATATTTTACGTTCGATGTTCCGTCGCTGCCAAGGTGCGCGCTTCGCGCGCTTTGATTTTTTCGTAGCGCGCGATTAACTTTTGCGCGCGTACGATGATCGGGATGTCGACCATTTTGCCGTCGAGCGTGAACGAGCCGCGGCCGCTCGCCGCGGCTTCTTGATCGAGCTTGATCAACTTTTGCGCGTAGTCAACTTCGGCTTTGGTCGGCGTGTATTCCTCGTTGACGATGCCGACCTGGCCGGGGTGTATGCAGCTCGCGCCCTTGAAGCCGAAATCGCGCGAGCGGCGCACCATGTTGCGAAACGCTTCCCAATCGCCGAAACCGGCGACACTGTCGATAAACCCCAGCGGTATCACGCCCGCGGCGTTGGCGGCGAAGATCATGTGCTGCTTGGGGTAAAAGAGGGCCTCGCCGGTGGGCTGCATATCGTTGTCGAGCGCGAAATCCTCGCCGCCGATGTTGGTGGCGACGATGCGTTTGGAGGCGCGCAGGATTTCGCGAATTTTAAAAAATGCGTCGGCGGTTTCGACCATGGTGATGAATTTGGTGTGGCCGACCGTCATGCCGCGTTTTTCTTCAAGTTCGCTTACCAACTCGTCGAGCAACTGCACGTGCGAGGCGCCGCCGATTTTGGTGCAGGCGAGCGCATCGACATCGGGGCAGATCGCGTACTCGAGGTCACGCACCGCCAGCGATAACGGCTGATTAAAGCGCACTACCACGTCCGCGCCGCCGCGCCGCACGCGCGCCGCTGCTCTTTCGACCAGTTTACGCGCGGCGGCTTTTTCAGCGGGCGGCACGCTGTCTTCGAGATCGAGCTGGATGACATCCGCGCCGCGAGTGTGTGCGCGGTCGACGTATTTTTCGACGTTGGCGGGGCAATACATGAGTGAGCGCCAGACGGGGAGTTCGGGGGTCATGATGGTTCCTCGGGGATCACTTCAAAAGCTTCACCGCAGAGACGCGGAGGCGCAGAGGTTGCGCAGAGAAACTCAAATTCGTTTTTTGGTTTGCTCTGCGGGAGTTCTCTGCGCCTCTGCGTCTCTGCGGTGAGGCTCTTAGCCGTACTTCTTTCGCTGCGGCCCCGCGTAAATCACATCCGCCGCCGCCAGCGATTGTAACTCGCTGTCACTCAAGCCCAGCGCACTCAAAACCTCGCGGTTGTGTTCGCCGAGCTTGGGCGCCGGCGCGCGTATTGCGCCCGGCGTGCCGGACATTTTGGGCACGACGTTGTGCATCGGTATGGTGCCCATTTCTTCGTCGGGCAAATCGACCACGATTTCGCGCGCGACCACGTGCGGGTCCTGCACGAATTGGGCGATGTCGTAAATCGGGCCGACGGTGACTTCGTGTTTGTCGAAAAACGCCATGTTTTCAGTGAGCGACATGTTGCCGATGAACTCACCGATGATGGCGTCCAGATCGGCGGCGTGTTTTACGCGCTCGGCGTTGGTTTTGTAGCGCGCATCGTCGAGCAAATGGCCGTGGCCGATCACGCGCAACAGGCGTTCGGCCATTGCCTGAGTGGAGGCCGACATGCTGACCCACTTGTCGTCTTTGGTGCGATAGACGTTGCGCGGCGCGGCGGTGGTGGAACGGCTGCCGGTGCGCTGCCGCAGCTTGCCGCCGGCTTTGTAACCCGCGGCCTGCGGGCCCATGAAGGTGAACAGCGGTTCCAGCAACGGCAGATCGATCACCTGGCCTTTGCCGCCGCTCACCTCGATGTTGCGCAGCGCGATCATCACCGCGAACGCGCCGTAGGTGCCGGCGGTGCAATCGGCGAGTTGATTGGGCGGCAGCACCGGCTCGCGGTCGGCAAAACCGTTTAATGCCGCGAAGCCCGACATGCCTTCGGCCAGTGTGCCAAATCCCGGTTTGTGTTTATACGGCCCGGTCTGCCCCCAGCCGGTGACGCGCACAATGACCAGCTTCGGATTGCGCGCGTGCAACACGTCGGGGCCCAGGCCCATTTTCTCCAGCGTGCCGGGACGAAAATTTTCGATGAACACCTGCGCGGTATCGACGAGCTTTAACAGAATGTCGATCGCCTCGCGCTTGCGCAAATTAAGACACACGCTTTTTTTGTTGCGCGCGTAGACTTTCCAGTTCGCCGCCACGCCGCCGACCAGCCAATCGCGCAGCGCATCGCCTTCCGGCGTTTCGATCTTGATCACGTCCGCGCCGAAATCGGCGAGCAGCAGGCTCACCATGTTGCCGGCGACCACGCGCGACAAATCGAGCACGCGCACGTTATCGAGCGGGCACTTGGCGTCGCGGGCGAAGCTTTTTTGGGGGATACCGGGCAGATCGATCATGAGCAGGCTACAACAACGCTAAACCGAAAAGACGCGAGGGCGCGCGAAACCCGCAATGTAACCCAGGCCCGGCAGTAAGGCGGGCTGCGGATGGCTCGCCGGTTCTCGCGTACCCTTTGCGTCCTCGAACTTCCGCGGCCGGGGTTACGCGCATTGTGACTACATCCCGTTATTCAACTGCCTTTCGATCAGCCGCGCTTCGTTCTTCAGCAGTTGTGCGATTTCTAGCACGCGCTTTTCGGTCATGCGGCTGGAGATGGTGGACACCGACAGCGCGGCAAATGGAACGCCCGACTGATTTTTGATCGAGTGGCCGACCGAGCGCACGCCCGCAAGCGTGGGCGCTTCGCGTATGGAGTAGCCGAGTTTTTGCGCCTTTTTCGCTTGGGTGAGCAGGGTGCCACCGGCGACACCGTATTCTTCGTAGCGCGGCTGGTTGCTGTTGATAATCGTTTGGATCTCTTCTTCGGGCAGCGCTGCAACGATCGCCAGGCTGCCGGTGCCCACGCCCAGCGGGCGGCGCATGCCGATGTCGAGCGTAAACGTTTTGATCGGAAAAGTGCCTTCGTGACGGTCGATGCACACGGCGTCTAGCCCGCTGCGTTGTGTGAGAAACACCGTGTCGCCAGTGGCCTCCGCGATGCGCACCATGCCCGGGTGTGCGATCTCGCGCAGGTTAAAGCGCGGCGCGGCGGTCAAACCCAGTTCAAACGCCATGGAACCGAGGTAGTAGCGGTGGGTGTCGGGATCTTGCTGCACCATGCCTTCGTGCGCCAGACACTTGAGCATGCGGTGCACGGTGGGGCGTTGCAGGCTGGTGCGCGTGGCCAGATCCAGCAGGCGCGAGCCGGTGCGGTTGTGAGCGGCGATTTCACGTAACAGCAACAACGCGCGCTCTATACTTTGGGTGCCGGTGAGGCGACCGGATTCATCGGCGGATTTGCGGGTGGCGGTAGCTTGTGCGTTCACGGTGTTTGGCGAAGGATCGGGGGTTGAAGAAGGGGCGAAGGCCATGGCGGCGGTTTAAGGCGTTCGAAGTAAAAGTCCGACGTTACGGAAGTCCGAAATATGATTTTTTGTTTTAGTCCACGATTATAACTCCAACTGGTAAAATAACGTCAATAGTACGACCTTCGCCTGCAACTTTATCTATATAACATGCTATGTCCGTAAAATGGACGAAAAATCAAAGCGACCAAACTTTTTTCCGATTTTTTGACTGACTCATCAAGAGAAACCACATCATGACCGATCTGTCTACGGGTAATTCCGTGCCGCTTGCTTCGCCGGGCGCCAAATTCCGCGCGGCTGTCGCCGCCGAAAAGCCGTTGCAAATCGCCGGCACCATCAACGCCTACGCGGCCCGGCTGGCGCAACGCGTGGGCTTTAAAGCCATTTATTTGTCGGGCGGCGGCGTCGCCGCCGGTTCTCTGGGGCTGCCGGATTTGGGTATTAGCACGCTGGACGATGTGCTCACCGACATCCGCCGTATTACCGATGTGTGTGATCTGCCGCTGTTGGTGGACGTAGATACCGGCTGGGGCGGCGCCTTCAACATCGCGCGTACGGTGAAATCGCTCACCAAATACGGCGCGGCGGCGATGCACATCGAAGATCAAGTGCAGCAAAAACGCTGCGGCCATCGCCCCAACAAGGAAATCGTCAGCAAAGACGAAATGGTCGATCGCATCAAGGCCGCGGTCGATGCCAAAACCGATCCCAATTTCGTGGTGATGGCGCGCACCGACTCGCTGGCGGTGGAGGGCTTGCAAGCCGCGGTGGATCGCGCGTGCGCGTGCGTGGAGGCGGGCGCGGACATGATATTCCCCGAGGCGATTACCGATTTGCCGATGTACAAAAAATTCGCCGACGCGGTGAAGGTGCCGATCCTCGCCAACATCACCGAATTCGGCAAAACGCCGCTCTTTTCCACGCAAGAGCTGGCGAGCGCCAACGTGGCGATGGCCTTGTATCCGCTTTCCGCGTGGCGCGCGGGCAACGCCGCGATGCTCAAGGTGTATCAAGCGCTGCGCAACGACGGCCATCAAAAGAATGTAGTCGACAGCATGCAAACGCGCGACGATTTGTACGATTACCTCGACTACCACGCCTACGAAACCAAGCTCGATACGCTGTTTGAGCAGAGCAAGAAAAAATAACGCCGGCGAGCGCGCCATCGCCGGCGTGCGCCCCTTAAGATAGGGATTGTTTGTAAGATATTGATTTAATTGACTTTTTTAGAGATGGCATGAGTTCGCGAAAGTGGATGTGCATCCTGTGCGGCTTTGTCTACGACGAGGGGCTCGGCCTGCCCGAGGAGGGCATCGCACCCGGCACGCGCTGGGAAGACGTGCCCGACACCTGGAGCTGCCCGCATTGCTCGGCCACCAAGGCGGATTTTGAGATGGTGGTTGTAGGGTAATCGCGGGCGGCGTGTGCGTACGCCCGCGCGCGTGGCGACCGATAGCGGCAGCCAGTATCGCTTGGCTGGTATTGGATTTCTTAAGCGCCGGCCTTTGCCCCGAATACGCGCTGGTACTTTTTCGCAAACGCATCCCACGCCTGCGGATTAATCAACCGCGGTGGCCGTTCGCCGCGCAAAATTTGCATCACTTGATCGGCGTTCCACTGCGCCATGTTGATGCGCGAGTCATGCGTGATGCCGGCGGTGTGCTGGGTGGCGATGACGTTGGGTAGCTTTAGCAGCGGGTGATTCGACGGCGGCGGTTCTTCCATCCACACGTCGATGCCGGCGCCGGCGATGTGGCCGGATTTCAAAGCGGCCTCGATCGCTTGCTCGTTCACAATGCCGCCGCGCGCGGTGGTGATGACGTAACTGCCGGGCTGCATCATCGCCAGCGCTTCGCTGCTGATGAGATCGTGCGTGTCCTTGTCGTACGGGCAATGGATCGACACAAAGCGCGATTCCTTGAGCAGCGTCGGCATATCGACTTTGGTCGCGCCGCGCGCGGCGATTTCCTCGGCACTTAAATACGGGTCGTAGGCGAGTACGCGCATCTCTAAGCCCTTACCCGCGATGCGCGCCACGCGCCGCCCGACGTTGCCGATGCCCACCAGGCCGAGCGTGCGCTTGTTGGCGTTCCAGCCCTTGAAGCCTTCGCGTTTGGTCGAGTCACCACTCCTCACCGCGCGATCGGTTTGCGGAATGTTTTTGGTGAGCGAGAGCATCATCGCCACCGCGTGTTCGGATACGGCATCCGCATTCGCGCCGGTTTGATTCACCACCAGCACGCCCGCGGCGGTGCACGCCACGACATCAACGGTGTCGTAACCCGCGCCGCTGGTCGACACCACCAGCAGATCGGGGCACTTGGCGAGCAGCGGCGCGCGCGCCTTGTATTCGTCGGGTACTTCTTGCCGCGTGGAGCTGATGCAATACGCGTGCGAAGCCGACATCGCCCCCCAGTTGTCGGCCTTGGGGCCGTCGAAGGCCAAACGATGCAGCGTCAGCTCCGGCATTTTGTCGAGGCTGTCCGCGACGTTGGGCGACTTGCCGTCGTTAAACCAGAACACATGTTTTTGCGTAGGCATGTAAAACTCGGCGTGGTGTTGAATAAAGCGCCGAATGTTACCGCAGCTTTGATTTAACGCAGTTCGTCGGGCGAAAAACCCTTTTAAATCCGTTATTTCGAATTTCTCTGCAATTAGCGGTACGGTAAAATGCCGGCCCTATGCAACTCTACGCCATCGGCCTAAACCACCAAACCGCACCGCTCAATGTGCGCGAGCAGGTGGTGTTTAACGCCGAGCGTTTGGTGCAGGCGCTGGGCGATCTGGTTGCGCGGCGCCCGGTGCAAGAAGCGGCGATTGTGTCGACGTGCAATCGCACTGAAATTTATTGCCACGCGGCGGAGCCGAAAGCCGCGGTCGAGTGGATGGCGGCGTACCACGAATTAAAGCCGCAGCAAATCGAACCGTATCTCTACAAGCTGCCGCAACAGCAAGCGGTGAAGCACGCGTTTCGCGTGGCGAGCGGCTTGGATTCGATGGTGGTGGGCGAGCCGCAAATCTTGGGCCAGTTCAAAGATGCGGTGCGCGCGGCCGAAACCGCCGGCACGCTGGGCCTGCTGCTCAACAAATTATTTCAACGCACCTTCGCCGTGGCGAAAACCGTGCGCTCGGAAACCGACATTGGTGCTTCCACGGTGTCGATGGCCTCCGCCGCGGTGCAGTTGGCGGAGCGCATTTACCCGAGCATTGGCGAGCAGGCGATTTTATTCATCGGTGCGGGCGAGATGATCGAGCTGTGTGCCGCGCACTTCGCAGCCCACCATCCCAAGCGCATGACGTTTGCCAACCGAACCGAGGCGCGCGCGCAGCATTTGGCGGATCGGTTTCTCGGCCGCGTGATTTCGTTAAACGATTTGCCGGCGCAATTGGCGTTGCACGACATCATCGTGTGCTGCACCGCGAGCCCGCTGCCGATTATCGGCAAGGGCATCGTCGAAAGCGCCTTGCATGCGCGCAAACACCGGCCGATGATGATGTTCGATCTGGCGGTGCCGCGCGACATCGAAAATCAAGTTGGCAAGCTCGACGACATCTTTTTATACACGGTCGACGATCTGGGCAAGATCGCCAGCGCGGGCCTCGCGCAACGCCTGAGCGCGGTTGAGCAGGCCGAAGTCATCATCGAAAACCAGGTCACCGATTTCATGCATTGGCTCGGTAACCGCGAGCTGGTGCCGACGATTCGTGCGCTGCGCGACACCGCCGAACGCGCGCGCCGCAACGAGGTCGAACGCGCGCTGCGTAAGCTCGGCCATGGCGAAGACCCGCAACGCGTGATCGAAGCCCTGTCGCAGGCATTGACCAATAAACTCATTCACCCGCCGACGCATGCGCTGAATCACGCCAGCGAGGAAGAGCGCAAGGACCTGGCAGCGTTGCTGACGCGGCTTTATCAAATTCCGCGGCAGGAATAAGTGCCAAAAACTTCACCGCAGAGGCGCCACCCCCCATCCCCGACCCTTCCCCCGCAAGCGGGGGAAGGGAAGCATATGCCTCCCCTCTCCCGCGCGCGGGAGAGGGGTCGGGGGAGAGGGTTCGGCGCAGAGGTACCGCAGAGAAGAGCAAAAATGATTTTCTCTGCGGGGGTTCTTTGCGCCTCTGCGTCACTGCGGTGAGTAGTTAGGGATACGCTGATCAAGTAGGTAAAAGGTGCGCCCGAGGAAAGCGATGATGCCGATTATGCGAAATGAATGCTGATTTCATCAGGCCGAAGGCGCTTTCGATGTTTAATTCGGTGTTTTTCGCCGTTTTAGGCTTCCGCTGCACGCACTTATCCCGTGAGCGGCCTATCCCATTTGTAAATGTTCACCATCGCCAGCATCGCAAAGGCGCGATTGGCGTTCT
>Ga0194132_10012267_pt1 | contig 10730 bp, 6 predicted proteins | sample TA2KigOf80mmetaG_FD_148612 | JGI IMG/M metagenome (GOLD analysis project Ga0194132, IMG submission 148612) | Freshwater microbial communities from Lake Tanganyika, Tanzania - TA2015054 Kigoma Offshore 80m | ecosystem: Environmental > Aquatic > Freshwater > Lake | place: Tanzania: Lake Tanganyika... | reverse complement strand
TTCCCTTTCTTTGTTCTATAATGACATCCTGCGGATTGCTTTTCATATCAAATGTAGAAAGAGGTGCTGCAACATAGAATGGTATTCCATGTTGTTTTGCCATTAATGCGACTTGATATGTTCCAATCTTGTTGTATACGTGTCCAGTTTTTAGCACTCTATCGGCACCAACCACTACCTTGTTTACTAGGTTGTTTGCCATCGTATAACCTACGGCAGTATCTGGGATTAGGCTGACATCAAAGCCGTCATGTTTTAGCTCAAATGCAGTAAGGCGTGAGCCTTGTTGTACAGGTCTTGTCTCTGTTGCAATTACTTTGACATTTTTTCCACTTTCTTTGGTAGCTCGGATTACTCCAAGAGCAGTTCCATATGCTACAGTTGCTAATGAACCAGCATTACAGTGAGTCATTATGGTATCATTGTTATCAAATAGACTAGAACCATTTTTTCCCATCTTCATGTTTATTTTGATATCATCTTCAGCCATTTCTTGAGCTGTTTTTATGATTGATTGTTTTATTGATTCCACTTGAGCTCCTTGTTTTGCCACTTGCATTATTTTGTCCAGTCCCCATGCGAGATTTACTGCAGTGGGTCTTGTCTCAAAAAGAATTTTTCTCGCTTGTTCTAAATCGGATAAAAGTTGTTCTGTTGTGGTTGCTTTGCTTTGTAATACGGCAAGTGCTAAACCAAATGCGCCAGAAACTCCAATAGCTGGTGCTCCACGGACAATCAGCGTTTTGATTGCTCTGGCAACATCATTATAATCAGAATATTCAACAAAGACTAATTCATTAGGAAGCTTGGTCTGATCAATCATTATGACTTTATTGTTTTTCCATTCAACTGTTTTTAGTAATGATAAAGTGTCTTCTGTCAAACAAGTAAAATGGGCATTTTTCGTTATTTAAAACAAGCTCGTTAACCGTTATATCTTTGATAGATTGTGCAAAAAGTACTTGCTAAGCATTGATACAATAAATAAGTTTGATTCCTACGGAATGCATAAAATCTATGACTTGTGGTCAGATATTGCAGAGAAAGGCTACAATGCGGAACTTGCACAGGTTGATTTTAAAGAAATTACTCACATTGTATTTGCTGGAATGGGTGGTTCTGGAGCATTACATGACATCTTTTCGGCAATTCTATCCAAGACAAACATTCACGTAAATGTGGTCAAGGGATACCACCTACCAAATACAGTTGACTCTACTTCTTTGGTAGTAACTACTAGTGTTTCCGGAAATACATCCGAATCGCTAACAGTTTTGGATTCTGCCGCAAAGGTCAACTGCAAGTTAATTGCGTTTTCAGGTGGAGGTAAAATGAAAAAGTTTTGTCTTGAGAATAGAGTAGAATATAGAGAAATTCCTGTCTTTCATTCTCCCCGAGCATCATTTCCATCATTTCTGTTTTCAATGTTGAAAGTTTTAGAACCAATAATTCCAATTAAAAGAGAAGATATCTTTGAATCAATCAATAATCTTAAAGAGCTTGAGAAAAAAATCTCCTCACAAAACCTTACTTTGGAAAATCCGTCTTTGAATCTAGCAGAATGGCTAGATAGGACGCCGGTCATTTATTATCCATTTGGACTTCACGCGGCAGCAGTTAGATTCAAAAACTCATTACAAGAAAATGCAAAAATGCACGCTATGATAGAAGATATAATTGAAGCGTGCCATAACGGGATAGTTGCATGGGAAGAAAAATCATTCAATAAACCAATTTTGATTAGAGGATATGATGATTACATAAGAACCAAAGAAAGATGGAACATTGTAAAAGAATATTTTGATCAAAGAAATATAGAATATACAGAGATTTTTTCGGTTCAAGGAAGTATTTTGAAAAAATTAACTAATTTGATTTATCTGTTTGACTACTCGACGATATATCGTTCTGTAATCAACGGAGTTGATCCTACCCCGGTAACTCCCATAGATTTTGTAAAGAGTCGTTCAGGTTAATTGATTTTTTCAGACCAAAATTAGCACGGATATAATTAATTGACTTAAATCACATGATTTCTAGTTGAAATATCATTGATTTGGTTAAATTTGAATTAGAATGAATAATTTTATCATAATCGTTTTTAATGTCATAATTTTAAAGTTTCATATTGGATTTTGCAATAGGACTACCTGCTTTTAATGAGGAAAAAAATATCGCTTCCATCATAATTAAATTAAAACAGTTAACTAATACTATCATCGTATGTGATGATGGGTCAACTGATCTCACAGCCAAGATTGCATCTGAGCTTGGTGCCATCATAATTACTCATCAAAAGAATATGGGTTATGGTTCAGCAATAGCCAGTATTTTTTCTAAAGCTAAAGAGATCGGAGTAGAGGCATTAGTAACATTCGATGCAGATGGTCAACATAGGATAGAAGATATCAAAACAGTTCTAGAGCCAATTATCAAAAACAATGCAGATATTGTGATTGGCTCGAGATTTATACAAGAAGAAAGTACCATTCCAAAATATAGAAAGATCGGGATTCAAGCAATAACCAGAATAACAAATGCTACAGCTGGAACTAAGGTAACTGATGCACAGAGCGGTTTTAGGGCGTATAACAAAAATGTTTTTGAAAGTATTATACCATCAGACTTTGGTATGGGCGTATCTACGGAGATTTTGATCAAGGCTAGAAAGAATGAATTTCGAATTGTTGAGGTTCCAATAACAATTTTGTATGGGGGTGAAACATCAACGCACAATCCTGTTTCCCATGGAGCATCAGTAGTTTTTAGTACTATCAAATATGTGGCGTTGGATAGGCCATTATCATTTTATGGTATTCCTGGAATTATTTTTCTTGGGATCGGATTATTCTTTGTGGCGTGGACGTTGAAGTTATTCGGTGAGTCTGGTGATATTGTTACAAATGTATCGTTAATTGGTATTGGGAGTACCATACTAGGAATCTTATTAGTAATGACTGCAACTATTTTACACTCTATGACAATTCTAATCAGAGAGCAAAAAAAGAGTGATCATTGATTGTCAGAAGATTTTTTGCTCAAATGTTAGAATGGGTTTTTCATTTAACAGTAAATTTACTAAAATAAATCATAATGAACTAAATGAGGGAAGTATTTAATATCGTTAAAAAGATTTTACAGAATAGAATCATGAATTTCCTAGATTTAACAAACCAAACAGCGATAGTAACAGGTGGGGGTGGATTACTCGGTAGGGTATATGCAACGACATTGTTAGAAGCTGGAGCAGATGTTATAATTATGGATAAAATAATCAACGAGGTAAAAACTATAGAGTTACTTAAGAAAGAATACAAAGTAAAAAATAGGAAATTAAAAAATCTTAAATTCATTCAGTGTGACATAACAAATTCAATACAGATCGATCATGTATTTAAAAAACAAGAGAAATCACTTAAAAATCTGAAAATCCTAGTGAATAATGCATCTCTTGTAAAACAAGTAGGAAAGGATAGCCTGATAGATTCTTACAAACCATTTTTAAATATGGAGCAACAAAATTGGGAAGAATATTTTTCTGTTGACTTAACGGGTAACCTTTTGGTCACACAAAAATCCATTCCATTCATGCAAAAAAATGGCGGTGGTTCGATTATCAATATTTCTTCAACTTATGGAATTTTGTCTCCGGATCAAAGGTTATACAGAATCTTTAATGAAAAACTACCCAAAAAAATAAAAAAGCAGGGAGTAAGAATAGAAAAACCTATCGGATATTCAATTAGTAAATCAGGAATTTTAAATTTGACAAGATTCCTGGCTACAAAATTTGCTATAGATGGAATAAGAGTGAACACTTTGACGTTAGGGGGAGTTTTTAGTGAAAATCCTTCTGAATTTGTTAAAGTGTATTCAGAGAGAACACCGTTAAAACGCATGGCGAACAGATTAGAATATGCAGGTCCTTTACTTTTTCTAGCAACTGAAATGTCGTCCTATATGACCGGTTCAAATTTAATTGTTGATGGTGGTTGGAGTGCTTGGTAAGAAACTCTTGCTCGACGAAGCATTTAGCATACAGCATTATCTTGTAATTTTAAAAACAGTCACGGATTTTACTAATCTCAAAATGTTTTTAATTTATTATATATTATTTACAAAAATCGAATCGACTTGAATAAAATTTCAGATTTTATGACAATCAGATTTTAGTAATTGCTTAATTGTTTCATCTAAAGGATGTTCGGGCATTTCTTGAAGAATTTCACTGATATTCCAACAATAAATCCATTTGAAATTTATCAGAGCTTTTTCAAGGTTTGCATTGGCAAGGTTTGCATTGGCAAGGTTTGCATTGGCAAGGTTTGCATTGGCAAGGTTTGCATTGGCAAGGTTTGCATTGGCAAGGTTTGCATTGGCAAGGTTTGCATTGGCAAGGTTTGCATTGGCAAGGTTTGCATTGGCAAGGTTTGCATTGGCAAGGTTTGCATTGGCAAGGTTTGCAAAAACAAATCGTGAATTCTCAAGATTTGAATTGGAAAAATTGGCATCACTTAAATTCGTTTTATCAAAAATACCATAATTTATTATTAGATTTGAAAAAATCCTCTTATTAAAATTAGAACCTACTGCATACAGATGATTGTGATTTGAGACTGTTGAGTATTCCGGTTCTAGTTCTTTAATAGAGAAATTTTTTTCAAAAAAATCATTTGCAACATATGTGAAGATGTTTTTTGCAATAATTATACTTCCATTGTTTAATACATGTCCTCCATCATAGTAAATTGGGGCATGAATATAATCAAACACATATCTCAAGTCAATTATTTTAGAACAGGTTTTATTTGCTTCAGATAATGATTCCAAATATTTGCTAGATATTTCATCATAATTATTTGGACTACTAAATTCAGGTGTGAGTACACTAGCAATTTCTTGATCAGTAAGTATTCTATATCCAAATGTTGGAAGAGGTTGAATTATTATATATGTTGAAAAATTATTTTTATTTCCTAATTCACAAACAGTTGTCCAATTTTGGATGGTTTCAGAGATCGGAGTAGTAGCTGAATCATTCCAACCATCATACATAACAACCAAATCTGGCTCTAATTTAAGAAGATGTTTTTGAAGTAAATTTAATTCGAATTTCGTGGTTGCGCCTTGTTTTCCAGCATTAATTATTTCGATGTTTTTGTCAGATAAATTTTCATCAATTAATCGTTGTAAATGTCCTGGCCAAGTATTTTGATTAGTTTCCCCTGAAAACGTAGTAGAACCACCTAAAGTTATTATTCTAAAAGTATCATGTGGTTTTGGTGATTCTATTTCTTCGCTGCGTAAACCCATAGAATTTAATTTAATCGTCCAACATCGGTTATCTAAAGTTCCCTTTGAGTTAATAGAGCACGGATGTATTTTCTCTTCAATATACCCATAATTCGAAAGAGGAGACATGGTATCTGTAAGAATTTCTTTTGATAAGACGCCAGCATTATTTTTTAGCCAATCTGGTAAATCGAAATTCATATTTTCTTTTGAAATAGTATAGTTAATGTTTTGTTTCTTGAGAAATTCAATGAATTGCTCATCTGAAATATTTTTATTCTTCCATTCAAATGCGAGATTTTTTAATTTTTTTGAGTCTTCAGAAATTTCAGAAATTTGAACGTACTCTTGTGAATCAATTTGAATTTTATCGAATATTTTTTTCTCATTATTTGTATATACAAACGGATTGATTGCATCATAATTTGAAACGATATGGTGAATTTGTGAGTTATTTGCTTTATAATTAATTTCGAAATCTTCTAGAGTAAAAATCCAATTTTGAGGATCATGTAACGTTCTAATATCCATTAGGAATGTGTAATTTGCATCTTCATACAAAAGCGGGCCAGATATAACGATAGGCTGTTTATTATCAAAGTCATCATTAAGGGCATTAAATTCATAATTTCTATAACCTGATAATTCAAATGAGTCGAGTTCATATGGATAAACTGCGAATTCTAATATTTCATCATGTGAAAACAAATGTTCTCGTAGAATATCTTCATCATTTTGTTTAATTGTTAAAAAATAGGTGACATTTTTGATAGGTTGATTTTGTTCTTTGTTAATTGTTTGTAATTGTATTTTATAATTTGATGAATGACCTGATGGAATGATTTTCATAGATATGAAAATATTATCATTAAGGTATTGTTGCTCTTGACTTTCTAATGTTATTATATTGGATATTTGAGACGTCGGTTCATCATATTCTATCTTTGACATTAACGAATTTATCATTATTGGAGTTTTGTAGTATGATATGAAATTTTTAAAAATATTTTCAAAATTGTCACGGTATGTATTATCATAAATCGGTTTCTTTGTGTTTGAAGATTTTGAAATGTCGATGATAGAAACTATTTGCTCGAAAATAGATTTGGCGACAATAAAATTTCCTTTATCCGATGTATGACCCTGATCCCAGTAGATTGTTTCTACATATTCATCAAATACATTTCTCATATTAAGAGACACTGCACATGATTTTAATGAGGATAGATGGCCTGAAATATAATCATAATATTTAGTTTTATCAATTAGTGGATTGTTATTATAGTCAACGCCGTTTTTTGAATGGAAGTACTCTGTTTCAGTAAGAGCTTTATTAGAAAATCCGGCTATTGGTTGTTGTATGACAATCGTTTTAAAATTATTTTGTTGCCCCAATTCACAAACTGAATTCCAATTATTGATTGTTATTTTTGGATCAATGTTTTCACGAAGATCATTCCAGCCGTCATACATTATTATCAAGTCGGGATCAAATTTAGTTATTTTATCTCTAACTAAAGAGAGTTCGGTTATTGTGTTGGCTTTTTGAATACCTGCATTTATCACTTCAACGTTTTTTTCTAAATTTAAATCGTTTATGAATGTCTGAACATATCCCGGTATTGTTGTTTTATCATTAGAAGCTCCCATTCCAAACATTGTTGAACCACCAACCATGAAAATTCTGTACGTGTCGGCGGGCTTTTCTATACTAATTTCTGGTCCTCTAAAACCAAAATTATTGATATTAATACTATCGAATTTTTGATTAGGTACTAAATCTGCTCCTGTAGTTCTTAAACTGTATAATTCATTACACATTTTTTTCTTGGAGATCATATCCATTTCTTTAAAAATTTCATTATTTTCAAATTCACAGTGAATCTGAGTTGACAACCAGACATTTGAAATAGTTTCTATAATTATTAACAACAAAATAATTAAAATTAAAAAAAATGAAACTTGTTTTTTATATCCGATTTGAACTGACATTCTATTTTCTCACCAAGAAATTTCCCATCACAATATAATCCATATCAGTCTTGACAATCATCTGATATGCTTGCTCAGGAGTATTGACAATAGGCTCTCCCATCACATTCATTGAGGTGTTAATAATTACAGGAATTCCTGTAATCTTGTAAAATTCATTGATTAAATCATAGTATAACGAATTTGCACTACGGTTTACCGTCTGTAGTCTTCCAGTCCCATCGACATGCGTTACTGCTGGAATATCTTTTGGTCTTTTTACAGGTGCTACCATTAGCATATAGGGGCTAATTCCATCAATATCAAAATACTCTGAAACATGTTCTTCCAAAATAGACGGTGCAAACGGCCTGAATGATTCTCTGTGTTTAATTTTCTCATTCAGTATGTCTTTCATTTCAGATTTCCGCGGATCTGCCAGAATGCTTCTGCATCCAAGTGCTCTTGGGCCCCACTCCATCTTCCCCTGATACCAACCTACAATATTTCCATCAGCTATTAACTGAGCAGTTTTTTGCAATAATATTTGAGAATCTAGTTTTTCATAAGGAATTTTCTTTGAGTCCAAAAATATTTGGATTTCATCATTTGTATATGACGGTCCAACATAGATATTTTCAGAGATTAACTTGGATCGGTTCTTTTCAATTATTCTTTGATTTCTGTGATAGATGTAGTAAAGATATTGTGCACAACCAACTGCACTCCCAGCATCACCTGGTGATGGTGGAATGTGTATATTATCAAAAGGTCCCTCTTTGAGAATCCTGTAATTTGCCACACCATTGAGTGCTACGCCTCCTCCAATACAGAGATTTTCCATTCTTGTCTTTTCATATACATGATTTACCATTCTAAGTAGAATATCCTCAAGAACTCTTTGCGCACTAGCACCAATATCATAGTGAATCTGTTCTGTCTTCTCATTTTTTTTTCTTGGTTTAATTCCAAATAATTTAGAAAATTTGTCATTGATCATTACTTTGTCATGTGTAAATGCAAAATACTTCATGTTTAGGTGAATTGAACCGTCATCTTTGACATCAATCAGATTATTCAAAATGATATCATAGAATTTTGGTTTACCATATGATGCCAATCCCATCAGCTTGTACTCACCCTCATTTACCTGAAATCCAAGAAAATATGTAAATGCGGAGTAGAACAGTCCTAATGAATGTGGCCAACGGATATCATGTGTAAGTGTGATTGAGTTATTTTTGGCATAACCAAAAGAAGTTGTACTCCACTCTCCAACCCCATCAACTGTAAGAATAGCAGACTCCTCAAATGTTGATGTATAAAATGTGTGAGCTGCATGAGATAGATGGTGTTCAGGAAAAATAATTTCTCCATTGAATCCCTTAAGTGTTTTTTTGATTTCATTTTTAATCCAGAGTCTTTTGTGAAGCCATTTTGGAATTGTGTCCAAAAAGCTGTACAATCCACGAGGAGCAACTGCGACATAATTGTCAAGTAATCTCTCAAACTTGAGTACCGGTTTGTCATAAAATGCAATAGAATGGATTTCTGATGGTGTAATTTTGGCCTCTTTTAGACACCATTCTATTGCCAACTTTGGAAAGTCATCATCAAATTTTTTCCTAGAGAATCTCTCTTCTTCTACTGCCGCAATCACGTGTCCGTTTTTCAATAATGAGGCAGCGGAATCATGATAATAGCATGATATTCCTAGATTATACATTAGAACATTTTCCTGACATCATTTGATTCAATTTCAAGCCAGTAAGAATTATTTTGTTTTTTTAATCTCAATAAGTCAATTCTCATGAGCTTAAATAAAATTCCATAGATTGCAAATACAAAAACAAACAAGGCTCCAAGAAAAACTTTGGTATTAATTATTGCAAAAATATCTAATCCTTTTGAGATTTTTTTTGCAAAGATTTGGTTTATTGTAAAAACTATCCCAACAAATATTACTAGATATTCTAAAGAAAATACCCCTGCGCCGGTTGTAATGACAAAGAACCAAAATGATAGTCCTGCAGTTACAGCTAATGATTTGAATCTAGGCGAAGATGTCTGCATTTTATATCGGATAGATAAATGCTACAAGGCCTGATTGTGCTAATGATGTAACTCCAATTAGCGAAATTAATAATACAATAATTGGAAACATGTAGAATTTTCTTTTTTTAATGAATAATTGGAAAATTTCTTTTACAACAGTTAATCTAGACAATATACGATAAGAAATTTAAGGTGTCATTATTAGTTTTTTCATAACAAAAGGCATAATCTGTTTTTTGTATAAAACCTACATTGACATAATTTTATCCCCAGGTAATTTCCCATAATACCATAGTCCATAAGTCTTGACAATCATCCGATATGCTTGCTCAGGAGTATTGACAATAGGCTCTCCCATCACATTCATTGAGGTGTTAATAATTACAGGAATTCCTGTAATCTTGTAAAATTCATTGATTAAATCATAGTATAACGGATCAATTAGGGATTTGAATCTAATTTAGACAGGCTTATGATAGAAAACTGGGCATTTTAGACAAATTAATTATTTAATCGATACTAAATTTAATAATAAGAATTGAAAGTAATTTTTTATCGATAATAAAACAAGGTAAAAACATGTTTAATGAAATTAAAATTACTGAAAATAGGTCTATAGGTGATGGGCATTTGCCATTCATCATTGCTGAGATTGGTAATAATCATAACGGTAGTTTAGAACTTGCCCTGAGATTAATACAAAGTGCAAAAGACGCAGGAGTAGACGCAGTGAAGTTTCAAGTGAAAAATATAGAGAAATCATTTTCAAAAGAGTTATTAGATTCACCATATGTTAATGAGAACTCGTTCGGTAAAACGTACAGAGCACACAAAATGGCTTTAGAATTTTCTGAAGAACAATTAAAAAAAATTTATGATTTTGCTGCAAAACTCGGGATAATTTGTTTTTCTACTCCTTTTGATACCGACTCGGTTGATTTGCTAGAAAGAATTGGAAATCCGATCTATAAAATTTCCTCATTTCATGTTACAGATCTTAAACTAATTGAATATGTATGCAGAACAAAAAAGCCCATCATCATATCAACAGGTATGTCTACGATTCAAGAAATCGATAAAGCTATTGAATTAGTAAAAAAACATACTAATGATTTTGTAATATTACATTGTGTCTCTTGTTATCCTACAGATGATAAAGATGTAAATCTTAGAGTAATCCCCACGTTACGAGAGAGATACAAATGTTTAGTGGGATATTCTGGACATGAGAGAGGAATTGCAATTTCATCAGCTGCAGTTGTTTTAGGGGCATGTGTAATTGAAAGACACTTTACATTAGATAGAACAATGAAGGGTCCGGATCATGCATCATCAGTAGAACCAATTGGGCTGCATGACATTGTCACTAGATCAAAAAAATTTTTTGATGCAATGGGAAAATCAGAAAAGAC
>Ga0194132_10012266_pt1 | contig 10731 bp, 9 predicted proteins | sample TA2KigOf80mmetaG_FD_148612 | JGI IMG/M metagenome (GOLD analysis project Ga0194132, IMG submission 148612) | Freshwater microbial communities from Lake Tanganyika, Tanzania - TA2015054 Kigoma Offshore 80m | ecosystem: Environmental > Aquatic > Freshwater > Lake | place: Tanzania: Lake Tanganyika... | reverse complement strand
TCGTTGAATTCGACATCTCAAAATGATGTCAGATTTCAACAGCATTGAAAATGCTGCACACTCAATGTCCACAGGGCCCTCAGGCGAATTGTGCTGATAAATCACCCACACGACTTCCTGAAGACCCTTATTTATTTAGGTCTCCTAAGGGAATTACTTGAGGAGTGACATAGGCGTACAGCATAACCAACAGGGCGACAAGCGATGCCAAAACGACGCTGTGTTTGAATACGGCTTTGAAGATAGCCGCCTCGTTGCCTTCCTGATGAGTTGCTGCGCTGGAAACGACGATGCTTTGCGCATCGATCATCTTCCCCATAACGCCCCCGGCGCTGTTGGCAGAGGCCATCAACACCGGGCTAATGTTCAACTGCTCAGCAGTCACCTTCTGCAGGTTGCCGAAGAGCGCGTTCGAGCCGGCGTCGGTACCGGTCAGTGCGACACCCAACCAACCCAGAAGTGTGCCGAAAAACGGATAGACCCAGCCCGTTCGGGTCAAACTCAAGCCTAAGACAGTATCCATGCCTGAATAGCGCGTCACGAACGCCAGACCCACCATGAAGCTGATGGCAAGTAGCGAGGGAACGAGCTGCCGTAAGGTCTGCCGAAGGATCTGAAAGGCTCGGCTAAACGTCAGGCCCAGGGCTGGAACAGCCAGCAAAGCTCCAGCGAACACGGCAGTACCTGGCATGGCGAACACGTTCAGGTCCATCACCGCTGCTTCAGGCGTGGGTTGGCTCACAACCGGTGCAACGCGGACCACCTTGTTGTGCAATCCGGCCAACGGAAACGTCAGTACGTCGAACTTCAGGTACTTGTTTAGCGTGGGCAGACCAGAAATTAGAATGAAGATCGATGCCAGGATAAACGGAGACCAACCTTTGAGAATCGCGCCCAGCGGATGGCGGCGGAGCTCGACCTTCTCGTTGGCAGAATGCAGTTCCAGAATGTTGCGTGGCTTCCACAGGCGCAAGAAAGCGACCATCACCAGCAAGGAGAAGATGGCTGCAGCAATATCCACCAGACCGGTCTCCAGGAAATTCGACCAGTAGAACTGCATCGCGGCAAACGACAGTCCACACACCAGCAACGCCGGAAAGACTTCGAACGTCTTCTTCCAGTCCACCATGCTGCGCACGAGCCACAAAGGGAGAATCAGGGAGAACGGCGGCAGAATACGGCCAGTCATGGCGTTCAACGAATGCTCGGGGAGCCCAGTCACACCGGCCAGGACGCGAATGGGGTTGCCAACGCCGCCCCACGCCACCGGCGCAGTGTTGGCAAGCAGGCAGAGCACGGCCGCCTGAAAGGGAGGGAATCCGAGGCCGATGAGAAATGACCCGGCAATCGCTACGGGGGCCCCACCTCCGCCCGTGCCTTCCAGAAAAGCGCCAAAGCAGAATGCGATCAGAATGGCCTGCAAGCGGGAATCAGAGGAGAGCGCCGCGATCGATTCCTTCATCACCTGAAACTGTCCGGTCTCGACGGCAATGTTATAGAGAAAAATGGAAGCAACGATGATCCAGGCGATGCGCAGCAAGCCGAACACGACGCCCAGAAGCGTGGCATTGGAGATCAAGCTGGCAGGCATGCCGAAAACCGTTGAAGCCAGGACGACCGCCATCACCATGCCGCACAGCGCCGAGAGCCAGACCCGTTGCTTCAGGACTAAAAGGACGAAAAACAGCGTCAGGACAGGTAGCGATGAAACGAACGTGGAGAGCTGCCAGAAGTTCAATGGATCGTAGGTTTGGCTCCAAGTCACGTTTGCGTCGCTCCTCGTTTGAAGGTGGTTCTGAGGCGAAGGGTTCCCGCTCGAAGGCTGGCGTACTGTATCGAAAACACCCGTCAAATGGAAGTATCCGAACAGCGATCGGAATCCCGCTGAAGTCTCGTAGCTCCTGGCTCACAGCCGGCGCCTCACCAAGGGCTCCGCATGGGTGTGGCCAGTAGTGAGACTCTGGCGGCATCATGCTTCGAGCCCCTACCGAATCGCTTCCAATCGTGGCAACATAGGCAAAGTTCGAGTAGGGAAAGGAGGAACATGCCAGGGCAGATCGTTGAGTTCTCCAGCAATGGAGGCGCTTGTCAAGGATATCTCGCGAAGCCGGAGTCGGGACGGGGTCCCGGCGTCGTAGTCATTCAAGAGTGGTGGGGCCTGGTCGGCCACATCAAGGAAGTCACCGACCGCTTTGCACGCGAAGGATTCGTAGCGCTCGCTCCCGATTTGTACCACGGCAAATCGGCGAAGAGCCCCGACGAGGCGGGAAAGCTTTTCATGGCTTTGAATATTGACCGCGCCGAAAAGGACCTGCGGGGCGCCATTCGGTTTGTGCTCGGACAGCAAGAGACCACGGGAAAGACACTAGGAACAGTGGGGTTTTGCATGGGCGGACAGCTATCGTTGTATGCCGCTTGCGCCAATGCCGATGTAGGAGCTTGCGTGAACTTCTACGGTATTCATCCCAACGTCCACCCGAACATCACCGGCCTGCAAGCGCCCGTGCTCGGATTCTTTGCGGAAAAGGACGCGTTTGTGACACCCGACGCTGCCTGCCAGCTTGAAGCTCAACTCAAGAGCGCTGGCAAGCATGCGGAGTTTCATATCTACCCGGGCGTCGGCCATGCGTTCTTCAACGACGCACGGCCTGAGGTCTACAACGCAGCCTGTGCGAAACAGGCTTGGGAGCGAACGCTGGCGTTCCTGCGAGAGTCTCTCGGCTGAACGTCACGCGGCCACGCCCAGTGAGTCATTGACCGGAGATCGATTGAGCAAGCCGAAGCTTTCCATTGTCCGCTACCTGAACGCACTGCCTCTTTCTTGGGGGTTTTTGCACGGGCCTGAGCGCGGCGTTTTCGACCTCGACCTCTCGCCCCCATCCCGCTGCGCCGATCTGCTGGCTGATGGCAAGGTCGATGCCGGGCTGATCCCGGCAATTGAGTATCAACGAATCGATGGCTTGCAGGTGGTTCCAGACTTGTCCGTGGCCTCGAAACAGGCCGTCAAGAGCGTTCTCTTGCTGAGCCGAGTGCCGGCTGATCAGATTCGAACAGTCGCTGCCGATCACTCCTCGAGGACTTCGATCTGCCTGCTACAAATCCTGCTGCGCGCCAGGTTCAGAGCAAATCCCTCCATCGTATTGCACTCGCCTGACCTGAGAGCGATGCTGGCGGGGAGCGACGCCGCACTCCTCATCGGCGACGCAGCTCTTCGGATCGAGCCCGGCTTTCTTTATCGCTACGATCTGGCGACCGAGTGGCGTGCGTTGACGGGCAAGCCGTTCGTCTTTGCGTTCTGGGGCGTTCGAAAATCGAGTGGCCTGCCGCTGGCGCCTTTCCACAGCTCGTTCGCCTACGGCCAGTCTCGCCTCGAGGAGATCGTGGAAGAGCAGGCCCCCCTGCTGCAACTCCCGGCCGATGCGATTCGCACCTATGTGACTCGCAACATCGATTACTCTCTGGACGCAGAGAATTTGGCGGGCCTGCGCCAGTTCTACGAATTAGCCAGAGAATTCAGGTTGATCGATGCCGCCAAGGACCTCGAGTTCGCAAACTGATGCTCTGAGGGCAATCGCAATATGCTCGTCGAAAACAAGCGTGGTGGTTACTCCTTTCTCCGGGGCATCAGCCCGTATTCGGCTGGAGCCATCGCACATCAGGGATTTGCTATTGAGCATGCTCGGTTTCGGGTCCCGCTGGCACTCGGCGCGGGATTCGACGCGATCGAAGCCTACCTCGAAGCCCAGGGCCGGCCGCGCACAGCGCTTTGTGGCATCGAGTTGAGATCGCCTCGACCCTTCACGTTTCAAGGATTCGCGGATTTCAATGTCCGGTACGTGGATATTCTGAGACGTTGGGACCTGTTGCAGGACGGACTGAATCCGGTCGCCCGCACCAACGTGGCTCCTGAGCTCGACCCTCCAACGGAGCCCAGCCTGTTCGCCTTTTCGTTCACGGTCATTTTGGCAGGCGCTAAGCCCTCTTTCGTGGTCGCCGGGGCAGGCGAGCTGCCAGAGGGCTCGCTGGACCCGCACGATGTCGTCAGAAAAGGCGAAACCAGCACCGAAGCGTTGCGCGAAAAGGCGCGCTTCGTCATGGGCCTCATGGAGGCGCGTCTCAAAGGCTTGGGAACGCATTGGGCCGGCCTGACCCAGACGAATCTCTATACCGTTCATCCGGTCTGTCCCTGGCTGAAGACGGAAGTCATCGCTAAAATGGGGCCGGCACATCTCCAGGGAGTGAACTGGTACCTGGCCAGGCCACCGATCGTTAGCATCGAGTTCGAGATGGATCTGCGAGGCGTTGCGCGGGAAACTGTGATTGGATGAGATCTTCGCGCGCGCCAAGACCGGCGCCGCGAACGCCCTTGTGCTGCCCTCATGCCGGCGCGTGGAGAACTACCCGACAAGTCCTCACTCCAGGCGGCTCGGAGAAAGCCTCGCATCCCAACGCCAGCCGGCTCCAAGTCTTATCACTGCTTCAGGCAGTTCCAATGCCCTTGGTATGCCAGCTCGTCATTCCCGCGAAGGCGGGAATCCATCCGGGTTTCCGGCCAGCGCTGTGCTGAATGACGCCGGTTCCTCCTGACCTTTGGGCCCGTGTCTGACAACTCACCGTTTGGAAGATCTTCCCTCCAGATCGGAACTCCTGGGGAGTGGACAGAATCCACGTCTGAAGTCTTTTCAACCTTTCGGGCGGAAAGCGACTCAAGCCACACGCCCAGTTGCCTCAGCTCTGCGAAGCTGTGCGCGGCAGGTGAGCTTCCACCACCGCAAACACGCCGTCTGAAGGCTGCTCTTCGGAATGCAGAAACCCGCGAAGACAGGCGAGGTGGGTTCCCCAACGATAGGAGAGTGGAGGCGCTAACACGTCAGAAGCTAGCGTGGGATCCGCCAGGCGCTGCTCTGTCGCCACCGCGCGGCCAACCGAGTGGATGGCGGCGGAAAGCGGCTCGCGAGCTTCTTCAGCCATGCCTCCGCTGAACAGCAAGCGGGCCACCTTCAGCTTGCGAGCGGCGAATTGAAAGTGCTGTCCGATTTTCTCCTTCTCCTCGGACGTCAGCGGAGGCAGGCCGGTGGCTTCAGGGGCTGGGTGCAGGCTTCGAATCGCCCGCGTCGATCGCTGGATGAGCCCAGCGTCTGTGAGTTTTTGGAGCACGTCTGCTGTCGCCCGATCGATGACTTGGAACTGCACGGGCGCGAGCGGGTCGGCTTGGCCATTGCCAAAGAGCTCTTCGTGCACCCCGCGCAACCGCTCCTGCCAAAGCGGAGCATCCCTTTCGACCACGGCAAGCAGCACAGAGTGGCTCCCCTCCCTTGGGTACTGTTCCTCGCAGCGTAGCAGCAACGAACCAAGCTTCTCTGAAGCCTGCTGGCTAAAGGCGAGCGCTCGATCAGCAGGCAGCGGTTTCGGCACTGGCTGTGCCGCTGGGCGCAATGCTGGGGAACTTACGAGCTGCTGCAGGCGGGCAATCATCTGGTCGCGGCCGCCTCGGAACTGAATTTCACCCAGGTCGCCTTTCAAGTCGAGCACACCATCGGCCAGCGCCTGCTTCGAAGCCAGTGTTCCAAGCATGCGATGTTCGATGGTGTTTTCAGAGACTAGGTTGACAACCGTGACCGGACGCACCTGGTGCTTGCGCCACGCCCGGGCGATACGCTGTTCCAGCCGGGCTGGATTCCAGGGAAGGTCGCAATTGATGACCACACTGGCGTTCTGCAGGTTCAGGCCTGTGCCTCCAGAATCGGTGGTCAGAAAAACCCGGCACTCCGGATCTTGCTTGAAGCGCATGATCTCTCCGCGCCGCCGTGCCTGCGGAACCGTCCCGCTGTGGTAGGCATAGCCTAGGCCGGCCCGCTCGCACAGTTCCCGAACAAGCTCCAACATCCGCTCCCATTCCGAGAAAACCAAGACCTTCACGCCAGGGTTGTCGCGGCATTCGTCCAGGATCTTCTCTAACTCGGACAGCTTGGGGCAAACGCGGTCGTCAGGGTCTAGAATGAAGTTCGTATCGCAGACCATCCGCATCATGGCGAGCTCACGCATCAGTTTTTCCTGTTCTTGCTGGGTGAGCGGCCGCCGCTTTGCGATGTTCACGAGTTTGGCTACCTGAGCCTCGTGCGCGTCGTAGGCACGAGCCTGCTGTGGACTCAGCGGGACGAAGAAGTGGCGGTCGGTACGCTCCGGCAGCTCAGTCTCGACGTCGGCTTTGCGCCGCCGCAGCATGAGAGGTTTGATGCGGGCATGCAGCTGGTCCAGATTGCGGTAACCGCAGGGCCGGCCGCGCTCGTCCAGTTGATAGAAATCCCGATTGAAGCGAAATAGCGAACCCAGTATTGCCGGATTCAGGAAACCCATGATGGAAAAAAGCTCGTCGATCCGATTCTCGATAGGCGTTCCAGTTAAAACGAAGGCATAGCGGCTCTTCAACCGTTTAATGGCCTGCGCCGTCTTGGTGCTCCAATTCTTGATGCGTTGGGCTTCGTCGAGAACGATCGCGTCGGGTTTGAGCCGTTCGTTGACATCGAGGGCATCGGCCAGCATCTGTTCGTAGTTGACAAGCGTGAAGAAAGCCGGCGACTCGTACGCCGCCAAACGCACTTTCCTCGGGCCGAAAACCAACCGGTAAGAAAGATCGGTGAAGCGTTGAATCTGGTCTTCCCACTCCGTCTTGAGCGACGCCGGCGTAACCACCAGAACGCGGCTTGCCTTGCCCAGCCGGTGCAGCAGCCCGCAGGCTGCGATCGCTTGGATTGTCTTACCCAGCCCCATTTCGTCCGCCAGCAAGGCGCGTTCCTTGAACGCCAGATGCAGCATGCCTTCGCGCTGGTAGGGGAAAAGTGGCACTTTCGTCTCCTGTTGCGGCCATTCTCCCGAATGCACCCGCTGCTCGTATTCGCGAAGGAGCAGGTTGCGTTCCTGCAATTGGCGCCGGGACTCGAGCCAGGGACCTACCTCCTGAGAAACTCGCAGCAGACCGTTGCCAAACCGGCGACAAGTATCAAGCGCCTCGTCGATGTCTCCGCTTTTCAGCAGACCGGCGTCGTCGAACAAGCCAGCCAGCTCCTTGGGAAGCCGCGTGGTCTCCGATTCGGCTCGCAGCGTTCCCGCTGGACCGTCCAGAACAATCTCGATCCGGTTCGATGCCACAAGCTGCGTGCGGTCAAGCGCCGAACGATAGCGCGCTTTCAAATACAACAGGACCCCTTCGATGTGCTTGCAAGTACCCAGCCCGTTGATCTGGAAATCGACGCAGCCGCACGAGAATTTGTTTTGTCGCAAGCTGCGGATCTCGACGCAGTAGCTCAGGCCGCTGGTTGAGCGCACCCGGAAAGTGGAGAATATCTTGTGTCTCGGATCTTCGTTCGCAACCTGGAACGATTCAGATTCTGCCCGCAACCGCCGCCGGTTCACTTCGTCTTCATCGGTTGTCCTCCAGTTGTGGGGCTGGGGCAGAGTGATTTTAGGTTGGGCTTTGACTTTGGCTTTCGCTTTCGCAGCGGCAGTGCTTGGCATCGAACTCCTCCTGGATGGGTCCGCCTTCAGGTCAGCTGTGGAGGCCGTGATTCTAGCAAAGTTGAGACAACTGGAAACGGCAAGATTCACTTCGTCCGAGGTCCCGTCAAACTCCGAGCCCTCCTCGACCGTCGGGCTACTGTGTAGACCCGGCTGACACCACATGTGTCGTCCGTGCCTCAACAAGGGCTCCACGCGGGAGGCAACGAGTCATGAGGCTTTGGCGGGCCTTGTCTGGATGGCACGGGCATGGTTTGCGCCGGAGTTCATCGAGCCGAAAGCAGGAGCTGTGCTCGTGGCCGGCGGGACGCAAACGGACCTACTCGTCGGCTGCCGGTACAATCGTCAGAACGAAGCGCGCGTTTTCAGGCAACGACATAGGCTCAAGCGGGTGGAAAGAACCGGAGCGGTAGACGGCCAGGACCTGATGGGAGTGAGGCACCGACGGTCTGGAAATTGGGGAAGAGGCTAAAGCCGCACCTAGCCTGCTGTCCATGGCCAAGTTCGCCAGGCGGTCAGCTTCGCGGTTCTGTTCCCGGGGAACATGATGGATGGAAAATGAAGCCAGTCTGGAAGCCAATGCCTTGGCCTCTTTGAACAACGGCTGCAAGTCAGGGCTCTTGACCTTATACACCCCGTTCATCTGCCTCACCATCAACTCGGAGTCGGCGTAGGCGCGCATTCCTTCGTAGCCATGCTCCAGAGCAAACCGCAGAGCCCCGATCAATCCAGAATACTCGGCAAAATTATTCGTGCGAATGCCCAGGCTCTCCGACAGGCTCGCCACCGGCGCGCCACTCTCGTCCTGCACATGCACGCCGTAGCCAGCGATGCCCGGATTGCCACGCGATCCGCCATCGATGTAGGCGACGCAGCGCTTCATGGATTTCTCGTGACGGGAACCGCCCAAGGCAGGAAGGGCCGGTTACGAACTGGCTTCATAGGGAGCGTCGGGCTTCCAATACAGAATGCGGCTACAGCTGTCGCAGGTGACGATCTGTTCGCCCGCCATCACCTGGCTGACGACGTGGGGTCGAATGCGTACATGGCAGGCCTGGCAGGACTCCTGGGTGGCACGCGCGAGTGCAACACCCTTGCGAAACTTGCCGATCCGGCGGTAAGTGCTCAACACAGCGGGCTCGACCGAGCGCGTCAGAACCTCCTGCTGGCGCTCCAGCTCTGCCAGAATCTCGCGATCTCGGGCCACTTCGGCTTGGGCAGCTTTCTTCTCCGATTCCACCAGCGCTTTCTCTTGCTGTAACTGCCGTTCAATTGTCTGCAGTTCTTTGCGGAGCGCCTCGTCCTGCTCCATCAGCACCAGAATGCTGTCTTCGATCTTGCGAACCTCTTTTTCGTTGAAGTCGATTTCGTGGAGCAGTGCCCGGTACTGCTCGTTGGTTTTGACGTCCGTCAGCTGCCCACGATACTTGGAGTTCTTGGCCTCCAGATCTTGAATGCCTCCCTCCAGCTTCTTTCTTTCGGAAGCGGTCTTGGCAATCCGTTGCTTGTTGGCTTCCAAAGCCTGCAGCGTTCCATTCAGCTTGGCCTCGAGCGCCGCCAGCTGTTTGGGAAGGAGTTCTATTCGACCGTTGTAGTGTTGAACCTGGAGATCGGTCTCCTGCAGCTTGAGCAGCTTTTCGACTTCAGGATGCATTCGAAGAGGGTAACCAGAAGGTTGGTGGGCTCACTGGAACCTAGGAAGCTGAGGGCGACACTTGTTTGCGTCTCATCCTCGCCTCACATCAGATAGTTCGCCAAAACCCACAGACGAAAAACTATACATGCGGGGCAATCCTGAGTCAATGCTGCTTGGGGCGCGTCGTGCAGCCCGGCGGGGACTCCGATGCGGTTTCGTCCAGTCGAGAGGCCTTCACGCCTGGAGTCAGCGTTAGCGCGACTTCCAGAACCAACATCGGGTGCTACAACGACGGGTTCCAATCGTCCAGCCCGCAAACGATTTTTGCAGATCTCTACACGGCTTCGGGTAGCCTGCTGAACACATACACGCTGAATCTACCTGTAAAGGGCTGGTCTCAGTTTGGGATTAGCGACACGGTTTCAGGTGACCAGTGGAGGCCACTTTCACTGTCGTCGTGCTACTGCTATGCCGTTGTCGTGGATAACAACTCAAACGACGGGACGTTCATACCGGCATTGAGCTATATCCCTTGAGTTGGATTCTTTGGATTCCGGACACTCGGACCCAGGGCAACATCATGATCGTTTGGAAGCACAGTTTGGAGGTTGGATGGCTGAATTGCGAGCGATCAGGATCGAGGGCAGCGTGAACCGGACGGTCGACAACGATTACTCCAGTCTCCCGAACGCAAAATCTCCGATCAAGAGAGTTTCACTCGTGGAGTAAGAGGTCCCTTGGTTTGAGAGGGTCTGATCTGAGATCTGGCACCCCAAGAGCACGCCGCTGGTGATCACCGACTTGCTTCAATTTTCCAGGGTCAGATTGCGAAATTCGACGTGAATGCCTTCGTGATCCTCCGGGAGTACACTGGAGCGGAAAATCAGTGTGCCTGTGCGCCCGGAAAACTCGCTCAGGTCCACCCATTCTTTGCCGAAGATCCCCTGCGGCGCGTCGGAACAGTTGGAGGACAGAGACTTCTGAAAGAGCTTATAGACACTCCCGGCACGCTCCCACAAAATCTCAACCCGGGCGCCTTTACCCGGACAGCCGCGCAGACTCACTTGAAAGCCGAGCCGGGCCTTGCCTGGGACGAAGGCCCGGTAATGGGCTTCTCCTCCGGGCCCGATCACCAGTCTATTTTTGTTGATGGAACACCCTTCCCGCCGATCCACCTCAGCATCGGGACTCAAGGCCAGCGATTGACTTTCCGCGGGCACCGGCAAGAGCAAGAATCGGTCGAAGCGCTGCGTTAGATCCACTCGCCGCGAGTGATATTTGAGAATCTGGGGTTCAGACCAGAGCACCATGCTCTGTGGAATCTCGCGCGGAAAATCGACTGGCTGGACACGGGAATCGGCCTTAGCGTAACAGTTCAGGGTGTAACTATCGGGGAAGCAGTGAGGCCACCTGTTGACGGCGGCGATGGCAAGCAATCGCGGCGGAGAGATAGGCCAAGATATTGAGACGCTGCAGATCACAGGTTCCGGCGACCGTCAACAAGCGCGCCGTGGCCAGCTCCCCGTTGGCGCTGCGGTTGCCAAAGCAGATCTTACGCCATTGCACCCCCGTGCGCAGCG
>Ga0194132_10012265_pt1 | contig 10734 bp, 8 predicted proteins | sample TA2KigOf80mmetaG_FD_148612 | JGI IMG/M metagenome (GOLD analysis project Ga0194132, IMG submission 148612) | Freshwater microbial communities from Lake Tanganyika, Tanzania - TA2015054 Kigoma Offshore 80m | ecosystem: Environmental > Aquatic > Freshwater > Lake | place: Tanzania: Lake Tanganyika... | reverse complement strand
CCCCCATTCGCCCGCAGCCGGAAAGCGTGTAGGCTTCCCGGGCCCGGCGCGCCGACCCCCTCGGCCCGCGGCGGCGACGACCAGAACCAAGCGAGGGGGATCCCATGGCATCGGTCATCGAAATCGGCTCGCGCGGCGGCGGCGCGCGCGCGTGCCCGCCCGGGCGGTGCGCGCTGGCTGCCGGGGCTCTCCGGCATCGTCGCGTTCGGGATCGGCGCGATCGTCCTGGTCGGCATCCTGTCGAGCGCGGTCGCCGGCACGACCATCGGCGCCGGCCTCCTGTTGGCCGGCACCTGCCTCCTCCTCGGCGGGCTGCTCGGGTTCCTGTTCGGCATCCCGCGCTCGCTCCAGCACGACCGGCCGCCGCCGCCGGCGGAGAACGGCGGCCGCAAGGACCGCGCCGGCGAGCCGATCGCGCTCCGCTACGGCGCCAACACCAATCTCGAGCAGATCTCGGACTGGCTGACCAAGATCCTGGTCGGCTTCGGTCTGACGCAGATCGAGAAGATCCCGTCGTATCTCGGCGCCGTCGCCGGCTATTTCGGCACCTTCCTCGGCACCGGCGCGCACGGCGACAAGATCGCGATGACGATCATCCTGTTCTTCGCGACCTGCGGCTTCCTGTTCGGCTATCTGTGGACGCGGCTCTATCTCGCGGGCGAGCTGACGCGCGCCGACATCACGACGGTGACCGAGGCGGTGCGCGCGCTCGAGGACGCGCAGGCCGAGCAGGCCGACATCGACGCCCGCGCGCTCGCGCTCACCAACCAGTATCTCAACATCGAGACCCACCACTCGAAGTTCACGGTCGAGGAGCTTAAGGCCGCGATCATCGCCTCATCGCCGAGCGTCAAGGTGCAGATCTTCTACCTCGCCTCCTCGACGCGCTCGGACAACTGGCGCGAACCCGCCGACAAGCCGCTGATGGAGCGCACCATCCCGATCTTCCAGGCGCTGATCGACAGCGACAAGGACCAACGCTTCCACGCCAATCACGGCCAGCTCGGCTTCGCGCTCAAGGACAAGCGTGCACCCGACTGGGGCGCGGCGGAAGCCGAGCTCTCCAAGGCGATCGAGATGCGCGGTCCGTCGCGCGAGCAGGGCTGGGAGCTCTACGAGTTCAACCGCGCGATCTGCCGCATCCAGCTCGACCCCGAGTTCCGCGCCGGGCGTGAATCGGCGACCGACCAGAGGACGCGCGTGCTCGACGATCTCCGCATCGCCGCGCGCGGTGTGCGCCACTATCTCGCGGTCGAGCCGGTCAAGACCTGGCTCGCGCTCAACAAGGCGAAGGACGCCGAGATCGATCCGGCGTGAGCGGGATCAACAAACGCGCTCACGCGCGGTCGAGACGATGCGCGCTCACGCGCGGTCGAGACGATATCGGACGCGCTTGGGGATCGTGAACTCGGGGAGCCCTTCCGACTTCCAGGTCTCGAGCGCCCGGTTCATCACGTCCCATTTCGGCAGCGACAAATCGCCCGAATCGATCGACTGCGTCGCGTCGATCACGATCTTGCTGCCGAGATCGGACACGCCACCCCTGACGCGCACGCTCGGGTCCATCGACTGCGGCACGAACACGTCGGGGATGATGATCGTGTCGCGCGCCGGGTCGTAGCGCGCGTTCATCGCCCAATCGAGGTGGACGGGATCGCGGATGTCGATGTCGTCGTCGACCACGGTGACGCGCTTCAACGGCGAGATCTCGGCCGTCATGCGTCCGACATGCTTGGCGTGGCCGGGGGTCATCGGCTTCATCGCGACGACGACGTGGGCGAGCATGCCGCCGAAGGTGAGATCGATGTGGCAGTCGGAGACGGTGAGCTCGCCGAGATCGTGGCGGAGCTGCTTCAGGATCACCGGCCCGTTCGAGAGCGACTGGAGCACGGTCGATTCCGAAGGCGGCATCTGGCTGGTATAGCCGTAGAAGATCGCGCCCTTGCGGTGCGTGATCGCGGTGATGCGGATCACCGGCCGCGGGTTGACCGGCCCCATAAAGCCGGCGAACTCGCCGAACGGGCCTTCCTGCTCCATCGCGCCCGGGATCACCTCGCCCTCGATCACGATCTCGGCCGTCGCCGGCACCAGCATGTCGATGGTCTTGCACTTCACCATCTCGATCGGCGCGCCCTTGAGCCCGCCGGCGACCGTGATCTCGTCGGCGTTGGGCGGCAGGTTGGCGACCGAGGCGAGATGCACCACCGGCTCGGCGCCGATCACCCAGGCGATCGGCGCGGGCTTGCCGCGCTCGGTATGGCTCCGCGCGTACATCGTGCCCTGGCGGCCGTTGCCGAGATTGCAGATCACGGTGTGCGCGTCCTTCACCTGCGTCCGGTAGACGCCGATGTTCTGCACCCCGGTATCGGCGTGGCGGGTGAACACCATGGTCGTGATGTAGGGTGCGACGTCCTTGCCCGGCGTCCAGACCGGGATCGGCAGGCGGTTGAGATCGGCGTCCTTGCCGGTGAGGACGACCTCCTGCGAGACGCCGCGCTCGATGAGCTTCGGCGCGACGGGCTTGGTCAACGCCGCGAGCCAGATCTTGTTGAGCTCGTCCGGCTCGCAGCCGAGCGCGATACAATAGGTCTCGGGCGAGGCGCCGAGCGCGCCGGTGACGAGCGGAAACGCCGAGCCGGCAACATTCTCGAAGAAGAGGCCGAGCCGGCGGTCGGCCGGCAGCGCCTGGTACATCCACTTGGCGAGCGAGGCGGGCTCCCACAGGCGGTCGACGGTCTTGCGGATGCGGTGGAGCTTGCCCTTCTGCTCGAGAACGGCGAGGAAGTCGCGCATGTCGCGGTGGGGCATGGTGGCCTCTCGTATGGCGTTCGGTCGGGGTTGCGGCGCATTTGAACCCGCGCGGTCCCCGCCCGCAATGGCGCCGTGCGGGCATCGGCGCACGCCCCACCATCGCCGGTCGTATCGCCGGTCGCGGCGCCAGCCGAATCGCCGGTTGCACCGCCGGGCGGGGGGGCCGCGGTTTGACGCGCGAACCCGCCGCGGGGTAGCGTTCCCGGCTAGACGACGCCGATGGCCGCAGAAGCCGGGAGGATCGCGTGGATACACACGAGACGGCGGGGGTGACGGGGCGCGGGCTCGACCGACGGCGGGTCGAGGGCGCCTATGTCTGGCGCAAGACGGATGTCGCGCACCGCAGCGACTGGATCTGGCATCTGACCGATGCGCACCTCGCCGATCTCGAGCGCGCCGTCGCCGCCGTGCATCGCCGCGGCCTCGCGCTCGAGGACGTGACGGCGGCCGACTTCCCGCTGCCGTCGCTCGCCGCCGATCTCGCCGCGATCGCGACGACGCTCGAGAACGGGCTCGGCTTCGCGCTGGTGCGCGGGCTGCCGATCGCGCGCTATGACGAGGCGACGCTCGGGCTCATCTTCTGGGGGCTCGGCAGCCATCTCGGCGTCGGCGTGTCGCAGAGCTATCGCGGCGACAAGCTCGGCCAGGTCATCGACCGCGGCGAGGTCGGCCGCTACTACACCGCCGGCGGTCCGATCGAGATGCACATGGACCCGGTCGACGTGGTCGGCCTCCTCTGCATCCGGAAGGCGCGCCGCGGTGGCGAGAGCCGCATCGTCTCCTCCTTCGCGGTCCACAACGCGATCCTCGCCGATCAGCCGGCGGCGATCGATCCGCTCTATCGCGGCTTCCACTATTCGAGCCGTCCGGTCGACCGCGTCAACGAGCCGGCGCACACGCCGCACCGCGTGCCGGTGTTCGCGACCGACCGCGCCGGGCGGCCGGCCTGCTTCTATCTGCCGATCTCGATCCGCTCGGCGACCAAGCTCGGGATCGCGCTCAGCGACGCCGAGCTCGCCGCGCTCGATCTCGTCGACGCGGCGGCAAACCGCGACGCGCTCTATCTCGACATGACGTTCGAGCCCGGCGACATGCAGTTCCTCAACAACCGGCGCATCCTGCACGGGCGCACCGACTACGAGGACCCGCCGAACGAGGCGGACCGGCGCCTCCTCCTCCGCCTCTGGCTGATGATCCCAGGCTGGGCGCCGCTGCCGACGACGATGCGCATCCACGGCGAAGGCGACAAGCTCGGCGGCGGCATCCCGAAGCGCGACGATACGCCGGCCTGAAACGCGAACGGGGCGCGGCTCTCGCGGCGAGCGCGCGCGCGCGCCCCGTGTCGTTGTCGTGTCCGGCGGCGAGCGCCGCGCGCGCACTCAGTGCGCGGCGACGAGCGCCGGCGGATGCCGTTCCTCCTCCAGCATCGCCGCGCGGAGCTTCGAGAACGCGCGCACCTCGATCTGGCGCACGCGCTCGCGGCTGATCCCGAACTCCTCGCTCAGCTCGCCCAGCGTCTTCGGCTCCTCGCGCAGCCGGCGGGCGCGGAGGATGGCGCGTTCGCGCGGGTTGAGCCGCGCCAGCGCGCGCTCCATCTGGCGCCGGCGCGCGGCGAGCGCGTCGGATTCGATGATCGAGGTTTCGTGGTCGGCGGTCTCGTCGACGAGGATATCCTGCCACTCGTCGTCCGATTCGGCGCCGAGCGTCGCGTTGAGCGACTGGTCGGGGCCGGACAGACGACGGTTCATCTCGACCACCTCCTGCTCCGGCACGCCGAGCGCGCGCGCGATCTCGCGCACCGTCTCCTGGGGCAGGTCGCCCTCGCCGGTCTGGCGGTGATGCGCCTTGAGCCAGCGCAGATTGAAGAACAGCTTCTTCTGCTCGGCCGTGGTGCCGATCTTGACCAGCGACCAGGCGTGCAGGACGTATTCCTGGATCGCGGCACGGATCCACCACATCGCATAGGTCGACAGCCGGAATCCGCGGTCGGGGTCGAACCGGTCGAGCGCCTGCATCAGCCCGACATTGCCGGCCGCGATCATGTCGGCGAGCGGCAGGCCGTAGCCGACATGGGCCTTGGCGATCTTGACCACGAGCCGGAGATGGCTGCCCGCCAGCCGCTCGCCGGCGTCCGGGTCGCGCCGGTCGCGCCAGGCGCGCGCGAGCGTCTGCTCGGTCGGCTGATCGAGCATCGGATAGCGGCGCAGCTCCTTGAGGAACCAGCCGAGATCGCTTTTGCTACGCGAAATTTGCATAACACTCCCACCTTCTGCAGGCCCATTCCGGACACGTCCGGCCGGGCCTCCTTCCGTCGCGACCGGAGACGCTTTGCCTGGCCGGGAGCGGTCGCTCTCACGGCAGCCTGTCGGTTCGTCTGCGGGTGGTGCCCAATAGGATAGGAACGAAGCTTGAACAAATCAAGGATCGTTCGCCAGATCAGCCCGACCGTTCCCCGGAGCGCCGCGGCTCCCACCGCGATGTTCCCGGTCGTGCGTGTCGCCCCACCCCTGCGACGACACCAACACCTATACGAGGGAAAGAATGCGGCCGGATCGTGGCGGGGGATCACAGTCTCGTGTAGGTTTTCAGGATTTTTTGCGCACACACCATGATATGCGAATCGTGCAGGGGTCGATGCGTTGACAGACCAGGCAGCGCGGCCCATAGTGCCGCCATGCATATCGGCACACAGACGACGATGCAGCGCTGGTGGTGGCCGTCCTAGGGGCGGCAGCCGTGCGCATGCACGATCCATCAAGGGCCGCCGCGGGAACGGGCGGCCTTTTCGTTTGCAGAGACCCCCCTCCCCGCGTCGCGACAACGAGGGGAAGGGCCATGCCGACACCGACCACCGCCACCGTCGCCGCCGCCGGGGCGACCCCGGGCGGGTTCACCGTGCACCGGCGCGCGATCGCGACCGCCTATGCGGGGGCGATCGAGCCGCTGATCGATGCGCTCGACAGCCGGCGCGGCGTCCTCCTCGCCTCCTCGTTCGAATATCCCGGCCGCTACACGCGCTGGGACATCGGCTTCGTCGATCCGCCCGTCGCGCTTGGCGCGGCCGGCCGCGAGGTCCGCGTTGAGGCGCTCAACGATCGCGGCCGGATCCTCCTGCCGGCCTTCGCCGCCACGATCGCGGCCGTGCCGGCGGTCGAGGCGTGGCACGCGACGGCCGACACCGTATCGGCACGCGTGCGTCCGGCACCCGACGGCTTCGCCGAGGAGGAGCGCGCGCGCCAGCCTTCGGTGTTCTCCCTCCTTCGCGCCGTCGTCGCCTCGTTCCGGCGCGACGGCGATACGGTGCTCGGGCTCTATGGTGCGTTCGGCTACGACCTCGCCTTCCAGTTCGAGCCGATCCGGCTCCGTCACGCGCGCGATCGCGCGCAACGCGATCTCGTCCTCTATCTCCCCGACGAGGTCCTAGTCGTCGATCACCGGCGCGAGACGGCGATGCGACACCGCTACGAGTTCACGGTGGCGGGACGGGCGACCGAGGGGATCGCGCGCGACGGCGGGGCGGCGCCCTTCCGCGCCGAGGACGCGGCGGTCTCGGCCGCCGACCATGCGCCGGGCGAGTACGCCGCAACCGTCCGGGTCGCGCGCGAGGCCTTCGCGCGCGGCGATCTGTTCGAGGTGGTACCGAGCCAGACGCTCCTCGAACGCTGCCCGGCGCCACCTTCCGAGATCTTCCGCCGTCTCCGCCGGCGCAACCCGGCGCCCTATGGCGCGCTGATGAATCTCGGCGCGCGCGAGCACCTCGTCGCCGCCTCGCCCGAGATGTATGTCCGCGTCCAGGGCGACCGCGTCGAGACGTGCCCGATCTCGGGCACCATCGCGCGCGGCGCGGATGCGCTCGGCGACGCGGCGCAGATCCTGACGCTCCTCGCCTCCGACAAGGAAGCGGCCGAGCTCACGATGTGCACCGACGTCGACCGCAACGACAAGTCGCGCGTGTGCGTGCCGGGCAGCGTGCGCATCATCGGCCGCCGCCAGATCGAGATGTATTCGCGCCTCATCCACACCGTCGACCACGTCGAGGGCCGGCTGCGGCCCGAATGCGACGCGCTCGATGCGTTCCTCGCGCATGCCTGGGCGGTCACCGTGACCGGCGCGCCCAAGCGCGCCGCGATGCAGTTCATCGAGGACCACGAGCGGAGCCCGCGGCGCTGGTATGGCGGCGCGATCGGCATGATCGGATTCGACGGCGGGCTCAATACCGGGCTCACGCTCAGGACCGTCCACATCCGCGACGGGATCGCGGCGGTGCGCGTCGGCGCGACGCTCCTGTTCGATTCCGATCCCGAGGCCGAGGAGGCGGAGACCCGGCTCAAGGCGGCGGCGCTCCTCGATGCGATCCGCCGGCCCGAGGCGGAGACCGCCGGCGCGCGGGCGGCGCGGCCGTCCTTCGCCGGCCGGCGTCTCCTCTTCGTCGACCACGAGGATTCGTTCGTCCACACCCTCGCGTCCTATTTCCGCGAGACCGGCGCCACGGTGACGACGCGCCGCGCCGACGCGGCGCGCGCCCGGCTCATGCGCGAGGCCTTCGATCTCGTCGTGCTCTCACCGGGGCCGGGGACACCCGACGACTTTGCGGTGCCGGAGACGATCGCGCGGGCGCGCGCGGCGGGACTTCCGGTGTTCGGCGTCTGCCTCGGGCTCCAGGGGATCGTCGTCCATTTCGGCGGCACGCTGGCGCGGCTCGCGGTCCCGGCGCACGGCAAGCCGTCGCTGATCCGAAATCTCGGCGGGCGCATTCTCGACGGTCTCCCCGAGCGCTTCGTCGCGGGTCGCTACCATTCGCTGATCGCCGACCGCGCGTCGCTGCCGGCGGCGCTCCGCGTCACCGCCGAGAGCGAGGACGGCCACGTCATGGCGCTCGAGCACGCCCACGAGCCGATCGCGGCGGTGCAGTTCCACCCCGAATCGCTCCTGTCGCTCGAGGGCGGGCTCGGCCGCGCGCTGGTCGACCGGGTGCTCGGCGCGCTGATGCGACACTGATCTGGGTTGTGGTGGACGCCCCGCGTCCGGCCCATCGTTTCGCCATGCGCACCGCGCTCACCGTCCGCAACACGCCCGTCGGCCCGATGCTGTCGCCGTTCTTCGCGAAGTGCCAGTTCGTGCTGTTCGTCGATAGCGTCGTCAACGCCGCCGAATGGATCCGGAACTACGAGGGCCGCGCCGCGCTGATCGCGGCGTGGATACGCGAGGGCGCGGTCGAGCACGCGATCTGCGGCCATATCGACCCGGCGACCGCGGCGGCGCTGGCGGCGGCCGGCATCGATGTCCGAGTCGGGCCGTGCACGGTTCCGGTCGAGCATCTGATTGCGAGCTTCGACTGGCTGCTGCGGGTGGACGGCGCGCCGACCGACGGGCGCGATTGATCCAGGTTAAGGCGGAGCGGGCGCATCGGGCGGAGCCTTCCCGGCGACGATCCCGGGACCCCGGCGCCCGCGGCCAACACCCGCGGCCAACAAAGGAGGACACCATGCTCAAGGCCAAGGACATCATGACCGCGCCCGTCGTGACGGTGAAGCCCGACACAAGCGTCCGCGAGATCGCGGAGATGCTGATCAAGCGCCACATCAGCGCGGTGCCGGTCGTCGAGGCGGGCGGCCAGGTGGTCGGCGTCGTGAGCGAGGGCGATCTCCTGCGCCGGAGCGAGCTCGGCACCGAGAAGCGGTCGCCGTCGTGGTGGCTGTCGCTGTTCGCCGACCCGGCGGCCGAGGCGCACGACTACGCCAAGTCGCACGGGCTCCACGCCCGCGACGTGATGACGCGGAAGGTGATCACCATCGGGCCCGACGCGACGCTCGTCGACATCGCCGGCATCCTCGAGAAGTTCCACGTCAAGCGGGTGCCCGTGGTCGACAAGGGACAGCTCGTCGGCATCGTCAGCCGCAGCAATCTCCTCCAGGGCCTCGCGATGGCGGCGACCAAGCCGCTCGAGCCGGCTGCCGCCGACGACAACGCGATCCGCGAGCGGATCATGGCCGCGCTCGCGCGCGAGACCTGGGCGTCGGCCGGCACCACCAACGTCACGGTGTCGAAGGGCGTCGTCGAGTTCTGGGGCACGGTCGGTTCGGAGGACGAGCGCCATGCCTCGCGCGTCCTCGCCGAGGCCGTCTCCGGCGTCAAGTCGGTCAACGATCACCGCATGGTGCGCTCGATGGTCCGGGGCTCCTGGGCCTGAGCGCGCGCGGCGCGTCGTCCCGCCTCACTGCGCATCCGGCGGGACGACGTGTCGGAGCAGATGGGCGCGGATGTCGTCCGGCATGGCGCTCGACTTCCGCGTCCCGAGATCGAAGAACACCTCGACGGTCTCCTGCTTCGCTGAGAGCCGGTCGTTGTCGGCGTTGTAGAGCTTCGCGACATGGCGAATGCTCTTGGTGCCGACATGGGTGAAGGCGCTGCGCACCACGAGGAGCTCGCCCGCCCGCATCTCGTGGATGAAGTCGGTCTTGGTCTGCGCGACGACGAGCGAGACGCCGCGCTCGCGGAGCTTCGACTGCGGCAGGCCCACGACCGTCCACAGATGCCAGCCGGCATCGTCGAAGAAATGCGCGTACCAGCGCACGTTCATGTGCCCCAGGAAGTCGCAGTTCCATGGGAACACCGTGCTGCGGCAGGTCTCGAGCCAGGCGGCCATTCTCGTTTCCTCGTCGTCGCGGTCCGATCGCTCGGCGGAGAATAGCAGAGGCGTCCCGAATGCGAAGCGGGCCACGAAGGGCCCGCCCGCAGAGACCGGCCGGCGCGCGGCTCAGCTCTGCTTCTCGCCGAGCAGAACCTCGCGCGCGCGCTTGAGCGTCTCGGGCGTCATCTTGAGCGAATCCGCGATCGCCTTCTGCACCTCGGCGGCGGGCGCCGGGTTGAGCGCGAGCTGGCGGCTCTCCGCCTCCTTGATGAAGGCGGGATCGCGCATGACCTTGTCGAAGGCGGCGATCAGCGCGGCGATCCGGTCGCGCGGCACGCCCGGCGGCACCGCCACGGAGCGCCCGATCGGGCTTCCCGACGACGCGAAGGCGGCGATCTGGCGCTCCTCGTCGTTGCGCGCGAAGTCGAGCGCGAGCGGCACGCCAGGGAGGTCCGGCTCCTTGCGCAGCCCGAATTGCAGGATCGGCACCGCGAAGCCCGATTGCAGCCATTCGCCGCGGAGCGTCTTCCAGCTCCCCCAGGCGAGCGAGACGCCCGAGATCTCGTTGCGCTCGACCGCGAGCATGGTGTCGCCGGAGGACTTGTAGCCCATGACGACCTTGAACTTGGTGCCGAACAGATCGTTCATCATCTGCGGCATGTAAAAGGTCTGCGAGCCCTTGCCGGTCGAGCCGACGACGACCTCGGTCTTGCGCAGATCCTCGAGCGTGCGCGCCGGCACGTCCTTGCGGATCGCGATCACCGAGTTGACGACGACGGCGGTGCCGAGCCAGGTGAACGAATCGGCCTTGTACTTCGCCTTGTCGGGCTCGAGGAGCTGCGAGATGACGAGCGTATCGGGCGGCATCCAGATGCTCGAGCCGTCCTTGGCCGCGACGTTGTACATGTGGTTCGACGCGCGGATGCCGCCGGCGCCCGCCATGTCCTGGACCACGATGTTGGGATTGCCGGGAACGTGTTTCTCGAGGAACTGGCCGATCAGACGGGCGTAGAGATCGTAGGTGCCGCCCGGTCCGAACGGCTGGACGAAGGTGACGGTCTTGCCCTTGTAGAACTGCTCGGGCGTCTCGGCGCCGGCCGGGACGGCGAGCGACAGGGCGGCGACGGCGGCAGCGGCGATGGCGGGGTATCGGATCGTCATGGGTCCTCCTCGTCGGTCGGGGGCGCGCTTCTATCTAGTACCGCTCAGACGCGCGGGGAAGCGGATCGAAGCGCCCGGCGCCGCGCGGCGGTCGCGGCGAGGTCGGCCGCGCGGCCGTCGGCGGCGAGGAC
>Ga0194132_10012260_pt1 | contig 10738 bp, 9 predicted proteins | sample TA2KigOf80mmetaG_FD_148612 | JGI IMG/M metagenome (GOLD analysis project Ga0194132, IMG submission 148612) | Freshwater microbial communities from Lake Tanganyika, Tanzania - TA2015054 Kigoma Offshore 80m | ecosystem: Environmental > Aquatic > Freshwater > Lake | place: Tanzania: Lake Tanganyika... | reverse complement strand
CGCCGCCCTCACCGACGACGCCGGGCGGATCGTCGCCCGCGCCCGGTACGCCGCCGGCCAGCACGCCGCGCCGGCCGATCACCGCGCTCTTCAAGACGCTGATCGAGCGATATCGGCAGCACGTGGGGCCGCCCGGTACGGGCAGCGGCGGCGGTCACAACTCGGCGCCGCCCCTGCCGTCCGCGCAGCAGCTCCACGCCGTGGCGCGCACGTTCGCACACGCGGCGTATCGCGCGATGCAGGCGCGCTGAGGTCAGGCGCCGAGGAGGGTGCGCGCGAAGAAGCGGGTCATGTCGTCACGGAACAGCGCGGCCTGCTCGCCCTGCGAGCCGATGGTCGCGCCCTTGACGCCGTAGCCGGCTTTGAGCGCGTAGACCGCGAGATCGCGATCGACCAGCGCGGGATCGGCGTCGCCGCTCACCGGATGGATGAAGGCCCCGTCGTCCCGGAGGTACGACGTGGGCGCGGCGGGTGAGACGGCCGCGTCGGGGAAGTGCTGCAGGGGCTCGTCGCGATCGAAGCTGTGCTCGGCGCCGGCGACGAGACGGAACGTGGCGGCGCCGCCGCGCAGGCGAATCGCGTGCATGAAGCCCTGGACCTGTTGCGGCCCGACCCAGTCGTCCTGATCGCCGACGATGGATCGCACTTCGGTCGTGCCGACGTCGGGGTCGAGGAACTGGTGGCCGCACCACGGATACGCCGCCAGCACGGAGCGGACCGCGAGCGCGCGATCGTGCACGGCCTCGCAGAAGCGGCGCATCACGGCGGTGAGCACGGCGGAGCCGCCGCGGCTGTGCCCTTGCAGCCCGATGCGCCGCGGATCGAGCTCCGGCCGGCGCGCCAGCACGGCCACCGCCGCCGCCACGTCGTAGGCCGACGCCGCGAACGAGTAGACCGTCTGGTTCGCCACGGTCGACGCGACGTCGCGCGGGCCGAACGGATCGAGCACGAAGGCCGCGATCCCCATGTCCACGAGCGTCTCCGCGTGGCGCAGGTGCGTCGACGCGATGCCGAGGCTGCCCGGCACGATCATCACGACCGGCAGCGCGCCTTTCGCGCCCGGCGGGACGAACAGCTTCCCGTCGACGGTGATACGCGGCATCGCCGCCGGGTCGCTGATCGCCTGCCAGTAGTTGCGCGGATTCGCGCTCGGCACGTCGATGTTCAGGCCGCGGGCGCCGTTGGCGAAGACCACGTCGCGGTCACGGAAGCGGCGAGGAGCGTTCATGGCGCCGATGGTGCCACAATGCGCGCCATGCGTATCGAGACGCTGCTCCCGCTCGGCAAGCTCGATCCCGGCCTGCGCGCGTCGGAGACGCCGCTCGACCTCGCGCGCGTCGGCGACGATGCGCGCCTGGTCGAGGCGCTCGGCTACGACGGGCTCGCGGTGGAAGAGACGAAGGACGATCCGTACGTGGTGATGGCGCTGGCCGCGCAGGCCACCACGCGGCTGCGCCTCACGACCGCGATCGCGATGGCGTTCCCGCGCAGCCCCACGATCACCGCGATGTCCGCGTGGACGATCCAGAAGCTCTCGCGCGGGCGCTTCGTGCTCGGGCTCGGCAGCCAGGTGCGCGGCCACATCGTGCGGCGGTTCGGGCTCGACTACCGGCCGCCCGGCCCGTGGATGCGCGACTACGTGCGCGCCGTGCGCGCGGTGTGGACCGCGTGGCAGCAGCGCACGCCGCTCGCGTTCGAGAGCGAGCACTACCGGCTCAGCCTCATGGTGCCGCTCTTCGACCCGGGGCCGATCGATCACCCGGACATCCCGATCCACGTGGCGGCGGTGAACCCCACGATGTGCCGGGTCGCCGGCGAGGTCGCAGACGGCGTGCGCCCGCACCCCGTCTGCACGCCGAAGTACATCCGGGAGGTCATGCTGCCCGCGGTCGGCCGCGGCGCGCAGGCGGCGGGCCGTGATCCGTCGACGATCGCGGTGGCCATGAAGCCGCTGATCTGCACGGCGCCGGACGCGGCGACGCTGGCGAGCCGCGTGAAGGACGTCCGCGCGCGCGTGGCGTTCTACGCGTCGACGCCCGGCTATCGCGCCACGTTCGACGCGCACGGCCTCACCGACCTCGCGCTCGAGCTGGCGCAGCTTTCGAAGGCGCAGCGCTGGGAGGAGATGCCGCCGCGGATCTCGGACGAGGTGCTGCACACGTACGCCGTGGTGGGGACGTACGAGGAGATCGGCCGGAAGCTGGTCGAGCGCTACCGCGGGTTGATCACGGACGTGGAGTTCAGCATCCCCGCCGGCACGGAGCGCGAGCGCGCGATCCTCCGGGAGCTCGTCACCGACATCAAGCGCGCGTGATAGAGCACCGCCACGGCTCCGCCGTGGCGGTGGCGAGCGTTTGGGGGGTTGGGGGCCATCTCGAGGCCCCCATGTCCATCAGACCGGCTGCGCGATGCCTCCGCGCGGGACGCCCGGCGCCACCGTGCCCCAGATCGGGAGGTAGCCCTCGGGGAGCGGACGGCTGTTCGGCGTGGCGAGCCAGAGCCGGTACAGCAGGCGGTCCTGGTCCTGGCCCTCGCCGTCCTCGTAATGCGAGCGCCCGTGATAGATCACGTGATTGTTCAGGAGCTGCCAGTCGCCCGGCCGGAAGTCCATCTCGAAGCAGAGCTCCTCGCAGACCTGCGCGTGGAGATCCAGCGCCTCGTCGTGCGCCGGCGTCATGCGCGGCACGTCGGGGAGCTTCTGCGCCGCCTCCACGAACGTCCGCGAGTACTGCGTCGTGAACTTGCCCTCGTGCAGACAGAAGATCGGCAGCGCGAAGACCTTCTTCTCGCCGCCCGCTTCCTCGCCCTGGCGGCTGCGCCAGTAGTCCTGCCACAGGAGCGCGGACAGATCGGGGCGGCGCCGCATGATCTCGTTCGCGACGCTCACCGCGCTGACGACCTTGCTCCGCCCGCCGTTCTTCGCGGTGCGCACGACGAGGAGGCTCACGACATCGCAGCGGTCGGTGTGGAAACGCAGCGGCCCCGCGGAGCGCGCCTTGTTGCGCGAGGAGCGCCCGAGGGTCGGATCCATCTCGGGCTCCTTCACCACGCCGTAGCGCCGGTTCTCGTCGCGCACCTCGCCGATGAGCTCGCCGAGCGCGTTCTGGTAGCGGTGGTGCCCGAGGTGCGCGCCGAGGCCCCAGTAGATGTTCTTCAGCTCGGGCTCGGTGTAGCGGCCGACCGGCAGCCCCCGATAGAGCACGAAGCCGCGGCCGTTCTCCAGCTCGTCGAGCGCGGTCGCGAGCTCCGTCGAGAACGTGGGGAGCGGGAAGTCCTCTTTGCCGAACTTCGGCCACGCGAGCCCCCGTGCCGAAAGGCCGCGCAGCGCCGCGTCGATCTCGGCGACCGCGGTGTCCGGGAAGCGGCGAATCCACTCCGTCGAGGCGGCCATGTCACGGCCCGTCCACGCCACGGGGCCGGTGATCGGGGCGGTCGGCACGGGGCTCATGCGCTCCTCCAGCGTGCGGCAGTATCGGCCCGCGTATCTTAGCGCGCGGGCCCCGCGATCACAGCGTGAGCCGGTAGGCCATCACCTGGAACTCCGGGACGGGAAAGAAGTCCAGCTCGGGCACGCGCACCCAGCCCATGCGCTCGTACATCGCGCGGGCGGTCTGCATCAGCCGGGTGGTGTGCAGGCCGAGCGCCTCGCGCCCGGCGGCGCGCGCCCGCCGGATGCACTCCTCGGTCAGCAGCCGGCCGACGCCGCGTCCCCGCGCGGACGGCGCGACCGCGAGCAGGCGGAAGTTCGCCCAGTGCTCGGGCCAGTCGACGTGGCCCTCGAGCCGGGCATCCGGGTAGTACGTGACCGCGCCGAGCAGCGAGTCGGCGTCCTCAGCGACGATCAGCGTGGACGCGGGCATTCGCGACGGGATGTCACGGATCTCCGCGCGGTACTCGATCCACGCCGGTTCGGGCAGCGCGGCCCGGTATTCGGCATAGGCGTCGACCATGACGTCGGCGACGGTGTCGAGCTCATCGGGACGGGCGTCGCGCAGGCGGATCATGGAAGGAAGATGCGCGACGGGCCTTGGCGGATGCTTGGCGGAGCGCCGTCCGGCGCTCCGCCAGATCGAACGGCGGCTACGAGGACTTGCGGAAGACGGGGTTGTCGGTCGTGTCGACGAGCGCCTCGGCGCCCTCGGTCGGCAGGCGCTCGGAGTAGTTCTGCGCGGCGTCGATGTCTTCCCACACTTCGGGCGCGAGCTCGTACAGCACCTCGATCCCGTTGCCGTCCGGGTCCGAGATGTAGACGCTGTGGGTCATGCCGTGGTTGATGCGGCGGTGGAACTTCACGCCCTGCTCCTGCAGGAACGCGAGCTGCTGCAGCCACGACTCGCGATCGGGCAGCGTGATCGCGATGTGGTTGATGCCCGGGCGCTGCGGATAGAGGTCCCACTCCGCCGGCTGCGGCCCGTCGGCCTTCGGGAGCTGGCAGAGGGCGAGATCGTGATGGTTCACGTGGCCCTGCTCGTCCACGCCGCTGTAGAAGCGCATGGTGAGCGGCGGGCGATCGGGCTTCGGCTTGAGCGCCGCGACCTGGTGGAAGCCGAGGATCTCCGTGTAGAACCGGTGCGAGACCTCGATGTCGCGGACGTTCAGCACGATGTGGTTCACGCCGCGCGGAGTCACTGCTTTCGCCGGAGCCTTCTGTGTGGTCGCCATGTGGTCTCCGCTCCAGAGCACCGGCCCGGCTGCGCCGGGGCGGTTGCGAACGTTGGGGGGGTTGGGGGCCATCCCGGGGCCCCCATGTCAATCAGTCGAACACTACCACGCCGCGCTTGACGTTCCCGCCGCGCAGGTCCTGGAAGCCCTCGTTGATCTGGTCGAGCGTCCACGTGCGGCTCACGAGCTCGTCGATCTTGAGCTTGCCTTCCTTGTACTGGTCGCAGAGCCACGGGAAGTCGAGGTTCGGGCGCACCGAGCCGTACATCGTGCCGGTGAGCGTCTTCTCCTGCAGCGCGAAGAAGTACGGCGTGACCGGCGCGCGCGTGGCGAGGGCCGCCATGCCCACGATGACCGCGGTGCCGCCCGGCCGGATCGCGTCCACGATCTGCAGCGTGGTCTGCTCGCCGCCGATGGCGTCGAACGCGTAGTCCACCCCACGCCCCGCGGTGAGGCTGCGGGCGACGTCGACCGGGTTCTCCTTCTTCGCGTTCACGAGGTGCGTGGCGCCGAACTCGCGCGCGAACTCGAGCTTCTTGTCGATGAGGTCGACCGCGATGATCTTCGACGCGCCCGCGAGCTTCGCGCCCTGGAGCACGTTGAGGCCGACGCCGCCGCAGCCGATCACGAGCACCGTCGCGCCGCTCTCGACCTTCGCGCAGCGCGTGACCGCGCCGACGCCCGTCGGCACGCAGCAGCCCACCAGCGCCGCCTGCGGCCACGGCATGTCGGTGCGGACCGGCACGACCATCTCGGCCGCGCACACGACCGACTCGCTGAACGTGCCGATGCGCGCCATCTGGTTCACGGGCTGACCGTCCGGCAGCGTCAGCCGGTTCGTGCCGTCGAGCATGGCCCAGCGCGCGGAGGTGTAGCCGTCGCACAGCACGGTGCGCCCGCTCGAGCAGTAGAGGCAGCGCCCGCAGTGCGTGCGGAACGAGAAGATCACGTGGTCCCCGACCTTCACGTTGCTGACGCCCGCGCCGAGCTCGGCGATCACACCGGCCGCCTCGTGGCCGAGGACCATCGGCAGGGGCGGCGTCCAGTCGCCGTTCATGATGTGCCAGTCGCTGTGGCAGATGCCCGCGGCCTTGACCTTGACGCGCACTTCACCGGCCTGGGGGCCTTGCTGCTGGAGCTCGGTGACCTCGAGACGCTCGTTCGGCTTGAAACACACGGCGGCTTTCATGCGGGCCTCCTCATGGATCGAGGGGAGAAGTCTACCTCCGGCGGGCTAGCGCGCGGACAGGAAGCTCGTGAGCGCCTTGTTGAAGGCTTCGGGCTGCTCCATGTTCGCCAGGTGCGCCGCCGACGGGATGATCTCGAGGCGCGAGCCCGAGATCTTCTCGTGAATCACCTGGTGCGCCGCCACCGGCGTGCCGGGATCGTCGGCGCCCACGATCGCGATCGTCGGGAGCTTGATCGCCGAGAGCTTGTCCGTGAGGTCGAGCTGCGCGATCGCGGCGCAGCAGCCGGCGTAGCCGGCGGGCGGCGTCTTCCTGATCATCGTCGCCACCTTGTCGACCACGTCCTTGCGGCGCTCGCGGAACGGCGCGGTGAACCAGCGCTCGAGCGTCGGCTGCACGAGCGGCTCCATGCCCTGGCTCTCGGCGGTCTTGATGCGATCCGCCCACGCGGACTTCGCCTCCGCGGGGATGCGGCTCGACGTGTCGCAGAGCGAGAGGCTCAGGAGCGCATCGGGCGCCTTCAGCGCGAGCGTCTGCCCGATCATGCCGCCCATCGAGAGCCCGACCCAGTGCACGCGGCCGAGGCCGAGCGCCTTGATGAGCGCGAGCGCGTCGTCCGCGAGCTGGTCGAGCGTGTACGGGCCCTTCGGCGCGTCGGTCTGGCCGTGGCCGCGCGTCTCGTAGCGGATCACGCGGAACCGGTCCTTCAGCGCGGGAACCGTCGGGTCCCACATCGACAGGTCGGTCGCGAGCGAGTGGCTCATCAGGAGCGGCGGCGCGCTGTCCGCGCCGTCGATGGTGTAGTGGATCGCGATGCCGTTGGCGGTCGTCTTCATCGTCGTTCCTTTCGCAGCGCTCGTGTCGCCGCCTCGTCCACCGCACCGGTCGCGGGGTCGATCTCGACCCCGTGCTCGCGGCGCGCGAACTCGATGGTGATCTTCTCGTCGCGCACGTCGGCGGCGACGCGCGTTGGATCGCGCGTGAACGGATCGCCGAAGCCGCCGCCGCCGGGCTGGTCGTGCTGGATCACGGTGCCGCGCGTGAGCACCGTGGCGAACTTGGCCGGCATCTCACGCTGGTTCGGCCCCGGGTCGATCACGTTGCGCGTGCCGCGCGCGGACTTGCCGCCGTCGAGCCCGTAGGGCAGGAACTTCACGCGGTCGGAGCGCAGCTGCAGCGTCGCTTCCTCGTTGAGCAGCGTGTAGCGCCGGCGCAGCCCGAGGCCGCCGCGCCACTTCCCCGCGCCGCAGCTGTCCGGGACGAAGCCGTACTCGTCGATCCGGATCGGGTGCTGCGCCTCGAGCACCTCGACCGGCGTGTTCGACATGTTCTGCGAGGGGTTCGTCACCGCCTCCATGCCGTCCTTGTCGGGCCTGGCACCCCACGCGCCGGTGATCATGTCGACGATCACGAACGGCTGGTGCCGCGCGTCGAGGCCGCCGATCGAGAGCACGGTGTTGCCGCCCTCCCCGGCCGCGGGCACGCGGTCGGGCAGCGCCTGCGCGAGCGCGCCCAGCATGACGTCGAGCATGCGATAGCCCGTGAGCGCGCGGGCCGCGCACGCGCCGGGCATGCGGGGGTTCAGGATCGTGCCTTCGGGCGCGATCACGTCGATGCAGCGGAACACGCCCGCGTTGTTCGGCACGTCCTGGCGCAGCACCGAGCGGACCGAGAGGTAGCTGCAGGACTTCGTGAACGAGAACGTCGAGTTCAGCGCGGCCCTCACCTGCGGCGAGGAGCCCGTCCAGTCGCACGTGAGGTGGCCGTCGGCGTGGATCGTGATCGCCACCGTGAGCGGCACCGGCTCGTCGCTGAAGCCGTCGCTGTCGAGGTGGTCCGTGAAGCGGTACGTGCCCTGCGGCCAGCGCGCGATCTCCGCCCGCGTCACGCGCTCCGCGTAGTCGAGGAGCTCGGCCATGTAGGCGCGGGTCGTCTCGCGGCCGTAGCGCGCGAAGAGCTTGGTCAGCTCGCGCTCGCCGACCTTGCACGCGGAGTACTCCGCGCCGATGTCGCCCAGCACGCGATCGGGCACGCGGACGTTCTTGGCGATGATCTTCAGCACGGTGGCGCTCGCCACCCCGCGCTCGTAGAGCTTCACGGGCGGGATGCGCAGGCCCTCCTGGTAGATCTCGGTGGAGTCGCTCGCGTTGGAGCCGGGCACGCGGCCGCCCATGTCGGTCTGATGCCCGATCACGACGGAGAACGCTTCGAGGTGGCCGTCGACGAAGATCGGCAGGAACAGGAACACGTCGGGGATGTGCATCCCGCCGTCATACGGATCGTTCATCACGACGACGTCGCCCGGGTGCAGGTCGCCCGCGAACTCGCGGAGCACGGCCTGCATGGCGTCCGGCACCGCGCCCAGGTGCTGCGCGATCGTCTTCGCCTGCGCGATGAGCAGCCCGTCCGCGTCGCACAGCGCGGCGGAGTAGTCCATCACGTCCTTGATGATCTCGGAGCGCGCGGTGCGGATGACCGCGTACGCCATCTCGTCCACGATGGAGTCGAGCGCGCTCTTGATGACCGCGAGCGTGATCGGATCGACTTTCATCCCGGCTTTCATGGCCGCGAGAGTACCAAGTTGCCGAAGCGGTCGCGCGCGATCGTCGCCTCCGGCGGCACCGCCACGGTCGAGTCGTAGCTCTCCACGATGAGCGGCCCGGCCGTCGGCGCCTCGCCGATCGACTCGCGCGGCACGATCGGCGTGTCCGCGGCCGGGGCGCCGCGCGTGAAGTGCACGAGCCGCCGGCGCGGCGCGATGGGGAGCGAGGCGACCGACACCGCGCGGAAGTCCAGCCGGTGCTCGCGCACGCCGGTGGCGACCGCGCGGACGTTGACCAGCTCGAGCGCCTCGTGGGTCGCGTGCCCGTACGTGGCCGTGTACTCGCGCTCGAACGCCTCGCGCAGCGCGTTCACGTCCTCGAGCCCGCCCGCCGGGATCGGGACGGTCAGCTCCGACCCCTGGCCCGTGTAGCGCAGATCCGCCTGCGTCACGAGCCGCACGTGCGGGGGGGCGTAGCCCTCGGCGCCGAGCGTCGCGCGCGCTTCGGCTTCGAGGTCGCCGAGCCGCGCCTGCGCGCGCTGCCGCGTGGCCGGCTCGCCGAGCATGCCGCCGACCGCGCGCACGAAGTGATGCTCCACGTCGCTCGCGAGCATGCCGACGGCCGTGAACACGCCGGGCGAGACCGGCACGAGGATGCGCCGGATGTCGAGCGCGGCCGCCACGTCGCACGCGTGCACGGGGCCGCTGCCGCCGAAGGCGATCAGCGTGAAGTCGCGCGGGTCGCGCCCGCGCTCGATCGTGACCGCGCGGATCGCGCGCGCCATGCTCGCGTTCGCCACGTCGCGGATGCCCTGCGCCGCTTCGACGATCGGAAGCCCGAGGGGCGCCGCGACCTGGTCCTGGATCGCCTGCCGCGCGCGCGCCGCGTCGAGCTTCAGCTCGCCGCCCGCGAGGTGCTCCGGATTGAGGTAGCCGAGCACGACGTTCGCGTCGGTGATCGTCGGCCGCGTGCCGCCGATGCCGTAGCAGGCGGGTCCCGGCCTGGCACCCGCGGACTGGGGCCCCACGCGCAGGAGCCCGCCCTCGTCGATCCACGCGATCGAGCCCGCGCCGGTGCCGACCTCCGCAATGTCGATCGCGGGCACCTTCAGCATGTAGCCGCCGGCCTTGATGAAGCGGCTGGAGGTGCTGATGCCCTCGCGGAACTCGTACTCCGTCGTCAGGGTGGGCGCGCCGCGCTCGACGAGCGAGGCTTTCGCGGTGGTGCCGCCCATGTCGAACACGATGAGGTTCGGCGCGCCGATCGCCTCCCCGAGCCGCGCGGCGCCGACGACGCCGGCCGCCGGCCCCGAGCCCACCGCGAAGGCGGGCCGCTCGCCGGCCTGGCGCGCGCCGACCACGCCGCCGTTGGAGGCGACGATCAGCAGCGGCGCCTCGATGCCGATCTTGCGGAGCCCGTCCGCGAGGTTCGCGAGATAGCGCCGCATCACCGGCAGCAGGTACCCGTTGACCACGGTGGTGCTCGTGCGCTCGTACTCCTTGATCTCCGGCAGCACCGCGTACGAGGCGCTGACGTCGAGGGCGGGGAAGCGCGCGCGGATGAGCCGCTCGGCTTCCTGCTCGTGCGCGGGGTTCGCGTAGCTGTTGATGAAGCAGAGCGCGATCACCTCGACGCCGGCGTCGACCAGCGTCTGCGCGGCGGCGGTGACCTCGGCGGCGGCGAGCGGCCTGACGATCGAGCCGTCGGCCGCGACACGCTCCTCGACGTCCAGGCGCAGGCGCCGCGGCACGAGCGGGACCGGCTTCTCCCACGTGAGGTCGTAGAGATCCGGCGTGCGGACGCGTCCGATCTCCAGCACGTCGCGGAAGCCGCGCGTGGTGATGAGACCGATCCGCGCGCCGGTCTTCTGGAGGATCGTGTTCGACGCGACCGTCGTGCCGTGCACGACCTCGACGACGTCGCGCGGCTCGACGCCCGCGGCGCGCAGCAGCTCCGCGAGGCCGTCGACGACCGCGACGCCGGGATCGTCGGGCGTGGACGACACCTTGCTCACGCGCAGCGCGCCGTCCGGCATCCGGAGCACGATGTCGGTGAACGTGCCGCCGATGTCGACGCCGACGCGGAGCGATGCGGAGCGAGGCGGGGTCATGGGAATCCTTCGCGTGCGAGTCTCGCATCGCGCCGCGACCACGGCAAGAGCGACCGCGTTGCGGGAGCGCGCGGTCGTGACTACGATCGGGTGCTGTGGACGCGCACCGCACCCGCCGCCCCCTCCTGATCCCCCGCGGGTGGCTCCGCCCGGGCGTCGCATTGCTCGCCCTCGCCCTCGCCGCCTGCGACGCGACCCCGCCGCCACCGAAGACGGCCGAGTCGCCGGCGCCGACG
>Ga0194132_10012259_pt1 | contig 10739 bp, 8 predicted proteins | sample TA2KigOf80mmetaG_FD_148612 | JGI IMG/M metagenome (GOLD analysis project Ga0194132, IMG submission 148612) | Freshwater microbial communities from Lake Tanganyika, Tanzania - TA2015054 Kigoma Offshore 80m | ecosystem: Environmental > Aquatic > Freshwater > Lake | place: Tanzania: Lake Tanganyika... | reverse complement strand
CCAAGCGGTACCTCCGTCAGTTCGGGGAGGGGCACATTGTGCGCAACAACTAACTTGACCCGAAAACTTGACTCAAATTGAACAACTTTGGCCCCATAAGGGGTCTAAAGAAAAACGCGGGGCGTGGCCCATGCCGCTAAACATTTCGCATTTTCCTGGTACACTGGCACTAATCGGAGAATCAATACATGCTCAAATCTATACTCGTTGGCCTCGATGCCAGTCCGTACAGTGATGCAGCCATTGAACTGGGGCAGCGCTGGGCGTCGCAATTCGATTGCCTGTTGGTGGGACTGGGGGTGATCGATGCGCATTCCGCTGGGGGCTCCTTGCCCCCGTTGCTCCCCAAGGCTCGGGCGGCGTACGACGAACTGGTGGTCGAGACGCGCCGCCGGATCGAGCAGCAGATCGAGCAATTTTCGCTGCGGGCCAGCCAGTCCCGCATCGCCAGCAAGGTCCTGGAAGACGCCGGTTATTCAGCGGATCAGATTTGTCTGGAAGCACAGCGATTCGACCTGGTGATGCTGGGGCAGCAGACTTTTTTTCACCCTGGCCTGGAAGGACGCAGTTGCGACACGCTGCAGAAGGTGTTGCGTGCTTCGCCGCGCCCGGTCGTGGTTGTCCCTAAGAACCTGGCGGAGGGGAGTGGCGTGCTGGTCGGTTATGACGGTGGCATCCAGGCCGCCCGGACGCTGCAAATGTTCGTCCACCTGGGTTTGGCGGCCCTGGGGGAAGTCCACGTGGTGGCCGTCGATGCTGAGTCTGCCACGACGGCTACGCGCGCCGCGGATCGGGCCGTGGAGTTCCTGCGGCTGCACGAAATTCCGGCCAAGGCGCACGGCATCCAATCAGTGGAACCCCCCGGCAGCGTCCTGGTCCACGAAGCCGCGCGTCACGGCGTGGCGTTGTTGGCCATGGGCGCCCACGGCCAGCCGACGATCAAAGAACTGTTCTTAGGCTCCGCGACGTTGACGGCCGTGCAAAGCAGCCCCGTGCCGCTGTTTTTGTATCATTGACCGATTATCTTTCCTGCCGCCAGCCAACAGCGTTCGGTTTTGGTTGCTCAACGCTTGACGTAGCGGAGATCGGTGTCACCGCGCTTTTCGCGGCGGCGTCGCTGTAGTGGATCAATGGCGCCGGATAGAGACCCAGCGCGATGACGATCAGGGCGGACAGCCCCATGGCCAACGCGGCACCGCCAGCCGGAAGTCCTTCCTGCTGCTGCACCGCCGGTCGAAAGTACATCGCCGCCACGATGCGGAAGTAGTAGCCCGCGGAAATGGCGGCGTTCAGGACTGTAATGATCGCCAGCGCCAGGAACCAGGGACGCAGGTGTTCCATACCCGGGGAGCCCCCTTCCACGGCGAGCGCCCGGACAATGAGCATCAGTTTTCCCCAGAAACCGACCAGCGGCGGCAGTCCGGTCAAGCTGAGCATGAACAATGACAGGGCGGCCGCGCCTCCCGGACAGCGCCGCGCCGCGCCGTGCAGGTCGCTCATCCGATCGATCGGCCTGCCTTGCCCCAGATAGCTCACGGCGGCAAACGCTCCGATCGTAGCGGCCGCATAGCCCGCCAGATAGAACAGCGTCGCCGAAACGGCCCCCACCGCCAGTTCGGTCGGCTGCCCGCCGGGGTTGGATACGCCGTCCCGCATCCGCACCGCCGCCCACACGCACAGACCAATCATCAGGTAACCGGCATGGGCCACAGAGGAATAGGCCAAAAGCCGCCGCACATTCTGCTGCCACAGCGCCATGACGTTGCCTACCGTCATGGTGAGCACGGCCAGGGCCATCAATGTCTGCCAACCGAGTTCCACCAAATCCAGCCGTGCGGCAGCCCCCAGCCGCAACAGCACCACAATGCCGGCCACCTTGGGAGCCGTGGCCAGCAATGCGGCGGCGGACGGACTCGTCCCTTGATAAACGTCGGCCGCGTAAAAATGGAATGGCGCCAGCGCGATCTTCAAACCCAGGCTGGCCAGGGCGAGCAGGAGCCCCAGATGAATCAACGAGACAGCATTGCCGCTGGCCGCTCCCAGCGCGGCCAGCCCCATCGAACCGGTGGCCCCGTAGACAAAGCTGAATCCATACAACAGCAGCCCGCTCGATACCACGCTTAAGAAAAAGTACTTGAGCGTTGCCTCCCGGCCCGCCATGTCGGTGCGCGATTGCACGAGCAACACGTACGTCGGAATCGAAATCAGTTCCAGCGCCAAAAACAGGAGCACCAGGTCGTTGGCCTGGGCCGTGAGCATCATTCCCGCCACGACCAACAGCAACGACGCGATCGATTCCGCGGTCGGCCACTGCGAAGCCGGATTTCCGCTGCGTCCGCCGCTGAAAATCGAGGTCAGCAACAAACCCAGCCCCAGGGCGAACCAGCACGTGACATAGGCAAAGTAATCTCCCGTGATCGGACCGAACGACGCGGCAGCGCGGGGGGCCGGCGCCAGCGATGGATACACGCCGGCCTCCCAGACCAGTGTGGCGCCCGCCAGGGCCAACGCACAGCAGGCAATCCACCGCCAGCCGCCGCGGGCGTCGAAGAACGCTCCGGCGACAAAGATGATCGTGGCAGCTGCAACCAGCACGATCTCGGGCAACAGCAGGTTTATGGTGTTAGCGTCGGTCATGGGGGATGGCAAGGGTGCCGCCGGTCCCGGAGGGACTAACGATGATAGCCCCGCGATTGAGCGCGGGGTGGGCGTTTCCTAAATTTTTGGCGCGTCCCGAAGGAACGCTTGAGGACGGCAACTCCGCACCGCCGTCAGTCGTCCCTGCGGAACGAGTCATGGTTTCAACACCTCCAAACCCGGCAGTAAACTGGCGGGCTAGTCTCAAGTGTCCCTCTGGGACAACTGCTGCCGCGTCAGGGGGACCGTCCCCTTTTTGCCCGTGGAGCGCTTTGGTCGTGCCTTCATTCGCCTGGGCAAAAATCGGGACAGTCCCCGGGCGGTCGGCCATTCGGGTGGGCGCATGATCCACGTGCTCCCGCTCCTGCCACGCCGTCAGCGCCGGTTGGACCAACGGATCCAGATCGCCTCGCAGCCGCTCCAGGAAAAAGCCAGGGCAGATTCCGATCCAAACGACAAACACCGCCAAGGGACAAAGCGCGCCGATTTCGCGCAAGGACAGGTCCGCCACGGGGGGCTCTTCGTATCCGTGATGCGTTTCGTGAAGAGGCCCGAAGAACACGCGCTGCACCAGCGCCAACATGTACCAGGCGCCCAACACCACGCCGGAAACTGCCAATACGGCAATCACCTTGAAAGCCAAGCCGTGCAGCCCCGTGGTCATCCAGGCCCGCTGAAACATGCCCGTCAGCAGCAGGATCTCTCCGGCAAAACCGTTCAGCCCCGGCAGTCCGATGCTGGAAAAGGTGAACAGCAGCATGAAGAACGCCAGCCACGGCGTGCGCCGGGCCAAGCCGCCCAGGGCGCTAATCTCCCGGGTGTGATAGCGTTCGTAGATCATGCCGACAATGGCGAACAGCCCGCCGGTCGAGAGGCCGTGATTGATAGCCTGCAACACGCCTCCCTGCACGCCCAGGGGAGTCAGTGCGAACAGCCCCAGCATGCAGAAACCCAAGTGCGATACGCTGGAATAGGCGATCAGTTTCTTCATGTCGGATTGAGCCAACGCCACGAGCGCTCCGTAGACGATGCCCGCCACGGAGAGCCACAACAAAGCAGGCAAAAAGAACGCCGTGGCCGCCGGCGTCATCGGCAGGTTGAACCGGAGAAACGCGTAGGTGCCGATCTTCAGCAGCACCCCGGCCAGCAGCACGCTCCCGGCCGCCGGAGCCTGTGTGTGCGCCAACGGCAGCCAGGTGTGCAGCGGGAACAAGGGGACCTTCACGGCGAAACCGGCAAACAGCGCCGCAAACACCCAGCATTGCAGGACAAACGGCATGGCCGGTCCGGCGGTCAGCTTGGCGATCGAAAAAGTGACCAACCCGGTCTGGTGATAGTGATGCAACACGATGGTGAGCAGGCCCAACAGCGTCAGCAGGCTGCCGGCCAGCGTAAACAACAGGAACTTCATGGCGGCGTAGGCGCGCTCTTCGGAGCCCCAGACGCCGATCAGGAAGAACAACGGAATCAGCGTGAACTCGAAGAAGATGTAAAACAGCAACAAATCCCGCGCCGTGAACGCCCCCAGCAAGCCGGCAATCAGCAGCAGCAGGAGCGAATAGAACGACGCCGGGCGTTCCTGAATCGCTTCCCAACTGATCAGCACGCACGTCAGCCCCAACAAGGCGGAAAGCCCGTACAGCCACAAGTTGAGCGAGTCGATGCCGAAGCTGAGCTGCGTATCCACGCCCGACGCTTTGCCAAGCCAGTCGAAGGAAACGCCAGGGCCGGCCGTTCCAGGCGCCGCGCCAAAGACCACGGCCCCCGCCGCTGCCAGTGTCAGCAGCACGGAGCCCAACGCAATCCACCGCGCCAGCCGGGCGCCCAGCGCCCCCAGCAGCCAGATCAGCACCGCTCCGGCCAGCGGCAGCAGCAGCGAAGCAATCAGCAGGTTTTGCGGAGTGAAGGTCATGGATGGTGGGTCAGGCTATTGCCTGACGCTGCAAATTACACGTTGGTTATCATTCTGTGATTTTCTGGACTGTTTCGTTCGTTTGCTCTTTCGTGCGGGTTGCGTCAGGCAATAGCCTGACCTACGGCCTCAGCGCCAAAGTTCCCAGCAATATCAACGCCCCCAGGATCATCGCCAGGGCATACGATTGGATCTGCCCGTTCTGGAACGGCCGCAACAGCGCGCCGGTCCAGACCGGCAGGCGGCCGATCGTATTGACAATTCCATCGATCAAGTAGCGGTCCACCACGTAGGCGAGCCGGGCCAGGATCCACAGCGGCTTGACGATGAGTGCGTCGTAAATCTCATCGAACCAAAGTTTTCCGTAGGAGGCCCGGTACAGCGGCCGCACCCAGGCTGCAATCCGGTCGATCTGCGTCCGTTCCCCCAAATAGAAAAACGCGGCCAGCCCAATGCCGATCAAGACGGTGACCGTGCTGATGGCCGCGATGTGCGGATGAAAGCCCACTTCGGCTGTCTCGTGAAACGCCGCAAATGCCAGCGACGGGGTTTTGAGCAACAGCTTGTCAAACCAGCCGGTCCATTCGCAGACGACACCCAGGCCGGCGGCAAACGCAGCCAGGATCGCCAGCGGCAGCGTCATATTAGGAGGGGATTCATGCGGCGGATGATCCAGTTCGCCGGGAAAACGCTCCGGACCAAAGAACGCCAGAAAGAAAGCGCGAAACGTGTAGAAGGCCGTCAGCAGCGCCGTGCCAGTGCCGATCCAGTACAGCCAGTGAAAAATGGACTGGCCGGCCAGCGTGAACGATCCCCCCTCGTGCGCCCGTTCATGGACGGCCGCCAGGATCATGTCCTTGCTCCAGAATCCGGCAAAGGGAAGCACTCCCGCCAGGGCCAGGCAGCCGATCAGAAACGTCCAGCAGGTGACGGGCATCTTGTGCCGCAGGCCGCTGAAGCGGCGCATGTCAATCACGCCCCCGAGCGAGTGCATGACGCTGCCGGCCCCCAGGAACAACAACGCCTTGAAGAAGGCGTGCGTCATCAGGTGGAAAATGCCAGACGTGGCCCCAATGAGCGTGCAGGTTCCCAGGCCGAGGAACATGTAGCCCAGTTGGCTCACCGTGGAATAGGCCAGCACACGCTTCAAATCGGTCTGCGTCACGGCGATGATCGCCGCCATCAGCGCGGTCACCCCGCCGATGACGGAAACCACCAACTGCGCTTCCGGCGAAGCAAAGAACAACGGCGTACAGCGCACGACCAGGTAGATGCCGGCGGTGACCATCGTGGCAGCGTGAATCAGCGCGCTGACGGGCGTGGGGCCTTCCATGGCGTCGGGCAACCAGACATGCAGCGGAAACTGGGCGCTCTTGCCACAAGCGCCCACCAGCAGCAACAGGCAAATGGCGGTGCCGATGCCAAACCAACCACCTCCAACGTAGAGCGACTCGGCAGGAGGCTTGCGGGCGGGTGCATGGGCCGCATCATGCGGCGCGGAATGGTCTGGGTCGTGTTCTTGGTCGGCACCGGAAGCCGCTAGACTGGCCAGTCTCGTCTGGCCCAGCACGCCCGGTATGGCCTGGCCGTCGGGGAGTTTTGTGTCATGAAAATTGAGCGTGCCATAGGTGGTCCAGATCAAGAACACGCCCAGGGCAAAACCGAAGTCGCCGACGCGATTGACCAGAAACGCCTTCTTGCCGGCGGCGGCGGCGGCCGGTTTCTGATACCAGAACACGTACAGCAGCAGGAAGTTGCTCACGGAGACGAGCATCGTCATCGAGAAGACAAACAGGCCGACATAACTGAAGTACCGCCAATAGCCCCGCTCGCCGTGCATGTAGCCGATGGAATAGATAGCCACCAGCGTGGAGACAAGCGTCACCATCGCCAGCATCAGCGCGGTGAGCGGATCGATCCGCAGTGTGATGTCAATATGGAATGGAACTTGTGCCGCCGCCTCGGCCATGGTGCCGCTGGCTTGCCGCAGCGCGGCAGGAGCTGGCATGGCCGGATCGACGCTGGCCCATTCCCACAGCGTGAGGCGGGAAGAGGCCGGATCGTCGGCAAACGCGCCCTGCGCGGCCTGACGATTGACTCCGATCAACAGGCAGAGGGCCGCCACGGCGCTTCCCGTCAGGCCCAGAACCACCGGCCAATGCGCGCGCGACTTCAAGATCCGCGGGCCGAGGATGGCCGTCAGCACGGCTCCCAAAAGGGGCAAGGCCGGCACCAGCACGGCCAGACTCTGCATCGTTTCCCACGAATCAAACACGGGCCCGATGCCTTTGCTGCTGGAGGTTGGGGGCCGGCTCGCGTCCGGCGGGGGTCAGTTCCGGCCATTTTTCCTCCCGAGCTTCCGGCTCGGGAACTTCAATATCAATGTGTGGCGGCAGGTTCTCTTCGCGCAGCGTCTGCCAGGCCACCACGTCGAGCGTGCCCCGGTCGTGGAACAATTTGACAAACAGCGCCAGGGCAATGGCCGCTTCGCAGGCCGCCACGGCAATGATGAAGATCACCAGCATCTGCCCGCCGAAGTTATTGTGATACCGGCTCCAGGCCACCAGGCTCACCGCAATGCCCTGCAACGAAAGCTCGGCGGAGAGAAACATCACGATCAGGTTGCGGCGCGTCAGCAGCCCGATCACGCCCGTGGCAAACAGGATGGCGCCGATCGCCAGCAGGCTGCGCAGCAAGGCAACTTCGTTCATGATCGGCCCCCCTGCCCCGCGTCCGCGGAACCTGCCGCAGGATTTCGCTGATAGACCACAATCGCCGAGGCCCCCACCAAGGCCACCAATAGCAATACCCCGGCCACCTGCACCGCGATCAGGTACTTGCTGAACAGGACGCCGCCGATGCTGGCTACGTGCTGCGGAGCCAGGATTCCCTTCTCCAGAGCTTGGGGCGTCGGACTCTTGGCGGCCAACTCCGCGGCGGCGGTTCCGCCCAGGCTGCTCTCCAGAGCCAGGGAGAGCAGCAGAATCATCACGGCGCCGGTCAGTGCCGAGAGGAGCGGCTCCCAACTTAGGCGGTCGTAAAAATCCTGCCCTTCCGGCTGGGCAAGCATGAGGACGAACAGGAACGTGACCACAATCGCGCCGGCGTAAACGACCACGGTGGCGATACCCAGGAACTGCGCGCCAACGAACATGAACAGCGCCCCGGTGCCAAGCAGCGCCAGGGCAAACCACAACGCACAATAGACCGGGCTGCGCATGCTGATCGTGCCGATTCCTGAGACGACGGTAATTCCCCCCAGGAGCCAAAGCACGGTTTCATATTTCCAGTCCCCCAGCATCGGCAAGCGTGCTGCCAGCATGCCCAGCCCGACGAGCAGCAGCACCGCTCCCACGGCCCGACCGCCGCGCCGGCCGCGGGGCAAAACCAGCCACAGCCCGACGCCCACCAGCAACGTGGCCACCGGATAGGAAAGAACACGCGGGGCGTTTTGCGTCAGCCACGCTTCCAGCGTGATGGGCATGTCGCTCATAGCGTCCCTCCGTATTTAAGCGAGGGCATCGGTTCCGCGTCTTTCGTTTGGTCGTATACGCTCAGCAGTTTTTCCTTATCAAAGATCATCTCTTCGCGGCTGCGGCCGGTCAGATCCAGCAGGCTCGTCAGTTCGATGGCGTCCACCGGGCAGGCCTCTTCGCACATCCCGCAGTAGATGCACCGCAACTCGTCGATCGTGAACGACTCTGGATATTTTTCGCGATCGGGCCAGGGGCTTTCCACGCCAATGATATCGATGCAATGGGCCGGGCAGGCGGTGGCGCACAGGAAGCAGGCCACGCATTTGACCCGTCCCTCCTCATCCCGATTGAGCCGATGAACGCCCCGGTAAATGAGTGGATTGCCCGGCTGCGGCCGCTCTTCGGGAAAACTGACGGTCACTTTCGGCCCCACGAGATGTTTGGCCGTCGTGGTCAGACCCTGCACAAACAGTGGCAGGTACATGCGCGCAGCGAACCCCAGCTTCGGCTGTTCGATCCATTGAATGCTCGGGTCGTCGCGTCGCATGTCAGCTTGCGTTTAAATGCTCGGTTCCACGTGGGTCTGCGGCCGGTTTTCCGGATCGCCAGGCTGCACCATTGCCGTGGCCATCCAGGTGACCAGCGCCACGCCCCAACTGATGGCGATAAACACCGCCGGCCGGCCGCTGCCGATGGCCGCCATCACCACCGGCTCACACAATACCGCCACCAGGGCCAGGTTCACCATGCCGTGCGGCAGCATCACTTTCCAGCCCAGGGCCATCAGTTGGTCGAACCGGAACCGGGGCCAGCTCCAGCGGACCAGCATGAAGAACAAGATGACGCCCATCACCTTGGCCATCAAGACGCCCACGCGAAGCAAGCTGTATACCCAGGCCCATTGGTCGTCCTGGATCGGCCCGCTGCCGGTGATACCCCAAAAGTGCCAGCCGCCGAGAAACAGAATCGAAATCAGCATCGCCGCGGTGACCATGTGCAAAAACTCGGCGATCAAAAACGTGATCAGCCGCATGCCGGAATATTCCGTGTGATATCCGCCGACCAGTTCCTGCTCGCACTCCGGCAAGTCAAACGGGAGGCGGGCCGCCTCGGCAAATGCCGCAATCACGAAGACCACCATTCCCAGCGGTTGCGCAAAGGCATTCCAAACGCCGGTGTCGGCCTGCTGGCGGATGATCGTCCCCAGGTCAAGACTCCCGGAGACAATCACCACACCCAGGATTCCCAGCCCCAGCGGCAGTTCGTAGGCAATCATCTGGGCGCTGGTGCGCAGGCCGCCTAAGAAACTGTATTTGCTGTTGCTCGCCCAGCCGCCCAGGATGACGCCGTACACGGCAATGCTGGACAGGGCAAAGATATAGAGCAATCCTACATCGCAGCCGGGGGCCGCAATCAGTTGCAGCGGCCCGCCATTGGCCGTCAGTTGAAGTGGCAACGTATCGCCGATGGGGATGACCGCGTAAACGGCCAGCGCCGATGTGAGTGTGACAATCGGCGCCAGCGTATAGAGCAGCACATCGACGTGCCGGGGCGTAAACTCTTCCTTGAAGAGAAACTTCAGCCCGTCCGCCAGCGGCTGCCCCAAGCCGCCGAGCTTGAAGTTCGTCAGCGGCATGCCGACCCGGTTGGGGCCTTTGCGGTCCTGCACCCAGGCCGCCATCTTGCGCTCCAACAGCACCAGATACGCCGCCGCCGTCATCAGCCCGCCGATGAGGACGGCGATCTTCAGGAGCGGGATGCCGATGATTTGTAGTGTTTCTTGCACGGTTAAGCCTGATCGGGGTATGTTTCGACGCCCAGGCGCCAAGTCGCCAGGCAGCGCAACGGAAGAAAAATGGCCTTCAATTCAAACCGCTTTGCGTCACCAATCCCTTTTCTCCGAAAATCTTTGCGCGTCTGTGTCTCTGTGCGCCTTTGCGCCAAAATCCTTTCCTGACTACGCTGTTGCTACCGCCTCTGATGTCTTCGCTTCAGCCAGTCGATTAACCTTCAAATCCAGTCCCACGTCGGGAATGGGATACATCGTCGCGCTGAACGCCGGGATCTCTGCGGCAATCTCGTCCAGGACGGTCCGTGCCTGGTAGAGGCCGCGCTGACCCAGCAGCCGCCAGAACAGGCTGGCCTCCTCGCGCACGCCCATCGGCGGCCGGATCGCCCAGTCGAACGATTGCAGCCGGTCCGCAAAGTTGACGTACGATCCTGCCCGTTCCGCGAAAGCCGCCGCGGGAAGCTGGTAATCGGCCGCGGCCATCAGCGGAGATAGAAACAGGTCCTGCACAATCATCAGGCCGAATGCCGTTCGCACTTTTTCGGCCGCTTCCGCATCCATCCAGTCGGTCTTGTATCCGCCGCTGATCCAGACGCCCCCTGGGGCGGCATCCCCGTTGGTCGATTCATGTCCTGCGTCGAGCGTTGCCAGCCACGCTTCCCACGTTTCCACCTGGCCGCCGCAGAAGTGTGACAGGATTTTTTCCACGCCGCGCCGGTTAGGGCATTTTTCGCCGCGAATCGTAAAGCCGTTGGCGAACCGCTCATCTGTTCCGACGACAGGGACGTATCCCAGCACCAGCCGGGCTTGCGGATCGATGCCGCGCAAGTATTTGGCCAGCAGGTAGGCGGCCTCTACGGTCAGATGCGGCGAAAGCACACAGGTTAGTCGTCTGGCGGTCGTCAGCCGACTTGTAAGTTCCTCC
>Ga0194132_10012256_pt1 | contig 10743 bp, 11 predicted proteins | sample TA2KigOf80mmetaG_FD_148612 | JGI IMG/M metagenome (GOLD analysis project Ga0194132, IMG submission 148612) | Freshwater microbial communities from Lake Tanganyika, Tanzania - TA2015054 Kigoma Offshore 80m | ecosystem: Environmental > Aquatic > Freshwater > Lake | place: Tanzania: Lake... | reverse complement strand
GGTGCATCAACACACGCGCGGCCTGGCGATGTATAAATGCGAACATTGCGGCTTTCGCGCACGCCAGTTTTATTGGCACTGTCCGGCCTGCGGCGAATGGGAGACGTATTCACCGCGCCGCAGCGAAGAAAAGGCGATCCCGGCATGATGCAGTTGAACGATCCGAAAATTATTGTCGCACTCGATTATCCGGCGGCCGAGCCCGCGCTGGCCATGGCGGCCAAGCTTGATCCGACGCTGTGCCGGGTAAAAGTCGGCAAGGAGCTGTTTACCGCGGCCGGGCCTGCACTGGTGCAAACGCTGGTCGCGCGCGGCTTCGGTGTGTTCCTTGACCTTAAATTTCACGACATCCCCAACACGGTGGCGAGCGCCTGCAAGGCCGCGGCCAGGCTCGGGTCGTGGATGATCAATGTGCATGCCAGCGGCGGCCGCGCCATGATGCAAGCGGCGCGCGAGGCGCTCGATGGCGGCGCCACGCGGCCGAAGCTGATCGCGGTCACGGTTTTGACCAGCATGGCGCAAAGCGATCTCGCCGACATCGGCATCCCGGGCGGCGCCGAAGCGGCCGTGTTGCGGCTCGCGCGTCTTGCGCAAGCGGCGGGGCTTGACGGCGTGGTGTGCTCGGCGCAGGAAGCGCGCGTGTTGCGCGCGGCCTGCGGCGCGGGCTTTCATTTGGTGACGCCGGGCATCCGGCTTGCCGATGCCGGCCAGGACGATCAAAAACGTGTGATGACGCCGCGCGCGGCGATCGAGGCCGGCGCGGATTTTCTGGTGATCGGCCGTCCGATTACCCAGGCGGCGCAGCCGATTGCGGCGCTCGAGCGCATCCAGCGGGAAATCGCGGCGTAGCCATGCCGCAGAAAATTGTTCCCGCGGCGCCACCCTCGGCTTTAGCTAAGGCGCGCGTGCTGGTGGTGGGTGACGTGATGCTCGACCGCTACTGGTTCGGCGATGTCGCGCGCATTTCGCCCGAGGCGCCGGTGCCGGTGGTGCACGTGCGGCGCAGCGAGGAGCGGCCAGGGGGCGCTGCCAACGTAGCGCGCAACGCGGCGGCGCTGGGCGCGGGTACTACCTTGTTGTCCGTGGTCGGGCGCGACGAAGCCGGCACGCAACTGGCCCGGTTACTCAAGCGCGATCGCGTCGCGGCGAGTTTGCATCGCGATGCCGGCGTTGCCACCACGGTCAAATTGCGCGTGATCGGCCGCCAGCAGCAATTGGTGCGCATCGATTTTGAAACCACGCCCAGCCACGAAATTCTCGCGGCGAAGTTAAGAGACTATCGCCGGCTGCTGCAAAGCCACGACCTGGTGATTCTGTCCGATTACGGCAAGGGCGGCCTTGCGCACATCGAAACCATGATCGGCGCCGCGCGCCGCGCCGGCAAAGCGGTGCTGGTCGATCCCAAGGGTGAGGATTTCACGCGTTATCGCGGCGCTACCGTGTTAACACCGAATCGCAGCGAGTTTCAGCAAGTGGCCGGCCGCGCGCGCAACGAAGCCGATTTCACGCAGCGCGCGCAAAAGTTGCGCCGCGCGCTAAAGCTCGATGCGCTGCTGGTGACGCGCAGCGAAGAAGGCATGACGTTGTATCAAGCGCGGCGCCGTTTGCATGTGCCCACGCAAGCGCGCGAGGTGTACGACGTGTCGGGCGCGGGCGACACGGTGATTGCCACCTTGGGCGTGGTGCTGGCGGCGGGCTTGCCGATGGATGAGGCGGTGCGTATCGCCAATCGCGCGGCCGGCCTGGTGGTGGCCAAGTTCGGCACTGCAACCGTGGCGCCGCACGAGCTGTTTTAAAAAATATCTATAAAATCAAATACTTGGGATATTTCGATGAAACCTGTTGAAATGGCGCGCACGGCTTCATCCCACACCAGCGAGGCGGCAAAAATGATTGTGGTCACCGGCGCGGCGGGTTTTATCGGCGCCAACTTGGTCAAGGCATTAAATGCCAAAGGCATCACGCGGGTGATCGCGGTGGACGATCTCACGCAGGGCGATCGCTTTCGCAACCTGGTTGACTGCGACATCGAGGATTACCTGGACAAGGACGAGTTTCTCGCGGCGCTCGAGCGCGGCGCGTTTGACGGCGCGTTGAGCGCGCTGCTGCATCAAGGCGCATGCTCGGATACCACCGAGTCAAACGGCCGTTACATGATGCAAAACAATTATCGCTATTCGCGCCGCCTGCTGGATTTTTGCCTGGCGCAAGGCACGCCATTTATTTACGCCTCGTCGGCGGCGATCTATGGCGCGCACAACGCGTTTCGCGAGTCGCCCGAATGCGAAGGGCCGCTCAATGTCTACGGCTACTCCAAACATTTGTTCGACCAGTTCGTGCGGCGCGAGCTTGCGCGTTTTACCTCGCAAGTGGTGGGCTTGCGTTATTTCAACGTCTACGGCCCGCGCGAGCAGCACAAGGGCCGCATGGCATCGGTGGCGTTCCACTTTTTTAACCAGTATCGCGCTAGCGGCCGCGTGCGTTTGTTCGAAGGCAGTGACGGTTACGCCGATGGCGAACAGCGGCGCGATTTCGTGGCGGTGGACGACGTCGTGAAGGTCAATTTATTCTTTTTGGAAAACCATTTAAAATCAGGTATTTACAACTGCGGCACCGGTGCGGCGCAAAGCTTTAACGAGGTCGCCGTGGCGGCGATTAACGCCGCGCGCAAAGCCCAGGGCGTAGCGCCGCTGACGCTGGCGGCGATGCAAGCACAGGGGCTGATCGAATACATTGCGTTCCCGCAAGATTTAAAGGGCAAATATCAAAGTTATACCCAGGCCGACCTTACCGCGCTGCGCGCCGCTGGCTATCAAGCGCCGTTTTTGACGGTGGAACAAGGCGTTGGCCGCTATTGCGAGGCGCTGGCAGCGGCGGGCTAGCCGTATTCAATTGTCAACTTAATCCCAAGTGGGGCGTTTTTTGGGCATGTTCGCAGGGCTGGGCGGGCTTCGTTTGGCCTCGATGCGGGCACTGACACTTTCCGATACGGGAGGATTAAATGAAGAAACTGCTGTTGGTATTGGCGATGTGGGTGGCCATGGTGGGTGCGGCGTTTGCGCAGGTGAACATCAACACCGCGACCAAAGAACAACTGGATGGCTTGAAGGGCATCGGCCCGGCCAAGGCGCAGGCGATCATCGACTATCGCACCAAGAACGGGCCGTTCAAGAGCGTGGACGATCTGCAGAAAGTGCCCGGCATCGGCCCAGCGACCATGAAGGACGTCCGTGCCGATGTCACCGTCACCGGTGGCGCCGCCCCTGCCAAAGCGGCGAAAGGCGAAGCCAAGGGTGAAGCTAAAGGCGCTGCCAAGGCCGAAGCGAAGAAAGACGGCAAGCAAGGCGACGCCAAGAAGGCGGACAAGGCTGCCGAAAAAGCCGCGGACAAGGCGACAGACAAGAAAGCCGAAGCCAAGAAGGCCGACAAGGCTAAGAAGGACGACAACGCCGAAGCGAAGAAAGCCGACAAGGCGAAAAAGGATGAAAAAGCCGCCGACAAAAAGGCCGCCAAGAACGACAAGAAAGAAGACGACAAAGGCGCCAAGAGGTAATTCGACGGCGTTCAATAAAAAAACCCTGCCACCGCGGGGTTTTTTTTCGCCCTCGGCGCGGCGCCGAATGGGCTATGATTGGGTTTCAAGCAACCGATTAAACTTGAACCCGTGACACACACGCTCGAACAATTTGTCGGCAACACGCCACTCGTGCGCCTGCAGCGCCTGCCCGGCAACACCAGTAACGTCATCCTCGCCAAGCTCGAAGGCAATAATCCCGCGGGCTCGGTGAAGGATCGCCCAGCGCTGTCCATGATCAAGCGCGCGCAGCAGCGCGGTGACATCAAGCCCGGCGACACGCTGATCGAGCCCACCAGCGGCAACACCGGCATCGCGCTGGCCATGTGCGCGGCGATGATGGGCTACAAAATGATTTTGGTGATGCCGGAAAATCAATCGGTCGAGCGCCGTCAAAGCATGGCCGCGTATGGGGCACAACTGGTGCTTACGCCCAAGGAAGGCGGCATGGAAGCCGCGCGCGACGTCGCCGAGCGCCTGGTGAAAGAGGGCAAGGGCATCATGCTCGATCAGTTTTCCAACCCGGACAATCCGATCGCGCACTTTGAGACCACCGGCCCGGAACTGTGGCGCGACACCGAGGGCAAAATCACCCACTTCGTCTCCAGCATGGGTACCACCGGCACCATCATGGGTGTGTCGCGTTATCTCAAGGCAAAAAATCCCAAGATCCAAATCGTCGGCTGTCAGCCTACCGATGGCTCGCAGATTCCCGGCATCCGAAAATGGCCCGCCGCATACTTGCCCAAGATTTGCGATTGGAGCCGTGTCGATCAGGTGATCGAAATCGCGCAGCGCGACGCCGAAGACATGGCGCGGCGGCTCGCCGCCGAGGAAGGCATTTTTGCCGGCATTTCATCCGGCGGCGCGTTGTGGGCTGCCCTGCAAGTGTCCAAAGCGGTGAACAACGCAGTGATCGCCGTCATTATTTGCGATCGCGGCGACCGCTATCTGTCGACGGGTGTTTTCCCGGTCTGACATGCGCGCGGCGCGCCGCGTTTTTCTTTTTGTATTCGCGGTGTTGTTGCAGGTCGTGCCAGCCACGGCATTGCGCGCACAACACATCACGCTGCTGGCGGACGAGGTCACCGGCGCGGGGTTTAGCGCGCAGGGCGTACGCGCCGAATTCGCCAATGGCGCGCTCACCATACAAGTCGGCACCGCGCGTGCGGGCGAACAAACCTGGAAAAACGTGCGGCTCGACTGCGCGGCGTTAAAGCTCGAACGCGCGCGTATCGCGTGTGACGACGGCGCGTTCATGCTGACGGAAAAAATTCCGCTGTCGCTAAACTATGCCGCTGACAAGCGCGTACTCGATGTCGCGTTAAAGCCCGCTCCGGACGAAACCTGGCGCTTGGATTGGCGCCCCGGTAAGCGCGGCAACGATCTGACTGTGCGCATCGACGGCGGGCGCTGGCAGCGCGCTGCGGTGTGGTTGCCGCCCGACCTGCCCAAGATCGGCGCCGGTGTGGTCAACGGTGAAATCGGCTACAGCGGCGCAGGCCGCATTCACGCCAAGCTCGCATTGGCAAACGGCGCGTTCGCCGACAAAAGCGGCTTGCGCGCGGGTGAAAAGGTCGGCGTGGCGCTGGCGCTGCAAGCCGAGCCCGCGGCGCAGCATCTGCGCTGGCGGGCGGAGCTCGCGTGGAACGCCGGCGAAGTGTTCTGGCAGCCGGTGTATTTGAAGGCCGCGAATCAGCAACTGTCGCTGGCGGGTACGCTCGATGCGACGACGCTGCGCGTGGTGCTTGGCGGCTTGCGTTTTCCCGGCGTGGGCGACATTGAACTGTCGGGCGCCTACGATCTTGCGGCGAACCAGCTTACGCAAGCGCGTGCGCAAGCGCGGGCAATCGCGGTGCCCGCGCTCTATGAGTCGATCCTCAAGCCATTTCTGGCGGGTACGGTGTTTGCCGACTTGCGCACCGATGGGCGCATTTCGGCCGCGGTCGCGCTCGGCTGCAAAGGCTTGCAAAGCGTCGATGTGCATCTGGAGCGCGTGTCGTTCGAGGATAAACTCGAGCGGCGTTTCGCTTTGTTCGATGTGAGCGGCATCGTGCCGTGGCGCGCCGACGCGCAAACGCAAGCGGTGGTCATCGTCAAGGGCGGTGAACTCTTGAAAATGCCGGTGGGCGCGTTTGCGCTGCCGCTGAACATGCACGGCATGCGCTTTGATCTGAAACATCTGCGCGTGCCATTGCTCGACGGCGCCATTGACGTGCGCGATTTCGTGGCGCGCGTGGGCGAAAAAAGCGCCTATTGGCAATTTGGCGGCGAGGTCGGCGGCATATCGATGGACAAGCTCACCGCCGCGCTGGGGCTGCCGGTGATGCACGGCACGTTGGCGGCGACGCTGCCGATGGTGCGGCATGTCAAGTCATCGTTAAGGGTCGATGGCGCGTTAAATATCAAGGTGTTTGACGGCACGGTGCAGGCGAATAATCTGGTGCTGCTGGATATTTTCGGCAGGGCGCCGCGCGTGCAAGCCGATGTCAGCATGCAAAATCTTGATTTGGAGTTGCTCGCGCGCACGTTTTCGTTCGGCAACATCACCGGGCGCCTCGATGCGCGCGTTACCGGACTGGAACTGGTGAATTGGCAACCGGTGAAATTCGACGCACGAGTGGCGAGCAGCCACGGTGAGTATCCGCGCACCATCAGTCAAACCGCGGTGCAGAACATTTCAGCGTTGGGCGGTCCGGGCGCGGCGAGTACGATTCAACGCAGCGTGCTGCGCTTTTTCGATCAGTTCGGGTATGAAAAATTGGGCTGGAATTGCAAGTTGCAAAGCGGCGTGTGCGAAATGAGCGGCGTGGAGGATCGGGCGCAAGGTTATGTGCTGGTCAAGGGCCGAGGCATCCCGTCGATTACGGTGATCGGCTACAATCGCCAAGTGAATTGGCGGGAATTGCTCGATCGTATCCGGCGCGTCACCGAAGGTAACGTCAAGCCGATTGTGAAATAGCGGGGTGTGGACCATGAGACTGGAAAAAAATCGACTGGCGTTGCCGGGCGTGTTGTTGGCGGCGGCGATCGCCGCGGGCTGCGTCACCATCAACATTTATTTTCCGGCGGCCGCCGCCGAAAAAGCCGCTGACCGCATCATCGACGAAGTTTGGCAATTAAAGGGCGGCGCGCCGGCGCCCGCCCCCAAGCCTGAAGCGAAATAAGGAGCCGTCATGAAAACATTCCGTCTGTTCGAAATCGTGCTGTTGCTGGCGCTGTTGTCGTTGGCGAGCCACGCCGGCGCGCAAGCCAATCTGGAAATCAACACGCCGGGCATCGCCGCGATTCAAGCCAGCATGCAAAAGCGCCACGCCGAATTGGCGCCCTTGTACGCAAGCGGCGCGGTGGGTTTGACGCGCGACGGCAATGTCCAGCTGCGCGATCCGTCGGCTGTGCCGTTGCCGCAGCGCGCGGCAGTCAATGGTTTGGTGGCGGCGGAAAATCAAGATCGCGCCGCGTTGTATCGTGAAATCGCGCGCGCCAACAACCGCCCGGAATGGGAAGGCGATATCCGCAACACCTTTGCGCAGCGCTGGATCGACCGTGCGCAGCCGGGCTGGTATTACCAAACCGCGGCGGGTGCGTGGGCACGCAAATAGCGTACCAAGGGCATATCGTAAGTATTTGATTTAAAAGGATATTTTTTGACGCCTGTTTTGGTGTTCGACATCGAGACGGTTCCCGATGTCACGGGCCTGCGCAAGCTGCACGGGCTCGACGGTGCGTTGCCGGACGCCGACGTGGCGAGCATGGCGTTCCAACTGCGCCGCCAGGCCACCGGCGGCGATTTTCTGCAACTGCATTTGCATCGCGTGCTGGTGATTTCGTGCGTGCTCGCCGATCGCGATAACTTCAAGGTGTGGTCGTTGGGTGCCAATGGCGAAGCCGAAGGGGAAATCATCCAGCGGTTTTTCGACGGCATCGACAAATACACGCCGCAACTGGTGTCGTGGAACGGCGGCGGTTTCGATTTGCCAGTGCTGCATTATCGTGGGCTGGTGCACGGCGTGCGCGCCGCGCGTTATTGGGACATGGGCGAGGGCGATCACAAGGATAGCCGCGACTTCAAGTGGAACAACTATATCAGCCGCTATCACGCGCGCCATCTCGATCTGATGGAGTTGCTGGCGATGTATCAGCCGCGCGCCAATGCCCCGCTCGATGACCTCGCGCAGTTGATCGGCTTGCCGGGCAAGCTGGGCATGTCGGGCGATCAAGTGTGGTCGGCGTTCCAAGCGGGCAAGTTGGCCGAAATCGGCAACTACTGCGAAACCGACGTGGTGAACACCTACCTGGTGTATCTGCGCTTTCAATTGATGCGCGGCATGCTCACGCCCGATCAGCACCAGCAGCAATGTGAGCGGGTGCGCTCGACCTTGGCTAAATCTAGTGAGCCGCATTGGAAAGCGTTTCTTTCCAAGTGGGCGGTGTGGGTTAAAAGTGAATAGCGAACGGTGAACTGTGAACCGTGAACAGTCACTGCTGGCGCCGATGGTTTAACTGTTCACTGTTCCCGCCCTACACGATGCAAACCTACACCATCGAATCCCTCGATCAAGAGGGCCGTGGCATCGCGCGCCGCGACGGCAAAACCATTTTTATCGAAGGCGCGTTGACCGGCGAAGTGGTCAGCGCTTCGGTTTACCGCAAAAAGCCCAGCTTCGAAAACGCGCGCGTCGAACGCGTGCTCTTTGAAAGTTCGCAGCGCGTCACGCCGCAGTGCGTGAATTTCGGTGTATGCGGCGGTTGCAGCCTGCAACATCTGGATGCACGCGCGCAAGTCGCCGCCAAGCAGCGCGTGCTGGAAGACAGCCTGTGGCATATCGGCAAGGTGAAAGCAGGGCAGATGCTGCCGCCGATTCATGGGCCGGCGTGGGGCTATCGGCGGCGCGCGCGCATGAGCGCGCGCTACGTTGAAAAAAAAGGCGGCTCGCTGATCGGCTTTCACGAAAAGCGTTCGAGCTTTGTCGCCGACATGCGCGGTTGCGAAGTGTTGCCGCCGCACATTTCAAAGTTGCTTTCGCCATTGCGAGAACTGGTGAACCAACTGTCCATCCGCGAGCGCATGCCGCAGATCGAAGTGGCGTGTGGCGACGCGGCCGATGTGTTGGTGTTTCGCGTGCTGGAGCCGCCATCCGCGGCCGATCAAGCGTTGCTTAAAGCGTTCGCAAAGGCGCACCAGGTGCGCGTGTATCTGCAGCCCAAGGGGCCGGATACCGCCCATCCCTTGTGGCCTGAAGCGCCCGCGGATTTGTATTACGCGCTGCCCGAATTTGATATCAAAATGCCGTTTTTCCCCACCGAGTTCACGCAGGTGAATCACGCGGTGAACGGCGTGCTGGTGCGCCGCGCGTTAAGTCTGCTGCAACCTCAGGCGGGCGAGCGCATCGCCGATATGTTTTGCGGCATCGGCAATTTCACGCTGCCGATCGCGCGCAGCGGCGCGCAGGTGTTGGGCATCGAGGGCAGCGAGTCGCTGGTCAAACGCGCGGCGCAAAACGCCGCCTATAACGGCCTTGCCCGACACACGCAGTATCGCGTGATGAATCTGTTCGAGATCGACGCCGCAACGTTCGCCGCTTTGGGGCGCTTTGATCGCATGCTGATCGATCCGCCGCGCGATGGCGCCGCCGAGCTGGTCAAGGCGCTCGCTGCCGTGCCGCCGCAGCGCATTGTGTATGTGTCGTGCAACCCGGCGACGCTGGCGCGCGACGCCTCGATTTTGGTGCACGAAGAGGGTTATACGCTGGATGCCGCCGGGGTGATCAACATGTTCCCGCATACCGCGCATGTGGAGTCGATCGCGTTGTTTAATCGCGCACCGTGAAACAAAAAGGGCAGCCGAAGCTGCCCTTTTGAGTGGCGCCAAACCCGATCAATCGCGATCGCCGCCCAAGCCCAACAGGTGCAGCAGGCTGCTAAAGAGATTGTAAACCGCGACATACAACGTGAGCGTCGCCGAGATGTAGTTGGTCTCGCCGCCGCGCACGATGTTGTTGATCTGCCACACGATCACCGCCGAGGAGAAGATGATGAACGCGCCGCACAGCGCCAGCGTCACCCCTGGCATTTGCAAGAAGATGTTTGCCAGCACCGCCAGCATGATCACCACAAAGCCGACCACGATGAACTTGGAGAGGAAGCTGAAATCGCGCTTGGGGTTCGACGCCAAGCCGGCGAGCACAAAAAACACGCCCGCGGTGCCGGCCGCCGCCATCATCACCAATTGGCCGCCGTTATTAAAACCGAACGTCCGCTGCAGCAAAGGCGCCAGCAAAAGGCCCAGGCAGAAGGTGAAGCCCAGCAGCAGATACAGCCCCAGGCTCGAATCGCGATTTTTCTCGATCATGTAGATCCAGCCGTAGAAGATCGCCAGGATCGCCAGCATCGAGATGATCGGGCTCGCCCGCATAAAGGCGAAATTGATAAAGTTGGTGCCGACCACCGCGCCGATGGTGGTGGGGATCAGCGTTATCGCCAACAGAACGTAGGTATTGCGTAATACGCGGTTTTGCTGAACGGCAACATCGGCATTGCCGGTGTACGCCGAGGGCTGGTTTTGCATATTGGGTTGCAGGGCCATTGTGTTCCTCCGTAGTTTTATGTCTACCCGCCTGGGTGGACGGATCGCCGATTTAGACTACCCAAAAGTGGCGCAAGTTGCAATCAATGTGACGCTTTGAGTTGGGCCGCAGGCCCTAACGCAAGCGATTGATAATGCGTGGTAATATCGTACCACCTCGCGCCCTGCGGCGGTGCGTCGGCGGGAAACCGGCGGCGCCGCAGTACCACCTGCACCACCCGCGGGAGAGTTGGCAGAGCGGTTGAATGCACCGGTCTTGAAAACCGGCAGGGTCGCAAGACCCTCGTGAGTTCGAATCTCACACTCTCCGCCATTATTTTATTAAAATCAATAACTTATGCAGGTTATAGATAAATACATACCCAAATACTTATCCAAAATTTTTGTGCTTGTTGGCCATAGTTCTGCATACTGAGCACGGTCATTTAAACACCAGCCTCTATCGCTAGCCAGTCTTGAGCCTGACCCGCGTCAAATGTTGATCCAATGTCAGTGAGAGTTTTCAGTCTAGCTGTATTTCATTGCAAACTCAATCTCTGCCTGACCTCCTGCGGTGTTGGAATTGCTGGAAACAAACTCAGGT
>Ga0194132_10012255_pt1 | contig 10743 bp, 13 predicted proteins | sample TA2KigOf80mmetaG_FD_148612 | JGI IMG/M metagenome (GOLD analysis project Ga0194132, IMG submission 148612) | Freshwater microbial communities from Lake Tanganyika, Tanzania - TA2015054 Kigoma Offshore 80m | ecosystem: Environmental > Aquatic > Freshwater > Lake | place: Tanzania: Lake... | reverse complement strand
GAGGGCCGCCAGCGCCTGGCGGAGGCAGGTCTCACGCTCTCGGTCCTGGGAGACGAGGTGCGCACGACCGGGGTGAAATTCGGCAGCCGCGCGAAGAAGTCGGGGTTCGAGCAGGGCTGGAAGGTGGACGCGGTGAAGGTGCCCAACGACCGGCCCTCGGAGCACTGGGTGTACCTGCCGGCGCTGCTCCTGCTCGCGGCGCTGTGGCTAGGGCAGCGCGCGAGGGAACGCTGGGCCTAGTGCAGGGTCGCGCGCCGGCCCTCGTAGATCCCCTGCAGCAGGCGCAGGGAACCGCGGCATTTGCCATAAAGCCCCATGTTCGACAGCTCCAAACCCAAGTGCTTGACCGATCGTGGCACTGGCTGCCGCTCAGCAGCCCAGATCCGGCCGCAGGAGCGATCGTTGTGCGGCGCGGAAGGGAAGGAAATTCCTATCCCTTCAGACAGAAGGCGCCGCGGGCCGACGACAGGCGCGGGCTTTTCCGCAACACGAGCCGGTCGACACAGGCTAGCGCAGTGGCGAGCATCATGGCTTCGGGGAGCATCAGCGGCTGCCCGTCGACCGTCACGCGGACCTCGCGGGCTGGAGCAAAAAGCCTGACAGCGGTCATCGCGCGGGCGGAAGTTGAAGATGTCGCCGAGCCTCGGTCACCAGACGGCGCTCGGCGTAACGACCGAGCGCCGCAAAGGACCACGAGATCACGAAATACAGGATCAGGATGGTGCCGAAACAGATCAAGGCTGAGAAACCACGCTGATTGAGCATCCGTGCGGCGAAGGTCAGTTCGAGAAACCCGATCTGCGAGACCAGCGAGGTCTCCTTGATCATGCTGACCGCATGGATCGTCGAGGGTGGCAGGATCACCCGCCAGGCCTGTGGCAGGATGATCCGGAACAGCGCCTGCAGCGGCGGGATGTTGAGCGCCGCGGCCGCCTCCCACTGGAGCCGATGGACCGACTCGTAGCCCGCGCGGATGTTTTCGGCGGCGAGCGCCGACATCCGGAGCGCGACAGCGGTGAGCGCGATCACGAACAGCCTCTGATGGGCCCCCGACAGCTGGAAGCCGAAGAACACGCACATCAGGAGGACCAGAAAGGGGATCCGCCGGATCGCCTCTGTCCAGCCGATGAAGAGCGCGCGCAGCGGGCCCACGGGCAGCACCTCGGCGAGCCGCAGCGTCGCGATCACGAAGCCCACAAAATAGCCGATCAGGCAGCCCAGGAAAGAGACCATCAGCGTGTTGAGCGCAGCCTGACCCAAGAACATCATGTTCCAGTAGCTGAAGAAGCGTGGTGCCTCCGCAATCAGCTGATCGATGGCATTCATCAGAAAACCCGTGCCTTCACGCGAAACATCAACCGGCCGAAGGTGTAGAGGATCACCGAGGCGATGATGGTGAGCCCGATGTAGATCAGCGCAGTCAGCGAGAAGATCTCGATCGACCTGAAACTGATCGCGTTGGCGTTGAGCGCGCGAGCGGTTAGCTCCTCGACACCGAAGATCGCCGCCATCGAGGTGCCCAGCGTCATGATGATGTAGTGGTTCGACAGCGAAGGATAGAGCGCCTTGACGATGTGCGGCGCGATCACATGGCGGACCGTCTGCAGGCGGCTGAATCCGAGCGTCTCGGTGGCATCGATCTCTGCCTGCGGGAGCGACTGAAAACCCGCCCGCTGGATCTCGGTCAGATAGGCGCCGGCGTTGAGGGTCATGCCGATCAGCACGGCCTGAACGGGCGTGAGCAGGACTCCGAACTCAGGCAGCGCGAAGAACAGGAAAAAGATCTGCACCAGCTGAGGGGTGTTGGCAAAAAAGCTGACATAGCAACGCACCGCGAGCCGTGCAGGGCGGGGCCCGTAGGCGAGCGTCGAAGCCCCCCCAAGACCGATCAACAGCCCAAGGGCGAAGGCCACCAGCGCGATGAGGAGCGCAATGCAGGCCCCGATCAGGAAGTCGGGCAGATAGCCAAGGACTTGACCATACTGGAGCTGCATCGCGCGAGCCTCGACGCTGTCGATCAACGATCAGAACATCGGGTTCATCGGGATCTGGGTCTTCATCGGCACGCCGAACCATTTCTCCCAGGTCTTGCCGACGAAGCCGGTTCGATGAAGCTCGAACAGGATCACATTGATCACATCCTTCAGCGTGGCGTTGTTTTTCTGGACACCGATGCCGACCCAGGTACTCGAGAGCACCTCGTCGAGCACCTTCCACTTTACGCCGGCGACATTCTTCATCGGCACCACCACCGACTCCAGCACATCGACCATCGCGTCGGCACGACCCTGCTGCATCGCACGGAAGGTATCGGGATAGTTGTCGAGCAGGGTGACCTGAGCCCTTGGCGCGTTGGCCTGGATCCAGGGCACACCGACCGTACCCCGGACCTGGACCAGGCGGACCTTAGGATCATTGAGGTCGGCAGGCTTGGCGATCGGCACCGCCGTGCCCGACTCCTTGGTCAGCACGATCACGCTCTGGGTGTGCAGGGGCACGGTATAGTCGATGACCAGCGCGCGCTCGACGGTGCGGGTCATCGCGCCTAGCACGACGTCGATCCGGTCGGACTGCAGGAACGGGATCCGATCGGGACTGCCAACCTGCACGATCTCCAGATCGACCTTCATCTGGCGCGCGATCTCGCGGGCGATGTCGGCGTCAAAACCATCGATCTGGTTCTTGTCATTAAACACACCAAAGGGTGGCAGCGTCGGGTTGATCCCCGCCCGCAGCTTCTTCGAGGACAGTACTTCGGACAGAGGCTTGGCGAGCGCGCTCTGGGTCATCGCAAGACCGGCGGCGGCAGCCGCACCGATGATCAGTTCACGCCGCTTTGAAGGGGTGCTAGGGTCGGACGCCATCGACATCTCCTTGTTGAGTGGGACTTCGGTTTGATATCATAAGTCACTGGTGGCCTCTTCGTCACAATGGATCCTAGCGCCCCGGCGCGACGGCGTCTTCGGCAAGGAGATCCGGTTGGCCTTCCTCGAAACGCAGGGCCTAAGCGCACGATACGGTGCACTCGAGGTTCTCTCCGACATCGACCTCTCGATCGAGCGGGGCGAGGTCGTCGCCCTGATCGGGCCCTCCGGCTCTGGCAAGAGCACGCTATTGCGCACGATGATCGGCCTCACCCGGCCCACCCGGGGCCGTCTAATGCTCGAGGGCAAGCCGATCGGTTACGAGGACCGCGCCGCCCTGCGTCAGGCGCGAGACCGTTTCGCGATCGTCTTCCAGCAGTACAACCTGTTCCAGAACATGACCGCGCTGCGCAATGTCGCCATCGCCCCTGAGATCGTCAAACGGCGCCCCCGTGCCGAGGTCGAGCGTGAGGCCGCCGGGTTGCTGGCACGAGTCGGCCTCGGCGAGAAGCTCAATGCCTACCCCGACGAGCTGTCCGGCGGCCAGCAGCAGCGGGTCGCGATCGCCCGCGCTCTGGCGCAGCATCCGTCGATCTTGCTGCTCGACGAGGTCACCGCGGCACTGGACCCGGAGCTGGTTACCGAGGTGCTCGACACGATCAGGAAGCTCGCCGCCGAAGGCATGACGATGATCGTCGTCAGCCACGAGATGGGCTTCGTCCGCGAGGTCGCGAGCCGGGTGGTGTTCATGGACAAGGGTCGGGTGGTGGAGGTGGGACCGCCTGCTCAGATCTTCGATCGACCGCGGACCGATCGACTGAAGGATTTCTGCGCTCGTATTCTGCGCCAATGAGCCGCGTCCATGCGCCCCGCCGATCCTGCGACCCGCCTGCGTCCGCCCGGTCATGATCTGCTGGTCGGCGCCGTGGATTGCCACGTCCACGCCTGTCCGCATATCAATGCTCGCCGACTCGACGCGTTTCAGGCCGTTCGGGAGGCAGCCGCTGCCGGCATGATCGGGCTCGGCCTGCTGGACAACTTCGGCAACAGTTCGGGATTCGCCGCGCTCGCTGGCCGCGAGCTCGGACATCTGGGCGTCGATGTCTGGGGCGGCTTGATCATGGAGCCGCGGGCGGGCGGGGTCTCGGCGGACGCCGTGCGTACAGCGCTCGCCTACGGTTACGGGCCGGGGACCGGGGCGCGTTTCATCTCGTTCCCGACTCACCACACCCGCCATACCGCACAGATCGAGGGCCGCTCGCCCGTCCATGTTGCGGGCTGCTTTCATTTGCCGGCCAGCGGACCCTTGCCCGACCCGATCCCGGCGATCCTCGATCAGGTCGCCGCAGCCGATGTGGTCCTCAATCTCGGTCATCTGAGCGACAGCGAGACCGTCAGGCTGGCCGAGGCCGCTCTGGATCGAGGGGTCCGCCGTCTGCTCGCACCGGCCGCCCATCTCGGCATCGACACGGTCCGCGCGCTCGCCGCGCTCGGCGTCAGCGTGGAGTTCTCGTTTTTTTCGGTGAGCCACGCAACCGCGGTCGGGCTAACCCATGTGGACGCCGAACGACACAGGATTCCCGCAAGTCCTCTGGATCAAGTGGTTGAGTCGATCTGCGCGGTCGCTCCCGGGCAGGTGATCCTGTCCAGCGATGCAGGTGTCGCCTTGCTGCCACCGCCGGTCGAGAGCTTGCGCTGCTTCCTGTTGCTGCTCGAGGAGGCCGGGCTTGCGCGCGGATTGTTGAGACCGATGGTCAACGACAACCCTCGACGGCTTTTCGGGATCACTGCAACTGGAGATGGAGGCCCCCTGCCCGGCTGGGGTGCGCTCAACGTATGATCCCTGATCCGCCGGCTGGCCGCTTGAATCCTCACGAAACCGCAAGCAGATCCTCGACACCATCATGACCCTGCCCTTTCGCTCCAAGCTGCCGGCCACCGGCACGACGATCTTCACCTTGATGAGCGCGCTCGCCAACCAGCATCGCGCAATCAACTCATATGCCATAAAGCCCCTTGTTCGACAGCTCCAAACCCAAGTGCTTGACCAATTGTGGCACTAGCGGCCGCTCAGCAGCCCAGGTCCGGCCGCAGGAGCGATCGTTGTGCGGCGCGGAAGGGAAGGAAATTCCTATCCCTATTCACCGTCGTGGCCCCTGGAAAACCCGGGAAGCCGTCGAGCCGGCGACCCTTGAATGGGTGCACTGGTTCAACCATATCCGACTGTTGCAACCCATCGGGTATATCCCTCCGGCAGAAGCTGAGGCAAACTACTGGTGGCAACATGCCAGTAAGACCGAGAAAGCAGCTTTAACTTAAACCCGATTGCCTCCAAGATTCCCGGGGCGGTTCACTTAGCGAGTCTGTTTGTTAAGCACCGAATCAGGTGAATATGCCAACTTCGCCGCGAGGAATGAAGCGTCCGCGGCCAGGTTTGGCTAGCCAAGTATCTCCGTCGACAATCAGCTCGCCGCGTGAAAATACTTTCTTCACGCGTCCGGTCATTTCCTTGCCCTCAAATAAGGTGAAATCGACATCAGAGTGTTGGGTAGCGGCAGAAATGACGTGCTTCTCGTCCGGATCGAAAAGCACCAGGTCGGCATCGCTGCCAATGGCGATCGTACCCTTCTGCGGAAAAATCCCGAAGAGTTTTGCGGGTGCAGTGGAAGTCAACTCAACAAAGCGATTGATGCTCAGTCGATGCCTGCGCACGCCACCATCGTAAATTGCAGTCAAGCGGGTTTCGACGCCAGGTACCCCGTTGGGAATTTTGGAAAAATTTTCGTGACCATGTGGCTTCTGCCGTACTTTACCGAGGTGCCCCTCCTTCATGCAGAACGGGCAGTGATCGGTGGAGATGATTTGCAAATCATCCATGCGCAATGATCGCCATAAAGCATTCTGTGTGTCCTTGGAGCGCAGCGGGGGACTCATTACGTAACGCGCGACATCCCAGTCATCGCTGTCGTAAACGCTCTCGTCAAAGAACAGATAATGCGGACAGGTTTCGGCGAAAACCGGTATACCCATGTCCCGCGCCTCGACGATGTGTTTGAGTGCCTCATGCGCGGAGAGGTGAACGAAGTAGACTGGGGCCTCAGCAAGTTCTGCGAGTTTGATACCACGGTGCGTGGCCTCGCCTTCCATCAAGGATGGGCGAGTCAGCGCATGGAACCTGGGTGAGGTGTGCCCTTGCGCGATGGCCTCCTTGATGAGCAGGTCAATGACAGTGCCATTTTCAGCATGGAGACAGATCAATCCTCCATGCTGGCCGACCATACGCATAGCTCTGAAAATTGCTGCATCGTCGACCATCACAACGCCTGGATAGGCCATGAACATCTTGAAACTTGATACGCCCTCGTGACGGATGGCGTGGCGCATGTCCATCAGTGTCTTTTCGTTGACATCGGTGACAATGACGTGTAACCCGTAATCAATGGATGCCTTCCCTTCGGCAAGGGATTGTGCGCGCCGGATACCATCCAGAACGCTGGTGTTCGGGTGTTGAAAAGCGAAGTCGACAATAGTAGTGGTGCCACCGAAGGCCGCAGAACGCGTACCCGATTCGTAATTGTCTGCGGTGGTCGATTCGCCAAACGTGTTGTCCATGTGAGTATGCACGTCGACCCCTCCCGGTAGCACGAGAAGTCCGGATGCATCCACACCCATTGCATCCGGTCCGACGGCGAGCTGCTTGCCAATGGCGACGATGCGTTCTCCGTCGATAAGGATATCGGCTAGGTAATTGTCTATAGCCGTGACAACACGGCCATTTCGCAGGATAGTCTGGCTCATTCAATTTTCCTGTAGATGAGCATGGCGCATGGTTGGTCGGAGAGAGGTCTTACAGGCCGGCCGCTGCCAAGGCCTGTTCGAGCGCCTTAACTTCCTCTAGAGGCAAGGGCCCAATTGGTGCTCGGGTAGCATCGTGCGGCAGGCGGCCTAGAAGCTTCAGACAAGTTTTGAGCCTGGCTGTGGCATGGCCGTTTGGGGGAGTGCCATATATTGCCTTGGCAAGTGGAGAAATTCGATCATTGAGTTTGCGTGCGAGATCAAGATCAGCGTTGGCAAGAGCATGTTTCAAGCCAACGATCAGATCCGGGATTATCGCAGCAAGACTCACGAGACTTCCTTCGCTTCCCAGCGCGAAACAACTGAACAGGTGTTCGTCACCTGAGGCCATCACTGCGACGTGGGGTGCGATACTTTTTATGAGGGAACGATTGGCTTCGTAACGCGCTGTTTCCCAACTTCCCTCCTTGATGGCCACTACGTTTGGCAGTTGCACGAGTTGGGCAAGTGTCTCTGGGAGGTAGGCCATCTGGCCCGCACCAACACTCGCCTGGTAAAGCATCAAGGGCAGATTGCAAGCGGCAATGATTGCCGCATGGTGATTCAAGACCATAGTTTTGTCTTGTGACAATGCCCATGAAAAGGGTGGAAATACCATGATGGCATCGGCACCAGTTTTTTCGACATCCTGCGCATGCAGGGCAGCTTCCGCACTGGCTTCTGCATTCACCCCACAAACTACCAAAGCCTTCTGGCCAATGGTTTCGTGTGCGATTTCCAGAACGCGGCGTTTTTCAAAACGAGACAAAAGAAAATTCTCACCAGCATGTCCGTTGATCAGTACGCCTACAATGCCCTCAGAGCTGGTTGCAGCCTCGAGATGGTTGGACAGTGCGGTCGCGTCAATCTCGCCTTTGGCATCGAATGGACATACGGTGGCTACATAAATGCCGTGGAATGCCTCTGCCTGTTGATGACTCATGGATTGAGGACTGATCAATGTTCAGGAATCGGACGTCCGACCAGCCGTGCGGGGTCGAACAAAGGAAGTTCTAGTTCGTGGCCGAGAATGTTGTCAGCCAGAAGTTTTCCCATGTAGGGTCCACTGGTATAACCAGAATGTACGCTGCCGATAACATATGCATCCGGCACTCCTGGTACCGCGCCTATGACTGGCAATGCATCAGCGGTCTCCGCTTCCAGGCCGAGCCACACGCGCGCTACACGGCCTTCAGCCAGTGCGGGTACAGTCCATTGCGCAAGGCGCATATTCCCTATCAGGTTATCCGGTATGGTCTCGACTCCGCCACGTTGCGGATCGCCGCCACCTTGCCAACCACCGCCGATCAATACCGTGCCATTTGGGAACTGCTTCAGAGAGAGTAGACCATTGGCAATACTGATCACAGTACGCATCACTGGTCGCATGCGTTCGGTGATGACGAGTTGATTAATGAGACATTTGACTCGAATATCCACGCCAAGCAAGGCGAGCATGGATTCAAGCCACACCCCACCAGAGAGAATCAGACGGCGAGCCTGAATCCGTTCGCTGGACGATGCGTAAATGCTGAACTGGGCATTGCCCTTGTCAATTTTCTCTACGCCATGATTTACAAGAACGGTTACACCTGCACGGACGAGTGCTGAGCGAAATGCTCGCCCGGTTAGGTAGGCCGCAGCATAGCCATCTGTTTCGCAATACGCGGCTTTGAGTAATCCTGGATCGAGCCCTGGCTCTATCGCACAGGCATGCGACGGATCAATGATGCGAATATCGGCGCCGTGTTCACGCCGTATCGCTGCGCGCTTTTCGAGCAATTCGCATTCGGCTTCAGTAAACGCCAGTGACAACCCTTCGGTTGCTACGGCGCCAACGTCTTGCCCCAGCCAATCCGGCGCATCCAGCCACATCTGACGTCCCGCCTGTGCATAGGGTATCAATGCAGCGCGGGTCATGTGAAGGGTCAGTGTTCCAGCGTTGACCCCTGATGCCTCGCGACAGATTTCACCACGATCCAGCAGGACAACTTTCATCCCGCCTCTTGCAAGAAAGAGCGCTGTGGAGCAGCCCATGACGCCAGCACCGACTACCGCAGCATCCCAGGGTCCTGAAGAAAGTGTGTGCGCCGTCCCTGGAACGTCTAGTGTGGATAAACTTCTTCTCGACGTCCCATCACTCACAGTGGCGCCGCCTTTGGAATCGGAATCGCCGAGTAATCATACTGGCCTGTCAAATCGTTGAGTCGAACGGGCCGTAGTGGTAGTCGTCCGGTGAAATATCCGGCAAGTTCGCGATTATGAAGACGCAAACCAACCAGTTCTCCGACCACGTCCCCACAACTACGCCCCTGACATGGTCCCATTCCGCAGCGAGTCCAAGCCTTGATCTGGTTGACGTTGGTGGCGCCTTCATCAAGTGCTGTGTCGATCTCCTGTCTTGTCACGTCCTCGCAGCGGCAGACAATGGTATTGGCTTCGATCGCCGCGACCTGACCTGGACGCAAGGCCATCAGACTGCCCATGGCGGCGCCGAAATACTTTGCCTTGCGGTGAAGCGAGCGTAAACGTGAGGCTTGTTTCTCAAAGCTTTGAGTATCCAGATGGCCAATGCGATGTGCAGCCGCCAGACCGGCCAAACGGCCATGCCTGGCTGCTGCGTCCGCGCCGGCGATGCCGGCAGCATCTCCAGTGACGAACAAGCCGAAAATACTGGTCTCACAGTCTTGACTAGTCACCGCGATCCAGCCTCCCGCCAAGCGATCGTAATGATGCTGCGCACGAAGTATCCGTGTAACTTCCGTGCTGGGGATCAGACCGTGACCGACTGCCACGCACTCTGCTTCTATCTGGTGGGTCAGTCCGGATCGGGGCACGCCATGTTTATCCACGGGGCCGTACGTTACGTTCAAGCCGTCTGCATTCTGTTCAATCCGGCGTATTCCATGCCTGAAGTAGATTGGAATGCCCGACCTGCGGATGGCCATGATCCATTGAGCACCGCGCCCAAGAAGTTTTGGATTGGAAGTGAGAGCAGGCATCCGTCGCAGCCATTCTGGCTTCAGGCGCAAGTCGATTATGGCTCGAACTTCGCCACCTGCTTTGAGAATGCCTACGGCCACAGCGGCCAGCAGGGGGCCGCAGCCTGCAACAACGGTGGATCTGCCGGGCAGCATTCGTTGAGACTTCAGCAGGATGGTTGCCGCTCCCAGTCCGATGACGCCTGGAGTTGTCCATCCAGGAAAAGGGATGACTCGTTCACTGGTTCCCGTGGCAACTACCAACGCAGGAGCGCACCACGCTGTGGTGCCTTGTGGTCCAGTAGCGTCTACCCGAAAACCAGGAGCAACATTCCACACGACGTGCTTAAAGTGGCGCTGAACGGCACTGCCCTCCAATGCTCTGCGAAACTCATCTCCCACCACCAGTTCCGGGCTGGAGTCGGCTGACTTCCGGAACGTGCTGGGTGACGGTCGGTAGACTTGTCCTCCCCCGTCATGATTTTCGTCGATCAAAGTTACCAGGGCGCCAGTTTCGGCTGCAGCCAGAGCAGCAGAGATACCAGCGGGCCCCGCGCCGAGGACAATCAGGTCGGATTTGAGCGGTATGACCTTCACGGTGAGACAGCGTTATCGGAACGCACGTCCAGGTTGGCAATCACGGGTTCCTGGCAGGCCAGGGATAGACGTCCGTCGATCCATACAGCACATTCTTGACAGGAACCCATCATGCAGAACAAGCCACGCGAGTCGCGGTTACGTGGGCTGAGGCGCAAAGATCGCACATTCATGGAGAACAAGGCCGCAGCCAGACTCTCTCCAACGCAAGCTTGCACGACCTGCCCGTTGAAGAGAAACTCCACAACAGAGCCTCTTGTATCGAGGTTCCCGAAGCGTGCCTGGTCAAGGCGATAGGGTTGAATCGGTTCGCTCATGAAGCCTCGACATCGGTGTTAATTCTGCTGGAATTCCCAGTTCTGGACGATCCGTCTACTGAGGCTAGTCGATGCTGACCTGCGTTAAATCCTGATCCAGTTGCAGTGAGAGTTTTAAGTCTAGCGTAGAGCTAATGCAGGTTCAATCGC
>Ga0194132_10012253_pt1 | contig 10747 bp, 14 predicted proteins | sample TA2KigOf80mmetaG_FD_148612 | JGI IMG/M metagenome (GOLD analysis project Ga0194132, IMG submission 148612) | Freshwater microbial communities from Lake Tanganyika, Tanzania - TA2015054 Kigoma Offshore 80m | ecosystem: Environmental > Aquatic > Freshwater > Lake | place: Tanzania: Lake... | reverse complement strand
TCGGCTCGTAGTGCTCCTCGGTCCGCTCGGTCGTCGTCTCGTCGAGTTGCACGTCCACGCGCACGTCGGCGTTGCCAGGCCCGACGACCCGTTCGAGGAGCGATCGGACCCGGTGCTCCATCCCCGACCCGAGCTCCCGCGCCTGCTCCACGCCCCGCTCTCCCAGCCCCGACGTGGCCGCCCCCTCCGGCGACGGCTGATGGAGCGTCACGCCCTCCGTGCTGACGACGGAGACCTGATCGCGCCCGAGACCCGGCACGGCCGCGGCCACGAGGTGCACGATCCCGGCGACCTCCCGCCGCCCGAACTCCCGGCCGCCGCGGAGCTTCAGGACCACGGACGCCGAGGCGTCCTCCCGGCGGGACGCGAAGATGCGGTTCTCCGGGAGCACGAGGTGAACGCGGGCCGACTGCACGCCCTCGATCGTGCCGATCGACCGCGCGAGCTCGCCCTCGAGCGCCCGGCGCAGGTTGATCCGCTGCTCGAACTCGGTGGCGCCGAGGCTGGACCGGTCGAAGATCTCGAAGCCGACCCCGCCCCCCCGCGGCAGGCCGCCGGACGCGAGCTCGAGCCGGAGCGCGTGGACCCGCTCCTCCGGGACCTGGAGGACGGTGCCGCCCCCCTCGATGCGAAACGGGACCTTCTGTGCCTTGAGCTTCTCGGCGATCGCCGCCGCGTCTTCGGTGGACAGGTCGGCGAAGAGCGTCGCGTACTCGACGCGCCCGCGGAGGGACGCCGCGGCGAGCACGGCGATGAGCACCGCGGACGTCGCGAGGACGAGCCCCACGCGGCGCATGAGCGAGAGCCCGCCCCACAGCCCGGAGAGCTGGGCGGCGAACGCGCGGGCCCGATCGGCGAGGGTTTGCCCTTCCATCAGATGCTCATCCGCCAGAGCTCATAGAAGGCGTCGACCACCTTCGTCCGGACGTTCGCGACGAGCTTCGTCTCGATGCTCGCCTTCTGCAGGGAGATCATCGTCCCGTGGATGTCGTCGCTGCGACCCGCCGCCAGATCCGCCGCAGCCGTCCGCGCTGCGTGACCGGAGGTGGCGGCGCGCGCGACGGCTGCCTCGAGCAGCTCCCCGAAGCCCCCGGTCTCGGCGGAAGGCGCCGGGAGACGCAGGCCCTCCGTGCCCAGCGGGCGCGCGAGGGGCAGGAGCGAAGGATCGACCGGACCCACCGCCATCGTCAGCGACCGATCTCGATGGCGCTCTTCGCCATCGCCTTCACCGACTCGAGCGACGTCACCCCGGCCTCGTAGGCGCGCGACGCCGTCAGCATGTTGACCATCTCCTCCACAACGTTGACGTTCGGGTACTCGACGTACCCCTCAGGGTTCGCATCCGGGTGCCCGGGCTCGTAGACGAGCCGGCCATCGCGCGGGTCCTCGACGATCCGCGCGACGCGCACGAGCGAGGCTCCGACCGCGCCAGCGCCCGGGTCGGGCACGCCGGCCTGCGTCCGCACCAGCTCTGCCTCGAACACCGGGTCGATCCGGCGGTAGGTGCCGCCCCCCGCCGTCCGGGTGGTGTTCGCGTTCGCGACGTTCGACGCGATCGTGTTCATCCGCACGCGCTCCGCCGTGAGGCCGGACGCGGAGATCTCCATCGCCGAGAATACGCCGAGCATTCAGTCAGCCTCCCTTTCCGTCGGTGGCAGCAAACAGCAGGCCTCGCAGCTCGCTCGAGACCAGCGCCGAGACCACGTCGTAGCGGAGCTGGTTCGCCGCGAGCTTCCCGGCCTCCCGCTCGAGGGTCACGTGGTTGCCGTCCGCGCCGCCGCCGCCGGAGTCGTCGGTGAAGATCCGACCGGTCACCTCCGCGCCACCGCCCGCCGCGCCGAGGTGCGAGGCGTCGGTCCGCGCGAGGGCGACGCCGAGGGCCTCGCCGAACGCGCTCGACTGCTCCACCCGGGCGAGATCGCGCGGATGGTACCCGGGCGTGTCGACGTGCGCCACGTTCGACGCGAGGACGTTGTGTCGCTCGAGGTGGTAGTCGAGCGCCTGGCCCAGGTGGGTGACGCCGGCGTAGAGGTCGAGCACGCCGGGGGAGGGAGCACGGCCCGTGCCAGTCGTCGTTTTTTTGCTCAAGGGTCGGCGAGCCGCGCCGATCCGGGGGTTGTTCGATGAGGGGCGGCCTACGAGCCTCCGTACGGCCAGGGTATAATTCGACCCGGAGGTCCGTGGTGACCCGTGGCTCTATCCGACCCTGATCTGCTCGATCCGACCCCCGCCGGGCCGTGATTCGCCCTACCGGTGGCGCAGCGTTCCCCCGGGAGGCATGGGTATCCAGTGACCCCCCCAGGGGGCCGCGCGGCGGCCGTCAGGGCTCCGACGGCGGAAATGCCAGGGATCCGACGCATGGACCGTGGCTTGCATCGGGGGGCCCTGTCCGCCGGCGACGCCCCTCGGGGAGCTCGCAGGCGGGTCGCCCGAAAAACAAGGAGCCGCTGGCCCCCATGGATACCTCCGCCCTCACGCTCGTCCCGTCCGAAGGCCCCACGCCCAGCGACTCCGCATCGCCGTCCCAGGTCGTCCCCCGCGCCGAGGAGCCCCGCCTGGTGGAGCTCGCGCCGGAGACCCGGCCGCCACGCGCCGAGGACCTGCCGCGGTCGATGCGCGGGGTGATCGGTCTCGCCGAGTCCTTCCTCGACGTGTACCGGGTGATCGACCGCGTCGCGGACACGAGCTGCACGGTGCTCATCACGGGCGAGAGCGGCACCGGCAAGGAGCTGGTCGCGCGGGCCGTGCACTCCGCGAGCGGACGGTCGAGCGGGCCGTTCGTCGCAGTGAACTGCGGCGCGATCCCCGAGGCGCTCCTCGAGAGCGAGCTGTTCGGGCACGCCCGTGGCGCGTTCACCGGCGCGCACGCCACGAAGACGGGTCGCCTGAGCCTGGCGCAGGGCGGGACGCTCTTCCTCGACGAGATCGGAGAGCTCCCCCTGTCGCTGCAGGTGAAGCTCCTCCGCGTCCTGCAGAGCCACGAGTACTCCCCCGTCGGCGACACCCGCACCCTTCGCGCCGACGTCCGCATCGTCGCGGCGACCAACATCGACCTCGACAAGGCCGTGGCGTCCGGCACGTTCCGCGAGGATCTCTACTACCGCCTGAACGTGATCCACCTCCACGTGCCCGCGCTCCGCGAGCGAATGGAGGACGTCCCCCTGCTGGTCCAGCACTTCCTCGGGAAGGCTCGCCAGAAGACCGGGCGGCCCGTCGCGGGGGTCACCCGCGCGGCGGCGGAGCTCCTCTCTTTGTACGAGTGGCCGGGGAACGTCCGCGAGCTCGAGAACACGATCGAGCGAGCGCTGCTCCTCTGCGCGACCGACCGCATCGAGCCGAGCGACCTGCCGGCGCGCGTGCGCGGGCTCGGCCCGGAGCGGCGCGCGAGCGCGCGGCTCCCCGACATCGGGATCGACCTCCGCGCCGCGGTGGAGGGCTTCGAGAACGACCTGATCCGCCAGGCGCTCGAGCGGACGAACTGGAACAAGAACCGCGCGGCGAACCTCCTCGGACTGAACCGGACCACCCTCGTCGAGATGCTCAAGCGCAAGCGCCTCGCGCGGGCGTCCACGGCGGCGTGAGCGAATGGCGGGAAGCCCGGAGGTCTCCGGCCGGCGCGCCGCGCTCGTCGCGGTGGCCGTGCTGCTAGGAACGCCGGCAGCCCCGGCGCAGACCTCAGGCTTCCACGGCCTCGCGGGCGCGGCGACCGGCGTGGAGGGCGGAAACGCAGCCGACCAGGGCGTCGCGTACCGCCGCGCGAGGACGCGCGTGATGGCCGGGGCCGACGTCGTCGCGGACGAGTCCGCGTACCCGGCCTTCGGACTCCGCGGGTTCGTCGAGGTGGAGCAGCGCGTGACCGTCGGCATCGGCGCGCAGCTCACCCGGTGGGCGACCCCCGCGGTGGGGCTGTACGTCGGGCCGCGCGCCGTGCTGGCGCCGGAGACCCTGCTCGGCGCAGCAGGCGGCGCGACCTTCCTGCTGCCGCTCGGGCGGCAGCTGTTCCTCTTCGCCGAGCCCGAGGTGGCGGCGATGCCCCTCGGCAGCGACGTCCCCAAGGGCTCCGTGGTGGTCTGGGGCCTCCTGTCCCTCGGCGTGCGGGTGGGGATCTGATGCGCGCCACGCGACTCGTCGCCGCCGTATTGGTCGCGAGCGCAGCGTTCGCCTCCGGCTGCTCGCGGGCGTGTCTCCGCAACTCCGACTGTCACCCGGGCGAGGCGTGCACGGAGGCCGTGTGTCTGCTGGTGGTGCAGCGTGACGGCGCCGTCGGTCCAGGTGTCGACGCGATGACGCCCGCCCCCGTCGCGCCCGTGACGGACGCTGGTGCCGACGCAGACGCGGGCCGCGACGCGCCCTGAGCTCGGCCGTCACGCGGTGGCATCCGCGTTGCAGTGATCGGAATCGGGTCCCATGCTCCGCTCCCTCCACATCGCTGCCAGCGGGATGTCCGCGCAGGAGGCCCACCTCGAGGGCATCTCCAACAACATCGCGAACGCCAACACCACCGGGTACAAGAAGCAGCGGGTCGAGTTCCAGGACCTGCTCTACCAGACGGTGCGGGCGGCCGGGACGCAGACCTCGGCCACGGCGACCGCGCCGAGCGGCCTGCAGATCGGCAGCGGCGTCCGGGTCGCCGGGATGGCGCGCGTCTTCTCGCAGGGGGCGACCCTCGTCACGAACAACCAGCTCGACCTCACCATCGAGGGGAGCGGATTCTTCGTGATCCAGCAGGCGAACGGCAGCCCCGCGTACACCCGCGCCGGCAGCTTCCAGCTCGACGCGCAGGGACAGATCGTGACGGCCGAGGGCTACCCGCTCGAGCCCGCAGTGACGATCCCGCAGGACGCGGCCGGCGTGACGATCGGCGCCGACGGGACCGTCAGCGTGACGACGACCAATCAGCCGCAGCCAACGCAGGTGGGGCAGCTCACGATCGCGACGTTCGTGAACCCCGCGGGCCTCGAGGCGGTCGGCCACAACCTGTTCACGCAGACCGCGGCGAGCGGGGACCCGCAGGTCGGCGCGCCGGGCAGCGAGGGACGCGGCGCGATCCTGCAGGGAGCGCTCGAGCGCGCGAACGTCGACGTCGTCGAGGAGATGGTCGGCCTCATCGCCGCCCAGCGCTCCTACGAGATCAACTCGAAGGTGATCACCGCAGCGGACGACATGCTCCGCGCAGCGACGCAGCTCCGATGACCCGCTCCCCCCGCTCCGTGCTCACGATCGCCGCCCTGGCGCTCCTCTGTGTCCGCGCCGCGGCAGCCGGCCCGCTGCTGGTCGAGGGGAGCCGGATCGAGCTCGGCGAGCTCGTCCCGGCAGCGACCGGCGCGCTCGCCAGCCTCGATCTCGGCCCCGCGCCCCCCGCCGGCGTGACCCGGCTCCTCGACCACGCGGAGGTCGTGGCGAAGATCCGCGCCCTGGGCGCCGATCCGGACGAGCTCGGCGTGCCGCGGGTCCTCCGCGTCTCGACGCCCGCCGTCGAGCTCTCGGCGGAGGACGTCGCCGCCCTGGCGCGGAGCTCCGTCGAACGCGCGCTCGCGCCTGGGGTGACGCTCGCCCACCTCCGGGCTCGCACGAAGCTGGTGGTCCCCCCCGGCGTCTCGGCGGGCCGCGTGGAGCTCCCGAAGGCGCCGCGGCGGTCGGGGCTCTTCCAGACCACCGTCTCCGTCCCGCTGCTGCACGACGGCGAGGTCCTCTCTCGAGTAGCGCTCTCCGCGACGCTGGACGTCGCTCCGGAAGCCGCTCGGGCGCTCGTCGCCCGTGGCGCGCGCGTGACGCTCGTCATCGAAACGGGGAGCGCCAGGATCGGCGCCACGGGCGTCGCGCTGCGCGACGCCGACCTCGGCGACGTGGCGGACTTCCGCGTGGAACGCACGGGAAAGCTCGTCCGCGCCCGCGTCGAGGCCGCGGACCGCGCCCGCGTGGAGGCCCGGTGACCCGCGGCGCCGTGCTCCTCGCTGCTGCGCTGATCGGGTGTGGCCCGCCCCACATCGCGCCATTCACCCCGAGGAACCGGAACTACACCGAGGGCGAGTACGCGAGCAAGAAGACGAGCTCGCGCCCCGCGGAGGGCTCCATCTACAGCGAGGGCGCCGCCGGGTACCTCGAGGACACGCGCGGCGTCCGCACGGGAGACGTCGTCCACATCCGGATCGACGAGCGCGCCGACGCGAAGGGGAACGCAACGACGGAGCTTACCCGGAGCACCACCGACGCGATGGGGATCAAGCATCTCCTCGGGCTGATCCCGGCCCTGCAGCGGACGAACCCGAACGTCGACCCGGAGCACCTGGTGGAGCTCGCGTCCCAGGCGGACTTCTCCGGCGACGGACAGACGCGGCGCGCCGGTCAGCTCCAGGGCGTCATCGCGGTCCGCGTGAAGAAGGAGCTGCCGAACGGCGACCTGTTCATCGAGGGCACGAAGGTGGTCCTCATCAACCACGAGGAGTACCACCTGTACATCTCGGGGGTCGCGCGCACTGCCGATATCGACATGGACAACAGCGTGCCAAGCTCACGGATCGCCGACGCTCAGGTCGAGTTCACGGGCCGCGGCGACGTGGCCGACCAGGTCGAGCGCGGCTGGCTGAAGAAGATCCTCGACTCGCTGAACCCGTTCTGATGAAGCGCCTACGCCACCTCCTCTCCGGACTCGCCGCGCTCGCGATCGGCACCGGTGCGCCCGCAGCGACCCCGGCGCGGGCCGAGGGGCTGCTCGACCTCTGCGACGTGCTCGGCGTGCGCGACAACCAGCTCCTCGGGTACGGCGTCGTGACCGGTCTGAACGGCACGGGCGACGACATGACCGCGCCGTTCGCGCAGCACTCCCTCCGCGCGCTGCTCCGCCGCCTGGGCGTCCAGGCCGACGCGCGGCAGCTCCGCCTGAAGAACGTCGCGGCGGTGCTGGTCACGGCGACGCTGCCCCCCTTCTCCCGCTCGGGCTCCCGGCTCGACGTGACCGTCTCCTCGATCGGGAACGCCAAGTCCCTCCGCGGGGGCGTGCTCGTCCAGACGCCACTCCGGGGTGCGGACCGGCACACCTACGCCGTGGCGCAGGGGGCCCTCCTCGTCGGCGGGTTCAGCGCCTCCGGAGCCTCGGGGTCGAGCGTGCTCGAGGGGACGACCACCACCGCGCGGCTCCCGGCCGGGGCGCTCGTCGAGCGGGAGGTCCCGTCCGAGATCGCGAAGGATGGAACGCTGACGCTGGTGCTCCGCGAGCCGGGCTTCGCCACGGCGGCGCGCGTGGTGAGCGCCGTGGACGGCGCGCTGGGCAAGGGCACCGCGACGGCCGTCGACGGCGGCGCGGTGCGCGTGAAGCTCGCGGGGGACGCCGCCCGGGATCCGGTGACGGCGCTCGCGCGCATGGCGACGGTCAGCGTGGAGCCCGTCGCGGTCGCCCGCGTCGTCGTCAACGAACGGACCGGCACGATCGTTGCCGGGGGAGACGTCAGGCTCATGCCGGTCGCCATCGCCCAGGGTGGAATCACCATCTCCGTCCGCGAGACGCCACGCGTCTCGCAGCCGGAGGCCTTCGCGGGCGGCACCACGCAGGTGGTCCCCGACTCCGAGGTGGAGCCGGTGGAGCAGGGCGCGGGGATGACGTTCGTGAACGGCGCGACGACCCTCGCGGACGTGGCGCAAGCGCTGTCGGCCCTGGGCGTGACCCCGCGGGAGCTCGGCAGCATCCTGCAGGCGCTCCGGACCGCCGGCGCGCTCCGCGCGGAGGTCGTGGTCCAGTGATCGTCCTCCCCCCCCTCCCCGCGACGGCCGGCGGCGCGCCGTCCGACGCCGCCAAGGCGGCAGAGCGGCGTCAGCTCGAATCGGCTGCCCGCGAGTTCGAGGCGATCTTCCTCCGCCAGCTCCTCGCCCCCCTCGAGAAGGCCGGGACGGTCGGGGCGAAGGGCGGGGTCTCGTCCGGGTCGGCCGTCTACGGCTCGATCCTGGTCGGCGCCGTCGCGGACAGCGCATCGCGGAGCGGCGGCATCGGCCTCAGCAGCCTGATCCTCGAGGCGATGACACGAGGAACTTCCAGTACTTAGCTTCGGTCTCCCCACTCCGAAAGGACCTTCTCCCGCCCCCCGGGCCGCGCCCGGGCTTCCCCTGGTCGAAATTCGCTCAAGCCCTGACGGGATCGGCCGTTCCCTCCTCCCAAGGTAGAGTGACGGCGCCCGAGCCCCCACCCCCAGCGGGGTGGGCCGGTCCGTCACCCGGGCCTCTGGAGGACACCATGAAAGGCATCACCGGCTACCCAGCACTCGAGGCGTATCAGCGCGTCGCGCTGACTCCGGTGAGCCCCACCCGGGCCGCGGCTCCCGCGACCGCGGCGGAGGTGACCCCCCAGTCTGCGGCGAAGCTCTCGATCTCGGCGGAGGCCAGGGATCTCGCGACCCAGGGCGAGACACCCGTGAACTCCAAGAAGGTGGACGCCATGAAGGCCGCCCTGCGGGACGGCTCCTTCAATGTCGACTCCCGCCTCGTCGCCGAGCGGCTCGTAGACACCCTGGGCTGATCCCAGGGCTTCGCGGCCGAGTGGGCGGCGGGGACTCCCCTTGAAAGGGGGTTGCCGTGAACGCGCAGACGACCGTGACCGACATCCTGGACGAGCTGCTCGTGGTCCTCGCGGACGAGCACGCGGCGCTGCTGCGGCTGGACCACGCCGCGATCGGCGAGCAGGCCACCCGGAAGAGCAGCCTCGAGGCGGCGCTCACCGCGGCGATCGGCCCGAGCTCGCTTCCTTCCGAGCTCGGCTCGCGTCTGCGCGCGGTCCGCCGCGCGGCGCTCACGAACCAGCTGCTCCTCGTGCACGCGCGAGCCTGCCTCCAGGGCCTGCTCGGGCTCCGCGGCGCAGCGCAGGCCCCGGTGTACCCCGGCAGCGGCGCGCGACAGACCGCGCCTGCGCCGCTCCGCGTGGACGTGAGGGGCTAGCATGTCGCTCCTCGACGTACTCCGGACCTCACGCGATGCGCTCGCCGCGCAGCAGCACGGGATCTCGGTCACCTCCGCCAACGTATCGAACGTGAACACGCCCGGGTACGCCCGGCGGAGCGCGTTGCTCGAGACGCAGGCGGTGGGCGGGCGCAGCTTCGGGACGGTGCGCGTCGTGGGGATCGCACAGGCTCGCGACGCCTTCGTCGAGTCCCGCTGGCTCGGTATCACCGGGCAGTCCGCGGCGGCGGCCCACCGAGACCGCGACCTCGCCTCGCTCGAGGGGATCTTCTCCGAGTCGCTCGGAAACGGGATCGGCTCGTCACTCGGCGCGCTGCTCGGGAGCTTCCAGGCTCTCGCCACGCATCCCGCCGACGCGACCGTGCGCGCGACCGTGCTCGAGCGGGCGACGCAGTTCGCGAACGGCGTCTCGTCGGCGGCGACCCGGATCGAGGCGCTCCGGACCGACCAGCTCGCGACGGCCCGGATCGCGGTCGAGGAGGTCAACCAGAAGGCGGCGCGAGTGGCCGCTCTGAGCGAGCGGATCCACGTGGCGGAGGGACTCGGCCAGGACGCCGCCGACCTCAAGGATCAGCGGACGCAGGTGCTGCTCGGGCTCGCCGAGCTGGTCGACATCCGCACGTTCCACGACGCGCAGGGGCGACTGGTGGTCCAGGGCGCCGGCACCACGCTGGTGGAAGGGGGCAGCGCGCGCGCGCTGTCGCTCGACGTCGGGACGGACGGCTCGATGCGCTTCCTGATCGAGCGCTCGAGCGGGCCGCCGAGTGACATCACGGCGCTGCTCTCGGGCGGAAAGCTCGCGGGGATCCGGGACGCCCGCGACGGCGACGAGGCCGCGACGCTCGCCCGCCTCGACGCGCTGGCGCGTGACTTCGCGACCGCGGTGAACACCGCCCACGCGGCTGGCTACGGCCTCGACAGCGTGTCGGGACGGGCGCTCTTCACGTTCACGGGGAGCCCGGCGGGAGCCGCCGCCACGCTCCGCGTCGACCCCGCGATGGTCGGCGCTCCCGACCGGATCGGTGCCGCCGGAACGATCGCAGGGCTCCCTGGCGACGCGACCGCGGCCGCCGCGCTCGCCGCGCTCGCCGACGCGAAGATCCTGTCGGGCGGCACCCGCACCGCCGTCGAGGGGTACTCGGATCTGGTGGGCGACATCGGCCTGCGCAAGGAGAGCGCGGCGCTCGAGGCCCAGACGCGTGACGGTATGCGCGCGCAGGTACAGGAGCTACGCGAGACCCAGAGCGGTGTCTCGCTGGACGAGGAGATGGTCGCCCTCACCGGCTTCCAGCGCGCCTACGAGGCCGCGTCGAGGGTACTCACCACGGTCGACCAGCTCCTCGGCGACCTGATCGCGAGCGTCGGGCGATGAGGATCACGGAAGGCATGAGACGGGACACGGTCGGGCGGTCACTCGGATCGCTCGCGTCCCGACAGGCAGAGGCCGCGCGTCGGGCGACGACCGGCGAGCGAGTCGGCGCCCCGTCGGCGGACCCCGCCGCGGCGGCCGAGCTCGTCCGGGTCGCGGCGGCGCAGCAGCGGACCGAGGCGTTCAGGCAGTCCGTCGCCGCGGTACGGAGCGAGGCCGAGCTCGCAGAGGGGGCGCTCGGGGAGGCCGGGACGCTCTTCCAGCGTGCGCGGGAGCTGGCGCTGCAGGGGGCGAACGGGGGCCTCTCCGCGAGCGACCGAGCGTCGATCGCCGGGGAGATCGGACTGCTCAGACGCCACCTCGTGAGCCTGGGCAACACCCGTGGACCGAGTGGCTTCGTGTTCGGCGGCACGAAGCTCGACTCGGCGCCGTTCG
>Ga0194132_10012252_pt1 | contig 10747 bp, 11 predicted proteins | sample TA2KigOf80mmetaG_FD_148612 | JGI IMG/M metagenome (GOLD analysis project Ga0194132, IMG submission 148612) | Freshwater microbial communities from Lake Tanganyika, Tanzania - TA2015054 Kigoma Offshore 80m | ecosystem: Environmental > Aquatic > Freshwater > Lake | place: Tanzania: Lake... | reverse complement strand
AATCAAATAAAAAAGGCGAACGCGGTGGCGCAGGGGGCGCCAGACGCGATGGGGGTTGGCGGCGATGGATGGACTGCTCAAAGAGTATTTGCCGATCCTGATTTTCATCGGCATCGCTTTTGGCCTCGCGTTGGTTATCGTTGTTGCGTCGCTGATCGCGGGCCCCAGCCGGCCAGATCCCGAGAAAACATCCGTCTACGAGTGCGGCTTCGAAGCGTTCGATGATTCGCGCGGCAAGTTCGACGTCAGATTTTATCTCGTCTCCATTCTCTTCATCATCTTCGATCTTGAAGTGGCCTTTCTGTTTCCGTGGGCGGTAAGTCTCGGCAACATCGGACTATTTGGTTTCTGGTCGATGATGCTTTTCCTCGGCGTACTGACGATCGGCTTCATCTACGAGTGGAAAAAAGGCGCGCTCGAGTGGGAGTAGCGGCATGAACGTTCCGGCCCAAGTGAAGACTGAGTTGCTGCGTCCGGTGATCGACACCGACCGCGAGTTTACGGCGCGCCTCGCAGGCGAGTTGCAGGATCGCGGCTTCCTGCTCACAACCCTCGACAAGGTGGTCAATTGGGGCCGCACCGGGTCGATGTGGCCGATGTCGTTTGGTCTCGCCTGCTGTGCGGTCGAGATGATGCACTCGGCCATGGCGCGCTACGATCTTGACCGCTTTGGGATGTTCTTCCGTCCCAGCCCGCGTCAATCCGATGTCATGATCGTCGCCGGTACGTTGACCAACAAGATGGCACCGGCGTTACGCAAGGTTTACGACCAGATGCCCGAGCCTCGTTGGGTCATCTCGATGGGCTCCTGCGCAAACGGCGGTGGCTATTACCACTATTCGTATTCGGTTGTGCGTGGCTGCGATCGCGTGGTGCCGGTCGATGTCTACGTTCCCGGCTGTCCGCCGACGGCCGAAGCGCTGCTCTACGGCATTCTTCAGCTTCACAAGAAGATTCGCCGGGTCGGAACCATCGACCGCTGATTCAGGACCCATTTGTCATCATGAGCACCGCCAAGGAAACCGCTGCCGCCCTCACTGAACTCGGCGCTTATGTTATGGCCGCGTTGCCGAACGATGTGGTTTCGCATGAATTGCGGGCCGGTGAACTTTCGATCCGCGTGCAACGCGCGTCGATCGTCAAAGTGCTCACGTTCTTGCGCGATGACTCCAATTGCCAATTCACGCAGCTTTCGGATCTGTGTGGTGTCGATTACCCGGATCAGGACGAGCGGTTCGAGATCGTCTACCACTTGTTGTCGATGCGTCAGAATCAACGCGTACGGATCAAATTGACGACGGACGAAGACACGCCGGTTCCATCAGCATCGGGCGTGCATCTTTGCGCCGGCTGGCTCGAGCGCGAAGTGTGGGACATGTACGGCGTGTTCTTCTCGGACCACCCCGATTTGCGCCGCATCCTCACGGACTATGGCTTCGACGGACACCCGTTACGCAAGGACTTTCCGCTCACCGGCTATGTCGAAGTGCGCTACGACGAAGGCCAGAAGCGTGTCATCTACGAACCGGTGAAGCTGACTCAGGACTTTCGCAATTTCGATTTCCTGAGTCCGTGGGAAGGTATTCAGCGCGTTCTCCCGGGCGATGAAAAAGCATCCGCGCCACCGCCAGCCAAACCGGCGGGAGGCTAGCATGTCCGCGACCTCCGACGTCGAGATCGAAAATTACTCCGTCAATTTCGGGCCACAGCATCCAGCCGCGCACGGCGTGCTGCGCCTCGTGCTCGAAATGGACGGCGAAGTCATCGATCGCGTCGATCCGCACATTGGCTTGCTCCATCGCGGCACTGAGAAGCTGATCGAGTACAAGAGCTACCTTCAAGCCGTGCCGTACTTCGACCGGCTCGATTATGTCTCGCCGATGAATCAAGAGCAGGCGTTCGCCATCGCGGTAGAACGTTTGCTCGGCATCGAGCCGCCGTCGCGCGCTAAGGCGATCCGCGTTCTGTTCTGCGAGCTGACTCGCATTCTCAATCACATCATGAACATTGCGTCCTACGCCATGGATGTCGGCGCCATGACGCCGTTCCTGTGGACCTTCGAGGAACGCGAAAAATTGATGGAGTTTTACGACGCAGTCTGCGGTGCGCGCATGCACGCGGCGTATGTCCGTCCCGGCGGCGTATCACTCGATATGCCGGCGGGTCTCGCCGAACGCATCAAGGCATGGGCCGAGCGCTTCCCCAAGATCATCGATGACATGGAAGGCCTGCTGACCGAGAATCGCATTTTCAAGCAGCGCACCGTCGATATCGGCCGTGTCACGGCGGACGAGGCGATCGCCTGGGGATTCACCGGCCCCAACATTCGTGCCTCGGGATTGCCGTGGGATTTGCGTAAATCTCAGCCCTACGACGGCTACGAGCAGTACGACTTCGATATTCCGATTGGCAAGAACGGCGACTGTTACGACCGCTATCTCGTTCGGGTCGAAGAGATGCGTCAGTCGATCAAGATCATTCTCCAAGCCATCGACAAAATGCCGACGGGTCCGGTGCGCGTGAATGACCGCAAGATCATGTCGCCGCCACGCGGCGAGATGAAGTCGTCGATGGAAGCGCTGATCCATCACTTCAAGCTTTACACCGAGGGCTACAAAGTTCCGGTCGGCGAGGTGTATGCCGCCGTAGAGGCGCCCAAGGGCGAGTTCGGTGTTTATGTCTTGTCGGACGGCACCAACCGTCCGTATCGCTGCCGCATCCGTGCTCCAGGCTTCATCCACATGCAAGGCATGGACTTCATGCTGCGAGGCCACATGTTGCCCGACGTTCCGGCGGTGCTCGGCTCGATCGACATCGTGTTCGGCGAGGTCGACCGATGAGCGTCCGCACCCTTGCCCAAAAACAGCCGGCCAGCTTCGCTTTCAAGGCCGAATATATGGAGCGCGCCAACCGGGTTATCGCCAAGTACCCGAAGGGGCGTCAGGCCAGCGCTGTCATTCCGTTGCTCGATCTCGCGCAGCGCCAAGAAGGCTGGGTCAGCCGTCCGGCGATCGAAGAGATCGCCAAGATTCTAGGTATGGCGCCGATCCGCGTGCTTGAGGTTGCGACGTTCTACACGATGTTCAGCCTGCATCCCGTTGGACGGCATCATGTTCAAGTCTGTACCAATTTGCCGTGCCAATTGCGCGGTTCGGATGCTGTGGTCAAAGCCTGCCGCGAAAAGCTCGGCTGCGAACTTGGAGAAACCACGGCTGACGGTCAGTTCACATTGGCCGAAGTCGAATGCTCGGGCGCATGTGTCAACGCGCCGGTCGTGCAGATCGGCGACGAATATTTTGAAGATGTCGACGCCGCCAGCATGGGCAAGATTATCGACGCGCTGAAGCGGGGCGAGAAATTGGCGCACGGTCCCCAAAACGGCCGTTTGCACTCCGCGCCTGCCGGTCAGCGTACGTCATTGAACGATGCTCCGACACCGCCGCCAAAGCAGGATCTTGCCGCGGCCAAGGCGGCCTATGACAAAGCCAAGGCGGAGGCGGCTGCCAAAGCCGCCGCCCCGAAAACCTGAGAGGCAGCATGCTCGCCGACAAGGATCGCATTTTCACCAACCTCTACGGCCATCACGACTGGCGCCTTGCCGGCGCGCGCGCCCGTGGCGACTGGGACGGCACCAAGGAAATTCTGGCGATGGGGCCCGACTGGATCATCGACGAGATGAAAAAGTCGGGGCTTCGCGGTCGTGGCGGGGCTGGTTTCCCGACCGGCCTCAAATGGTCGTTCATGCCGAAGACCGAGAGCGAACGTCCGCACTACTTGGTCGTCAACGCCGACGAAGGCGAACCTGGCACCTGTAAGGACCGCGACATGTTGCGGTTCGATCCGCACAAGCTGATCGAGGGTTGCTTGATCGCGAGCTTCGCGATGCGCGCGCACGCCTGTTACATCTATGTGCGCGGTGAGTACTACAACGAGGCGTCCAATCTTCAGGCGGCGATCGACGAGGCCTACGCAGCCGGGCTTATTGGCGACAATGCATGCGGGTCGGGCTGGAAGTTCGATTTGTATCTCCACCGCGGCGCCGGCTCTTACATCTGCGGCGAAGAGACAGCGTTGATCGAGAGCCTCGAGGGCCGAAAGGGCCAACCGCGCTTGAAGCCGCCGTTCCCGGCGGGTGTCGGGCTTTATGGCTGTCCGACCACCGTCAACAATGTCGAAAGCATAGCGGTCGCGCCCACCATCTTGCGCCGGGGCGCGTCGTGGTTTTCGAGTTTCGGTCGTCCGAACAACACCGGCACCAAGGTCTTCTGCATCTCGGGCCACGTGAACAACCCGTGCAACGTCGAAGAATCGATGAGCATTCCGCTAAAGGAGCTGATCGAGAAGCATGCCGGTGGCGTGCGGGGCGGGTGGGATAACTTGCTCGCGATTATTCCGGGCGGCGCGTCGGTACCCGTGCTGCCGAAGTCAATCTGCGACACGGTGCTGATGGATTTCGATGCCCTTCGCGACGTCAAATCGGGCCTTGGCACGGCGGCGGTCATGGTCATGGACAAGTCGACGGACATCGTCGCTTCCATCGCCCGGTTGTCGGCGTTCTACAAACATGAGAGCTGCGGCCAATGCACGCCGTGCCGCGAGGGTACCGGCTGGATGGCTCGCGTTATGAAACGTATGGTCAAGGGCGAGGCGACGCTGGACGAAATAAACCAGCTTGAGGCCGTGACATACCAAGTCGAAGGCCACACGATTTGCGCGCTGGGCGATGCCGCCGCGTGGCCAATCCAAGGTTTGATCCGCCATTTCCGGCCCGAGCTTGAGCGGCGCATCAACGCTTATCGCGACGCCAAGACCCGCGCCAAGGCCGCCTGAGGACACCATGCCCAAACTCACAATTGACGGCCGGCAAGTCGAAGTTCCCGCCAACACCACGATCATCCAGGCGGCGGAGGTCGCGGGCGTCGAAATTCCGCGCTTCTGCTACCACGAACGCCTGTCGATCGCCGGCAATTGCCGCATGTGTCTGGTCGAGGTCGAAAAATCGCCGAAACCTGTCGCGAGCTGCGCCATGCCGGTGGGCGAGGGGATGGTTGTGCACACGCGGTCGGCCAAGGCCAACAAGGCGCGTGAAGGCGTGATGGAATTCTTGCTGATCAACCACCCGCTCGACTGCCCTATTTGCGACCAAGGCGGTGAGTGCGATCTGCAGGACCAGGCGATGGCCTACGGCGGCGACCGCAGCCGCTATCAGGAGAATAAGCGGGCGGTCAAAGACAAAAACATGGGTCCATTGGTTTCAACCATCATGACCCGCTGCATCCACTGCACGCGATGCGTACGCTTCGCGACCGAAGTGGCTGGCGTACCCGAACTTGGCGCGACCGGTCGCGGCGAGGATATGGAGATCACGTCCTACCTCGAGAAGTCGCTGTCGTCGGAGCTGTCGGCGAATGTCGTCGACCTTTGCCCAGTCGGCGCGTTGACCAGCAAGCCTTACGCATTCAACGCGAGGCCATGGGAACTGCGCAAAACGGAATCGATCGACGTGCTGGATGCGCTTGGTTCCAGCATCCGCATCGACACCCGTGGCCGCGATGTACTCCGCGTCATGCCGCGATTGAACGAATCCATCAACGAGGAATGGCTCGGCGACAAGAGTCGTCATGCGATCGATGGGCTGCGTTACCAGCGGCTCGACCGTCCTTACATCCGCGGCGCCAATGGCAAACTGCAGGAAGCCAGTTGGGCTGACGCTTTCAACGCTATCGCGCGCCGTGTCGTCGGTTTGAATGGCTCTCGCATCGCAGCCATCGCCGGCGATCTCGTCGACTGTGAGTCGATGTTCGCTCTCAAGCAACTGATGATTTCGCTCGGCTCGCCCAATCTGGATTGCCGACAGGATGGTGCAGCTCTCGACCCTTCCGTGCGCGCCTCGTACCTGTTCAATTCGACCATCGCCGGAATTGAAGAAGCTGACGCTATTCTCATTGTCGGCTGTAATCCGCGCAAAGAGGCACCGGTCCTCAATGCCCGCATTCGCAAGCGCTACCTTAAGGGTGGGCTTAGCATTAGTGTGATCGGCGAGAACGTCGATCTGACCTATCCGTATCACTATGTCGGTGCGACGCCGGATCTGATTGCCAATTGCAAGCCACCCGAAGGCAGCAAGAAGCCGATGCTGATCCTTGGCCAGGCGGCGCTGGCCCGGCCGGATGGCGCCGCCATCCTCGAAGCGGCGCGTCGTGTCGCCGAGCAGACTGGTACGATCAAAGATGGCTGGAACGGGTTCAACGTGTTGCACACCGCGGCGGCCCGCGTCGGCGGGCTCGATCTCGGCTTTGTACCTGTCGCCGACGGCAAGGACACGCTCGGCATTCTCAACGGCGCGACGAAGGGCGAGGTCGAGGTCGTCTATCTGCTTGGCGCGGACGAAATCGATACATCACGGCTCGGCAAGGCGTTTGTGATCTACCAGGGGCACCATGGCGACCGCGGTGCCCACCGAGCCGATGTCATCCTGCCAGGCGCGGCATACACCGAAAAATCGGGCACTTACGTCAATACCGAAGGCCGGGCGCAAGTTGCGGCCCGCGCATCGTTCCCGCCGGGCGAGGCCAAGGAAGACTGGGCGATTATTCGGGCGCTGTCTGAGGCCCTCAGCAAAACCTTGCCGTTTGACTCGCTCGACCAAGTTCGTGCCGCTATGCGCAAGGCGACTCCAAGCCTCGGTGCGCTCGACACGATCACCAAGGCCGAGTGGAAGCCGTTTGGCACGGCGGGCACGATCAGCGCCACGCCGTTCAAATTCTCGATCTCCAATTATTATATGACCGACCCCATCAGCCGCGCGTCACCGACCATGGCCAAGTGTACCGAACAGTTCGCAATGGGCGCGACGCCCCGGACGGGCACCGATGGCTGAGTTCATCGACGGCTACGTCATCCCGTTTCTCTGGATTCTCGGCAAGATTCTGCTGTTTGTCGTGCCGATCCTGATCGCGGTTGCGTTCCTGACGCTGGCCGAGCGGCGCATTATCGGCGCGATGCAGCTGCGCTTGGGACCAAACGTCGTTGGTCCGTTTGGCCTCCTGCAGCCGTTTGCCGACGCGGTGAAACTTCTCTTCAAGGAAACGGTGCTACCGACGGGCTCAAGCCCGGTCGTGTTCCTGCTAGCGCCGATGGTGACGTTCACGCTCGCGCTGATGGCCTGGGCGGTGATCCCGGTCGATGACGGTTGGGTAATCTCGGACATCAACGTCGGCGTGCTCTACTTGTTCGCGGTATCGTCGCTTGGCGTTTACGGCATCGTCATGGCGGGCTGGGCATCAAACAGCCGCTACGCGTTTTTGGGTGCGATGCGCTCGGCGGCGCAGATGGTCAGCTACGAAGTCTCCATCGGATTCGTCATGATCAGCGTGCTGCTGACGGCCGGTACGCTCAACCTTTCGGGTATCGTCGAGGCGCAAAAAGGGATGTGGTACTTCATTCCACACTTCCCGATGTTCATCCTTTTCTTCATCTCGGTCCTGGCCGAGACCAACCGCCATCCATTCGACTTGCCTGAAGCCGAGTCCGAACTGGTCGCAGGTTTCATGACCGAATACTCGTCGATGGCCTTCGCGCTCTTCTTCCTCGGCGAATACGCCAACATGATCATGATGTCGGGAATGGTCTCGATCCTCTTTCTCGGCGGATGGCTGCCGCCGTTTGAGGCCTTGAGCTTCATTCCGGGCATCATCTGGTTCGCGCTCAAGATCGCGTTCGTACTGTTCGTGTTCATCTGGGTGCGCGCGACGTTTCCGCGTTACCGGTATGACCAATTGATGCGCCTTGGCTGGAAAGTGTTCCTGCCGTTCTCGCTGGTGTGGCTGGTGGCGACGGCAGGTTTCCTTGTTTACTCCGACAATCTGCCGAAATGACGGGGACGGACTATGCTTGACCGCACCGCACGCTCGTTTCTGCTCTGGGAATTGGCCTCGGGCATGTGGCTAACGCTCAAGTACATGTTCAAACCCAAGGTCACGATCAATTACCCCTACGAGAAGGGGCCGCTATCGCCGCGCTTCCGGGGCGAGCATGCACTCCGCCGCTATCCGAACGGCGAAGAACGCTGTATCGCCTGCAAGCTGTGCGAGGCGATCTGCCCGGCGCAAGCCATCACCATCGAGGCCGAGCCACGCGACGACGGCAGCCGCCGGACGACGCGCTACGACATTGACATGACAAAGTGTATTTACTGCGGTTTCTGCGAAGAAGCCTGCCCGGTCGACGCCATTGTCGAAGGCCCCAATTTTGAATTCGCCACCGAGACGCGGGAAGAGCTGCTCTACAACAAAGACAAGCTGCTCGCGAATGGCGACCGCTGGGAGAAAGAACTCGCCAAGCGGCTCGAACTTAACGCGCCGTACCGGTGAGGGTGGGATGATCGTCGCCGCGCTTGCCTTCTACCTGTTCTCGATCGTCGCGATCATCGCGGCGCTCAACGTCATTTTTCAAAAGAACCCGGTGCACTCGGTGCTGTGGTTGATCCTGACGTTCTTCAACGCCGCGGGCTTGTTCGTGCTGCTCGGTGCCGAGTTCGTCGCCATGATCCTGGTCGTCGTCTACGTCGGCGCGGTGGCGGTGCTATTCCTGTTCGTTGTGATGATGCTCGATATTAACATTACGATGATGCGCGAAGGGTTCATCAAGTATCTTCCAGTTGGCGCTTTGGTCGGTGGAATCTTGTTCGTTGAACTCGCCATCGTCTTCGGCAGTTGGGCGATGTCGCCTCAATCCGAGGCGTTGCGTAGTGCGCCCGTTCCCGAAGGCATTTCGAACACCGAAGCGCTCGGCAACATCCTCTACACCCAGTATTTCTATCTGTTCCAAGGCGCGGGCATCGTGCTGCTGGTCGCCATGGTCGGCTCGATCGTGCTCACGCTGCGTCGTCGTCCCGGCGTGCGCAAACAGGACATCTCGGTTCAGAACAACCGCCGTGTTCAAGACACGCTGGAAGTGGTCAAAGTGCCGGTCGGCAAGGGGCTGGCATCATGACCATCGGACTTGGCCATTACCTGACCGTCAGCGCGATCCTGTTCACGCTCGGGATCTTCGGCATCTTTCTCAATCGTAAGAACTTGATCGTCATCCTGATGTCGGTCGAATTGATGCTGTTATCGGTCAACATCAACCTTGTCGCGTTCTCCTCGTTCCTCAATGACCTTGCCGGTCAGGTGTTCACGATGCTGGTGCTGACGGTCGCGGCTGCCGAAGCCGCGATCGGCCTCGCCATCGTCGTCGTGTTCTACCGTAACCGGCGCTCGATCGAGGTCGAGGACATCAATCAGATGAGAGGGTAGGGCCCTTGTTGCAGTACGCCGCCGTCTTTCTGCCGTTGGTTGGCGCCGCGATCGCGGGCTTTTTCGGCCGCATCATCGGCGATCGCGCCTCGCAGGTCGTGACTTGCGCCGGTATCAGTCTTGCCGCGGTCTGTTCGATCCCGACATTCATTGATGTTGCGATCGACGGCAATGCCCGCACGCTTCCCGTTTTCATGTTCATCAGCTCCGGCACGTTCGAAGCGGCCTGGGCGTTGAAGTTCGATACGCTGTCCTCCGTCATGGTGATGACGGTCACCTGCGTATCGTTCCTCATCCACGTCTACGCCTGCGGCTATATGTCGCACGACGATTCGAAGCCGCGCTTCATGGCCTACCTGTCGCTGTTCAGCTTCGCCATGTTGATGCTGGTGACGGCCGACAATCTGGTGCAGCTGTTCTTCGGCTGGGAAGGCGTCGGACTCGTCTCTTATTTGTTGATTGGATTTTGGTTCAAGAAGCCCTCGGCAAATGCCGCCGCCATCAAAGCTTTCGTCGTCAATCGCATCGGAGATTTCGGCTTCTTGCTCGGCATTTTTGGCGTCTACGTCCTGTTTGATGCCGTGTCCTTCGACGTGATCTTCCAAGCAGCCTCCGGTAAGGCTGATGCCAGCGTGAATTTCTTCTCGACCGACTGGCACGCCATGACGATCATCTGCCTGCTGCTGTTTGTCGGGGCCATGGGTAAGTCGGCGCAGTTGTTCCTGCACACCTGGCTGCCGGATGCGATGGAAGGCCCGACCCCGGTGTCGGCATTGATCCATGCGGCGACCATGGTCACGGCCGGCGTGTTCCTGGTGGCGCGCATGTCGCCGTTGTTCGAACTGGCGCCCGATGCGCTGCTGGTCGTGACATTGATCGGTGCGTCGACAGCTTTCTTCGCGGCCACGGTTGGCTGCGTGCAAAACGATATCAAGCGGGTGATCGCCTATTCGACCTGTTCGCAGCTCGGCTACATGTTCTTTGCCTGCGGCGTCAGTGCCTATCCCGCGGCGATTTTCCACCTGATGACCCACGCCTGGTTCAAGGCATTGTTGTTCCTCAGCGCCGGATCGGTGATTCATGCCATGTCGAACGAGCAAGACATGCGCCGCATGGGCGGAATCTGGCGCATGATTCCGGTCACCTTCACGGTGATGATCATCGGCAACCTCGCGTTGACCGGCATCCCGCTGTTTGCCGGCTACTACTCGAAAGACATGATCCTCGAGGCCGCGCATGCGGCAGGCACGCCGCAAGGCTCGCTGGCGTTTACGCTCGGCATCACGGCCGCGTTCCTGACGTCGTTTTACTCGTGGCGTCTGACCTTCATGACTTTCTTCGGTAAACCGCGGGCCGATCACCACACGATGGAGCACGTTCACGAGAGCCCGGTCGTGATGACGTTGCCGCTCGGGGTGTTGGCCCTCGGCGCCATTTTCGCCGGTTGG
>Ga0194132_10012250_pt1 | contig 10748 bp, 10 predicted proteins | sample TA2KigOf80mmetaG_FD_148612 | JGI IMG/M metagenome (GOLD analysis project Ga0194132, IMG submission 148612) | Freshwater microbial communities from Lake Tanganyika, Tanzania - TA2015054 Kigoma Offshore 80m | ecosystem: Environmental > Aquatic > Freshwater > Lake | place: Tanzania: Lake... | reverse complement strand
AAGATCGTTGACATCATGGCCGTCCACCTCGGCGACGCCGAAGCCGAAGGCTTTGAACTTGTCGGCGAGCGGCTCGAGCGGCAGCACATCCGGGACCGTGCCGTAGGACTGCATTTTGTTGTAGTCGAGAAGGACGGTGAGATTGGCGAGCTTGTGCTTGGAGGCCATCAGCGCCGCCTCCCAGACCGAACCCTCGTTCGACTCGCCATCGCCCATGATCACGTAGACCCGGGACGGGCGCTTCTGCATGCGCGCCGCAAGCGCCAGACCGACGCCGATGGCGAGCCCGTGCCCGAGCGCGCCGGTCGAGGCCTCGACGCCGGGGATGCGGATCTCCGGATGACCGCCGAGCAGCGCGCCGGGGCGGCACTGCTTCCTGAGGTCCTCCATGGTGACGAAGCCCTTGTCGGCCAGCAGGGCGTAGAGGCCGAGACAGCCATGACCCTTCGACAGGATCAGCCTGTCGCGATCAGGCCATCGCGGCTCGTTCGGACGAACCTTGAGGATGTCGTCGTAGAGGACGCGGACGATCTCGATCAGTGAGAGCGCGGCGCCGACATGGCCGCGACCGCCGCCTTCCAATGCATCGATCACCAGCGTCCGCAGGTAGCGCGAGCGCTCGTCGAGTCCGGCGGCCGTTGAGGAGGAGTCAGCCACAGGGGCGGTCATAGACCCTGGACGACCTCGCTGTAAAGCGCACGGGCCTTGTCCAATTGACGCGCCCGCGCCGCCTCGATGTCCTCGGCCTGGCCGGCGTGGCGGCGGCGGGCGAGGCCTTGGGGCAGGAACTCGTTCAGCAGAATCAGGCACCATCGGAGGCCGATCAAGGGCCGGTAGACATCGAGACGCCGGGCGTAATCCCGGTCCGCGCCGAAAATGTCCGCGAGGCCCGCGGCGAAACGCTGCCGGTCCGTCGCGCCGAGAGCCATGCCGGGATGCCAATGGATGTCCGAAGCGAGCTTCGCCGGGTCGTCCCAGCCGAAATACTCGAAGTCGAGGAACACCAGCTCGCCGCCAGGCCGCCGCAAGGCGTTGTGGAAGCCGAAATCGGAAGGAGAAAGCACGCGGCGCTCCGCCGGAAGCTCGGCGACTCCGGCGCCGCGCGCATGGCCCATGCGCGCGATCGCGGGGCGGACCTGCTCGCCGAGAAAGGCTCTCGCATCCGTGTCGAGGTCGGCAACCGAGACGAGCCGCTGCACGCGCCAATCCAGCTGCGCCAGCAGGGCGTCGAGCGAGAGGATCGCCTCCGAGGCGAGAGGGAGCTTGCCCGCATCGGTCAGGGTGCGGAGCGGTAGCAGGGCGCGGAGGAAGTCGGTCGCAGCGTCGATCTCGGCCGGCGCCGGGCTCCCGATCTTGTCGCCGTCGATCCACTCATAGGCTGCCCAGCCGGCGGCAGCATCGCGGGCGAGCGGTCGCGGCACCCGGCCTGGAAGGTGCCGCGAGACCAGCGCGAGCGCCGCCCATTCGGTGCCTAGGCGATCGCGGGGGTCGCCATCGACGACCGTGTATCCTTTGAGCGCGATCGGCCCGGCCTCGGTCTCGACGCGATAGATGCGGTTGTTGCCGCCCCCGCGCACCAGCCTGCTTTCCCGCACCTTGGCGGCGACCAGCCTCTCGGCGATGCCGGCGACGTCGGGGGAAGGGGACTCCACGCCGGTTCAGCCGATCCTGCGCGCCGGGTTGCCGACGACGGTCCAACCCGGCTCGACGTCGCGAATCACGACGGTTCCGGCGCCGACGATCGCATCGGCGCCGACCCGGACCCGGTTCTTGAGCACGGCGCCGGTATGTAGGCGTGCGCGCGGCCCGACATAGCAGTTGCCAGCGGTCACGGCCGCCGGATCGAGCGTCGCGCAGGTGTCGATGACGCTGTGATGGTCGACCTGGGCGCCGACATTCAGCAGGGCGCCGTCGCGGATCTCGGCGCGATAGCCGACATAGGCGCGCGCGTGCAGGATGACGCTCTCGCCGATGATCGCGTCCGGCATGACGAGCGCCGTTGGGTGGATCGCATTGACGAGCGCGATCCCTGCGCGACGAGCCGCCGCGATTCCTTCTTCCCGGCGCTCGAGGTCGGGAAGCGCGACGATGGCACGCCGGATGCCGAGCAGGTTGAGGGACGCGGGCCAGTCGCGCGCGGAGAGCAGCGGAACGCCCTTGAAATGAGTCCTTGTGGGTACGTCGAACTGGCTTGCGTGGCGGCCTTTGCGTGCGGCGACCGGATCGACCGAGGGCGGCTCGTCGTCGGCGTGCACGAAGCAGGCGATGTGGCCGAGCCCGCTCGCCTCGAACCAGCTGTGCACCTGCCCCGCGGTTCCTTCTTCCCAGTCGACCAGCGCCACCGAGTCGGGCCGGACGTCGAGGTCGCGCGGCAGCGCCATCATACGCTCAGGTCCTTGGTCGTGGGCGTGCGGAAGTCCGGCCGAGAATGGGAGAGGCCCTTCGACGGTGTCAATCGCGGCAAGGGTGATCGGATTGCGAACCATGCGCGTTTTCGCTAAGGATCGGCGCCCTCCTGGCCCATGCGGGCGATGATCCGAGCCGAGGTCCCAGTGAGCAAAGTGACGTGGTGGTGGACCGAGATCGGCGAGCCCGAGAAGGCGGAGATCAATCGCGCGGTCGACAGCCGGCGCTTCAGCCAGGGTCCGTTCGCGGTCGAGCTCGAGAACGCCCTCAGGAAGAAGCTCGGCGTCCCGCATGTGATCGTGACGCCGTCGGGATCGCTTGCTCTGCTGATGGCGATGATGGCGGCCGGAGTCGAGGCCGGCGACGAGGTGATAGTTCCCGACCGTACCTGGATCGCGACGGCACATGGCGCGGCGATCCTCGGCGCTAGGATCGTGCTCGCCGACAGCGAATCGGACACCCCTCTGATCGATGTCGGCGAGATCGCGAAGCGAATCACGCCGAAGACGAAGGCGATCATCCCGGTCCACCTCAACGGCCGCGCCTGCGACATGGAAGGCATCCTGGCGCTCGCCCGGCCGCGCGGTATCTGCGTGGTCGAGGACGCCGCCCAGGCGATGTTGTCCCGCTCGCCGCTCGGCATGCTGGGGACGATCGGCGACATGGGCTGCTTCTCTCTCGGCATGACCAAGCTGATCTCGATGGGTCACGGCGGCGCCATCGCGACGCGGCGCGACGACCTCTACGAGAAGCTCTTCCTGATCCGGGAGAACGGCGTGACCGACCGGATGACGGAAACGGCCACGACGCTCGGCTGCAATTTCAGGGTCAGCGACCTGCAATCGGCGATGGGCCTGGCCCAGCTCAATCGCGCGGACCAGAAGGTCGCGCATGTGATTCGCGTCTACCAGCGCTATGCCGACGGGCTCGCCAACATGCCGCATGTGCGCGTCCTTCCGGTCGATCTCGACAAGGGCGAGGTCCCCCTGTGGACCGAGGTGGTCTGCCGCGACCGGGCCAAGATCGCCGCCGCTCTGCTCAAGGAGGGCATCGAGGTCCATTTCGGCCATCGCAGCCTGGGCCGTGCCCCTCAGCTCCGGGCCGCGGGCGACTACCCGAACTCGCAGTTCTACGATGCCAATCTGGCGCGACTGCCCTGCGGTCCCGGGCAGCCGCTGGAGAACGTCGACCGGGTGATCCAGATCATCCGATCGCTTGCCTGACGTCCGCTGGCGACCCGGGCGTCTTGCAGGCCGCTGCCGTTGATTGCCATCCCCCCATCAATCGACTAAACGGAAGCTCATGACCAAGGAGTCTGCGGCTTCCGCAGGGGATCGGCGTATGGAGTCGCCGGGGCGCCGTCGGCTCGATCTCGGGAAGGCCGCCCGCTCGCCGCGCGCCAAGATCAAAAGCATCGAGGATCTGGCGACGCTCGCCGAGACCACACGCAGCGCCGGGCGCAAGGTGGTGCTCGCGCACGGCGTCTTTGACTTGGTCCATCTCGGCCACGTCCGACATCTCGAGGCGGCGCGCCGGCATGGCGATCTGCTGATGGTCACGGTCACCGCCGATGCCTTCGTCAACAAGGGACCGGGCAGGCCGGCTTTCACCGACGCGTTGCGCGCCGAGATGCTGGGCGCGCTCGAGTATGTCGACTGGGTCGGCATCAACTATTCGTCCGACGCGCTCTCGCTGATCCGGACGATCAAGCCCGACGTCTACGCCAAGGGCTCCGACTATGTCGATGCGACGGCCGACGTCACCGGCAAGATCGCGCAGGAGCGCAAGGCCGTCGAGTCGTATGGCGGCGCGATGGTCTTCACGGACGAGATCACCTCGAGCTCCACGCAGCTGATCAACCGCTACTTCTCGACGCTCGATCCGGCGGTGCGCGACTATCTCGACGGCTTCCGTCAGGACCATCCGGTGGCGATGCTCGAGGAGCTCCTCGATCGCGTAAAGAACTACCGTGTCCTCGTCGTCGGCGACTCCATCGTCGACGAGTATCAGTACGTCCAGCCGATGGGCAAGGCCGCCAAGGAGAACATGATTGCGACCCTGTTCCAGAGTCGCGAGATGTTCGCCGGCGGCGTCGTGGCCGCCGCCAATCATCTCGCCAATTTCTGCGGCGAGGTCGACATCATCACTTCGATAGGCAGCGACGACAGCCAGGAGGAGCTCCTGCTGCGCGCGCGCCAGTCGAACGTCTCCATCGATTTCATCGAGCGTCGCGGCGTGCCGACGACGCGAAAATGCCGGTTCATCGATCCGGCCTATATGCGGAAGCTCTTCGAGGTCTACTCGATGGACGACAAGCCGCTCGAGCCGCCGCTCGAGGCGGAGCTGAACCGCAAGATCGCCGAGCGTGCCGGCGACTACGACATGGTCCTCGTGACCGATTTCGGCCACGGCCTGATCAGCCGCGCGACGATTGATCTCTTGACCGACAAGGCGCGCTTCCTCGCCGTCAATGCGCAATCGAACAGCGCCAACATGGGCTACAACCTCATCACCAAGTATCCGCGCGCCGACTATGTCTGCATCGACGCGCCGGAAGCCAAGCTGGCGATCGGCGAGAAATACGTGGATGTCGAGACCATCGCCGGCACGCTGCTGCCGAGGCGCATGCAATGCGACCGGCTGATCCTCACCCATGGCGGCTATGGCTGCATCATCCACTCGAAGGGAGAGGCGGTCTCCCGCATCCCGGCGCTCACGCGCACCGTGGTCGACACCGTCGGCGCCGGCGACGCCTTTCTTGCCGTGACTTCGCCTCTGGTGAAGGCCGGCGGCCCGATGAAGGCGATCGGCTTCATCGGCAATGTCGTCGGCGCGCTGAAGGTCGGGATCGTCGGCCACCGCAGCTCGATTGACAAGGCGTCCGTCGTCAAATCCATCCGTGCCCTTCTGAGCTGATCGCCATGTCCTTCGCCCAGCGTACCGAGCGCTACTTTTCGAGCTTCCACAAGGTTCTGGCCGCGGCCGAAGCGACCGACAAGGGCGGTGGCCGCATGGATCTCGGCAAGGCGCTCGAGTGGGCGCTGGAGACGGCGCGCGCCATCCATGCCCGCGGCGACAAGGTGATGTTCATCGGCAATGGCGGCTCCTCGGCGATCGCGAGCCACATGTCCGAGGACTTTTCCAAGGCCGCGGGTATCCGTGCGATGTGCTTCACCGACGCGGCGACGCTGACCTGCCTCGGCAACGATTACGGCTACCAGCACGTCTACGAGAAGCAGATCGAATGGCTCGGACGTAAAGGCGACATGCTGGTCGCCATCTCCTCGTCCGGAAAATCGCCGAACATCCTGAGGGGGGTCGAGGCGGCGCGCGCGCACAAGGCCGAGGTCCTGACCTTGAGCGGCTTCGAGCCGGACAACCCGCTTCGCCGCATGGGCGACGTCAACCTCTATCTTCCCTCGAAGCAGTACGGCTTCGTCGAGGCCGGTCATCTCGCCCTGCTCTCGGCGGTGGTCGACTTCGCCATGGGATGGAAAGAATGAGCGATCGCCGCTGGACGGTTCTGGTCACCGGCGGCGCCGGCTATGTCGGCAGCGTGCTGGTTCCGAGGCTCCTGGAGGCGGGCCACAAAGTCCACGTCCTCGATCTCTATCTCTATGGCCGCGACATCTTCGCCGGGCATCAAGGTCCGCGTCTGAAGGAGTTCCAAGGTGACCTCCGCGATCCGAAGGCGGTCGCCGAGGCGCTGAAGGGCTGCGATGCAGTGATCCATCTCGCCTGCATCTCGAACGACCCGTCCTTCGATCTCGATCCCGAACTCGGCAAGTCGATCAACTTCGACTGCTTCCGCCCGTTGGTGCGGGCATCGAAGGCGGCCGGCGTCGAACGCTTCGTCTATGCCTCCTCGTCGTCGGTCTACGGCCTCAAGGACATCCCCAACGTCACCGAGGACGAGAGCCTCGAGCCGATGACGGATTACGCCAAGTACAAGGCGCTGTGCGAGGAGGTTCTGGCCGAGGAGCGCTCGCCGAATCTGACGACGCTGACCGTGCGGCCGGCGACGGTCTGCGGCTACGGCCCCAGGCTCCGGCTCGACCTCACGGTCAACATCCTCACCAGCCACGGCTACAACAACAGGAAGATCACCGTCTTCGGCGGCACGCAGAAGCGTCCCAACCTGCATATCGAGGACATGGTTGGGTTCTATCTCGAGAGCCTGCGCCAGCCGGCGGAGAAGATCGACGGCAAGACCTACAATGTCGGCTTCGAGAACCACACGGTCATGCACATCGCCGAGATGGTGCGCGAGGTGGTGGGCAAGGGCGTCGAGATCGCGGTGACGCCGACCGACGATCTGCGCTCCTATCACATCTCCTCGGACAAGGTCCGCCGCGAGCTGGGCTTCGTTGCGAAGAATACGATCACCAACGCCGCCGAAGACCTGGTCCGCGCCTTCCGCGACGGCAAGATCCCGAACTGGTCGAACGACCCGCGCTACGTCAACATCAAGCTGATGAAATCGGTCAATCTCAGGTGAGGTCGATCGGCCTCGACTTCGACAACACGCTGGTCGACTACACGGACGTATTTCGGGCGGAGGCCGTGGCTTTCGGCCTCGACGCGCGAAACCTCGACAAGACCCAGATCCGCGACCGGCTCCGCGCACGAGGAGACGAGGGCGAGATCGCCTGGCAGAAGGTGCAGGCGCGGGTCTACGGCCCGGGGCTCGCCGGAGCGCCGATGATGGCCGGGAGCGCCGCGTTTCTCGCACGCTGCGCCGAGGAGCTCGTGCTCCTCGCTGTGGTCAGTCATAAAGGTCGCTATGCCGCGCAGGACCCGGGGGGCACGGATCTGAGGGAGGCGGCGCGGCTCTGGCTTCGGGCCCACTGCCCCGGGATCCCGTCCGAGCGGGTTTTCTTCGAGGACGAGCGGGCGGGCAAGATCCGGCGGATCGCTTCGCTCGGCCTTACCCATTTCATCGACGACCTGCCGGAGGTCCTCGGCGATCCCACGTTTCCCCGCGACGTGGCCCGTCTCTGGCTGACGACCGACACGGGGCAGGCGCGGCCCGACGGCCTCCTCGCCGCCGGGCCATGGCCGGTGCTGACGCGGGGCATCTTTGGCTAGGTCACGGTGACGGTCTGCCCGATTGCCGCTCGCGGAAGGCCCGACTAGGTTGCGGCGCATCCAGGTCGAGCGCAGGGAGTCGGATGATGGCTGAAAGGCCGATTGCGGTGGTCACGGGCGGTGCCGGGTTCATCGGCAGCCACATGGTCGACCTCCTGGTCTCGCGCGGCTACGCCGTCCGCGTCATCGACAACCTGGTCGGCGGGCGCGAAGCCAATCTGAAGCATCACGGAAGCGGTGCCGAGGTGACGCTCGACCGCCGCGACATCCGCTCGCTCGCGCCGGATGACTCCCTCTTCGCCGGCACCCGCTTCGTCTTCCATTTCGCTGGCATCGGCGACATCGTGCCGTCGATCGAGCGGCCGTCCGACTACATGTCGACCAATGTCCAGGGCACGGTCGCCGTGCTCGAAGCCGCGCGGCATGCCGGAGCGCGGAAGCTGGTCTATGCGGCCTCGTCCTCCTGCTACGGGCTGGCCGAGACGCCCACCCGCGAAGATCACCCGGTCCAGCCGCAATACCCCTACGCGCTCTCGAAGTACCAAGGCGAGCAAGCAGTCTTCCATTGGGGCAAGGTCTACAAGCTGCCGGTCAACTCGATCCGCATCTTCAACGCCTACGGCACCCGCTCGCGCACCTCGGGCGCCTATGGCGCCGTGTTCGGCGTGTTTCTTCGCCAGAAGCTCGCCGGAAAGCCCTTCACCGTGGTCGGCGACGGCACCCAGCGCCGCGATTTCATCTATGCGACCGATCTCGCGACCGGCTTCCTCGCCGCGGCCGAGACCGACAGGAGCGGAGAGATCTGGAATATCGGCGCCGGCAAGCCGCAGACGATCAACCGGCTCGTCGAGCTCCTGGTCGGCCACGCGACCTACATTCCGAAGCGGCCGGGGGAGCCAGACATCACCTTCGCCGACATCACCAAGATCGGCCGAGACCTGGGCTGGGCACCCAAGGTCTCGTTCGAGGAGGGCGTGGGGCGCATTCTCGCCGAGATCGACTATTGGCGGGAGGCGCCGCTGTGGACGCCGGAAACCATCGCCGACGCGACCAAGACGTGGTTTAGGGTGCTCTCCGGAGAAAGGCAGGGCTGACCGACTCGCTGCTAGGCAGGATTTGCCGGTTTGGGCGGGCGCCCCTTAACTGTCCCGCGCGAGGGCTTGGCGGGCACCCCCAAGATATTGATATAGCCCTTTTTTTGCCGCTATTATTCGCTATCCTGGAACAGTTAAGGAACTTTACACGAAGTAGCTTAGGGATCGGCACCGAAGCTGCATATATCTATCCCGAGAGGGGCTCGATCGAGCGCACTGACGGAGAACCGGCATGTCAGCCGAAGCGATGGACGAAGAAGGCGGAGGCGAAGGCCAACCGGAAGTAAAACGGTTTGCCGGCAAGAAGCTCATTCTCTTCATCGTGCTGCCGGTGCTGCTCGTCATCGGCGCGATCGCCGGCGTGTTCTTCTCAGGCATCCTGTCCAAGCCCGCGCCGAAGCCCGAGCCCGTTCCCGGAGCGGAGGCTGAGCCGGTGCCGCAGAGGCCGGCGCCGCGGCAGACCGTGTTCTTCGATATGCCCGACCTGATCGTGAACCTGAACACGGGCACGAGCGCGACCAGGCGCACCAACTTCCTCAAGATCAGCGTCAGTCTCGAGCTCGAGAACCCGGGCGATATCGAACTCGTGACCCAGAACATGCCGAGGATCATCGACAACTTCCAAATCTACCTGCGCGAGCTCCGCATCGACGACCTACAGGGCTCTGCGGGGCTCTATCGCCTGCGCGAGGAGCTGCTTCGCCGCGTCAATCTCGCGGCACGTCCGGCGCGGGTGAAAGACGTGCTGTTCAAGGAAATGCTGGTTCAGTAGGCGCGCCATGAGCGACACGACGGACGAAGACAAGCTGGCGGCGGAATGAGCGGCGATGGAGCAGGGCGGCGGCGGCGGCGCCGCCGATGCCGGCCATCAGGCGCGCGTTCTCAACCAGGACGAGATCGACAGCCTGCTCGGCTTCGATGCGGATTCGGACCGCGCCGCCGAGACCTCGGGAATCCAGGCGATCGTCAACTCGTCTTTGGTCTCCTACGAGAAGCTGCCGATGCTCGAGGTGGTATTCGACCGCCTCGTGCGTACGATGTCGACCAGCCTTCGTAACTTCACCTCGGACAACGTCGAGGTCAGCCTCGACAACATCACGTCGATCCGTTTCGGCGACTATCTCAACTCGATCCCGCTGCCGGCGATGCTCACCGTCTTCAAGGCGGAGGAGTGGGACAATCTCGGCCTCCTCGTCGTCGACTCGGCGATGATCTACTCGGTCGTCGACGTGCTCCTCGGCGGCCGTCGCGGCACGGCGGCGATGCGTATCGAGGGCCGCCCCTACACCACCATCGAGCGCAACCTGGTCGAGCGTATGGTCACGGTCGTGCTGAACGTCCTGTCGGCTGCCTTCGATCCGTTGAGCCCGGTCACCTTCCGCTTCGACCGCCTGGAGACGAACCCGCGCTTCGCCTCGATCGCCAGGCCCGCCAATGCGGCGATCCTGGCGCGGCTCCGCATCGACATGGAAGACCGTGGCGGCCGTCTCGAGCTGCTTCTGCCCTATGCGACGCTGGAGCCGGTGCGCGAGCTCCTGCTGCAGATGTTCATGGGCGAGAAGTTCGGCCGTGACTCGATCTGGGAGGGCCATCTGGCGAGCGAGCTCTGGCACACGGATATCGACCTGACGGCGTATCTGGACGAGTTCATGATGCCGCTCAACGACGTGATCAACTGGAAGGTCGGCAGCCGGATCGTGCTGAACGCTACGCCGAGCTCCTCGGTCGAGATGCGATGCGGCAAGATCCCGCTGTTCCGCGGCAATATGGGGCGGAAGGGCAGCGGCATCGCCATCCGCATCGACAAGAAGGTTCGACGGCACGCTTCGGGTGGTTGAGGCGGGTCTCGGCGAAAGAGGGTAGGGGCCATGGAGCTGTCCCTGATCTTGGACCTGGTGGTTGCGGCGCTGCTCGTCGCGACGATCGTCTATGCCGCGATCCTCAATCGCCGGCTGCAGGGGCTGCGCGCCAACAAGGCTGAGTTCGAGGCGATGATCGGCGAGTTCAACGAGGCGACGCGGCGGACGGAGGGATCGATCCAGGCTCTCAGACTCGCCGCCGACCAGACGGCCAAGGCGTTGTCGGTCCAGGTCGAGCGCGGCCAGGCGCTGCGCGACGAGCTTGCCTTCCTCACCAATCGCGCCGACGGCACCGCCGAGC
>Ga0194132_10012249_pt1 | contig 10748 bp, 8 predicted proteins | sample TA2KigOf80mmetaG_FD_148612 | JGI IMG/M metagenome (GOLD analysis project Ga0194132, IMG submission 148612) | Freshwater microbial communities from Lake Tanganyika, Tanzania - TA2015054 Kigoma Offshore 80m | ecosystem: Environmental > Aquatic > Freshwater > Lake | place: Tanzania: Lake Tanganyika... | reverse complement strand
AGTCCTTTAAATCTACTAATTTCAACATGGGAGTTTTTCTTTTTTTTTTTTAAAATTTCATCTTTTTCTTTATCGTTTCTTACATAGGAAGTCTCGTTGGCTATAGTTAATTTATAAAGCGGTGGTACAGCTAAATACAAATGACCATTTTTGATTAGATTTGGCAATTCACAGAAAAAAAATGTTAATAGTAGGCTAGATATGTGATCTCCATCAACATCAGCATCAGTCATTATTATAATTTTTTCATATCTTAAGTCTTTTTCACTATACTTGTCTCTTCTTTGACATCCTAAGGCCTGAAGTAGATTTGAAATTTCATTATTTGCTAACATTTTTGATGTATTTGCACTTTTAACATTTAAAATTTTCCCCCTCAAAGGTAAGACTGCTTGAAAATTTCTATCCCTAGCTTGTTTTGCAGATCCTCCTGCAGAATCTCCCTCTACTATAAATAATTCAGTTCCTTCAATTTTTGTTGAAGTACAATCTGCTAGTTTTCCTGGAAGTCTAATTTTTCTTGTTAAACTTTGTCTATCAACATCTAGGTTTTGATTTAAAATATTTTTTTCTCTTATTTTTGTTTCTAAAAAATTAAGAATAGTATTAAGATTTTTAGGGTGGTTATTCAACCACTGTTCAAAAGAATTATTAATTGAATTTTCGCAATATTTTTGAATAAATACTGAGGATAATTTTGATTTAGTCTGACCCTCAAATTCTGGATTTCCAATAAAAATAGATAAAATATAACTTGAGTTATTAAGTATATCATCTGATGATGCGGAACTTACAATCTTATTATTTTTATATTTTGCAGTTTTTCTAATAGCTTTTACAATTCCAGCTCTAAAGCCATTTTCATGTGTACCACCATTATTTGTAAGAACTGAATTGCAAAATGATGTTTGAAATCCTTTCTCTTCATTGTGCCAAACGATTGTAAACTCAAATTTTCCTTTTTGATCATCAAAATTACCACTACTAAATGGGTATTTGTCATGAATAATATTTTTATTTTTCGTTTCTGCCTTTATGTATTCATTTATTCCTTCTGGATAAAATAATTTTATACTTGCAGGTGTGTCATCTTTTCTATTGATCAAACTTTTATCGCATTCAAAATGAATTATGACGCCTTTACTTAAATATGCCTTACTTTTACAGAGTTCATAAATTCTTTTTGGTATAAATTTATTTTCTTTTCCAAAAATTTCACTATCAGGATAAAAACTTATACTCGTTCCATTTTTGAATTTACTTTTTCCATTTTTTTTTAGTTCATTTATAGCTTTTCCTTTTGAATAAGATTGAATAAAGCTTAATGAATTTTTAAATATCTCTACAACTAATTTTTCAGATAAAGCATTCACTACAGACAATCCAACGCCATGGAGTCCTGCTGATGATTTGTACACATTTTCATTAAATTTTCCTCCTGAATGAAGTGTTGTTAAGACGATCTCTAATGCTGTTTTATTTTTTTTTGGATGTTTATCTAAAGGTATACCCCTACCATCATCAGTTATAGTTAATGAGTTATTTTTGTTTAACTTGACATAAATATTTTTGGCATAGCCAGAATTGACCTCGTCAATTGAGTTATCCAGGATTTCGGTTGCTAAATGATGTAAGGCGTTTTCATCCGTTCCGCCAATATACATTCCTGGTCTCTTTCTAACTGGCTCGAGACCCTCTAGAATTTCTATATCTTTAGCGGAATAGTGATTAGTTTGTTTAATTTTTTTTTTAGTCCTCACATTTTTACTGCTATATTTGTTTGTTTATTTTTAAAATCTTAATTAAATCATTGATTTCAGTACATTTTTATATTGCATTTTATTCATATAAGCTTTGCAATTTTTGCATATCAATAATAATTAAACAGTATCAAGGAGGCTTATGATTCATAAAGACTTCGTTATTGAAAAAAATAACAAAACTAGGGAGGGCAACTACTTTAAAATATTAAAAGATAGAGCTCTTAAAATGAATAGCAGACCTAGAATTAAAAAAAATATCCTCAATCCAAACGAATAATATCAGAGATTTCAACCCTAGTATTAAAAAAAATACTAGGGTTTTAAAAATTAATTACTCTTAGTTACTATAGTACATTTGAAATTCAATTGGATGAGGTGTGTGCTCAAAGTTATGAATTTCTTGAAACTTTAAATCAATATAGGCATCGATTTGATCGTCAGTAAAAACTCCACCAGCTTTCAAAAAGTCCCTATCTCCATCTAAGCACATCATTGCTTCTCTCAAAGATCCACAAACTGTTGGAACACCTTTAAGCTGTTCTGGAGTTAAGCTGTATAGATCTTCATCAAATGGATTTCCTGGGTGGATTTTATTTTTTATTCCATCTAGTCCAGCCATAAACAATGCAGCATAAGTCAAATATGGATTACCCGCAGCATCTGGAAACCTTACCTCAACTCTTTTTGCTTTCGGATTGTTTGTATAAGGAATTCTACAGCTAGCAGATCTATTTCTTGAAGAATATGCAAGTAAAACTGGAGCTTCAAAACCCGGAATAAGTCTTTTGTAACTATTTGTTGTAGAGTTTGAGAACGCATTAATTGCTTTTGCGTGCTTAATAACTCCACCAATATAGTACAAGCATTCATCTGAAAGACCGGCATATTTACTTCCTGCAAACAAAGGCTTTCCGTTTTTCCAAATAGATTGGTGAACGTGCATACCCGATCCGTTATCACCTTTGATTGGTTTTGCCATGAATGTAGCAGTCTTTCCGAAAGAATGGGAAACCATTTGAACTGCGTATTTATAAAGTTGCATGTTGTCGGCTATTTTAACCATAGTATCGAAGACTAATCCTAATTCATGTTGACTTGGAGCAACTTCATGGTGATGTTTTTCTATTTTAACATTCATATCTTTTAGTGCTTTTAGATATTCACCACGCATGTCTTGAGCACTGTCAACAGGAGGCACAGGAAAATAACCGCCTTTAATCCCAGGTCTATGACCCATGTTCCCATTTTCATAAACTTTATCTGAACTATAAGGGCCTTCTATACTTCCAATCTCAACACTTGTTTTGTTCATTGAATTTATAAATCGCACGTCATCAAAGACAAAAAATTCAGCTTCAGGACCAAAGTATGCAGTATCACCAATACCAGTGCTTTCTAAATATTTTTCAGCTTTTTTAGCTATCGATCTTGGATCTCTTTCATAAGGCTTGTTTGATATTGGATCATAAACGTCACAAAATAATGCAAGTGTATTATGGGAGGTAAACGGATCTACAACACCTCTATCTAAATCTACCTTAAGAAGCATGTCAGACTCATTGATTGCTTTCCAACCAGCAATTGAAGACCCATCAAACATAAAGCCTTCATTTAGTGCTTTTTCATCAATTGTACTTATGTCCTGAGTAACGTGCTGTAGTTTTCCCCTAGGATCAGTAAATCTCAAATCAACAAATTCGATCTCTTTTTCCTTTATTAACTTCATTATATTGGCAGAACTCATAAATATTTCTCCTGTGATTTTTTTTGTTTTTTAATAATCTTACTTAATTATTCCATTGAATTTTAGTTATGCCAGATATGCATAATATTAAAAGTTTAGATTTATGATTTTAAACAGTAAAGAAATACTTAACTTAGAGAAAAAAGAGATTGCAACCAGAGAGAGTTCTTTTTCATTAATGCAATCAGCAGGTGAAAACTGCCTTAAATACATTTTGAACAATATAGAAAAAAAGAAAGATAAAAAAAAAATAGAGATTATAGTTTTAGTTGGTCCAGGTAATAACGGTGGCGATGGATTAGTTATTGCAAAAAAACTTTTTGAAAAAGGTATAAATACAAATATTTTTCTAATTTATCCAATCAAGAATAAAAAAAAAGATATTTATAAAGCTTATAAAGAAATAAAAATTAAAAAATTTTCAAAAAAAAATCTCATTACTAAAATTAAATCCAAGAATAATATTTTAATAATCGATTGTATATTTGGAATAGGTTTGAATAGAAAAGTTGATTTAAAATTAAAAAAATTAATTACATTAATTAATAATAGTAAAAAAAAAATTATATCCATAGATATGCCATCAGGAATTAATAGCGATAATGGTATTATAATGGGGAGCGCTATAAAGGCTACAGAAACATTAGCTTTGCATGCAAAAAAAATTGGGCACGTCCTTTACCCTGGCAGCTTTTATTCAGGAAAAATTAAAGTTATTAAAATTGGAATTAAAAAAAAATTTAATAAATATATTAAATCTAAAATTATAGAGAATCATCCTAAGTTCTGGATAAAAAACTTTCCATTTAAAAAAACTACATCACACAAATACTCTAGAGGAAAAGTTTTTATTTATGGATCAAAAATTAATTATTTAGGTGCTTGTTTATTATCATCAGAAGCAGCTCTTAGAGTTGGAACTGGGTCTGTAACTATTGTTGCAAATAATAAAACTCTAGGTTTATTAAATAAAAAATTTTTTTCAGTTTTAAAAAAAAACGTTAACAATCAAAATGAATTTTATAGTTTACTTAAAGAAGAAAAAATAAGCTCTTATCTTATAGGCCCAGGAGCAGGCACAGATCAAAATATAAAGATTTTAACTAAACTTTTATTAAAAAAAACAAAATACGTTGTATTAGATGCTGATGCTTTAACTGTATTTAAGAGTAATCCAAAAAATTTATTTTCATTATTAGATAAAAATAAAATTCTGACACCACATTTTGGAGAGTTTAATAAAATTTTTAAAAATCTTAATAATCTTGATAACAAAATTTTAAAAGTAAAAATGGCCTCAAAACAGGCTAACGCAGTTGTTGTTTTAAAAGGCCCTGATACTGTTATAGCCTCACCTGATGGAAGAGTATGTGTTAATACAAAGACTACTAGGGAACTTGCTGTTATTGGATCAGGTGATGTTTTAAGTGGAATTATAGTGAGTTTAATTGGAGAAGGTAAAATGAATACTTTTGATGCAGCATGTGCTGGAGTTTGGATACATTCTCAGGCTGCAATTAATCAAGGAAGGGGTTTGATTGCGGAGGATATTATTAGAGGAATTCCTTCAGTCTTAGACGACTTATATAAGGCAAATAAAGAATAATTTTTATTTTATTTGCGAAGGCACCACTTTGTTATCTTGATACTTTGGAGGGGTATATTTTAATCCTGCAGGCTCTGACTCTGAAATTCTAAAGTAGATAAGGCTTAATATTAAAAGCGATAAGCTAATTGATGAAAGTAAAATTAATGGAAATTTTTTATTAACTTTATTGGTCAGCCGATAGATCATCCAGTAAGTTAAGAAAGGAGCGATAATTGCAGCTATTAAGATAAAGTATCTTGTCACTTAAAAACCTTTAGGTTTTATAAAGAAATCCATCCTATCAATCGAATTTATAATTAAATTTATATTTTTATCCTCTCTTTGTATATTTATAGGAATTTTGGTACCAGGCCCGCCCAAAGACCATGCGGTTTTATAAAAATCTTGCATGGTTTTAACCTCTTTATTATTAACTGATAAGAGTACATCGCCTGCTTTAATACCAGCAGCTTCAGCAGGACCATCCTTGCTAACTCTTGTAATACTTATTTTTCCTGAACTGTCATCAGGCGTTAAACCCATCCAAGGGTTAAGTTTAGTTTTTCTTTTTCCTTCATTTATTAAATCTTTTAATATTGGTTTAAGTAATTCTATTGGAACAAATAAGTTACCAGGAGAATTTACTCCTTCTGCTATGGTGTCTCTTATAAATAAAGAGCCAATACCGAGGAGCTGACCTTTTTCATTTAACAAGGGTGTACCTTGCCAGTAAGGATTAAAAGGATAAGTGTAAATTGGTTTTTCTAAAAAATATTCCCAAGATCCTGCAAACGGTCTTCTCGATACAAGTTTAGTAGGAGATCCTGGCCCTTCATCTGGATGAGGTAAAATATAAAGAACATCGTTCTCTTTTATTTTTTCAGATTCTCCAAGTTCAACAGGAAATAGTTTTTTTGGTACAATACTTTTTAGAATTGCAAAACCAGTGGCGTGGTCATATCCAACTACCTTACCAGGATAAGTATCACCGTTTGCTAATGTAATTTCTATAGTATCCGCTTCGATAACTAGGTAGCCAATAGTAAGTATATGTCCTTCTTTATCAATAACTATTCCACTACCAGATCTTTCTTTACCAAGTGTTGCAAGAGACCTTGCGTTATCAACCGCCACACTTGAAATTCCTACAATCGATTCATAAAATTTTTCAATCTCATTTTTGTCAGCTAAATTTTTTGGATTATTTTCTTTATTCTGTTTTGAAGATGAGGTTGAGGAAAAAGTTATTAAAATAAATATAAAAATAAGAGTTTTTTTTACAAAATTCATAAATTACTCATTCAAACCATCAATTAACCATTCTTGAATTTCTGGCATCATTAGAATTGTATTTAAATATTTTTTGCAATTTAAACTTACTTTAACATTATATATTTTAAATCTAAACATAACAGGTATCCACATACAGTCAGCAATTGAAAATTTACCAAACAAAAAAGGTCCCTTAGATTTTTTAAGGCATGAATCAATTATAAATTGTGCTCTTTTTATTTCATTTATTGTATTTTTATTTTTTTTATATTTAAAATTTTTTCCTGAAAAATTTTTCATGCTTAAATTTTCCCTTAAGTTAAAAAAACCACTGTGGATTTCTGCTGAAATACATCTTGCCAATGTTCTTTTTTTTAAATTTGTAGGCCATAATTTTTTTTTATAGTATTTCTCAGCCAAATATTCACCAATCGCTAAAGAGTCCCAAATCTTATTTTTTTTATCAATTAAGCAAGGAACTTTTTTTGTAGGGGAGTATTTTAATATTTTTTTTTTAAAATTTTTTTTATAGGTATCTAAAACAACTTCTTTAAATGGTATTTTAAAATACTTTAATATTAACCATGCTCTTAGCGACCAAGTGGAGGTTTTTTTACTTCCAATTATTAAAGTTAAACTCATAAAGCTTTTAATAAATTATATTAAAGTACTATTAATATTATAGTTTTTTGATAGAAAATTTGTATTAAATTGCCTATACATCCACCAAAACTCGCGGGAGTGGTGGAACGGTAGACACACCAGTCTTAGGAACTGGTATCGAAAGATGTGAAGGTTCAAGTCCTTTCTCCCGCACCAAAGATATGAAAGTTATAGTTACAGAAAATAAAGGTTTAAAAGCGACGTTGTCGGTTTTAATAAAAAAGAATGAGATTGAAAAAAAAATACAAGATAAGGCGGCAGAGATTCAGGGATCTGTAAATCTAAAAGGATTTAGACCAGGAAAAGTTCCAGTTAATTTATTAAAAAAACAATTTGGTAATGCCCTATATAATGAAGTTTTAGAAAAAACTTTGCAAGAAAGTACTTTTCAAGCCTTAAATGAAAATAAAATTAAAACCGTAGGACAACCAAAAATTGAGATTAAATCTTCAGGTGAGGATAAAGATTTAGAGTATTTAATTTTTGTAGAAAAAGCTCCAGATATTAAAAAAATAGATTTAGAAAAAATTAGTTTAACAAATTACAAGCCTAAAATTGAAGTTAAAGAAGTTGAGGAAAGAATTAGACAATTAGCTGAAGGACAAAAAAAATACATAAATAAAAAAGATAACTCAGTAGCTGAAAAAAATGACTTAGTAGTCTTTAATTTTGAAGCTCTTGTCGATGGAAAACCATTTGAGGGTAATAAGGGTGAAAAAGTTTCTATAATTTTAGGAAAAAATCTTTTTATAAAAGGGTTTGATGAAAAATTGATTGGAGTTAAAAGTGGTCAAGATTGCAATGTGGAGGTAAAACTTCCTGAAAATTATCCAAACAAAGAAATAGCTAATAAGTTAACTAAGTTTAAATGCAAAATTTTGGAGGTAAAAATAGCAGAAGAAGTTAAAGTTGATGATCAATTTGCAAAAAATTTAGGAGCTAAAGATTTAAAAGATCTTAAAGATTTAATTGAAAAACAAATTTCAAGAGAATATTCCTCTGTGTCTGAGACAATTCTAAGAAAACAAATTCTAGATTATTTAGATAATCAAATTAAAATTGATCTTCCTTCAGACTTATTAATTAATGAAAAAAATATAGTAAGAGAAAACTTCTTACATGAAAAAGCGCATAAAGATGAACCTCATGATCACACAAAACATGGCCATGATCATTCAAATATAAAACTAACAAAAGAAGAAGAAGACGATATTGAAGACATAGCTAGTAGAAGAGTAAAGCTAGCTTTAGTTCTTAATCAAATAGGAGATGATAATAAAATAGAAGTTACACCTCAAGAGTTACAAAATGAATTACAAAAGCAATTAGCTATGTATCCTGGTCAAGAAAAAAAAATAAAAGATTACTACCAAAAAAATCCTTCAGAATTAATTAGGCTTCGTGGACCAATTTATGAAGATAAAATTGTAGAACTTATTAAGTCAAAATCTAAAGTAAAAGAAAGTTTAGTTTCTAAGAAAGAATTTGAAGACTTAGTAAATAGGCTTTCAGAAAACCTTAAATCAAAGTTATCATCAAAAGATAAACAGCTATCCAACAAACCTTCTGATACGAAATCTGTTAAAACAGTTAAAAAATCTATTTCTGCAAAAAAAGTTAGCAAAAAATAATTTATTCTATAGAATCTGATTCTCTATGAAAGATCCTTTAGATGTTTACATGAACTCTTTAGTGCCGATGGTTATAGAACAAACCAGCAGAGGCGAAAGAGCTTATGATATTTATTCAAGATTATTAAAAGAAAGAATTATTTTTTTAGTTGGAGGAATTAATTCTCATGTAGCAAGCTTAATTTGTGCTCAACTATTATTTTTAGAATCTGAAAATCCAAAAAAAGAAATTTTCTTATACATTAATAGTCCAGGAGGAATTGTAACCGATGGTCTAGGAGTTTATGATACAATGCAGTACGTCAAACCACCTGTTGCAACAATTTGCATTGGTCAAGCTGCATCTATGGGTTCTTTTTTATTAGCCTCCGGGGAAAAAGGTCAAAGATTTTCTTTACCTAATGCAAGAATAATGGTGCATCAGCCTTCAGCAGGTTTTCAAGGTCAAGCGACAGATATTCAAATCCATGCAAACGAAATAAGTTTTGTAAAAAAAAGATTAAATGAGATTTATGCAAAGCATACTGGACAAGATGTGAAAACAATTCAAGAAGCTCTTGAACGTGATAAGTTTATGAGTCCAGATGAGGCAAAAACTTTTGGTATCATTGACAAGGTTGTAGATAAAAGACCCGACTAATAGATAATAACTTATTTTTTAAGCCCATATATAAGGTCAGACTCAACTTACGCTTGATTTCGTGAGTCACTCATTGTTTTATCTCTTGCAACTGATTCGTTTTATTATGTATGGCAAAAGATAATAAAAATACTCTTTACTGTTCCTTCTGTGGCAAAAGCCAGCATGAAGTTAGAAAGTTAATTGCAGGTCCAACAGTATTCATTTGTGATGAGTGCGTTGAACTCTGTATGGATATTATTAAAGAGGAAAACAAAAATAATTTTGTCAAAGATGAGTCTGGAGTTCCAACTCCAAGAGAAATTTGTAAAGTTTTAGATGAATATGTAATTGGTCAAGATAGAGCTAAAAAAGTTTTATCAGTCGCAGTTCATAACCACTATAAAAGACTAAACCAAGATACAAAGACAAATAAAGATGTTGAGATTTCAAAATCTAATATCATGCTTATTGGACCGACAGGTTGTGGAAAAACTTTATTAGCTCAAACACTTGCAAGGATTTTAGACGTCCCATTTACTATGGCAGATGCAACTACTTTGACTGAAGCAGGTTATGTGGGAGAAGATGTTGAGAATATAATCTTAAAACTTTTACAAGCCGCCGACTATAATGTTGAAAAAGCTCAAAGAGGAATTGTTTATATTGATGAAATAGATAAAATTTCGAGAAAAACAGAAAATCCTTCAATTACAAGAGATGTTTCAGGCGAAGGGGTTCAACAAGCTTTACTAAAAATTATGGAAGGAACTATCGCAAGCGTCCCACCTCAAGGAGGAAGAAAACATCCTCAACAAGAATTTTTACAGGTAAACACGACAAATATATTATTTATCTGTGGAGGAGCTTTTGTTGGTCTTGAAAAAATTGTCTCTCAAAGAAGCAAAGGCACAGCTATGGGATTTGGAGCGACTATTAGAGAAAATGATAATAAAAATACAGGAGATATATTAAAAGATTTAGAGCCAGAGGATTTACTTAAATTTGGTCTAATACCAGAATTTATTGGAAGATTGCCTGTTGTTGCAACTCTTGATGATTTGAGTGAGGATGCTTTAGTAAAAATTTTACAAGAGCCAAAAAATGCCCTTGTAAAACAATTTTCTAAACTTTTTGAAATTGAAGGTTCTAAACTAAGTTTTACTAAAGACTCTCTGCCTGCAATTGCTAAAAAAGCTTTAGACAGAAAGACTGGTGCTAGAGGGCTTAGATCCATATTGGAAAATGTTTTGCTAGATACTATGTTTGAATTACCATCTCAGACAAATATTTCTGAAGTGATAATTAATAAAGATGTTATTGATGGAAAAACAAAGCCATTACTAATTTATGCAAAAAAGACTGCGCAAGGATCGAGTCTGGCTTCTAAAGATCTTAAAACTGGCTAGTTATTCACAGTTGAAATATTTAAAGACTATAACCATATCTTTAAAAGATTGTTAATTTT
>Ga0194132_10012248_pt1 | contig 10750 bp, 10 predicted proteins | sample TA2KigOf80mmetaG_FD_148612 | JGI IMG/M metagenome (GOLD analysis project Ga0194132, IMG submission 148612) | Freshwater microbial communities from Lake Tanganyika, Tanzania - TA2015054 Kigoma Offshore 80m | ecosystem: Environmental > Aquatic > Freshwater > Lake | place: Tanzania: Lake... | reverse complement strand
TCAAAAAAAAAAAAAATTAATAAAAAAATATATACAATTATAAGTGAAGGGGAACTTTACGAAGGTTCTACTTGGGAAGCACTTCTTTTGTTGGCTGATCTTAAGTTACCTAATGTCACAATAATCCTAGATGTTAATAATAATATTATTCTGGGAAAGCCAAAAGAATGTTTAGATTTAGGAAATATAAAAAAGAAATTTGAAAGCTTTGGAATTTTTACAAGATCATGTCATGCTCATGATTTCAAAATTTTGGAAACAGAATTTAGAAAACTAAATAAGATTCAAAAACCCAAATGTTTAATTGTAAACTCTATAAAAGGAAAAGGTTTTAAGATTATGGAAAACAAAGCTCACTCCCATTATTGGAGCTCCATTTCTAAAGATCGTTTTAAAAAATCTTTGGAAGAATTGAGAGGCGAGTATGAATAATTTAGAAAAAAAATTTCAAAGAGATGAATTTATAAAAGTTATTTATCATGCTGCAAAAAAAAATAAAAAAATTTATTTTTTAAGTGCAGATTTTGGTGCTCCTGCGTTGGACAATTTTAGGCACAATTTAAAAGAACAATTTTTACATTTGGGAATATGTGAACAAAATATGATCGACTTTGCTTGTGGAATGGCCTTGGAAGGAGCAAAGGTTTATGCTTACGCAATGGCACCATTCTTAGCCTTAAGGTGTCTTGAACAGCATAAAACAGCAACCTGTCTAATGAATGCTAATGTTTGCTCTATGGTTACCGGTATTGGTTTAAGTTATGCAAATTCTGGACCTACGCATTATTCAACTGAAGATCTTGCTTGCTTAAGATCTTTATCTAATTGCATTATATATACAGCGTCAGACCCCGATACTGCAAAATTGATTGCGAAAAAAACACTTAAATTATCAAAACCTGTTTTTGTAAGATTAGATCGAAAAGCGTCTTATAATCTACAAAGTAAAGTTAATATAAAAGATATTAACATCGGTTACAGATATTTGAAAAAATCACCAAACAAAAAATTACTAATAATAAGCCATGGAACAATTATAGAGAGAGCTTTAATTGCTCTTAAAAATTTAAGCCAGAATTTTAACAGTTCAATTGATATAATTGATTTAATTCAAGCTAAGCCATTTCCTAAAAATTTAAGGAATATTCTGAAAAAATATTCAAAAATTATTACTATTGATGAGCAAACTTCAGAGGGGGGGCTGGGGTCTTTGGTAAAAGAGAATATTACTCATTATGCTAAATTAGAGTCTATTAGTCTTCCAGACAAATTCATTTTTGAAAATTTTGGTAGAGAGAAATTATTAGATGTTAATGGCCTTTCAGTGGCAACTATTTCAAAAAAAATAACTAAAATTTTTTATTAAATTTGATTGATAATAAATTTATTTTTATTTTAAGAATTTTAAAACTTTTCTAAAATCTTCTTTTAAATCGTTAATATAAAATTTTGTTTTGTAAGACATTTCGTAAAGATTAAGATTTGATTTAAAAAAATAATTTTTAATTAATTCTATTTTTTTTTTATAAAAATGTTCCTTATAAAATTGCAAATTTTTATACTTTCCAAAAAGATATGGAATATAAAATAAATAGTATAATAATTCTATAATTGGTGATATAAATTGAGGTAGAAACTTTTTTATCATAATATTTTTTTTTTCTAAAATTTTATTTCTTGAAGTGCTAAGATTTGATAATCCACGGTCATTAATAACCGTTAAAAATGGCAGTGTAATAATTAACTTAATCGAATGAACAGTAGTGTGAAAGGGCCAATCAGCTAAACCTACAACTTTACCTTTGGTGATGGAGAGTATTTTTTTACAAGTATAATTATTAATTTGATAGCAAGAGTTGCTGTATATATGGGTTTTTGAATAGTGAAGGTTTATTTTGCTGTTAAGAAGTTTTTTAAATGGTTTTTTTTCTATGAAACCAGAAGGATAAGCAAAAAAACTTAATATTTCATTATTTTTTGATTGGTAATTATTCTGAATCCATTTTTTCAAAATTTTAGATGGAATTGCATCATCTTCAAAAATTATAGCCTGATCAATTTGATTTTTTATAATAAATTTGTAAGCTTTTAAATGACTTGCAGCAGCACCTATCTCAGAAGGTGACATTGTTCTTCCAATTGTTTGATATATTTTTTTTTCATTTGAAATTTTATATAATTTTTTTTTCATATGATAATAATTGCCGTTAATTCCCTCTATAATTTTAAATTTAATTTTTAATTTATTTAATTTTTTTTTTAGATATGGGAGTCTTTTGCTATTTTTTAAGGAGATAATTAAAACTTTAATTTTTTTCATATTACTTAGATTTAAATCATAGATTATTTTTTATAACGTATATTGATTTATTAAATAAACTCTATAACTATATATCTTGAGCTGTTTTTATGAGTCAAATTTTTAATCCCCAACAAAAAATTTTATGTCATTTAAACAAAATTGAGTCTTACTTTAATAATAAAAATCCAGATCCAATCACTATAGAAATTGATCCTTCAAATTCTTGCAATCACTCTTGTCCATTTTGTATTTCGGGTCATTTACATTTGCAAAAGTATAAAGGCACAGAATTTTTTAACAGAACTATATTAGATAAAGAATGCTTTGAAAAATTAATAAAAGAGCTAGTTACTACAAACATACAAGCAATTAATTGGACGGGGGGAGGTGAGCCAACCTTGAATCCTTATTTAGGAGAAGCCATAACTTACATAAAAAATAATTCTGATATAGAAATGGGGATATTCACGAATGGCTCAATGTTAAAAAAATTTAATCTTTTTGAAATATTTTCAAAATCATTGTCTTGGATAAGAGTTTCAATTGATGCAGGTGAAGAAAAAACTTATAATGATTTAAGAAAAACAAATAATTCAAATAATTTTAAAGTAGTAATTGAGAACATTAAGCAACTTGTTAATATTAAAAAAAAAATGAAATCTAAAATTATTATTGGAGTTGGCTTTGTCGTTACGAAAAATAATTATGCTGAAATAAAAAAATTTTCAGAAATTTTTAAGGAAATAGAGGTAGACTACTGTCAGTTTAAGCCTGAAATTATACAAATTGAAAGATATCACAAAAACACGACACATGGACTTGTTCAAGTGGAGCCTGATTTTTGGTTAAAAAAAGTAATAGATTTGCTTAATGAAGCAAAAAATATTTTGGGAAAAAAATTTGAATGTAATTCGTATAAAATTGAAGATTTAATTGTTGATACTAAAAATTATGGAAGAAATTACAAAGAGTGTATTGGCTCGCAGTTTCAGCCCTGCATAGGAGCTGACGGATATGTCTATGTGTGTACAAATCATAGAGGTCACAAAAAATATACTTATGGAAATATTTATGAAAAAAGTTTTAAGGAAATATGGGGAAATATTGAGGAAAAAAGGAGAGTAATGAATATTATAAATAATGATGAAAAATTCTCTAAGTGCACACATTTATGTAAACCACATGAAAGTAATAAGATGTTATGGAGCATTAAGAAAAATATGAATCAAGCAGATTATTTTAAAGAACTTAAAGAAAAATCCATTAATTTAAATAAAAGATTGAAGCATATAAATTTTATTTAGTGAAAATTTTAATCTTAGGAGGGACAGGATTACTAGGCAGTTTTTTAAATCATTATTTTTTAAAAAAAGGAAACAAGGTTTTTTCGACAGGCTACAAAAAAAAAAGTAAGTATTATTTAAATTTATATAATCAAAACAATATAATAAAATTTTTTAATCTTATACAGCCAGATATAATTATCAATTGTGCTGCACAAACTAATGTTGAAAAATGCATAAATGATTTTAATTTTGGATATAAAGGAAATGCCCTTTTAGTTAAAAATGTAGTAACAGCTATTAAAAAATTAAGATATAAACCTCATTTTATACATTTCTCTACAGATCAAGTTTATAACAATAGTGGTAAAAAAAGAAAAAGTAGTGAATATCAGGTAAGTTTAACTAACAATTATAGTATCACTAAGTATCAAGGAGAATTAGAAGCTAAAAAAATTTTAAATAGCACAATTATAAGGTGTAATTTTTTTGGGAAAAGTTTTTTAAAAAAAAGAAAGACTTTTTCTGAATATATTATTTATAATTTATCCAAAAAAAATAAAATTAAGATTCCGAGTAACATAATCTTTAATCCTGTGAGTCTAAATTACATCGCTGAAATCTTAGAGTTAATAATTCTAAAAAAAAAAATTGGAATTTATAATTTGGGTTCAAGAGACAATTTGTCTAAGTTTGATTTTGGTTTATTAATCCAAGAAAAATATAGTCTACAATCAAAATTAATAATTCCTTATAAAAGTAATTATAGCAAGGACATGAGACCACTTAATACAAGCGTATCAACAAAGAAAATAGAGAAGAGTTTAAATATTAAGGTCCCATTTATTAAAGATATGATAATGAATAATAGTTAAAGAATTTTCAGAGAAAAAATATGTTATGAGATTTTTTAAAATGCTACATTCCCTTTTTTCATCATTAGGGTTTAATTTATTAAAAATTCAAAATATTATTTATGCACCAAAGTATATTCTGGATTTATTAAATTTTATTTTTAAAGGAGGAACAGTTAACGCAATATGGCCAGTCTTAGGTGACCATAAAAATAATTCTGGAAGTTATGATTTGCAATATTTCTACCAAGATCTTTTGGTGGCTTCATATATTTTTAAGGCAAATCCTTTAAAACATTTAGATATTGGTTCTAGAATTGATGGTTTTGTAGCTCATGTTGCGAGTTATAGAGAAATTGAAGTGTTTGATATTCGATCAAATAAATTTCATTTAGAAAATATTACTTTTAGACAAGTGGATCTAACTAATATGGATAATAAATATATTAATTATGCGGATAGCATATCTTGTTTGCATACAATTGAACATTTTGGCTTAGGTAGATATGGAGATGATCTAGATCCAAAGGGCCATATAAAAGGGTTTGAAAATTTAATAAAAATGTTAAAACCAAATGGTACTTTGTATATCTCTGTTCCAGTGGCAAGTAAAACAAAGATCTATTTTAACTCAGAAAGAGTTTTTCATCCTAAAGAAATATTTAATTGGTCTGATAAGTTAAGACTTGTTAAATTTGATTTAATTAATGAAAAAGGAGAGGTCTTTTTAAATTATGATTTCACTAATTTTCCAATAAATACTCATTATTCCTGTGGGGTATACACTCTTAAAAAGAATTAAAGTACTTAGATACTCCTAAGTATTGATTTATGTAAATTAATCTAATCGTATTTCTATGAAAAAACTTATTCTTTTTGGTCTAGGGAGATATGGAGACGAATTAGATTGCGACGGTCATATTAATGCATTTGGTAATATTGTAAAGATTTTAAAACCTTACGGTTTATTTTATCTAAGCGTTCCAATATCAAAAAAAACCAAAGTATATTTTAACGCACATCGCTCTTTTAACTCTAAGAGTTTATTACGATGGTCTAAATTAGTTATTTTAGAAAAGTTTCATTATATTTCTTATGAAGGCGATTTAAATGAAAATGAAGATCTTATGAGTCAATCTTTTTAAAATTGCGTTTTGGTTGTAGCATTTATATATTTAGAAAAAATAAAATTATATGAATTTTTTGAGAAATATAATATTACCAATTCTTAAGTTAATTAAAAATTTTTTAGAGTTTACGATTAGAGTAGGAAGAATTATAAAATTTTATGCCCTACCTTCTCCATCAAGAAAAAAATATGTAGTCGAGGATTGCTATGATATTTTTGAAAGAGAAGAGATTGAAAAATCTTATAAAAATTTTCAAAGTGATTTTTTACATGCAATTTTTCTCGATAATAAGAAAATTAATATTTATGCAATAAATAAAGCCTTAGAAAACAATAATGATAAATCTTTTTATCTCGAATTTGGAGTTTTTAGAGGAGAATCAATAAATAAATTTGCGGCAATATTAGGTGGTAGTATAAAGATTTATGGGTTTGATTCATTTGAAGGCTTAAGAGAGGATTGGGCCGGAACCGATGTTGAAAAGGGTCATTTTAACTTAGATGGAAAAATTCCTAAATTAAAAAACAATGTCATTCCTATTAAGGGATGGGTCCAAGATACACTTCCTAATTTTTTGAAAAAAAATAATCCACTAATTAATTTTATTCATATAGATCTAGATACGTATTCCTCTACAAAGTTTGTCTTAGAAAAAGTAAAACCGTACTTGCAAAAGGGAGCTATATTATTATTTAATGAATTTTATAATTTTCCAGGTTGGAGCGTTGGAGAATATAAAGCTTTTTCAGAAGTTTTTAACAAGAATGAATATACTATTATTGCCTTTTCAAAACACGGTTGGGAAACTGTTGTTAGAATTAATAAATAATTTTTCTAAAATTATTTCAAATTTTCTTTTAAAAAAATATTAAAATTTTTTTTTAAAGACAAAGCTCCTTCAATTGTAAGATGATTATTATCTCTATATATTAAGAACTTATTATTAATATTATAGACAGAACAATTGTCTGTGGGGCATATAATTTTATAAGGATTGTATATTGTTATTTTTTTATCACTTAATTTTTTATTAAGTTTATCCATTTTATTAAAAAGGATTTCTAGATCTCTATTTTTATAATCGTCGCTTAAGTTGAAGTTACAATCCATCTTATGAATAAGGCACTTTACTGGTTTGATATTGTCATTATAAAAATTTGGTATAGGTCCAAAAATTAGAAAACTAATTTTATTATCAAAGTTTTTTATATTCTTCTCAAACTCATTAAACTCTGCAATGCTATTTACGCTTCTTACATACAAAACATTTTTAAAACTTTTTAATTGCCTGTTTGTTTCGTCATATGAATATGGAATGCTTTCTCTTTTTTTATTGATTATACTGTTCTTATAATAAATACTTTCATTGAAAGAATTTAAAATTAAAGGAACAAAACTGGCTGTATGACTATCTCCTTCTACATAAATTAATCTTTCATTATCGATGAATTTAAGGCATTCATTTCTTAAGCCATAAAAATTGACAGTATATTTTTGTGAATCTTGAGTACAAAAATAATATATTTCATTATTATTAATTTTAATTTCTGTATAATTTAATCTTTTTGTTAATAAATATTTTTTTTCTAGATAATTGTTATTTAATATAAAATCTTTTAAATTTTTTCTATTAAATTTATCATAACACAAGAATATTAAAATTATTAAAATAGAAGAGATTATATAAAGATACTTTAAATTAAAATTTAGTATAAAATTTTTAATTTTTATATTTTTAAATTTTTTTTCAATAAATTTGTAAGATAAATGAGCTCCTATAGTAGTAAAAAAAAAGTCAACAATTAATTTATACTGTGTTTGTAAATAAATATCCGAAAGATACATTACAGGTAGGTGCCATAAATAAAATGAATATGAAATATTTCCTAAATATACCAATGCCTTGTTGTTAAAAAAGAGAGATTCATTATTATTTTTAAAAAAAATAAATAATGAGCATGTAAATACAATTAATAACTGATTAGTAGCTATATAATTCTTATTTGGATTAAAAATTATAATAATTATAAATAAAAATAGAATCCAAGAAATTTTATCATAATCATTTCTTGTTTTGGTTTTATAATTTTTACTATCTTTTTTAATTAAATAGATTAGCGAACCTTGCAGAAACTCCCATGCTCTAAATACTGGAGAATAAAATATTAGATTTTTACTTTCTGATAAATAAATAATAGTAATTGCTGATAAGATTATAATCCATATTAGTGTTTTTATTATCTTTATTTGATTAAAATTTTTTTTGAGAAAATAAAGAAAAAAAGGAAATGCAAAATAAAATTGCATTTCTACACCCAAGGACCATGTATGGTTTAGTGGATCATCAAATATATTGTCAAAATAGTTTTTATCATAATTTAAATAATAAATATTTGATATAAATAGATAAACGAATGTTAGTTTGTCTTTAAAAAAATCGTACTCTGTCAATGGTCCAAAAAATAAGAATATAAAAAGAAAAATAGTTAATATAAAAAAATATACAGGTACAATTTTAAGAATTCTGTTCATAAAAAATTGCCCAATGTTAAATTTTTTATTTAAAAAAAAATTTTCCTCTAACTGTTTAGTAATTACATACCCAGATATTACAAAAAAGATATCTACGCCCAAATAGCCTTTAAAGAATAAACTCAGATTTGAATGAAAAAAAAATACAAATAAAACTGATAAAGCTCTAAGTGTCTGAATATAACCTAAATAGCTTTTATCGTTATATGTTTCGTTATATCTTATCATTATAATTATTTTATAAAGACATTTAAAAATCCAATGTTATAAACAAAAGTGTTTTTAAATAATTTATTTTAAAAATATAATAAAATAAACTATTTAAAATATTTTTGGATAAGACTTAATTAAAATAAGTGAAAAAAATTCTTTGTTTGTTACATAAGCATCAATTTGGTGATGCGAAATTTCCTATATCAGTAGAATATAACGCAATTTATAAAACTCTAAAAACAATTAATAAAAAAACTTATTTTTTTGATACTCACAAACAAAATGATATTTTTCTAAATAATATTAGTCTTTTAAATTTTGTTAAAAAAATTAAACCTGAGATAATATTTTGTCATTTATCTTCGTATGAAATTTATTCAGAAACTTTTGAGATAATTAAATCTATTTGTTCGCCAACCATTATTAATTGGTGTTCTGATGATAGCTGGAGATACAAACAACATTCAGTTCTTATTGCAAAATCTTTTGATTTAATGGTTACTACTTACAAAGAAGCTCATATAGATAATTTAAACAAAAAAATTAATTCAATTTTATCGAATTGGGGTTGTCCTAATAATTGGTTTATTAAACTAAAAAAAAAAATTTTATACCTTTATGATGTTTGTTTTATTGGAAATGCATATATGGGTAGAAAAAAAATTATTCAAAATTTACAAGATTTAGGATTTAGTATCCAGTGTTTTGGAAAGGGGTGGAAGGATACAGTTACCAATAAAGACTTTCCTCGAATAATTAACCACTCAAAAATTAACTTAAATTTTTCAAAATCAAGAGGTAATAAGCCACAAACAAAGGCTAGGGTATTTGAAATTACAGGATCTGGTGGGTTTTGTTTAACGGAATATTCTAAGGAAGTAAAAAATCTTTTTAAAGAAAATCATGAAGTAGTCATTTTTAAGAATTTAAATGAATTAATTTATAAAATTAAATATTATCTTCAAAACGAACACGAAAGAAAGTTTATTTGTAAAAATGGTTATTTAAAATGTTATGATAAATATTCTTATAAAAATATTATGATCAATATATTAAAAAAAATTCCTAATATTAAATATAAAAAAAATATTATTCCTCCTATTTATAAAGCTTATAATTTAATAAGAAAAAATCCACATTGGCTATTAAGATCATACAAGTTTGTAAGCCAATCTGTCTTTAAGTTATTTTTTTCGAAACAGGATGCTGTTAAACTCTCTAAAAGATTGTTATTTGAAATTGAATGGAGATTTAGAGGTGAAAAAACCTATTCAATAAATGGATGGTGTAATAATTTATTTAATTATAATAAATGAATATAAATTTTTTATGATTATATCCAAAACACCTTATAGAATATCTTTTTTTGGAGGAGGGTCTGATTACCCAGAGTGGTACAATAAATTTGAAGGTGAAGTAATATCTTCTACAATAAACAAATATTTATACATATCTTGTCGTGAACTTCCAAATTTTTTTGATCATAAATATCGTGTGGTTTATTCAAAAGTTGAAGAAGTAAAAAGCATCCAAGACATACAGCATAAGGTGGTTAAATTTGCTTTAATTGAACAAAAAATAAAAGATAATCTAGAAATTCATTACGATGGAGATTTGCCATCAAGAAGCGGGATGGGCTCTAGCTCAAGTTTTGTCGTTGGTTTATTGAATGTATTAAATGAATATAACAAAAAAAGACTTTCTAAAAAATCATTAGCAGATCAGAGTATAAATTTTGAACAAAAAGTTTTAAGAGAATGTGTGGGTTCTCAAGATCAAGTGGCAAGTTCATTTGGCGGATTTAATTCAATCATATTTAACAAAAAAAATACATTTAAAGTTAATAAAATAAAAAATACCGAACATTTTAAAAAAAAATTAATTAATAATTTAGTTTTATTGTATACTGGCAAGCAAAGAACAGCTCAAGAAATTGCAAAAAAGTTTATTACTAATATTACTAGTTCTAAAAAAAAGGAAATTAACTCTATTTTAGAGTGTGTATTTTTAGCAAAAGATTTAATTAAAAAAATGCAATTAGATGAATTTGGATTGCTATTAGATGAAAGTTGGAAAATGAAAAAAAAACTTCACAAAGACATTTCTAATAATGAGCTTAATCATATTTATGATTTAGGAAAAAAAAATGGTGCATTAGGAGGAAAGATACTAGGGGCTGGTAGCGGTGGGTTTTTTCTTTTTTATGTTCCATTTGAAAAAAGAAATTTTTTTTTAAAAAGAATGAATTTTTTAACTAATGTATCATTCGAATTTGAGGATTTTGGCAGCCAAATAATATTTAATAGTAATAAATAAAATTAAAATGAGAAGTTTTAGTCATCCTTTAATGGAAAATAATATAATTCAAGAAGATATAGATGCAGTAATTAAATTTTTGAAAAATAATAACAAAAAAATTTTTACTCAATCTAAAAA
>Ga0194132_10012245_pt1 | contig 10751 bp, 10 predicted proteins | sample TA2KigOf80mmetaG_FD_148612 | JGI IMG/M metagenome (GOLD analysis project Ga0194132, IMG submission 148612) | Freshwater microbial communities from Lake Tanganyika, Tanzania - TA2015054 Kigoma Offshore 80m | ecosystem: Environmental > Aquatic > Freshwater > Lake | place: Tanzania: Lake... | reverse complement strand
CTCGACATCGATTTCTTCCGGCAGGCGCCCGACCAGCCGCGCCTGCTGTTCGGCGGCGCCACTGCCAACGGGCTGAGCGATCCCGAGGCGATCGCCCGCCTGCTGCACGGACGGCTCCGGCGGGCGCTGCCCGACCTCGCCGACGTGAAGCTGAGCCACGTCTGGACGGGCCAGTGCGCCGGCACGTTCGACCTGATGCCGCATGTCGGCGGCTGCGACGGGCTATGGCACGGCATGGGCTACAATTTCGCCGGCGTGCCGATGGGCTCCTACTTCGGGTTGAAGCTTGCTCACAAAATCCTCGGCCGGCCGGAGGCAGGTACAGCCTTCGAGACGGTAGCCTTCCCCACCCTGCCGTTCTATCGCGGCGATCCGTGGTTCCTTCCGCTCGCCATGAAGTGGTTCGCCTGGCAAGACACCCGCCTGGCACGGCGGGGATGGTGAAGCGAACATGTCGACTCAAGCTCCTCTCCCCTTTGGGGGAGAGGAACATGAAGTCGGCAGCGAGGCTGCGGTCAGGAATGCACGGCCCTCAGCGCCGGCAGCACATTCGCGGCGATGCGTTCGAAGGTCGGCTGCTGGTCCTCGAGCATGGGGTAGTAGAAGCAGATCTCCGAGATGCCGAGGGCGATCACCTGCTCGACCATGCGCCGGCAGGTCTCCTTCGATTCGTAGTAGGCGATGCGGCCGCCGCTTGCACGCGCCGTCGAGTCGAACATCAGGTAGGAGCGCCGCAGCGTCGCGGGATCGCGGCCGAGCGCAGTGCAGCGCGCGTCGATCGCGGCGATGCGCTGGCACGTCTCGGCGAGCTGGGCGTCGAAGGTCTTGGCGAAGCTCATGCTGTTCCAGATGTCGGCGTGGCGCGCGGCGTGACCCAGCATGACGGGCCCCATGGCGGCGACGATGATCGGCGGGCGCGGCGACTGGACCGGGCGCGGGCGCAGCGCGGCGGCGTCGGTCTTGTAGAAGCGGCCGTGGAACGTCGTCTCGTCCTCGCCGAGCAGCCGGCTCACGATCTCGACATACTCGCCGAAGCGGGCGACACGCTCCTTGGCGCTCCAATTGTCGGCGCCCATCATGCGGTACGACGGGTCGATCTCGAGCCCGGTGCCCAGCCCGACATCGAGCCGGCCGCCGGAGATGTGATCGGCGGTCAGCGCCTGCAGGGCGAACATCGCAGGATTGCGCAGCGGGATCTGGGCGACCAGGGTGGCGAGCCGGATGCGGCTCGTCGCCTGGGCGATGGCGGCAAGTTGCGACCACAACTCGAACCACGGGCCTTTGCCACCGGCCCAGTCGACCAGGTGATCGGCGAGGCCCACCGTATCGAAGCCCAGCGCCTCGACCTGGCGGCAGCGGCGCAGCAGCTCGGCCCAAGGGACGTTGGGCAGCACGAGCACGGAAAAGCGGAGCGGATGGGTCACGGTGGTCCTGGCCTGACGGCGTGGCATGAGCGGATGGGACAGATGAGATAGAGAAGTGTAGTCCGCAGCCCGGCAAATGTCCGGCGCGGACCGATAGAACGCTTCGAATTGCCTGCGGTCCTCTGTAGGAGTGAACGATGGAGTACAAGTCGCTCGGCAACACCGGGCTCAGGGTGAGCGTCGCGGGCCTGGGCTGCGGCGGCAACAGCCGGCTGGGGCTCGGCCGCGGCGCCGGCGCCGAGGCGTGCGTGGGCGTGGTGCGCACCGCGATCGATCTCGGCGTCAACTTCCTCGACACCGCCGAGGCCTACGGCACCGAGGAGATCGTGGGCAGGGCGGTGAAGGCCTACGACCGCGACAGGCTGGTGGTCTCGACCAAGGCGATCTTCCGGCCGGACGACACGGCCGCGAGCGTGAGCCGCCGCGTCGAGGCGGCGCTGCGCCGGCTCGGCCTCGACCATGTCGACATCTTCCATTTCCATGCCGTGGCGCCGACGACCTACGCCCATCACCGCGACGTGCTGGCGCCCGCCCTACTGAAGCTGAAGGAGCAGGGCAAGGTTCGGCATGTCGGGCTCACCGAGACCGGACCCAACGATCCCGAGCAGCGCATGCTTGGCCGCGCCATCGAGGAGGCGCCGTGGGAGGTCGTCATGCTCGCCTACAGCCTGGTCAACCAGGGTGCGCGGCGGCGCCTCTTCCCGACCACCCGGCACCGCGGCATCGGCACGCTCCTGATGTTCGTGGTGCGCAACGTCCTGAGCAACGACGCCTACCGGCGCGCCGTGTTCGCCAAGCTCGCCGAGCAGGGCCGGATCGACAAGGCGCTGCTGGGCGACGGCGACCCGCTGGCCTTCGTGGTCGCCGAGGGAGCGGCATCGAGCATCACCGATGCGGCGTACCGCTATGTCCGCCACACGCCGGGGGTCGACGTGGTGCTGTTCGGCACCGGCGACAGCGCGCACGTCGCGGCCAACGTCGCCTCGATCTTGCGCCCGGCGTTGCCGGCGGCGATGCTCGACCGGTTGCACGCCGTGTTCGGGCAGTTGAACGGCGTCGGGCTCGACCTGCCCGGCCCGGTCAAGATGTGAGAGCCGCACCGCGGCAGTCGAAGGTCGGCGCCTTTGGCGCACGGTTTCAACTCGTGCTAGAATGACAGTCAGCATGAAGCGCGTAGATCTGGTCGACGGGCGGTCGCTGGAACGTAGGATCGGGCGTTGACCCTTCTCGTTCTGCATCTGGCGGCGGTGTTGCTGGCCGCCATCGCGCTGTGGGCGATGCGCCACGAGATCACCGAAAAGGCCGGGAACGACCTGGACTGGGTGCTTGGGCCGGCGCTCGCGGTGGTCGTGGCAGCCATCCTGCTGATCGTCTCACCAGGCAAGCGCTTCGAGCTGTGGCTGGCCGGCATCGCCGTCGGCCTGCTGCTGGGCGCCGCGGCGGCGTTCCTCGCCTCCTACCTCGCCGCCCGCTACCTGGTCATCCGCTTCTACAAGGCGCCGCGGTCGATCCATCTCGACATGCCGCGCGGCCAGAACCCCCGCCGCACCCTGGTGCACTGACCAAGGTGCACTGACAAAGGCGCGCCGTAGGGGTGCGCTGCAGGGCGTCCTACTCCGCCGCCTGCCGTCGCCGCGTCGCTGCCTCGAAGCGCCGCTGCTGGGCCGCCATGCGCGGATCGTCCATCTCGGGCGCCAAGGGCTCGGCCACCCAGCCGTCGCGGCCGGGCACGTAGTTGCGATTGGTCTGGGCGGGATTGCGGTTGACCAGCGGCCGCGCATAGAGCGGGTTGGTCATGCTGCGCACCTCGTGCTCGATCTGGAACAGGGGCTTGCCGTTCGCAAGATCGACGATCTGCTCGAAGCGATACTGATACTGGTTGCTCTCCTCGGTGACGAGGCCCCGCTCGATCAGCCGTTGGTGCGGCCGCGAGAAGTTGGCGACGTAGACCTGGATGTGGTGGCCATCGTAGGCGGCGAGCTTGGCCTTGGTCTCGCGGAAGACGAGCTGCTGGCTGGGACCGACCGCGACGCGCGCCGCCGGCATTTCGCCCGCTTCGTCGACCTGCGCCGCGGTCTCGAAGATCTCGCGATAGAACTTGGCGATCGGCTTGGCCGATCCCGGCGGAACGTCGAACTCGACATAGGCCATGCCGAGCTGCATGCGGCCGAAGCCGCCCGGCTGGTGGACCAGCAGCGTGTTGCCCCACGGGCAGGTGGTGGCGACATGGTCGCCGTGTTCGGCGAAAGCAAAGCGCGTGCCTTCGAGCGGCTTCTTCATGCGCTGCAGGCGAGCCAGCAGCGCCCCACGGTCGGGGATCACCAGGCCGACGCGGCCGCGCAGGCGTTGCGGCTTGCCGGTGATGAGATGGAACTGGCTTTGGCCGACATTGACCCACATGTTGTCGACGCTGGTCATCAGGTAGGGATCGCGGGTCAGCCCGAGACCGCTGATGTAGAACAGCATCGTCAGGCCCTGATCCTCGACCTGCAAATTGACGTGTTCGAGCGCCACGATGTTGCCGAGGTCCTCGGCACTGCGATCGTACTGCTTGCCGTCCTTGGGCATCGGCGCGTCTCCCTTTTCGACAGGAGAAGCTTGGCACGAATCGCCATTGGCAGCCCCTGCAAAAAATGCGGAACTGCCCGACCGAACGGCCCGAGGGGAACCGCGATGCTCAGCAAGTTCGACAGTTCCTATGTCGGCACGGTCGACATGGAGGAGCTCGGCTATCTCGGCAAGCCGATCAACGAGCGCTGGTACTCCAACGACGAGCTGGCGGGCGCGCTGCACAAGGCGGTGGCCTATGCCAAGACCATGGACGGGCTGGGCTACGACACGTTCTGGATGGCCGAGCATCATTTCCAGCCCGAAGGCACCGAGTGCATTCCCAATCTCCTGATGATGGCGATGCACATCGCGGGCCTGACCAGGAACATCCGGATCGGCTGCGGCTTCAATGTCGTGCCGATGTGGCATCCGCTCAGGCTCGCCGAAGACTACGCCATGGCCGACATCCTGACCGGCGGGCGGGTGATCTTCGGCGTGGCGCGCGGCTATCACACGCGCGAGGTCGAGAGCTTCGGCGCGCCCCTGATCGACCAGGCGGCCAACCGCGAGATGTTCGAGGAAGGGGTCGACGTGATCTTCAAGGCGTTCAACGAGGAACGCTTCAGCCACCACGGCCGCTTCTACACCATTCCGCCGGCGGTGCCCTATCGCGGCTACACCCTGAAGGACCTGACGCTGGTGCCGCGGCCGGCGCGCCTGCCGGTCGAGTGCTGGCAGCCGATCCAGAGCGGCTCGACGCGCGCCTTCGACTTCATGGCCAAGCACGGCATGTGCGGCGTGATCGGTGGCGGCTCGGCCGAGGGCGGTGCGGTCGACCGCCACATGACCGAGTTCCGCGCCGCCTACGCCCGGCGCGGCATCGAGCTGCAGCTGGGCGAGCGGCTGTCGCTCGGCTTCCAGTTCTTCATCGCCGAGAGCCGCGAGGCGGCGATGCGCGAGGCGGCGAAATACTACGAAGAGAACATGAAGATGTTCGGCGAGCTGCGGCTGGTGCGCGCCATCAGCGACCAGCAGATCGCTGCCATGCGCGATCCCAAGCTGGTACCCGGCACCAAGCTGCCGCGCATCGAGGATGCGGTGAAGGCGGGCGGCTTCCTCGCCGGCACGCCGTCCGACATCATCGAGCAGTTGAAGGCCGTCGAGCGGCGCTATCCCGGCCTCGACCGCGTGAGCTGCAGCCTGGCGCTCGGCACGCCGCTCGCCGTGACGTTGGACCAGCTCGAGCGCTTCGCCAGGGAAGTGATGCCGGCCTTCCGCCCGACACGCGCCGCGGCGGCGGAGTAGCGGGCTTTCCTCGCCGCGCCACGGGCGGCGACACACGAGATGAACCAGCAACATTGGAGAGAGTCATGATCTTCGAAATGCGCACCTATCTGATGAAGCCCGGCAGCATTCCCAAGGTCGAGGAGCTGTTCGGCGCGGCGCTGCCGGCGCGGGCCAAGCTCTCGCCGCTGGCCGGCTTCTGGCACACCGAGGTCGGCACCCTGAACCAGATCATCCATATCTGGCCGTACGACAATATCGGCGAGCGCGATCGCATCCGCGCCGAGGCGGTGAGAGCCGGCATATGGCCGCCCAAGATCGCCGACAACATCGTGGAGATGGAAAGCAAGATCCTGCATCCCGCGCCGTTCTCGCCCAACTTCCAGCCGGCCGAGCACGGCACGATCTACGAATTCCGCACCTACACCTACAATCCGGGCGCCATCCCCAAGGTGATGGAAGCCTGGGCGCCGCTGGTGAAGGCGCGCTCGGCGATCTCGCCGTTGATCTTCGCGGGCTTCAGCGACATCGGCGCGCTCAACCAATGGGTCCATGTCTGGGCCTACAAGAACATGGCCGACCGCGAGACGCGCCGCGCCCAGGCGATGAAGCCCGGCCTGTGGCCGCCGCCCAGGCCCGAGGGTGTGACCTTGCTGAAGCAGGAGAGCATCTTTGCGGCGCCCGCGGCGTTCTCGCCGTTGCGGTGAGGATGCCTCCCGGAGAGGACGGTCGATGACCGTCGCCATCCGCCAGATCGGACCTTGCTTTGCAGGCGAGGTCGCAGGCGTCGACATGCGCCGGCCGCTCGAACCCGACCAGGTGGCGGCGATCCATGCCGGCATGGACAAATATGCCGTGCTGGTGTTCCACGACCAGAACATCGACGACGCCCAGCAGCTTGCCTTCACGCGGAGCCTGGGCGAGATCGAGCAGGCGATCGGCACCAGCCTGCGGGCGGCCAGCGAATATCGCCTGCCAACCACCTTCGCCGACGTCTCCAACCTCGACCAGCACGACAAGCCGTTCGCGCGCGACGACCGCCGCCGGCTGTTCGGCATCGGCAACCGGCTGTGGCACTCGGATTCGTCGTTCAAGATCGTGCCGGCCAAGTACTCGCTGCTGCATGCCGTCGGCCTGCCGTCGAAAGGCGGCAACACCGAGTTCGCCGACATGCGCGCGGCCTATGACGCGCTCGACGAGGACACCAAGCGCGAGGTCGAGGGACTGGTGTGCGAGCACTCGCAGATGTTCTCGCGCCAGCAGATCGGCTTTACCGATTTCACCGACCAGGAGCGCCAGCGCTTCCGGCCGGTGCGCCAGTCGCTGGTGCGCACCCATCCGGTCACCGGCCGCAAGTCGCTCTATCTCTCGAGCCACGCCGGCAGCATCGTCGGCTGGCCGATCCCCGAGGCGCGCGCCTTCCTGCGCGACCTGGTCGAGCACGCCACGCAGCGCCAGTTCGTCCATGCCCATCAGTGGCGGCTGGGCGACCTCGTGATGTGGGACAACCGCCAGACCATGCACCGCGCCCGGCCGTTCCCGGCCGAGGAAGCACGCGACATGCGCCGCACGACGCTCGCCGGCGACGGGCCGACGGCGGCGCAGGCGGCAGCTTAGGGACTCGTCAGCGGAACGGGTCGACGATCGGCAGGCCGTCGATGCGCCGGCCGTGATCCATGTCTTCCGACAGCAGCTCGCGCCAACCGAGTGCCTGCGCCGAGAGCGCCAGACCGTCAGCTCTTCAGCAGCGCCGCCATGATGCGCTCGCGGCTGAGCGGCATGTCGTGCAGGCGCGTGCCGAGCGCATGGGCGACGGCATTGCCGATCGCCGCCGCCGTGGGCCCGACGGTGCATTCGCCGACGCCGAGCGAGGGGTTGCCGGCGCCGGCGACGAACTCGACCTGCATCTCGGGCACCTCGCTGAAGCGCAGGATGGGATAGCTCTGCCAGTCGAGCGAGGCGACGCCTTGCCCGTCGAGCCTGACCTGCTCCTTCAAGGTCCAGCTCACGGCCTGCACGATGCCGCCTTCGAGCTGATTGCGCGCGCCGTCGGGATTGACCACGAGGCCGGCATCGGCGACGCACCACACGCGATCGACCGTGACCGTCTCCTGCACCGTCACCGCCGCGACGACGGCGGCATAAGCGGCGCGGTTCTTGTAGCGCGCGAAGCCGAGCCCGAGCCCCTTGCCGGTACCGGCCGGGCCACGCGCCGGCCAGTCGGCGCGCTGGGCGACCAGCTCGATCAACCGGCGGGCGCGCGGCTCGGACAGGATCGAAAGGCGATAGGCGACCGGATCCTCACCGACACGCGCCGCAAGATCGTCGATCAGCGATTCGATGGCGAAGACGTTGGGCAGCGCGCCCAACCCGCGCAGCGCCGAGGTGCGCACCGGCGGCCGCAGCACCAGGTGATGCAGGATGCGATGGGCCGGCACGTCGTAGAGCGGCACGGCGTTGCGCGTACCGCCGCCGCCGCGCGCTTCCGGCGGATCGAACGGCGCGACTTCGGGCGGCGGCTCGGCCAGCGCCTCGGAGGCGAGCAGCCAGCCAGTGCTGTTGCCCGGCCGCTGGACATGGGTGGCGCTCCAGATCTCGGTCGTCCAGTCGGCCGGCCGGCCGCGCTCGTCGAGGTCGACCTGCAGGGTCACCAGCATGGCCGGCCCCACGGGCTCGAAGCCGAACTCCTCCTCGCGCCGCCATTGCAGGCGGATCCAGCGGCCGGGCAGGCGCCGCGCGACCAGGGCGGCGTCGAGCGCGGCATCGTCGGCGCCGTTGTGGCCATAGCAGCCCGCGCCATGCAGATGCTGCGCGGTGATCGCCTCGGCCGGCAGGCCGAGCACCGTCGCGAGGTTCTTGCGCAAGGGGTGCATGCCCTGGCCGTGCGAACGCACGGTGAGATGGCCGTCGTGGAACCGCGCCAGCGCACAGGACGGCGCCATCGAGGCATGGGCGACGTAAGGCCGCGAGACGGTGATCCCGGCCGGTCGCCTGGGCGGTGAGGTCGGCGCTGGCCAACCGCCGATGCGACGATCGTCGCTCGGTTGGCCCCTGAGCCAGGCGGCCTCCTGTTCGGCCGGTTCGATGCGGCGGACATTGGCCCACCTCGCCTGCGCCGGTGCCGCCGCCGCCGCGGCCTGAGCGACGCTCTCGGTCGGACTGACGAAGGCCACGAAATTGGCCTCGCGGACGATCTGCAGCTCGCCTTTCGCGGCCCGGCGAATCGCCGCCTCGTCGAGCGAAGCCAGCACGGCGCCACGGCAGGGCTGACGGAGCGTACGGGCATGCAGGACGTCGGCCGGCAACTCATCGTGCACGAAAGCCGCGCCGGTGAGCTTGGCCGGCAGGTCGATGCGCGGCACGCTTTGGCCGACGACACGGTAAGAGGCCGAAGGTTTGGTTGGCGCGTTGCCGGTGACGGCTTGCGCCAGGTCGATCTCGGCCGCGACGGTCCAGTAGTCCTGGCCGGTCGGCTGGCCGTTCTGTCGGAAAGCGCCGTCGACGACGCTGAGATCGTCGCGGCTGCAGTTGAGGCGGAGGGCGGCGCGCTCCAACGCCTTGGCGCGGACCTCGGCGCAGACCAGGCGCACCGACCCGCCCGACATCTCGACCGACAGCGAGGAGGTCGTGTACTGCTCGTCGGGTCCCGTGACGGTGTCGCCCGACAGCACGACGACGCGATCGAGCGGCATGTCGAGCTCGTCGGCCGCGATCTGGCCGATGGCGGTGACCACGCCCTGGCCCATCTCGACCTTACCGGTGGCGATGCGCACCGTGCGATCGGGCAGGAAGGCGATCCAGCGGTCGAGCCGTGGATTGTCGACCAGGCTTTGCGGAAGCACCGGCGCGTTCATGCCGGCCTCCCGCCACGCAACGCGGTGGCGGCACGCTCGACGGCACGCAGAATGCGTTGATGCGCACCGCAGCGGCAAAGATGCTTGTCGAGGGCGGCCACGATCTCGGCGCGGCTCGGGTCGGGGTTGCGGTCGAGCAGCGCCTTGGTCGACATCACGATGCCGCTGAGACAGTAGCCGCACTGACCGGCCTGCTCGTCGAGGAAAGCCTGCTGCACGGGATGCGGCCGCTCGGCAGTGCCCAGCCCTTCGACGGTGGTGACGGCACGGCCGGCGACGCTGCCGGCCTCGCGCGTGCAGGCATAGGCGGGTTCGCCGTCGACCAGCACCATGCAGCAGCCGCACTGCTCGAGGCCGCAGCCGTAGCGCGTGCCCATCAGGCCGAGCTGGTTGCGCAGGACGTCGAGCAGGGTCGCGGCGGGCGGCGCCTCGACCGTACGCGACTGGCCGTTGACGGTGAGAGCGATGGTCATGGGGCCTCTCTGCTGGGAGCGCGGGCATCTTGCCCGATCCTCGAGCGGACCGGCGGCCCGCGGTCCGGCAAAACTACAGAAGGTCCGCGACCGTAGCGCGGTAGCGGGTGATGGCGTCGAGATGGTCGGCGTAGCTCTTGCCGGCGATGCGCTTGTGGTGATTGCTGACATAGGTCGTGTGGACGGTGACATGCGTCACGCCGGCCTTTTTCCAAAAGCCGATCTCCTTGCGCCAGTCGTCGGGCGTGCCCTTGCCGGGCGACACCCAGACCTCCAACCCGACCGCGGCGGGATCGCGGCCCTCGGCCTCGATCAAGCCGCGCAGCTTGGCGAACGCCTTCAGGGCGTCGTCGCCCGCCGGATACTGCAACGGCATGAAGCCATCGCCGTACTTGGCGGCACGCTTGAAGGTCGCCTCGGCATGACCGCCGAACCAGATCGGCACGCGGCCCGCCTTGGGCCGGGGGTTGATGCCGCCGTCGTCGAGCTGATGGAACTCGCCCTTGAAGGTGATGCTGGGCTCGGCCCACAGCGCCTGCATGAAGCGCACCTGCTCGGCCGAACGCTTGCCGCGAGTGCTGAAGTCCATGCCGAGGCCCTGGAATTCGATCTCGTTCCAGCCGACGCCGATGCCCAGCCGAAAGCGGCCCTCGCACAGGGCGTCGAGGCAGGCCGCCTGCTTGGCGACCAGCGCCGCCTGGCGCTGCGCCAGAATGATCACGCCGGAGGCGAAGCCCAACTTCTTGGTGACGCCCGCCAGGAAGGCGAACAGCACAAAAGGGTCGTGATAGGCGGTGGCCGTGGTGCCGACGCGCCTGCCGCCATAGTCGACATTGGGATTGCCGCCCAGCACGTGGTCGGGGGCGAGCACATAGTCGAAGCCCAGCCCTTCGGCAGCCTGGGCATAGTCGCGCATCGGGGTGGGGCCGGTGCCGACATCGCCGACGGGAAGTGAAGCGCCAAGGTGCATGAACATCTCCTTCAGGGGAGCGCGGACCTCATAGGCGCTAACTTATGACGAAGCATGGGAATGCCCTTCGTTTGCGCTTGCGTCGAGGTGGCTCGAACAGCAAACGGGTAAGACGGCAAGCATTTGCGATGATGCCCTCGGGCAGGAAGAGGCCAGTGATGGCCACGCAGATGGCGTCGCGCAGGATCTTGAAGAG
>Ga0194132_10012244_pt1 | contig 10751 bp, 7 predicted proteins | sample TA2KigOf80mmetaG_FD_148612 | JGI IMG/M metagenome (GOLD analysis project Ga0194132, IMG submission 148612) | Freshwater microbial communities from Lake Tanganyika, Tanzania - TA2015054 Kigoma Offshore 80m | ecosystem: Environmental > Aquatic > Freshwater > Lake | place: Tanzania: Lake Tanganyika... | reverse complement strand
AGCCTGAGGGTGTGGAAGTAGAGGGCCGCCGCCTGCATGCCCTCCCCCAGCTTGTCCATCACCGAGCCGAGGCGGTAGTAGGTCTCGGCGTAGGTGGTGTCCAACTGGAGGGCGCGGCGGTAGTAGTTCTTGGCCGCCTCCAGGTTGCCCTCCTCCTGGCTGATCACCCCCAGGTCGTGGAAGAGCCGGCCGCTCTGCACCCCCAGTTCCACGGCCTGCTGGTAGGCGGACTTGGCCGAGGCGTAGTCGGCCAGGTCCATGTAGCTGTTGCCCAGCCGCAGGTACACCGGGCCCTCGCGGGGAGCAATGGCCAGGGCCCGCCGGTACACCGCCACCGCCTCGCCGGGGTTGTGCAGCAGGTCCTGGACCTGCCCCAGATTGGCCAGGGCGGGGATGAAGTCGGGCTTCAGTCCCAGCGCCTTTTCGTACTGGGCCCCCGCCTCCGCGTACAGGCCCTGCTGCTGGTAGAGAAACCCGAGATTGTAGTAGACCTCGGCGAAATCGGGCCGCAGCTCGATGGCCTTTTTGTAGTTGGCCTCGGCCTCAGGCAGGTTGCCCAAGCCCCCCATGCAGATGGCCAGGCCGATGCGCGCCTCAAAGAGCCTTGGGTCCAGTTCCAGCGCCTTGTCGAAATAGCTGGCCGCCTCGCTGAACTGTTGGCGGGCCGCCCCGACCACCCCCAGGTTGCTCCAGGCCAGGGCGAATCCGGGCTTGAGGCCCACTGCCTCCAGGTAGAAGGCGGCGGCCTCCTCCATCTTGCCCTGGCCGCGCAAAGCCTCGCCCTGCTGGAAGGCAGCCTGAACCTGCTTCTCCAGTTGGGCCGCCTGCCAACGGGTGTACCCGTACCAGCCGCCGGCCCCCAACGCCAGCACCAGGGCCAGCACCCATGCCCAGCGCCCCCGGCCCTGCCTCTCCTGTTTTTTCATCGCGTCCCCCGGGGCCATTTGCCCCTGCTGGTCTTTCTCGTTACCATTGTCTGAATCTCGGCCGCCGCACCGGACACCCACCCCAATTCCATATGCCTCTTCCCTTCCTGCTCCTGCTCGGCTGCTGGCTCTGGTGCCCCGGCTGCGGTGACGAGGGCAAGCATATACCCAGCGACGCGGACCGTCAACGCGCTGTCCAGCTCTATCAGCAGGCCCTCGAACAGGTCAAAAGCTACGACTTCAAAGGCGCCGGCACCACCTTCGGAGAGGTGCTGCGCCTGGACCCCGGCCACTACGAGGCGCGGCTGGGCCTGGGCGAGATCCACCTCCGCCAGCAGGAATACGAGCCGGCCCGCCAGGCCCTGGAGACTGCCGCACAGCAGCAGCCCGGCCGCCACGAGGCGCGGATGCAACTGGCCCGCGCCTACCTGGGCCTGGACCGGCAATTGGAGGCCCGCAAGCTGGTCGAGGCTGTGGTCGCCGACTTTCCCGACCAGGTGGTCCCCCGGCTGGAGCTGGCCAACCTCTACATGACCGAATCTCCGCCCTCTCCCAGCGGCGCCCTGGCCCAGTACGAGGCCATCTTGCAGGTGAAACCCGGGCTCCCCAAAGCCAGGGCCGGCCGCGCCGCCGCCAACCTGCACCTGGGGGAATTCGCCAAGTCCGCCGCCGAACTCGGCGAATTGCTCCGCCAGCAGCCCAACGACCAGTACCTCACCTATCTGGCCGGCACCACCTTCTTCTGGCTCAAGGAATACCCCAAGTCCGTGGACGCCTACGCCCAGTCCATCGACGCCCTGCCCCCCAACTCGCCCATGCTCTCGGTGCGCCAGTACAACCTGCGCCTGGCCTACCTGGCCGCCTACGGCACCTATCCGGGCGACCTGCCGGAGAAATACCAGATCCACCTCTACCCCATCGGCGAGGAGTCGCCGGTCCGCTTCGACGACGTGGCGGCCCAGGCCGGAGTGGACAAGCTGGGCCGCAACCGCGGCAGCGCCTGGGGGGACTACGACGCCGACGGCGACCTGGATATCTTCACCGTGGGCATCCAGATCCCCCACTCCCTGTACCGCAACGAGGGCGGCCGTTTCACCGATATCGCCCGGTCCGCAGGGCTGTACGACCCGCGCGGGGGTTGGAGCGCCTCGGCCGCCGACTACGACAACGACGGGGACCTGGACCTCTACGCCACCCGCGACGGCTGGGAGGGTTCGATGCCCAATTCCCTGTACCAGAACCTGGGGGACGGCGCCTTCAGGGAGGTCAGCGCCGAGGCCGGGGTGGACGACCCAGACGACACCTTCATGGCTGCCTGGGCCGACTACGACAACGACGGCTGGCTGGACCTCTACACCTGCGACGGCATGACCGGCACCGGCGCGGCCAACAAGCTCTACCACAACGAGGGCAATGGCCGCTTCACCGACCGGGCCGCCCAAGCCGGGGTGGACCTGCGGGGCAAGTCCCTGGGCGTGGCCTTTGGCGATTACGACCGCGACGGCGACCAGGACCTGTACGTGGCCGATGTGGCCAACCCCAACACCCTCTTCCGCAACGAGGGCAAGGGCCGTTTTGCCGACATCACCCAGAAGGCCGGGGTGGGCAAGCCGGTGCAGGGCGGGTACGTCACCTTCTTCTTCGACGCCGATGGCGACGGAGACCTCGACCTCTTTGTCTCCGCCATGTCCTATTACGAGCACTTCGTCGAGTCCCAGATCACCGGCCGCTCCGCCCACCCGGCGCGCGCCTACCTCTACCGCAACCTTGGGCACGACACCTTCTCTGACGTGGCCGAGGCAGCCGGGCTCTCGCGCTCCTTCGGTTCGATGGGGGCCGGGTACGGGGACGTGGACTACGACGGCCGCATCGACCTGTACCTGGCCAACGGCGGCCCGAACATGGCCCGCTTCGAGCCCAATATCCTCTACCGCAACCTGGGAGACCGCTTCGCCGATATCACCGCGTCGGCCGGGACGGGCGGCCTCGACAAGGGGCACGGGGTAAGCTTTGCCGACTACGACACCGACGGCGACCTGGACCTCTACGTCGGCGACGGGGGCCACTATCCGGGCGACCTGTGGCACAACCGCCTCTTTCGCAACGCCGGCCACCGCAACAACTGGGTGGGGGTCTCGCTGGAGGGGGCGGCCAACCGCAGCGCCGTCGGCGCCCAGTTGCTCCTGCGCGCCGGCGACCTGGTCCAGGCTGCCCAGGTCAGCAGCGGGGACGGCTTTGGCTGCACCAACAGCCTGGCCGTCGAGTTCGGGCTGGGCTCCCGCACCCAGGTCGACGCCCTGGAACTGCGCTGGCCCTCGGGGCGGATCCAGCAACTGCCCCTGGCCGGCATCAACCAGATACACCATTTCAGGGAATGATGCGCTGCTGCCTGTTCCTGCTGCCGGTCCTGCTGGGCTGCGCCACCGAACCTGAGCCCCAGCCTCAGCCCCAGGCCCAATCCCAATCCCAGCCACCGGCCCCCCCCCAGCCGGCTGCCCTCCTCTCCCGCGCCATCGAAACGGCCAGGAGCCACCTGGCCGAAGGGCGGTACCTCGAAGCGATAGCCGTCTGCGAAGAGGGCCTCAGGCAGGATTCCACCGCGGTGCCCCTCTACAACCTGATGGCCACCGCCTACGCCGCCGACGGCCGCTACGCCCCGGCCATCGAGGCCCTGCAGCAGGTGGTGCGGCTCTTCCCCGGCTTTGCCCTGGCCCACGTCAACCTGGGTGGCATCTACACCAAGCTGGGACAGTACGCCGAAGCCGAGAAACACCTGAAGCAGGCCCTGGCCCTGGACCCCAAACAGCCCTCGATCCACCGCCGCCTCGGCGAGGTCTATCTGGGCTCCAGCCGTTTTCCCGAAGCCGTCGCGGCCTTTGGCCAGGCCCTGGCCCGCTATCCCGAGGACGCCACCCTCTACTTCTTTCTCGGGCAGGCCCTCGAAGGAGCCGGCCGCGAGCCCGACGCCCTCAACGCCTTCTCCCAGGCGGCGCGCATGGACCTGGGCTTCCCCGAAGCCCTCTACCGCCTGGCGGTGCTGGCCCGCAAGCAGAACCGCCCCGCCCTGGCCGACTCGGCCCTGGGGCGCTTCCAGCACCTCCAGGCCATAGGCGGGGGCGACCCGGAGGTGCCCAAGCAGATGAAGAAGCTGCGCTCCTCGGTGCTCAACGCCCCCGAGGACCCGGTCCACCACTTCCGCCTCGGCGCCTTCTTCGCCAAACACGGCTATCTCGACGAAGCGAGGGACAAAATGGCAAAGGCCGCCCAGCTCCAGCCGCCGGCGGCCCTGCTCAACCAGATGGGGGGGGTGCTGCTCAATGCCCAGCGCCCCCAGGAAGCCCTCGCCTATTACCGCCAGGCCCTCGACGCCGAGCCGACCTACATGCCGGCCCTGATCAACGCCGCCAACCTGCTCAGTTCCCTCCAGCGCCACGCCGAGGCCCTGGTCCTGTTCCAGAAAGCCACCCAACTGGCCCCCCAGGCCCCCAACCCCTGGTACTTCCTGGGCATGGGGCAGTTGACCGCCGGCGCCCCGGCCGAAGCCCGCCAGGCTCTGGAAAAGGCCCTCAGCCTCTGCCCCGCCGACAACCCCTTGCGGCCGCACATCGAGGGCGCCCTGACCAGTCTGAAATAGTCAGGGATTTTCTTCCAAGCGCAGCACCCGGTCCACTTCCACCTCCTCCACCTGCACCGCCCCCGAGGGCCAGCGCACCTCAACCCGCACCTTCCCCGCCTGGCCCCCCAGACCGAAATGCAGGGCCCGCTGGCTGGTGGACTGGTACCCCGATCCGGCCTTGACCTGCTGGAAGAGCCTCCGGCCGCCGGCCTGCACGTAGACCTTGGCCCCCACCCCGTCGCGGTTGCTTTGCCGGCCCACCAGGTCCACCTGGAGCCAGTGCCCGGCGTTGCCCCCCTCGTTGCGCAGCAGGGCCGCCGCCCGCCCGGAACTCATCAGGGCGATGTCGAGGTCCCCATCCTGGTCGTAGTCACCGTACGCCGCTCCCCGCCCCACGTAGGAGACGGCAAAACCCGGCCCCGCCGCGGTGGTCTTCTCGGCGAAGTGGCCGTCGCCCAGGTTGCGGAAGAGCTGGGCCGGTTGGGCATAGGTGGCCAGCTTGTCGTAGACCTCGATATTGTCATGGACGTGGCCGTTGGCCATGAACAGGTCCTGCCAGCCGTCGTTGTCGTAATCAAAGAAGAAGGTGCCGAAGCCCAGGGAGTTGAGGGAGGACTCGCCAATGCTGGCCTTGAAGCTGAGGTCGGGGAAATAGCTGCCGTCGTTGCGGTAGAGGTTCTTGTTCTCCAACTGGAAATTGAGGACCACCAGATCCAGGTCGCCGTCGTTGTCGTAATCCCCCGCGTCCACCCCCATGCCCGCCTGGGGCGCCCCGTCGGAACTCAGCCCAGTGCCCATCAGCAGACCGATCTCGCTGAAGGTGCCGTTCCCCTCGTTCTGGTAGTGCCAGTTCTGGGTCAGATCGTTGGCCACGTACGCGTCCTGATCCCCATCGCCGTCGAAGTCGCCGCATACCACCCCCAGGCCGTTGCCCTTGTGGACGATGCCGGCCTGGCGGCTGACGTCGCTGAAGGTGCCGTCCCCCTCGTTGCGGTAGAGGAGGTTGTGGCTGGGCCGGTACTGCCGGGGATCGCAGTAGAAGCGCAGGTTCATGTCGCGCCGGCCGCACCACTTGGGCTCGTCGAGCCGGAAATCCACGTAGTTGACCACCAGCAGGTCCAGGTCCCCGTCGTTGTCGTAGTCGAAATAGGCGGCGCTGCTCCCCCACAGGGGGCTGCCCAGGCCAGCCGCCGCGGTCTGGTCGGAGAAGCGCCCCCCCTCGTTGCGATAGAGAATGTCCGGGCCCAGGTTGGTCAGGTACAGATCCTGATACCCATCGTTGTCGTAGTCCCCCGCCAGAACCCCCATCCCGTATTCGCGGCCCTGCACCCCGGCCTGGGCAGCCATCTCGGAGAAATGCCCCCCCTCGTTGCGGTAGAGGTGGTTCCAGTGGCCCTCCCGCCCCTTGATCAGATCACCGCTGTCTACCAGGTACAGGTCCAGATCCCCGTCCCCCTCCAGATCGAAAAACGCTGCCCCCGAGCCATCGGTCTCGGGCATGCGCTTCTCCGGGCTGGGGCCATTGTGGTGGACGAAGTGGATGCCGACCTCTGCAGCCACGTCTGCAAACTCCGGGGATGCGCCCCAGGCCCCACCCGCCAGCCCCATCCAGCCGCAGACCAGCCACCCCGCTCCCTTGACGCCCATGCGACCATGCCTTAATCTAGTCGTTTTAGAACTATGCCGATCCACCAGATGCTCCTGCCCTCACTCCTGGTCGCCCTGCTGTGGTGTTCCTGCGGCCCCGGCCAGGGCGGCGCCCCCCAGCCCTCGCCCTGGCAGCTCCACTTCCGCGCCGGCGAGGAAGCCCTGCAGCAGGGGGACTATCTCAAAGCCCAGCACTCCTTTGAAGCCGCGCGCGGCGAACTTGCAGATGCCGCGGACTCCCGCCTGGTTCCCACCCTGCAACGCCTGGCCGGCCTGCACGCGCTCCAGGGCCGCCTGGCCCCGGCCGAAAGCCTCTACACCCAGGCCCTCGCCCTGGCCCAGCACCTCCTGCCCCGGTCCTACCCCGAACTCACCGCCCTCGAATTGCAGACCGCCGACTTCTACCTGGACCAAAAAAAATACCCCCAGGCCGAGGCCCTCTACACCCAGGCCCTCGCCCACCTGGAGGATCAGGCCGACCCGCGGCCCCCGCAGTTGGCCGGCCTCCTCGACCGCCTGGCCGAATTACACCTGGCCCAGGGCCGCCACGGCCTGGCCGACTCCCTGGGCAAACGGGCAATGGCCTCCAAGTTGGGGGCTCAGGGCTACGAGTACTACCTGCAGGGCGGCTACGCCCAGGCCGAGACCTACTACCGCCGCGCCCTGGCCATCCAGGAAAAGGCCCTGGGAGACCACCCCGACCTGGCCCGCACCTGTTGCGACCTGGGCCTGCTGTACCAGGCCACCGGGGACCTCGCCCAGGCCGAGACCTACTACCGCCGCGCCCTGGCCATCCAGGAAAAGGCCCTGGGAGACCACCCCGACCTGGCCCGTACGCTCGATAATCTCGCCCTCCTGCTGAAGAAGGGCAAGCGCGACGAGGAGGCCCAGGCTGCCGAGGACCGGGCCCGCCAATTGCGCCAGACCACCCCCATCCCCGTGCAGGAGAGCCGATGAACCGCCCCCCGGATAACGCCAGGCGGGTTCCCGCCGACCAGTTGCGCGACTTCGCCGCCGCCTGCTTCAAGGCCGCCGGCCTGCGAGCCGATCACGCCGACCAGCTCGCCCAGCTCCTCGCCAACTCCGACCTGCGCGGGGTGCGCTCCCACGGCACCCGGCAGGTGCCCGGGTACAGCCGCGCCCTGCGCGAGGGCAAGCTCAACCCCAATCCCCAGCTCCAGGTGGTGCAGGAAACCGACACCACCGTCCTGGTCGAAGGCGACGGGGGCCTGGGCTATGCCCCGATGATGCTGGCCACTGAAAAAGCCATCACCAAAGCCAGAGCCAAGGGCGTGGCCCTGGGCGCCACCCGCCACATCGGCCACTACGGCTCGGCAGGCCACTACGTGCGCCGGGCCATGGCGGAGGGCTGCACCGCCTTCTCGGTGCAGGGCCACCACCCTTCCTGGTTCGGCGAGGGGGGCGGCAACAAGGGCCAGCAGTCGGCCTACTGGGGCAACCCGCCCATCTGCTTTGGCCTGCCCAGCCAGGAGGAGCCGCCCCTGGTCCTCGACGCGGCCACCTGCATCCTGGCCGACTACCAGCGCGGCCCCCAGTTCGACACCTTACAGGAGCTGATCCCCGCCGCCTTCTTCAAATCCATGGGCTACACCGGGGTGGCCACCGCCCTGGGCGGCACCTTCGTGGGCATGAGCAACCCACGCGCCGCTGCGGTCCACCAACGGTGGCCCGCGGCCCGGGCCGGCGGCCTGATCATCGTCATGAGCCTTGGCGCCTTCGCCCCGCCCGAGGAGGTCCGCTCCGGGGTGGACCTCTTGGTGCGCGGAGTGCGCCAAACCATGGCCCCGGTGCGCGGCTACCCCGAGGCCACCCTGCCGGGCACCATCGAGCACCGCAAGGAACAGGAGTACGGGAAAGACGGCGTCCCGATGGCCCTGGAGGACCTGGAGTCCCTCGAAAAGGCCGGCCGGGAATTCGGCGTCGCCCCGGGTTGGTTGTAGGCCCGCCGATGCCGCCCTACCTTTGCAGCGCCTCTACACAGGAGACAACCCCATGAGCCCCTCCCCTCTCGCTCCCGCCCGGCGGCGCGAACTGCAGCGCCTGGCCATCCAGATGCGGCGGCTGGTGGTCGAGTCCTGCCACCATGCCGGCGCCGGCCACCTGGGCGGCCCCCTCTCGGCGGCGGAGATGCTTGCCGCCCTGTACTTCGAGATCATGAACGTCGATCCGGTCAAGCCCCGCGACCCGGACCGCGACCGCTTCATCCTCTCCAAGGGCCACTGCTCCATCGGCCTGTACTCCATCCTCGCCCTGCGCGGCTACCTGCCAGTGGCGGAACTCAAGACCTTCGACGCCATCGACTCGCGCCTCCAGGGCCACCCGGACATGACCGTGCTGCCCGGCCTGGACATGTCCACCGGCTCCCTGGGCCAGGGTCTCTCACCGGGCATCGGCATGGCCCTGGCCGCCAAGCTCAAGGGACGCTCCTACCACACCTGGGTGATGATCGGCGACGGCGACTCGCAGGAGGGCCAGATCTGGGAGGCCGCCTTCATTGCCCAGCGCTACGGCCTGGACAACCTTACCGCCATCCTCGACTGGAACGGCCTGCAGCAGTACGGCTGGGCCACGGAAAAAGGCTACGGCGTCCTGGACCGACAGCCTGCCCAGGAGAACCCACGGGCCAAATGGGAGGCCTTCGGCTGGGCCACCATCGAAATCGATGGCCACGACCTGGACCAGTTCGTCGCCGCCTGCCATCAGGCCAAGGCCGTCAAAGGCCGGCCCGCCATCATCATTGCCCGCACCGTCAAAGGCAAAGGGGTGTCCTACATGGAAAACGACTTCAACTGGCATTCCAAGCCCGTAACCGACGAGGATCTACGGGTGGCCCGCGAGGAACTGGCCACCCAGGAGGCCGCCCTGTGAACGCCGCCATCTCCGACAAGCTGGTCGCCCAGCGCGACGTCTTCGGCGACACCCTCATTGAACTCATCGACAAGGACGACCGGGTCTACGTGCTCGACGGGGACCTGGCCAACTCCACCAAGGCCGACAAGGTCTCCAAGGCGCGGCCGGGCCACTTTCTGGAGATGGGCATCGCCGAGCAGAACATGGTCGGGGTCGCCGCCGGCATGGCCACCTGCGGCCTCATCCCCTGGCTGAGCAGTTTCGCCTGCTTCCTGGTCAACCGCGACCTGGACCAGTTGCGGGTGGTGGTGGCCCAGCCCAACCTCAACGTCAAGCTCGGCGGGGCCTACACCGGCCTGCTTACCGGCAAGACCGGCAAGACCCACCAGGACGTCTCCGACATCGCCATCATGCGCTCCATCCCCAACATGACCGTCATCGCCCCGGCCGACGCGGTGGAGACCCGCCAGGCCATGATCGCCGCCACCTACCACGAGGGCCCGGTATACGTGCGGCTCACCCGCGACCCACATCCCACCATCTTCCCCGAGGACTACAAGTTCGCCATCGGCAAGGCGGTGGTGGTGCGCGAGGGGACGGATGTCACCATCATCGCCACCGGGGTCCAGACCGTGCGCGCCCTCGAAGCCGCCCAGTTGCTGGCCCCCCAGGGCCTCTCTGCCCACGTCGTCCACCTGCCCACCCTCAAGCCCCTCGACGTGGAGGGGATCGCGGCGGCGGCGGCCAAAACCGGCAGGGTCCTCACCGCCGAGGACCACACCGTCATCGGCGGCCTGGGCGGGGCGGTGGCCGAAACCCTTTCCGAGCACCGCCCCACCCCGCTCAAGCGCCTGGGCATCCGGGACTGCTTCGGCGAATCGGCGGCCAACAACGACCTGCTCGAAAAATACGGCCTCACCCCCCGGCACGGTGGCCGAGGCCGCCCGCAGCCTGTGTTGATCTTTTTGCCAAAGGCCCTAAGTTATGGTTCATCAATTTCAGGAGACGCGCCCCGATGAAAGAAGGCCTAATGCAGTTGCTGGCCCTCCAGGACGTGGACAAAGAGCTGCAAAGCCTGGAGGAGGCCAGGGACAAGTTCCCAGCCGAGATCGACGAGCGGCAGGCCCTGATCGACCAGGCCCGCGCCGCCTTGCAGGAGCAACTCGACCTGCTGGAGAGCCTGGCCCGCGAGCAGCGCCAGTACGAGCGGCAGATCGAGGACGCCAAGGCGGATCTCAAGAAACACGAAGAGCGCTTCGCGGACGTGAAGACCAACAAGGAATACGACGCGCTCCAAATCGAAATCGCCGCCTGCAAGAACCGGATCTCCGAGTACGAGACCGAGGTGCTCGAAACCATCGAGGCCAGCGAGCGCCTGCGCCAGGAGGTGGAGGTCCGCAAACAGGAGGTGGGTCAGATCGAGGAGCAGCACCAGACCCGCATCGAGGAGCTGCAGCAGCGCCTGGCCACCCTGCAGAAGGAGGTCGAGGGGGTGGAATCCCGCCGCCAGGAGTTCAGCAGCACCATCGAAACCCGCCTGCTGCAGCGCTACCAGCGCAGCCGCAAGCACCGCGGCAGCCGGGTGGCGCGTATCCTCAAGGGCGCCTGCGGCGCCTGCTTCCGCCAACTGCCCGCCCAGCAGCGCAACAACGCCAAGTACACCGGCGCCGAGATCCAGGTCTGCGAAAACT
>Ga0194132_10012242_pt1 | contig 10753 bp, 6 predicted proteins | sample TA2KigOf80mmetaG_FD_148612 | JGI IMG/M metagenome (GOLD analysis project Ga0194132, IMG submission 148612) | Freshwater microbial communities from Lake Tanganyika, Tanzania - TA2015054 Kigoma Offshore 80m | ecosystem: Environmental > Aquatic > Freshwater > Lake | place: Tanzania: Lake Tanganyika... | reverse complement strand
GCCGCCGGAGAGCGCCGGCCCGAGGTCGAACGTCGCCGGCCCGAGATCGCGCGTCTCGACGCGCAGCGCCGCTCGCGCCAACGGGAGGGGCTCCATCGCGATCGCCACCCGCGCGTCCCGCAGACCGGTGAGCCGCGCCTCTGCCGTCTCGCCGCGTCCCGCCGTCGCGACGACCGCGCCGGCGACGCGGATCGTGGACATCCCGGCTCCGGTCGCGCGTACGAGTCCCGTCCCCGACAGACGCGCCTGCGCCTCCACCACCACCGGCAGCGCCTCGCGGACCGGCTGGTCTGCTCCGGTGAAGTTGAAGCGCAGGTCGTTGATCTGGTGCGCCGGCACGGCGCCCGGTCCGAAGTCGACCTGATCGACGCGAACGGTGCCCGTGAGCGACCCCGTCGGCGCGATGACCGTCGTCTGCACGGCCCAGCCCGTCCCGCCGCCGACCGCGCGCGACGCGAGTGCCAGCGCGGCGAGGACGACCCAGGCCGCCGCGAGCACGAGCCGCGACCGGCCGATCAGCCGGGCCAGCGCTCCTTGAAGGCTGCCCGCGCCCGCGCGATTCGGCTGCGCACCGCGGGCAGCGTCGCCCCCTGGATCTTGGCGATCTCCTCGTAGGAGTAGCCCTCCGTGGCGTGGAGGAGGAGCGCCGCCGCGTTTTCGGGCGGCAGCGTGGCGAGGATGTGGGCGATCGCGCTCTGCTCGCCCACCCGGTCGTGCTCGTCGCGCTCGCGCGGCTCCTCGGTGGTGCCGTGCAGCGAGGTCCAACGAAGCCACGAGAAGCGCGAGCGCCGGCGCAGGTGGTCGATCGCGGTGTTGTTCGCGATGCGGTAGAGCCAGGGCAGCAGCTTCGCGTCCTCGGGCAGCCCGGCGAGCGCCTTGTGCGCCTTGAGGAACGTGTCCTGGCAGAGGTCGTCGGCGACCTCGCTCGACCGCGCGAGGCGCAGCAGGAACGTGAAGATGCGCCCGCGGTACGCGTTGTAGATCGCCTCGAGCGCGGCATCTCGGTCGCCGCGCGCGAGCAGCACGACCTGCCGGTCGGCCGGCGGATCGGCATCGCTGGCCAAAGACGCGAAGGCCGCCGCGGCGTTCTCATCGCGCTCGCCCCGTGTGGACGAGCGGTAGATCGCCGCGGCGGCCCTGTGCTCGATGTTCACGCGGTCACCGCCCGGAGGCGGTGTCCGAACCCTTTCCGCGCTACTTCTTGACCAGCTGGACGTTGGCGATCGCGGCGCCGGTCAGCTGCAGCTTGGAGTTGTACAGCGGGTGCTGGAAGTTGAACTCCCAGGTCGGGCCCGTCGGGAAGTCGATGGCCCAGTTGCCCTGCGCGTCCGTGTTGAGGTTCGGCTTCGGGCAGTCGACGGGAGGACCGGCGTACACGCACGCGCCGGCGATGCCCGCCCCGGTGACCGAGTCGACGACGCGACCGGAGTACCGCGTGAAGCCGGGGATGGTCGGGCCGCTCGCGCTCGCGATGCCACCCGCATACCCGGTCGCGGGGGCCGGAGTCGGCGTGGGAGCCGGGGTCGGGGCGGCCGTCGCCGGCGGCGGGTTCGTCCGCACGGGGGTCGCGACGGCCACGGTCGCAGCGGCGGTCGGAGCCGGGCTCGGCGAGGGGGAGGGGCTCGGCGACGGGGACGGGGACGGGGACGGCGAACGGGTCGGCGTCGCCGTCGGTGCCGCGGTGGGAGTCGGCGTCGCCGTCGGTGCCGCGGTGGGAGTCGGCGATGACAAATCGGGGTTGGGGGCACCGAGGGGCCCGACCCGGCCCGACTCCACGGGCCCGACCCGGCCCCAATCGCAGGCGACGAGCGCCGCGGCGACGAGCGAGCCGCTCACGAGCGCGGCGGAACCCCTCCGAAGACGATCCAACATCCAGAAATCTCCTCTAGCGACCCAATGCGATGGTGCGCCAGCGCAAGTGTATCGGCCTCGGTCGCACGCGACCCCGCCGCGATCGCGGGCGCGGTCGCGCTTGCGCGCCTCAGGGCTTCGGCGCCTTCTTCGTGAGCTGCACGCTGATGGTCTGGCCGGTGATTCCGGTCTTGGCCTCGTAGGCGGGGTGCTCGAAGTTGAACTGCCACACGAGCCCGCTCGGGAAGTCGAACGCCCACTTGCCGGCCGCGTCCGTGATGAGGCTCGGCGTCGGGCACCCGGAGGCCGGTCCGGCGTACACGCAGACCCCGGCAAGCGGCGCGCCCTGGTCGTCGGTCACCGTCCCGCTGTATCGCGTGAATCCGGCTTGCACCGCGCCGCTCGCCGAAGCGATACCGCCGGGCAACCCAGGGACCGGGGTGGCCGTCCGGACCGGCGGGACGGTCGCGGTGGCGGACGGCGGGGCGGCCGCCCCGCAGCCACCCGCGAGTACGCCCGCCGCGAGGACGGCTGCGAGGGCCCGAGCCGGTGCGCCCAGGCGCCGAGCGTGACCGGCCACGGTGCCTCAACGACCGAGGCGGCGGCGATGTTCCGCGTACTATCCGCGTGCACTTCCGCCAAGGAGGCAGTTGAAGGGTGAAGGTCCTGTTCGCGGCGGTGGCCGCTCTCGTGCTCGCGTTCGCGCCGGTCTCCGGCGCCACTCCGGCCCTCGCCGCGCACGGCTATCACGCCGCGTACTTCTCGGAGAGCGCCTTCCTGACGCTGGGCCCGGGCGAGACCGGCCAGTTCTCCGTCGGCTACACCAACACGGGCACGGAGCCGTGGATCAAGGGGATCACCGGCAAGCAGGCGAGCCTCCACACCGCGGCTCCGCTCGACAACCCCATCGACCACACCGCCGGCTGGGCGGTCAACTGGCCCGCGGCGAATATTTACGCCCGCCAGGCGAACGACCTCGTGACCCCCGGCCAGATCGGCTTCTTCGTCTACAACATCAAGGTCCCGGCCACGATGACCTCGGGCTCGAAGACCTTCTACGGCCGCCCGTCCATCGACGGCAACGTCGGCTTCATGGAGGACTACGGCTACTACCAGGTCGTCACCGTCGCGACCGGCGCCCGCGTGACCGGAGTCACGCCCGCCTCGGGCTCGGGCAGCACGCAGCCCACGCTCAGCGGCACCGACGCGACGGCGAACGAGCTGCTCACGGTCACCGACGGCGCAAGCGGCCCGGTCGTGGGCACGGTGTTCGCGACGAGCACCGGCACGTTCTCGATCCCGCTCACCAGCCGCCTCGCCGCCGGATCGCACACGCTCTACGTGAACAGCCCGTCCAAGGGCCAGAGCGCGCCCGTGACCTACGAGGTGACCGGCGTGAACGGCCCGATCGTGACCGCGGCGTTCGCGACCGGCCTCAGCACGGTCAAGGTCGAGTTCTCGAGCGCCATGAAGTGCGCGAGCTCCACCGACCGCACGGACATGCTCGCCGCGAACTCCTACTTCATCAACGAGGAGCCGTCCGGCGCGACCGGACCCACCGTTTCCTCCGTCACCGCCTCGAGCGACTGCAAGACCGCGACGCTCACCGTCGGCACTCTCACGCTCAACAAGTCGTACGTCGTGACCGTCCACTTCCTCAAGAACAGCGGCGGCACGAACGTCGATCCGAACCAGAACAGTGGCACCTTCAGCACCGGCAACGGGACCATGCGCGCGGTCGTCACCAAGCAGGACGGCACGGCCACCATCACGTTCAGCCGCTCGATGGACATCACCAGCGGCAGCACCGGCGGCCAGTCCGTCCTCAATCCGAGCAACTACACCGTCGACAGCACCGCGGCGGTGTCCACCACCACGACCAGCTGCCTCCTGAGCGGGCAGAACGGCTGCCTGGTCGTGCGGCTCACCTTCTCGGGCGGCGCGACAAGCGTGCTCGGCGCCTCGGGCACCCTGCACACGATCGGCGTCTCGAACGTCATCGACGCGGTCACCGGCGGTCAGCTGCTGAGCCCGAATCCATCCAGCCGTCAGGTGCCGACCGGTCAGTAGCACGCGCGCGCGGACTATCGAGGAGGGCGGCCGTGAGGCCGCCCTCTTGCGTTAGCGGAAGACTTCGACCGAGTCGAGCGCCTCGTCCCCCTCGGCCGAGCCACCGAGGAGCAGCAGCCGGCCGCGCGTGACCACCGCCGCCGCCGCGGCACGCGCGGTGCGCGCGGGGGCGACCGGCGACCATTGATTGGTGAGCGGGTCCCAGCGCTCGGCGAGCGCCGTGGGGACGAAGCCCTCGCCGGACTCCGGACGAAGGAAACCGCCCACCGTCACGACCGATCCGTCGTCCAGCCGCCCCGCGACCGAATACATGCGCGGCGAGGACAGCGTCCCCGCGAAGAGGAACTCGTTCGTGCGCCAGCGGTACCGCTCCGCGGTACCGGCCGCACCACGTTGGCCGCCGATGAACAGCAGATCGCCGTCGGGCAGCGTGACCGCGGCATGGAGCGCGCGCGGCGTGGTGAGCAGCGGGCCGTCGCTCCACATCCGCGTCCGCGGGTCGTAGAGCACGGAGGTGTCGGTGGGATCGCCGGGCTCGAGGAACCCGCCCGCGAGCAGCACGCGGCCGTCCGGCAGGAGCGACATCGTGAACTGCGAGCGGCCCTTCGGCATGGGCGTGGTCACGTCCCAGCGGTCCCGCAACGGGTCGTAGATCTCGACGCCGCGCAGGAACTTGGGGCCGTCGTGCCCGCCCGCCACGAGCACGCGTGCGTCCGGGAGCAGCACCGCACCGTGGTCGGAGCGCGCCTGGGTGAGCGGCGCCACCGGGACGTAGCGTTCGGTGAGCGGGTCGAACAGCGTCGCCGCCGGGGTGGCGAACCATTCGCGCTGGTCGCGCGACACGCCGCCGGCCGAGAGCACGCGCCCGTCGCGGAGCGTCGTGAGCGTCTGCCACATGCGCGACTCACCGGGGACCTCGATCAGGCGGCTGCGTCCGGTGCGCGGGTCGAAGATCTCGCTCTCGTAGCGCAGCACCGACGCCGCCCTGCGGTCAATCCCGCCTTCGATCAGCACCTTGCCGTTCGGGAGCGCGACGGCCTGCGCGTACGTGCGCGTGCGCGCGAGCGGTGCCTCGTCGCTCCAGCGCAGGGACTCGGGCGAGGTCCGAGCGCCCGCGACGGCGAGGCCCACGAGCAGTCCGCACATGAACGCGACGACCCCGACCCGCATGTCTTAGTTGATAGTCGCAGCGACCTCCGCCGGTGGCACGCCCTGGCCGCTGAACCAGGTCACGCCCTCGCGGACGAGGTCGAGCTTCACGACGTACGCGCCCGGCGCCGCCGGCGCGGTGAAGGTGGCGAACACGCTGATCGTCGCGCCCGGGGCGACGGGGCCCGGGAGCGCGGTTCGCGGGCCGTCCCAGGTGAGGACCGAGCCGTCGGCCCGGTACACGTGGTAGGCGAGCGCGAAGCCCTGCGCCGGGTTCCAGATGAGCGAGCCCGTGTTGCGGATCGTCACCGGCAGGACGCCGGTCTGCCCCGCGCGGAGCGAGAGCGTGCCCGCGGGTGCGTAGGTCGCGCCGTATTCCTGCACCGACACGCTCACGGCTTTCGACGGCGTGGTCACGCCCGCGCCCGAGAGCCACGTCACGCCCTCCTGCACCACGTCGAAGCGGAGCGTGTACGCGCCCGGAGGCGGCGCCACCACGCTCGCGTCCACGCGCGCGGCGGTGCCGGGCGGGATGTTGAGCGGCGTACGCACACCCTCCCACACCACGGTCGCGCCGGCGGCGTCGTACCAGTGGTACGAGAGGTTCACGCCGTTGCCAGCGTTCCACGCGAAGTTCGAGCCGTTGTAGAGGACCACCGGCACGGTCGCGCGCGCGCTCGCGTCGAGCGTCGTCGGCACCAGCGACAGGTCGTACACGCCGGCGTACGTCGGGGTCGCGCTCACGCTCACCGACTGGTCGCGCGTCGGCACGCCTTTGGCGCTGAACCAGGTGACGCCTTCCTCCACCAGGTCCCAGCGCAGCGTGTACGTGCCGCCCGCGGCGGGGAACTTGATGTTCGCCTGGAGCGGCGCGGACGCGCCGGGGGCGACGTCGCCCGCGAGCTTGGTGCGCGCGCCGTCCCACACCGCGGCCTGGCCGGCGCTGTCGATCCAGTGGTACGAGAGGGCGACCGGGTTCGCGCCCGCCGCGGGCCACGTGAAGTTGCCCGTGTTCGTCACCGTCAGCGCGACCGTCCCGAGCGCACCGACCACCGCGAGCGCGCTCGGCGCGGGTGCGTACGTCGCGCCGTAGGTCCGCTGCGCGGGCGGCACGGGCGTGGGCGCGGGAGTGGGCGTGGGCGGCGGCGGCGCCTGGCCCTGGAGCGAGACGCGGATGTCGGCGGTGGGCACGCCCTTGGCCGAGAACCACGCGACGCCCTCATGCACGAGGTCGAGCTTCAGCGTGTAGGTGCCGCCGAACGCTGGTGCCAGCACCTGCGCGTTCAGGCTCACCCGCTGCCCCGCGGCAAGGTCCGCGCCCAGACGCGTGCGCTGCCCCTCCCACACCACGGTGTTGCCGCTGCCGTCCGCCCAGTGGTAGGCGAGGGCGATCGCCGATGCCGGGAACGTGCCGGTCCCGGTGTTGCGCAGCGTCACCGGCACGCTCGCGACCTGGCCCGGCGCGAAGGCCGGCGTGCCGCTCGTCTGGTACGTCGCCTTGTAGTCGGGCAGCACCGCGATCGAGGTGTCATCCGGCACCACGCCGCGGTCGCCGAAGCGGAATTCGTTTTCCTTCTCGAGGTCGAGCGTGAGCACGTAGTCGCCCGGCAGCGAGGGGGCGGTGACGGAGACCGACACCTGCACCGGTACCCCCGTCTTCACGTCGCCCGGCAGCGGCGTCCGCGCGCCCGTGGTGACCGTGCCCGAGGCGAGGTGCTTCCACGTGGACGAGAGGCGGACCGGGTTCGTCCCGGTCGACGGCCAGTCGCGGCCGCCGTCGTTGAGCACGCTCGCGCGCACCGTGCGCGTCACGCCGGCGATGAAGGTGGCGGGGATGTCGTCGGAGAGCCAGTCCGCGCTCCAGTCCGTCGCGCGCAGCAGCATCTCGCGGTACGGGGTGCCGTACTGCGAGCTCCACCACACGCCGTTCGACTGCAGGTCCCAGCGCACCACGTACGTGCCGCTCGCCGGCACCACCAGCGGCACCGTGACGACCGACGACGCACCGGGCGCGACCGCCTGCTCGAGCTTGGCGGTGCTCCCCTGCGCGACGCGCACGCTGCCCGCCTGGAGGATCGCGTACGACACGAGCGTGCCCGCCAGGATCGGCTGGAGCCCGCGGTTCACGATGGTCGTGTTGACCGGCAGGATCGACAGCGGCGCGCCCGCACGCGGCATCTGCGGCTCGAACCGGACGAGCCGGTCGTAGCCGCCCTCGAGGTTGCGCTGCGCCTGCGTGCGGATCCCGGTGAGGTTCGCGTAGAGCGCGCCGCCCGGGCACGCCGTCTGACCGCCGCGCTGGCCCGCGACGTAGTTGCAGTCGCGGTGCCCGAGCACGTTCGCCTCGGCCGAGATGACCGGGAGCCACGAGCCGTCAGCCTGGCGCTCGCGGTGCACGAACGTCCCGGACCCGAACGGCTGCATGCCGTACTGGGCGAACTTGAGCCCGATCAGCCCGGCGATCGCGTTCAGCATCGCCGCAGACGGCTGCGTGGAGGTGAACTCGCCGATCGCCGCGATGCCGATGCTCCCCTCGTTCCACCCGTACGCGTGCCCCGCGATCGTGTTGTCCCCGCCCTGGCGCCCGCTCCAGATCACGCCGTTCTTGTCGACGAGGTACGAGTACCCGATGTCGCCCCAGCCGAGCGTGACCGCGTGGTAGTAGTAGATCGAGCGGATCGTCGCGGGCACGTTCGTGCCGCCGTCGCTCGTCACCGTGTGGTGGACCACCGCCTTCTGGAAGTTCTGGTACTTCGGGAGCCACTTCATGAGCGTCTCGTCGGCGCCCCAGTCCTGCCGCGTCCGGATCTGGCGCATGGCGGTCGCGGCCTGCGCGTACGAGCGCGTCCAGTCGCGGACCGCGCCGAGCAGGTCGCGCCCGAAGCGCTCGACCGGATTCTGCTCGAGCCCCCTGGAGTCGATGAACGTGAGCTGCGCGCTCCGCAGCGCCTCCGGCCCGATGCCCACGAAGAACGCACGGTACTGCGCGAACCGCGCGTGCCCTGCGTCGATCACGCCCGATGACCGCTCGCCCGTGTACGGGTTCTCGGTGTCCTCGTCCGGCCGCACCGCCATCCATGCGCCCCATGCGGCGCCGTCGCGCGAGACGCGCGCCTCCAGCACCACGGCGTTCTCGTCGCCCTCGGCCGCCCAGCGCACGCCCAGGTGGTCGAACTCGCGCTCGGCCTCGACCGGACTGGAGGTGAACAGGGTGGCGCCCGCGACCCTCGAGAGCGCGCCATCGGAGAGGGCCGGCATGGTGCGCAGGCTGTCGGCGCCGAGGATCGGCCCGTCGTAGCGCAGCGCCGCCGAGGCCGGCACGCCGGTCTGGGGCAGGAGGCCGAGAACGAACAGGAGCACGAAGAGCGCGACGCGTACGCGGCGGCGCATCCGGCCTCCTCTGCCCAGCCTCTCGCCACCGCCCCGAACCACGAGAGTCTACAGCGAGATCGGTGTGCGGGAGTTACTCACGTGTGACGCGCGACCGCGCGTCGCTGTCTCGGCGGACCGGGCACTGACACGCGATCGGTACAAGACGGCAGAAATCGCTAGAAGGGGTTCAGGCGGACCATCGTCGAGCGCAAGCCGAGGTACGTGCGCAGGAACGTACCCGCGGGCAGGTCGACCGCGGCGTTGCTGCCGCGGAAGCGGATCGAGATCGCGTGGCCGACGGTCACCGGCACCCGGTTGGACACGTCCACCGACTGGAGCGAGCCGATGTCCACATTCCGGTATCGGATGATCGCGTCGCGGATCTGCGCGCTGGTGAAGGACACCGTCCAGCTCGCGTTCCGGTTGGGGTTGGGTTGGGTCACGGCGAGGTCGGTCGGATCCGGAGCCGGCTGAAGGTACGGCTGGGACGGTCCGCACTGGTACGTCCCGCCCACCTGGCGGACGTTGTTGCCCCAGCACCCGTCGCCCATGGTGTGTCCGCCGGACGACGAGGCGAAGTACGCGCGGATCGGCGCGCCGTCGTACGCGATGACCTTGCCCGCCGTGGCGGCGGCGGCCTGGTCCGTAATCGCGGTTTCGCCGGTGACCCCGCCGTAGCACTGATCGGACTGGTCGTCTTTCACGTCGAAGTCGCGCGTGCCGCCGGCGTACTTCGAGTACGCGAACGTCCGCGCCGCGTAGGCCTGGGCCTTGTACGCCTCAATGTGCCACTCGCGCGGCATCTCGTACGGCACCACCCCGCGCACGTAGTCGTCGTACGAGACGTAGTTGACCACGCGCAGCGTGTTGCCGAGGTTGGAGAACTTGTAGTTGCCGCGGTAGAGGCCCTTCTCCGCGAAGCGGATCGGCTGCGCGGCGTCGGTCGGCACGAGCACGACCGGGCCGGGGCCGTCGTAGACCTTCGTCACCGTCGCCTGGTTCCACACCTGCACGTTGCCCGAGCGCGCGGCGATCTGCCACGTCACGTTCGCCGCGGCGGTCCCGATCAGGGCGTTCGCCGCGCCATCGTTCAGCACCCGGAAGCCCGCGTTCGAGATGACGTTTGCGATCGAGTCGTCGAAGTACGGGATGGAGCCGCAGCGGTACGGCGACGCGGACGTCGGCTGCGAGAGCAGCACGCGCAGCGCGCCGCGCCCCAGGTCGATGTTGAGCAGCTGGGTGCCCTGGTAGTACTTGAGGATGATCGCCTCGGCTTCGAGCGGCGGGACGCCGCCCGCGCCGGTGGCCCAGCCCTGCGCGCCGTACTGCGACATGCCGAGCCCGTGGCCGAAGCCCTTGCCGTAGAAGGTCACGCCGGGCTGCACGTTGACCGGCTCGACCTTGGAGGTGACCCCGTATGAGGAGAACCACGCGAGCCCCTCCTGCACGAGGTCCCAGGTGATCGTGTAGTTGCCGACGACCGACGGCAGCAGCACGTCGATCGGCACCGTCACGGTCGTGCCCGCGGGCACGTCGCGCGGCAGGTTGCCCCGGTTGCCCTCCCACACGATGGTCGTGCCGCCCTGGTGCAGGTGGTACGACAGGCGCACCGGGTTCGCGCCGCCCGCGGGCCACGTGCGCGGCCCGTAGTTGGAGAGCTCGACGCCGAGCTGGAGCGTCGCGCCGATCGTCGCGAGCGACGGCGTGGTCGTCGCGCCGTAGCCGGCGGAGAGCCCGCTCGTCACCGTGAGGGCGACCGGCGCACCCGGGATGCCCAGGCCGCTGTACCAGGACACGCCTTCCTTCACGAGGTCGAGCACCAACGTGTACGAGCCGGGGCGGAGCGGTGCGGTGTAGCCGAGCGTGAGCGTGCGCGACTGGCCGGGCGCGACATCGCCGCCGAGCGGCGCGCGCGCGCCTTCCCACGTGACCGTCTCGCCCTTGTCATCCACGAGGTGGTACGCGAGGTTCGTCGGCGTCGCCCCGCCGGCGACGAGCGGCACGTTGCCGGTGTTGGTCACCGTCACGGAGAGCGTCTTCTGCTCGCCGATGAACGCGCTCGCGGGCGCGGCGGTGTACGAGACCCCTTGCCGCACGGCCTGGACCGTCAGGCTCTGCTTGAACGGCTGCGTGGGGCCGAGCGAGGCGAACCACCCCGCGCCCTCGCGGACGAGGTCGATCGTGAGCGTGTACGTGCCCGGGCGGTCCGGCGCGACGATCCGCGCCTGCACGCTCGCCGATCCGCCCGCCGAGGGCGCGGCGCTGGGCGCGGGGGCCGCGCTCGGCGCCGGCGTGGCCTGCGGCGCGGGTG
>Ga0194132_10012240_pt1 | contig 10755 bp, 10 predicted proteins | sample TA2KigOf80mmetaG_FD_148612 | JGI IMG/M metagenome (GOLD analysis project Ga0194132, IMG submission 148612) | Freshwater microbial communities from Lake Tanganyika, Tanzania - TA2015054 Kigoma Offshore 80m | ecosystem: Environmental > Aquatic > Freshwater > Lake | place: Tanzania: Lake... | reverse complement strand
TAGTAATATTAGATCATCTTTATCCTTTAACTGGTCATAAATTAATTGCTCCCACTGATTTTAGCACAAGAGGAAATAACCCTGATGAATTTGGTTATCCAATTGCTAACACAATTAACATATTAACGGGAATTGCTAGTAGTTTTACCAAATTAGCTATTACTGGAATTACAGCTGGATCTTTAATAAAAGTTAATGAATACGGAGAATTAAAAGAGGCAACCGCAAATATTGATTATAATACTCCGTCTGCTTTAAACGAAGTTATATCAGCTTTATCAGTTTTACAAACTTCATATAATTCATTTGTTACCGAAACTGGAATAAAAAACGTAGCTCAAGACAATTCAATAAATATCGCTCAAAATACAGCTACTACCGCTCAAAATACAGCTACTACTGCTCAAAATACAGCTATAACCGCAGAAGAGTCAGTTGCTACTTTAGGGGCTACTGTAGAAGCGCAAATATCAGCTATTACGGGTTATGGTACATTAGCTCTTTTAACCGAATTTTTGATAAGTATAGGTTGGACTGCTGGGTATTCTGAATATTTATGGGACAAATATAAACCTTTAAGAACTATAAATAGATATTCTGACACAGATGATTACGACAAGCAAGCTGGGAATATTTGGTTTGATGCTAATCATGTCGGAGCATCAGGAAGTTTTAAACCCGGACTGCGTATAACTTCTTGGGATTCTTCTGTTGCCTTTACTAACGATCTTTTTCCTGTGTCAATGGGATTATTTGGTTACAAAAATCAAACTGGCTATATCCCTATTCAAGAGGGTTTTGTATTTCAAAGCTATATGGAAAATAATAGTTCGCATGGTCATTATAGATTGCCTAAAAATTTTGGCATGTATTATGTTGGGCATGACAAAGGACAAATTGGCTGGAATCGTAGAGAAACTTTATTAATGGAATATAATTACTATAACGACAAATTTTACTATGAAAAAGCAGTAGATTTTAAGAGTTACGTTAGATTTCAAGATACTGGAGCATTAAAAATTTCTGTAGGAAATACTAGTGAAAGACCTAGTATATTAGAGATAGGTTTGATAAGATTTAATGTAGATTTAATGAAGTTAGAATTTCCTGTTTATAATGGTTTGTTTTGGGAATGGCAGCAATCTGCTACCGAAGACTTTGTTAATGCCAAAGTATTTAATATTAACTCAAACACTAGCGGTCAATTAAATATCAATCGTTTAAACGGTTATCCCGCTAGTTCATCTGTTTTTTTAAGAGGAGACGGCACTTGGGCTACTCCCGCAGGTAGCGGTACAGTAACCTCGGTAGGTATAAGTGGAAGTACTGGTTTATCAGTGTCAGGTTCACCTATTACAACAGATGGAACTATTAATCTGACTTTAAATTCAACATTACAAGCTTTATCAACTTTACCAAGTTTTTCTTTAGGTTTATTGACAAGAACCGGGTTTGATGATTATGAATTAAGAACTTTAACTGCCGGTACTGGTATAGTTATTATTAACAGCGATGGTGTAAGTGGTAATCCTACTGTGAGCTTAAGCAATACAGCAGTAACTAGCGGTACATATCCTTATCCTTCTAATTTAACAGTTAACGCTCAAGGGCAATTAACCAGTGTAACGGCAGGTAGTCCTCCAATAACCAGTCTAACTTTAACTGGTGCAGTTACTGGAAGCGGTACTAATTCAATTGCTACGACATTAAATACAACACAGACTATAGGTAGTAGTCTTTTTAATATAAATTGGACGGATACAGTAGCAAGTTCAAAACTGGTAAAACATTCATTGCTGGATTCATCACCTCTTGCTAGTTCCAATCCTCAATTTATCAGTAGAGTTGAAATAGGGAGTGAGGCGAGTTTAACGCGGAGACAATGGAGTTTATATTATAAAGGAGGCATACCCTCAAGCCCAATAGGAGCTAATTTTACTATTGGTTATTTCCATGATACTATAGGTGAAAGAATCCCGTTAACTATTATTTGTACCGGGACTGGGGGTTTTGATTTTGTAACTACTTTACTTGGAAGTTTATCAGTTAAAGGTACTCTTGACTTAAATAGTAATAAAATCATAGGTTTAAGCACACCAACTCTATCTACTGATGGTGTAAATAAAAGTTACGCAGATTCATTGATTACACCTCAACTATCTGCTCTCTCTACGTTAGCAACGACTGGATTAATGGTAAGAACAGGAAGTAATACTTTTACCACAAGAACAATTACCGCAGGTACTGGTATAAGTATTTCCAACGGCAGTGGTGTATCGGGCAATCCTACTATTAATCTTGGAACTGTACCAATTAGCTCATTATCAGGTTATCCAACAAATAGTTCCTTATATTTAAGAGGTGATGGTATATGGTCTTCTTTATTACCTTTAAATCTTTACACATCTAATTTAACGGATAGTATCACAATATACAATTCTAATAATTCTTCTTACGCTAGTGGTTTTAGAGCATTAAATCAAAATACTGGTTATGGTGTAGAATTTGGTTTAAATAACTCCACTTCAGAAGCTTATGTTTTTGCTGGTACGACTTTAAGTTTAAAGTTTGGAACAAATGGTATAATGAGAATGAAGATTAATAGTAATGGTTCTATTGATTGTCAATCTAATGATATTAAAACAACTGGTACTATTAGTGCTGGTACTATTAGTGCTGGTAATGGAACACTGGAAACTAATAATCTCGATACTTATAGTAGTACTGCTATTGTTTGTAGTCCTTTAGCGGTTACATCGTTTTATGGTCCATTTACTGGAAATTATGGCTATTTAAACGCATCAGGAAATACAGGCACTGCTTCTAATCCTAGTTTATACAGTATAAATGCTACGTATAGAATAAAAGCTAGTGAGTTCAACGCTGTTTCGTCAATAAAGAAAAAACATGTTTTAGCCCAAGGAATAGAAATAGAAAAAGAAGTTGTAGAAATTATAAAGAAAACAGAATTTTTTAAATATGAATATAAAGATCAAATAGTTGAAAAAGGTATAAGATATGGGGTAATTGCTGAAGAATTAGCTAAAACTTTACCCGATTATGTTGAGTATGATAATATGGAATATATACCTAATATTATGCAATTAGGTATATTACAGAAAATTAAAAATACAAAATATCAATATATTTTAAGTTCAGAAAATGAAATTGAAATATCAACTAAAATCAAAAAATTAAAATTAATAAATAATCAAAATAAAGTATTTGAAGTTGAAATTTCTGGTATTCTTGATACAAGAACCTTAAAAATTAACGCTAAAGAAGAAATATCTGAAAAAGTATTTATTTATGGGACTTATGAACAATGCCCGTCTGTAGTTTCTAAAGTAACAGAACTTGCATTAATTGGCGTTAAAAATTTATTAACTAGAATAGAAAATTTAGAGAAGAAATTATTATGAGCGAAAATACTTACAGCGTAGAATTAAACCCAGAACCAGTAATAAAACCAATGAATCCAAAGGCGATAAATTATCTAAATTGGTTTATGGCAGATGCTAATACTTTACGAAACTGGGCAGGTCAAATATTTGGTAGTGATATAGATTTAAATAATCCACAACTTATAGAACTAAAAAATGCAGCAGAAATATCATTATCAGAGCTTGAGGATGATATAGCTAAAATCAAAGAATTTTTAAAAGAATATAAAGGATTATAAATGAGTACAATAAAACTATTTTTAATAAACTTATTATTATTTTGTATATTTACAATTATTAATATATTAGTAGTTACTTATAATATAGAAAAACATTCAGTACATCCAGAATTTGGTATTTATCCTCAAAAAGCTTATGGGTGTGAGCCTTGGGATAGTTGTAGATGAAACACATCTTATCTAATCAATTGATAGACTGTAAAAATAAAGACATCAATCCAATTGAATTTCTAAACAACAATTTGTCAAACGATGATATAGGGTTAGGAAGACCTGAAACAATATATTTATCACTTGAGTCTGAAAAATTACCTATTGAAATGGCACAAAGTTTTAATAGTGTTCTATTACTTAATGATAAGTTACCTATTGAGGTAAAAAAAAGTTATTCTAGTGGGGTTTGGGATAATAAAATATTAAAAATTTTAACTAGTACAATACTTGGTACTGGTGTTGGTTTTGCCATGATGCCTATTTTTAATGACGAAGTAGAGCATTTGGAAAATTACGGGATTAATGTGCATGGTAATTCTACGTTTTTTGGTATTTCAACAATTAATACTTTTTTTGCTACAGGGATTACGACTGGTTTTTTCATTTATAATTATCTATGTATTTCTAAACAAAAAAAAGAACCAGAACTTAATAGGACTCAAAAAATTGCTTTAACTTTATGTAAAGTTGCTAGTTTTGTAAGTTCTTTAATTCCTGTCGGTATGTTATGGAATATAGAACTAAAAGATCAAAAAGTAGAGGAAACACATGGTTTTGATAAATTTATTTCTTGGGCAACACTTACATCTATACCTTTAATATGTTTTAAAACACTTAATAATTTTGAAAGATGTAGTAAGTATATTACAAAAGAATCCGATACTATAGAACTAAATAATCTTGGTAGTAAAATTACTGTTTATGGCATTTCTAGTGTTTCATTAATAGGTAGAGGGATTGCCTATACCTATGTTTTTGATAACTTTCAGAAACAAATAGGTATTGATGAAAATGTTAGTTTACCAATTTCTATTATTATGGGAGGGATGATAGGAAATATTACACTTGGATTGTCTGAGTATTCAAATTTAAAAAAGTTATTTAAAAATAATATAGACGGAAGTAATTATAAACAATTGTTCCTTGGAATATCTTCAGCATTAGAAGGTGGATGGTTTGCGTTACCTGTAGTATCTCAAGGTTTAGATGCGTGCAATAGTTGGAACGCTCTTCTTAAAGGAGCTATTTTTACCCCTTTTTTTCTATCTCATATGAACTCTGAAAGCTTGCATTTATACCATTCTATTTTACCTGAAATACAAGTTTTAGAAGAACAAAATGATATAAATATTGATTTAATAGGAAATAATGTTATTTTAGATTAAATTAATTAATAAAAAGATATATTATGACTGAAGTACAACAAAATCCTGTTGAAATTATTCAACTTCTTCCTAAATTAATTCAAGCGTTATATAGTGATGGTGCGCTTTATTTTTCAGGTGAGGCAACCATAGCAACGGAAAGCAGAAAAACAACTCTTCAAAACGATATTAATCTTATTAAAGAACAAATAGCTGCTTTAGAAAAAATATTAGGTTGATCATGGAAAATCAAAACCAAAATGAAAAAATTGAAAGTTTAAAAGAAATATATGATATTTCAGAATTGAATTTAAACATTTCTAAATTTCAAATACTTAACGACGCTGTAAAACAAGGATTACTTTTTATTACAATTAAAAAAGGTAAAAAAGAAGAAATACCTGAAGAAGATATAATATTGTTTAAAGACAAATTGTCTGATATGAACAAATTAATTGATACTATATTAGAATCTTAATGTTTATCAAAGATTTTAAATATAATTTTAAGAAAATATCAGACTCTAAAACAGTTTTATATTCTGCTGAAAGAAAAAGTATAATAACTACTATTAGGTGTACGAATATTAGCGATATTAATATTCGTATAACCTTAGAAGAAAAATGTTCATTAAAAAACCCTGTTGAAGAAGCTTATCTTTGTTATAAGTTGTTATTACCGCCTAATCAAACAGTTGATTTATTAATGGTAACTAAAGGTAATAGCTCGGTAATTTCAGAACATACAATGTTGGATGGGGATGGTTTATTTTGTTATACTGAATCTTTTAGTGAAAAATTTTCATGTAGTATTATAGGTTATGAGTTATTAGAGGAATGAAAAAAGACGAAATTTTAGATGAGTCAAAAGAGTTATTTAGATATTTATCAGATTCTCAAATAAGAAAGCGTTGGCTTGAAAACGATCTTGTAAACATTGATTATTATTATAACAATCAATGGAATAATATTAAAGATAAATTAGGTTTAGAAGAAATAGGTTGTAAACCAATTACTGTTAATAGAATAAAACCTATTATTGATCGTTATCTAAGTATCTTAATAAAAAGTGGAAAAAGAGTAGGGTTTTTACCTACTTCAAATTCAGATTATCATTTTAATATTTCCAATTATATTAAAAATTGGGCATTTAATACTCAAACACAAAATAATCATACTTTCTTTTCAAGTCTTAAATGTTTATCTGCTTTATCTAGCGGTATAGGATGGTCTCATTTCTATTATAAGGATAATAGATTTTGTTATGAAAATGTAAATCCAAGAGAAATGTACCCTGATCCTGATGACATGAGTCCTAGACTTGAAAATCAAAATGTTATGGCAAGAAGTTATTTTGTAAATGTTGTAGTTTTAAAACAGCTTTTTCCAAAATATGCTTCAAAATTTCAGGAAATGATAGATTTAAAAGGTAATTCAACATCAGGGGTGTTTGAGGATTATTCAGAAATACCTGCAAATACTTGGGTACATGGTAAATCCATACGAATTGTTGAGTTGTTTACTAAAAAAAATGACAAATATTTTGAAGCAGTTTGTGATATTAAATCAAATAATACTAATGAAAGGCAAATTGATAATACTTATCAGGAATTTGATAATGTTGTATTTTCTACTTTTAGTGAAGATTTGGTAAAAAGAAAATCTATTGGGAATCCTCAAATAAAAACAGGTACTAAAATATTCAAAACTGTTTTTTGTGAAGATTTGTTAATATACAACGGAGCTATTGCAGAACAAGTCCCAAATCAGGTGTTTTTTCCTTATGTGCCAATGGTATATAGTAGAAATTACAGAGGTGATTTTATAGGCACTACAAATTACATGATAGAATTGCAGGACTTATGGAATGTAGAAATATCAAAATTGTTTCATTATTCAAATTCAAAAACAACTTATATAGACCCAACAAGCAGTAATTTTAATTGGGATGAGCTTAAAAAAAGCTTGGAGGTTGAAACTAAAAAGAAAAGAGGTTTTATTAAATGTAGTCCTAAGGATATGACTGTTGTAGACAATAGTAATGATATACAAGGTATATTAAAATCTCTTGATATGATTAACAGGGAGTTTCAAAATCTATCTGGATTATTTGATGATTTTGCTGGCAAACCTACTAACGCTGAAAGCGGTATAGCCATACAAAATAGAGTTAATACTACTTTAAATGCTCAAAATCCTTTAGTATTAGCTTATGAATATATGCTAACTTCCGAGGGAAGATTGATGTTAGATACTTTAAAAGGAATTGAAAACTTTAAACAGGTATTAAATTATTATAATGAGGGAAAACAAGACAGTGCTGTTCTTGATAGCAATATTTCATTACTTAATTTTGAAGTTTATCCAACAACATCGCCAAATTTCAGTTCCAGTATAGAAGAGGAAAAAGAATTATTTAACAGTATATTAACAAGCGGTGTTGCTGATATATTGTTGTCATCACCTTTATTTTTACAACAATCAGGTATGGGTGAAATTAATAGTTATAAACTATCCAATGAATATAAAAGAATTTTAATTGAAAAAATGCAATTGCAACAAGGAATAATGCCAAATATGGAGGAGCAAAATAATGGAAAATGAAAGTTTAGGAACATATTTAAGTTCTAATGATATTAAAAACATTGTATCTACTTATAATAACTCAAAACCAAAAGAACCTGAAAAAGAAGAGGTTTCTAAATTAGAAAATAAGGAAGAGATAACTGAAACTAAATTGGAAAAACCTGTTGTAAAAACTTCTGATGAAAAATCAGACCCAGAAAAATTAGAACTAGAAGAATCAAAAAACGATAGTGTTATTGAAAATTTGAAAAAAGAATTATCAAGTAAAGAAAAAGCCTTAAGCGATACTAAAAAAACCTATCAAACAGTTAATCAAAAACACGTGTTAGCTCAAAAGAAATTTAAAAATGCTTTAGAACAGATTAAAGAAACACTACTTAATTATGAAAACACTGTTTTAGAAGAAGAAGAGTTTAATAATGCAATTAATGTTTTAAAATCTGTATATGAATTTACAGATGAGGAGTTAGAAACAAAAGAAGCTGAAAAAAAAGAAGAAACTCCAAAAGAAAAAGTACTCTTGGATAAACTAACTCAAGAGTTTAATATTTTTAAAAAGTATAATAAATCTGATGAGCATGACAAAAATTTTGATGCTTTTTTTAAATCATACCATTTACTTGATGCTAATGAAAAACAAAGCGTAAAAGAATACTTGGAAGAAGCTGATAGCAATGATGCTATTGATAAAATTCTTTTAATGGGGAAAGATTATAGAGAATTATTTGAGTCAGGATTAAATCAGCATAAAAATATTTTTGCTTATGTTAACGATCTTCATGCACAAATATCAAAACTTAATGAAGAAATTAATAAATCTAAAAAAAGTGTTGACACTAAATCTGAAGAAGAAGATAATAAACAAATAAAATCCAGAGCATCATTTTCCGAAAAAGATGTTGGATATAACAAATCTACGTTAAGATTAATTAATATGTTTAAATAGACATAATATAAAAATAAAATTAAAGCGTGTAAACTTACTTTAAATATTTTTATTTATTTACCTATATACTTATTTATTAATTTAATAAAATTATTAATTTAATAAGGTAATTATAAATGGCACTATTTGATTTTGCAAATCCAAAAGATGAGCATAAATTTTTAAGACAATTAGATAAAAATTTCTTTAATGAAGAAATAGCACTTGATCCTTTTCAAAGATATATGGGAGATAAAGGGTCAATGATTGTAGCTAAAAAACATATACAAAAAGGAACTGGTACTGAAGTAGTTTTTAGTTTAACTTACAATCCAAAAGTAAATGAAGTTTACGATGAAGAAACTTTAAAAGGTAAAGGGACTTTAGAAACCCCTGTAAACGATGCTATGAATGTTGGTAGAGCAAGATTTGCAGTTGGGGCTAAAGGTTTTGACCTTGATCAATATACAACTTTATTTGATTTTTATAAAGCTGTTGAAGATCAAATCAGAATTAAAAGAGAGCTTTTAATAAAATCTAAAAATATAAATCAATTTGCATGGTGTTTTGCAGAAGGAAGTCGTGGTAAATATCATCACAAAAGAAAAGATTATATTTTAGGTCTAAATGAAGTTACTTCTGAATTTGAAGCTTATTTTACGCCTAAAATTAAAGAGTGTACAATTAATCAACTTAATGCCTCTGGTGATGGTATAAGTTCAGATAGAGTACTGTTTGGAGGTGAACCTTTAGGTAACGTTATTGCCGCAGGTCAAACTATAGTAGAAAGATGCGATGTTGGCAATCCAGCTGTTGGTAGTGCTACTATTGGTACTGTAGATATTGGTGATAATACTGGTAGATGTAGTTTAAAACACCTTAAAAATCTTATTAGAATTGCTAAACAAGGTGGTAGAAAACTTAATATGGAAAATGCAATATCCCCTATGCACTATGATAATTTTGCTGGATATAGAGGTTTTGGATATACATATTTTGTAGAACCAGCTGTTGCTGATAGTTTACTAATGGATGAAACAGTAAAACAAATGTTGATTAGACCTTTTAGAGAAACTGGACAACCTACTTATTTCAATGGAACAGATTATATTGGTACTATTTTTGGTACAGATATTGTTGTTTGTGATGAGCTAAGCTATCTTGGGTTTAATAATGCTGCGGGAAACGCTAGAATAGGTTATGGTGTTTTAGCAGGTTGTCATGCTTTTGCTAAGGCTATTTGTGGTGAAGTTAAATATACTAGAGAAAAAGACGACCATGAAGACTTTTATGAAGTTGGTTGTACAATTATTGACGGTATGAAACCAATTAAGTTTCCATCAAAAAGATACCAGAACGTAAACACATTTCCTAAACTTGAAATGGGATTAGTTCATTCTTTCACAATAACTGATTAATAGGTAAATAACATGTATTTAGTCGTAAAATATAAAATTTCAGGTGCAGCTAACGTTGTTCAAATGCCTAACAATGCTACAGATTTAGGCATTATAGGGATTAATTTTGTTGGTTGTGAAGTTGGTATAAATATGGCACTTGCTAACGGAGTAGCTGCAAACGCTTCACATAAAGCATCTATATTGCCTGCTAATGCTAGTGTTAGCGGTGGTACTTATGTTGATAAAATTGAATCAATATTACTCCCTACGTTAGATGGTACAACTACTAACTATTTGTCTGTAACTCTTGATAAAATAGGTATAAATTCAGACATTTGCGGCGTAGAATTTATTGGTTTAAATAGAACTGAAGAAGCAGCTATTGCTGCATTTAGTTCTCATAGAACCGTAAGAGATAGTGTTGATTTTTCTGTAAGTAAAAACAGGTTAATAATAGAAGTTCTTGCTGCTGCAAATGAAATAAGCGGAGCTACTATGAATCTTAGAATAACTTATAAAAATTAAATGTAAATGTAAATGAATGTATCAGAACTAATTGACACAATTTCTCAATTTGCTTTTGGTACAATAGCAACCGAAAGACAGCGTGAAGAATATTTACGCTGTCTTAATTTTGCAAATAATGATCTTTATTTAAAAATACGAAATTGTATAAATTTTTCTGTCTATAAAGAGCAGAAAATATCACTTGATAATAATCAATATTATTTTGATTTTAATTCCCGCAATAACATCATAAAGTCTATTTATAATAAAAATCAGAAATTAAATGTTTTTGATTTAA
>Ga0194132_10012239_pt1 | contig 10755 bp, 8 predicted proteins | sample TA2KigOf80mmetaG_FD_148612 | JGI IMG/M metagenome (GOLD analysis project Ga0194132, IMG submission 148612) | Freshwater microbial communities from Lake Tanganyika, Tanzania - TA2015054 Kigoma Offshore 80m | ecosystem: Environmental > Aquatic > Freshwater > Lake | place: Tanzania: Lake Tanganyika... | reverse complement strand
CCCGGCGCCGGTCTCGGCGGCAAAGCCCTCGATGGGCCGCAGGTGGGACAGCCTCATGCCCAGGGTGCGGATCACCTTCCAGCCGCCCACCGCCGTGCCCACCCCCATGACCAGGGCGCACAGGACCATCACCCAGAAGGGCACGACAATGGCCTCGATCTGTCCGGCGCTGAACAGGGCCAGGGTAATCACCCCCATCACCTTCTGGGCATCGTTCATCCCGTGGGTGAAAGCCATGAAACCGCTGGAGAGCACCTGCAGGGCCGAGAAGGTGCGGCGCACCCCCCGGGTGCTCATGAAATAGGCGATCCAGTACACCCCTACCAGCAGGAGATATCCCACCAGGAAACCCAGCAGGGGCGAAGCCACCAGGGCGATCAGCACGGTCTGCAGGCCCTTGGTCTTGACCACCCCGGTGCCAAAGGCCGCCACCGCCGCCCCCACCAGGCTGCCGATCAGCGAGTGGGAGCCGCTGATGGGCAGGCCCCACAAGGTGCAGGCCGCCACCCAGATCGAGGCCGCCAGCATCGAGGCCAGCAGGACGTACTCGGTGACTAGCTTCGGGTCCACCAGCCCGCCGCCGATGGTCTTGGCCACCTCGGTGGAAACCATGGCGCCGGCCACGTTGAGCAGGGCGGCGAAGATCACCGCGGTCAGGGGCGCCATCACCCGGGTGGAGATCACCGTGGCCACCGCGTTGGCCGAGTCGTTCCAGCCGTTGACGAAGTCAAAGACCAGGGCGGCGATGATGATGATGATGAGGGCAGTGGTCACCGGCGCGTCCTCCTCAGGCGTTTTCGAGCACGATGACCTCGACCATGTCGGCCACGTCCTCGCAGCAGTCGGTGGCGCTCTCGACGAACTCGCAGATCTCCTTCCACTTGATCACCAGCAGCGGGTCCCCCCCGCCCTTGAAGAGCGAGGCCAGGGTCTCGCGGTGGATCTGGTCGGCCTGGTCCTCCAGCCGGTGGATCTCCACGCACAGGGGCAGCATCTCCTCCAGCTTGGGTGTGCGGCGCAGCCGGCCCACCGCCCCCTGCACCGCCCGGCAGGAGTCCAGCAGCACCCGGGCCAGGGACTGGAGCGAGGGATAGATCTCGGCTATCTCGTAGAGCACCAGCCGGCTGGTGGCGGCGTTGATGCCGTCGGCGATGCTGTCCAGCCCCTGGACGAGCCGGCGGATGTCGCCCCGTTCGATGGGGGTGATGAAGGAGCTGTGCAGGAGCTTCATGGTCTCGTGGACCACCTCGTCCAGCTCGTGCTCCACCCGTTTGATCTCCTCGGCCCGCCGCGCCAGGTCGCTGAAGTTCTCCAGCAGGTCGAGGAACTGGGCGGCGGCCCGCACCTGTAATTCGGCGGCCCGGTCGAAGAGGTCGTAGAAGCGGTCGTTGGTCGGCGTCAGTTTGAACAAGGGATTACCTCCAGATAGGGGCAGGTTTGAATCCTGCCCTCACAGCCATTTCTTCCTGCGGAAATACAGCACCATTCCCACCCCGACGCCGATCATCACCACCCACAGGGCCGGGTAGGCCCAGGGCAGGTCGAGCTCGGGCATGTGGTGGAAGTTCATGCCGTACACCCCGGCGATGAAGGTCAGGGGGATGAAGATGGAGGTGAAGAGGGCCAGGATCTTCATCACCTCGTTCATGCGGTTGTTCAGGTTGAACAGGTGCAGATCGAGCAGACCCACGACGATCTCCCGGGAGATCTCGATGGTGTCGATCATCTGCACCAGGTGGTCGTAGATGTCGCGCAGGTAGAGCCGGGTCTCCTGGGCCACCAGCGGGGATGCCTCGCGGTAGAGGTGGTTGACCACCTCCCGCAGCGGCCAGGCGGCCTGGCGGATGAAGAGCACCTCCCGCCGCACCTGCTGGATGGCCTGGAGCAGGTCCGTTTCCGGCCTATCCAGCAGCGCATCCTCCAGCCCATCGACCTGGTCTCCCAGCCGCTCCAGCACCACGAAGTAGTGGTCCACGGTGGTGTCCAGCAGGGCGTAGGCCAGATGGTCGGCCCCGTACTGGCGGATGCCGCCGCGGTTGTGGCGCAGCCGCTCCCGCACCGGCTCGAAGATGTCCCGGCCCGCCTTCTCCTGAAAGGAGATTACGTAACTGGTCCCCACCACCAGGCTCAACTGCTCGGTCTCGATGCGCTGCTCCTCGCCGCTGTAGATCATCTTGGCGACAATGAAGAGATACGAGCCGTGGTCCTCCACCTTGGGCCGCTGGGTGGCGTTGAGGATGTCCTCCTGGACCAGGGGGTGGATGCCGAACTCCTCCCCCAGCTTGCGGACCACCTCCACCTCCTGCAGGCCGTCGATGTCGATCCAGGTGACGCCGGCGGCCAGCCGGGGGACAAAGGCTTCCTCGATGGCGGCCAGGCGCCGCTCGCGCAGCCCCTCCCCGTCGTAGTCCATCAGGTGGAGCTGCACCGCCCCGGACTGCTGCTCGCCGATGTGCACCAGGGTGCCGGGCGGCAGACCGGCCTTGTGCGATTTCCTTCTGCGATGTCCTGGCATGAACGAACCCCTTGGCGCCCCCGGACCACCAAAGAGAGAGGCCGGTCAGCGCCGACCTCTCTCCTGGATGGGCGCGGGCGGCGGCAGCCCGCTCAGATCAGGTTGAACTTGAAGAGCATCAGCGAGATGGCCGTGCCCTTCGAGCCGCCCGGCAGCATCCCGCCCCGGTTGACCAGGGCCAGATCCAGCACCTCGACCTGGGTGTGCCCCAGGTTGAAGGGGCCAAAGGCGAAGCCCAGCGAGGAGCCGGAGCTGCGCCCGCCCAGGGTCAGGCCCAAACGCATGGGGAACCAGTCCACCAGGCGGTACTCGGTCCCCAGCGCGATGCGCGGGGTGGCCTCGATGCCGAAACCGCTGCTGAAGGCCTGGTCGTAGTTGCCCAGCAGCACCAGCTTGGGCTGGAGCTGGTACGCGGCGCCCAGGCGCAGCATGGCCGGCAGGGAGCGGGAGAAGGCCTTGGCGCCCAGGTTCTTGCGGAAGTCGGCATCGCCGTCCCCGTCCACGTCCTCGTTGTCGAGGGCGTCCTGGATACTGTCCACCCCAAAGATACTGGTGACCTTCATGTCGATGGCAGTGGCAAAGAGCGAGTCCTGCTTGGGCGAGATGCCCCAGGACATGTAGTCGAGGAAGTTGAGCAGCCCGGCGCTGAAAGTGAGCTTGCGGTCCGTAGTGACCCCCGCCACCCCCAGGTCCAGGCCAAACCCGTACCCCCCGGCGGCGCGGGTGATCATGTTGAAGTCGAGGTCCGCTCCCTGGGGCTCCACCAGCAGGGTGCCGCCCGAGCGCTGGGTGTCTCCGTATGCGCCGCTGAGGATCTTGAAGGTCCCGCCCACGGTGAACTCGTCGAGGTAGGGCTTGAAGCGGGCCGGCATCCAGGGCTTGGCCGCGGCAAAGTTGAAGCTGAACACCCCCCAGCCGGCCCCGTCCCAGTCGGCGATGTCGTAGGGCTTGCCAAACTCGTTGCCCCGCAGCATCAGCTCGATCATATCCTTGGGGATCTCGGCCTCGAAGCCGGTGTTGAGGCCCAGGGTGATGGCCGAACTCAGCCCCCACTTCGCGATGGGAAAGGCCACCCCGCCGTTGAGGGGGATGCCCAGGGCGAAGCGCGGGTCCACGTCCATGTTGATGCGCAGGCCCTCGGCGGGAACCTCCTTGAGGATCTTGTCCTTGTCCTTGTCGGTGATCAGTCGGTTCTTGTCGGTGAAATTGTCGTTGTAGGTCGAAACCGAGAAGCCGTTGTTCTCGGCGACCAGGGACAGACCCAGGTTGAGCAGTTCCCACTGGAAGCGGGGACCGCCCCGCAGGGCCAGGTTGGCCGGATTCCAGAACACCGTCTCCGGGCCCCGGGCCAGGGCGGTGTACGCCTGGGACAGGGCCAGGGCGCGGGTCTGGGTGTCTCCCAGGCCCTCCGACCGGGTCGAGATCCCGGCGACCAGGAGGGCGGCGATGATGGCGATCTTACCGGTTTTCATCATTAGTTCCCCCCGTTTACCAGGACATCATTGAGCTCCAGAAAAATCTCAGTGGAAGCCTTCACATCCACAAAATCCGTACCTAGCAGATCGATATTCTGGCCGCCGGCGGTCTGGTCCAGTTCGATGAGGATGCCGGTGTAGACCCCGCTGGGCCGCAGGAAGACCAGGGCGTCCTCCTTGCGGATGCTGATCCGTTGGGTGCTGTTCAGGCTCTGGGTGACCCGGCCCTGGGCATCCACCGGCGCCGCCGCCACCCCAAAGCCCTGTTCGCGGGGAATGCGCAGGATGGGGTTGGTGAAGACCTGGTCCCGGGTGGCCCCCACCATCAGGCTCACCCGCACCCCGATGGGCAGGTGGTTCTCGACGATGGTTTCCACCACCGCGCTGTCGAGGTTGCTGCTGATCCGCTCGCGGGCGGTGGGGTCGTTGAACCGGCGCTCCACCGGATCGGTGCGGATCTGGGTGTCGGCGCTGATGAGCAGCCGGGCCGGGGCCTTGAAGACCAGGCTGTCCAGCTGCACCCAGTCCTGGGGAGTGATCACCTCCACCCCCTGGCCGTCGCCCAGCAAAACGTCGGGTTTCACTACCAGGCTGTCCGGCAACACATTGAGGAAGGTGGTCAACTCGGTGGAAGTGGGACCCAGAATCTGTTGTTTGGGATTGGCCGGATCACCCCGGTCGATGAGCGCGTTGATATCCAGGGTTCCGTGGTCCCCGGTGGTGCTGGTGCCATCCAGGTGCAGGTCGAGCGTGCTCCTGAAACCTACTGCCGAGGTCATGAAGACCTGCAGGGAAGAGGTGCTCAGGGCGATGTTGTCGAGGCCGTCGGGGAAACCGAGTTTTTTCTTGGTCGCGGGAATGGGCAGGGAGAGGCGGTTGAGAATTCCCTCCACCCGGGAGAAAGCCAGGGTGTCGGTGATGGCCTTCACCCCGATGGCGCTCCCCGAGATCAGGCGTTCCGGCTCGGTGGAGGGGATGGTCTTGGCGAAATAGGAGAAGCGCAGCTTGAGCGGATCGATGGGGGCAAAATCGTCGCCCTCGAGGTCGAATTCCGCTAGCACCGTGGCGTTCTCTTCCAGGCGCTCGATGCGGAAGACGTTGACGCTGCCGTCCGGCTTTTTCAGGTCGTCCAGCACGATGTCCAACTGCATGACCAGGGGGATGTTGTTGGTCACCTCGAAGGCCAGCTTGCCCTTGCGGATGAGGGCGGTGGTGACCTGGACGCGGTCGTCGGGGATTTCCAGGGCCTGGCGGTCCTCGAACTGCTGCTGCGGGATCAGGGCGTGCGCGTCGGTGGCGATCAGGGGCTGCAGGACGGCCCGGATCTCCAGCGCGGATGCATTGGTGACGGTAGCCGCATCGGCGGCCACGGTGCTGCCGGTCACTTGGATGGTCAGGTCTCCGGAGATCGACTTGCCGGCCAGGACGAAGCTGCCGCTCTCAGAGGACCCCGCCGGCACCTGGCCCAGGTCGATGGTGCTTACCTCGGCCCCCCGGTCCACCAGGATGAGCCGCATGTTGGCCAGGTCCACGGGCAGGCTGTTGCGGAAGGTGATGTCGATCGCCCCCTCCTTCACCACCACCAGGACGATATTCTCGACGGTCAGGGGCACCTGGGTAGTGATCGTCGTGGCGGGGACCGGCGCCGTGGTCCCGGCGCTGGCGCCGGGCACCAACTGGCTCATGGGGATGGTGGCGGCCGGCAGGTCCGCCCCCGGCAGCTCGATGTCGCCGATGGCGGTGCTGAAATCGGCGCCCTTGGGCTTTATGCTCAGTCGCTCGCCGATCTCCTGGCGGCCGTTCTCGCCAAACTCGTGGGTGAAGTCCAGGGCCATGCGCCCGGTCTCGTCCAGTTCGAGATAGTCGCGGTCGCCCACCACGTTGGACATCACGGTCCGATCATCGGTCACCGGGATGCTGATCTTGAACTTGGTCCGGGGGACCTGGGGTTTCTTCACCGCGCAGCCGGCGGCCAGAACCAGGAGCAGGGCCACGCCCCAGGCCAGGTACCGCCAGCGCCGCGCCGCGCCGGTAAACCTCGCTCTTTTCATGGAATATCCTCCCTGTTGGCGCGGCCTGCCGGCCGCGCTGTTTGAACTACCTCTGCTTGAGACCCGCCGCCCGCCGCAGCGCCCCGACCTTGTCGGTGCGCTCCCAGGTGAAGGCGGGCAGTTCGCGGCCAAAATGGCCGTGGGCCGCGGTCTGCCGGTAGATGGGCCGGAGCAGCCCCAGGCCGGCGATGATCGACTTGGGGCGCAGATCGAAAACCTTGGCCACGGCCTCGGCCAGCCGATCATCGGGCAGCGCCCCGGTGCCGAAGGTGTCCACCTTCACCGAGACCGGCCGGGCCACGCCGATGGCGTAGGCCACCTGCAGCTCGCAGCGGCGGGCCAGACCCGCGGCCACCACGTTCTTGGCCGCCCAGCGGGCCGCGTACGCGGCGCTGCGGTCCACCTTGCTGGGGTCCTTGCCCGAGAAAGCCCCGCCCCCGTGACGGCCCATGCCGCCGTAGGTATCGACGATGATCTTGCGCCCGGTCAGGCCCGAATCCCCGTGGGGCCCGCCCACCTCGAAGCGGCCGGTGGGGTTGATGTGGAAGATGGTGTCCTTGTCCGCCTTGGTGGAACTGGCCCCGTTGATCACCCGCCTGGCCATGGCGATCATGTCGCGGCGGATGGTCTCCATTTTCACTTCGGGGGCGTGCTGGGTGCTGATGACCACGGTGTGCACCCGCACCGGCCGGTCGTCCTCGTACTCGACGGTCACCTGCGACTTGGCGTCGGGGCGCAGGTACCTGAGTTTGCCGGCCCGGCGCAAGCGCTCCTGCTCCTCCATCAGGCGGTGGGCCAGAAAGATGGGCAGGGGCATGAGCTGGGGGGTCTCGTCCACGGCAAAGCCGAACATCAAACCCTGGTCGCCGGCCCCCTGCTCGTGGCCCTTCTTCTCGTCCACGCCCCTGGCGATGTCGGGGGATTGCTTGTGGATGGCCACCAGCACCCCGCAGGAGTCGGCGTCGAAGCCCACCCCCGCCTCGGTGTAGCCGATATCGCGCACCGTGCGGCGCACCACCTCCTGGATGTCGACGAAGGCGTGGGTGGTGACCTCGCCGGCGACGACCACCTGCCCGGTGGTCACCAGGGTCTCGCAGGCCACCCGCGAGGCGGGGTCCTGCGCCAGCATCTCGTCGAGGATGGCGTCGGAGATCTGGTCGGCCACCTTGTCGGGATGGCCGGCCGAAACCGATTCGGAAGTAAAAAGGGAACGACTCATCAGGCAAACTCCTCGTGGCTAAAACGGCTGTCTATTTTTCGATGCGGGCGGCGACCTCTTCCAGGCGCTGCCGCACCTCGGCCCCGGTCTTGAGGGTCAGGCAGGCGGCGGCCAACTCCCGGGCTTCGCTCAGGCAGATGGCCCGCACCACCTCCTTGACCTCGGGGATCAATCCGGGGCTGAGGCTCAGGCTTTCCAGGCCCAGCCCCACCAGCAGGGGCACGGCCAGGGGATCGCCGGCCAGCTCGCCGCAGATGCTCACCGGCACCCCGTGCCGGCGGCCGCTCTCCACGGTCATGGCGATCAGGCGCAGCACCGCCGGGTGGAAGGAATCGTAGAGCTCGGCCACCGTGGGGGTGCCCCGGTCCACCGCCAGGGTGTACTGGGTCAGGTCGTTGGTCCCCAGACTGAAGAAGTCCACCTCCGCGGCAAAGGCGTCGGCCTGCAGCGCCACCGAGGGCACCTCGACCATCACCCCCAGCTCGCAGGTTTGGGCGAAGGGCACCCCCTCCTGGCGCAGTTCCTCCTCCACCTCGGCCAGCACCTGGCGGGCCCGGCGCACCTCTTCGAGGCTGGAGACCATGGGCAGCAGGAGCTGGGCCCGGCCTTTGACCCCGGCCCGCAACACCGCCCGCAACTGGGCCTTGAAGAGGGAGGGGACGTCCAGGCAGATGCGGATGCCCCGCCAGCCCAGGAAGGGGTTGGCCTCCGGGGCGCTTTCGAGCACGTGGGAGAGCTTGTCGCCCCCCAGGTCAAAGGTGCGGATCACCACCGGATGGGGCGCCATGGATTCGACGATGCGGCTGTAGACCGCCACCTGCTCCTCCTCGCTGGGCAGGCGGTAGCCCAGGTAGAGCAGCTCGGTGCGGTACATGCCCACCCCGCGGGCGCCGTGGTCGAGGGCGGCCTGCACCTCCTCGGGCACGTCGATGTTGGCCAGCAGGGCGATCTCGCAGTCGTCGCGGGTGCGGGCCGGCAGGGCGCGGCGGGCGTTCAGGTCGAGCTGGCGCTGGCGCCGGCGCTGCACCTGGCCGCGGTAGGAGCGCAGGATCGGGGCGGTGGGGTTGACGTGTACCACCCCCTCCTCCCCATCGACCACCACCATGTCGCCGGAGGTGATCTGGCGGGAGGCGCTCTGGGTGCCCACCACCGTGGGCAGGCCCAGGGAACGGGCGATGATGCTGGCGTGGGAGTTGGCCCCGCCCCCGTCGATGACCAGACCCTTGACCCGCCGCTGCCCGAGCTGCACCGCCTCGGAGGGCAAGAGGTCGTGGGCCACCACCACGGTATTGGCCCGCAGGGCGCTGAGGGCGCGCAGCTCGCCCCCCGCCAGCCGGATCAACACCTGTTGTTCGATGTCCATCACGTCGCTGATGCGCATGCGCAGGTACTCGTTCTCGATCTGCTCGAACATCTTGCGGGCCTGCTTGAGGGTCACCGAGAAGGCCCGGTCGGCCGTACACTGGCGCTCGCGGATCAGGGCCAGGGTCTGCTTCTTGATCTCCGGGTCCTCCAGCATGAAGAGCTGGGCCTCGAAGATCAGCGCCAGTTCGGCCCCGTGTTCCATCTCCACCAGGCGCTGGGTGCGGCGGATCTCCTCGCCCACCTGGTGCAGGGTGTTGAGGAAACGCTCGGCCTCCCCTTCCACCTGGTCGGCGGCGATCTTGCGCTTGGGGATCTCGGGGACCTCCTCATTGCGGATGAAGGCCCGGCCGATGGCCACCCCCGGCGCGGCGGCGATGCCCGCCAGCTTCCTGTAGTCGCGCGTCCTCTTCACCTAGACCTCGAAATTGCTCTCCAGCAACTGGGCCAGGGTCTCCACGGCCTCGTGTTCATCCTCGCCCTCGGCCTCGACCAGGATCTCCGAACCCTGCTCGGCAGCCAGCATCATCACCCCCATGATGCTCTTGCCGTTGATGCGCTGGGTTTCGCCCTTGGAAAAGAAGACCTCCGCCTTGAACTTGGAGGCGCTGCGCACCACCAGCGCCGAGGGGCGGGCGTGGATGCCCAGGTGGTTCTTCACCGTCGCGATCTTGGACTTCATCCCCCTCCTACTTCCAGGCTCCCAGCAGCCGGCTCAGCCAGCCCTGCCCCCGCTTGGGGGCAGCACCGGCACGGCGCGTCCGCCCCTCCCTGAGGGCGACCGGCTCGCCGCGGACCAGGCGCCAGGGATTATCCACAAACAGCAGTTGGGCCTCCTCGGCCCCCAGGTTCTCCTCCACCCACTGCCGGGACGCCTGGAGGGTGTAGGGCCGTTTTTCCAGGTTGTGCCCGTCGCTGGCCACAAACTCGGCCCAACCCCGCTCGGCCAACATGCGGGCCGCCTCCTGGGTGCGCTGGCCAAAGCGCCCGGTCAGGCTGCCGGCGTCGAGCTGGAAGAGCAGTTCCTGCTCCCGCAGGCGCCGCAACTGCCCCTCGTCGCCGGTAAGCTGGCGGTGGCGCTCGGGGTGGCCCAGGATGGGCCGGAACCCGGCGGTGCGCAACTCGAACATCCCCTTTTCCAGCCCGCCCGGCAGCGGCCCGGGCGGCAGGTCCACCAGCACGTAGCGGCTGCCGGCCAGGGCGATGCCCGGCCAGCGGGCCGCCTCGGCCAGGCCGAAGCGGAAGCCCACCTCGGCGCCCAGGAACAACTGCACCGGCATCCCCGCCCCCTGCACCGCCTCCTGCAACTCGGCGAAGCGCCGCTGGTGCAGCTGGGCCTTCTCCTCGTCGTCCTCGGGCTTGAAATGCGGGGTCAGCACCGCGGCCTCGATCCCCTCCTCCAGGCCCCGCCGCAGCATCTCCAGCGAGGTCTCCAGGGAATCGGCCCCGTCATCCACATCCGGCAGGACGTGGTTGTGGATATCCGCCATGCCGGCCACGGCCCGCCTACCCTTTGATGTGCACGGCGGCGCTCAACTCGCGCAGCCGGCCCTGGTCTTCCTCCACCACCGTGCCAGTGACCACGTACCCGGCCCCGGCCTCCACCTTGGCCCGCGCCGTCTGCCCGTCGCGGATGCCCCCACCCACGATCACCGGCAGTTCGGCGTATTCGGCCACCGCCCGCACCATCTCGTCGGGCACCGGGGCCCCGGCCCCGCTGCCGGTCTCCAGATAGACCAGCCTCATGCCCAGGTACCGGGCCGCCAGGGCGTGGGCCATGGCGATATCGCACTTATGGCGCGGGATGGGCCGGGTGCCGCTCATGAACTCCACCGAGGTCAGGCTGCCCGACTCCACCAGCATGTACCCGGTGGCGATCACCTCGATACCCGCCTCCTTGAGCAGGGGGGCGGCCCGCACCTGCTGGCCGATGAGCAGCTCGGGATTGCGGCCGCTGATCAGCGAGAGAAAGAGCAGCGCGTCGGCCCCCGGCGCCACCTGCCCGGCGTCGCCCGGAAAGCCGATCAGGGGGATCTGCACCCGTGCCCTGAGCCGGGCGAAGGTCTGGGCGTTGCGGCTGGCGCTGAACATCAGGCTGGTGCCGATGAGGATGGCGTCGGCCCCGGCCTCGGC
>Ga0194132_10012238_pt1 | contig 10755 bp, 9 predicted proteins | sample TA2KigOf80mmetaG_FD_148612 | JGI IMG/M metagenome (GOLD analysis project Ga0194132, IMG submission 148612) | Freshwater microbial communities from Lake Tanganyika, Tanzania - TA2015054 Kigoma Offshore 80m | ecosystem: Environmental > Aquatic > Freshwater > Lake | place: Tanzania: Lake Tanganyika... | reverse complement strand
CCAACTGATCCAGGATAAATTCCGTACTACCACCGCCAATGTCCAAGGCCATGATGTCTGTGACCCCGGTGGGAAGCCCGGAGCGAATGCCTAGGAGCGTACGCCTGGCCTCCTCCTCACCCGTGATGATCTCGACATCAAAGCCTGATTCGGATTTGACGCGATCTAGAAACATCTGTCGATTACTGGCGTCGCGTACGGCGCTCGTCGCCACAACTGCGCAGGCACTGACCCGATGGCGTTCGATCACGCTCCGCCATTCCCCGAGACAGGTGATGACGCGTTGCATGGCGGCGCCATTCAACCGCTTGTCGCGATCGACTCCTTCGCCCAGCCTGAGGATGCGCCGATCAGATTGCAGCTTTGTGAGTGGATGCCCCGAGGTCAGATCTGCGATGAGTAGGCGGCAGGTCAACGTGCCGATGTCGATACCAGCGAGGCGGAGGGTGGAGGGAGGCGATATATTCATTCTTCGTTTTTGATGTCCTCCATCTCACCTTCCACCTTTTTACGGGACTCTTTGAGTATTTGTACTTCGCGTACGAGTTGACCGATCTTGGCATCGCAGAGAACCCGTTCAGCCGTCTCGCTCTGTTCTTTCATTTCAACAGCCCGCTCACCGATATCTTTGTAGAGATCAGATAACTGCTGGTCGAACTTGCGGAGTTCCAGACGCATCCGCAGCAGTTCGGTCTCTTCCAGCGCCCGTTCGGCGACATGAGCCGTTCTGAGACGCAAGGTCGCGAACCCAGTCCGTAAGTCGTCTTTGAGTCGTTGAAGAAACCCCATGTGCGTCTAACTGATTGATCCCAGTTCCAATTTTTCTTTCCACTTCCGCAACATCGCGTTCCGCAACTCCTGATGCGCCAACGCCTTGAGGCCCGGATCCTGTCTCAACAAGGAAAACGCCTCCAGCCTGGCCTGCTGCAGCACATCCGCATCACGCACGAGGTTGGCGACGCGAAACTCGGGCACGCCCCATTGCCGAAATCCAAAAAACTCTCCCGGTCCCCTAATTCGCAGATCCTCCTCGGCGATCACAAATCCATCATTCGATCGGACGAGCGCCTCCAATCGCTCCCTTGCCGAAGAGAGCGCGTTCGCCGCCTCGTCACCGGAATCAAGTACCCCACGCCGGACTCCTCCACGCCCCACGCTGGCTGCCATAAGGAGGCAATAGGACTGATGACTACCGCGTCCCACTCGGCCTCGCAACTGATGCAACTGGGCCAATCCGAATCGCTCAGCATGCTCGATCAGCATGACGGTCGCATTGGGCACATCGATGCCGACCTCCACTACCGTGGTCGCGACGAGGACCTGGACAACTCCAGCCTTGAAATCGATCATCATCGACTCCTTCTCTGCGGCCTTCATACGCCCATGCAACACGCCAACATGAAACTCTGCCAGCTCTCCCTGCTGCAGTTGTTCTGCCCCCTGAATCGCCGCCTGAAGATCTGACTTTTCCGATTCCTCGATCAACGGATAGATCACATAGGTCTGCCGCCCACTGCGCAATTCATCGCGAAGGATCTGATAGGCTCGCCGCCGTTGCGCCTCGGCAAAAAGAAACGTTCGCACCGGTTTTCGCCCAGGTGGCAATTCGTCGATAACCGACATGTCCAGATCGCCGTACACTGTCATTGCCAAAGTTCGTGGAATCGGCGTGGCGGTCAACACCAGCATATCCGGCTGGTATCCCTTGTCGATCAGGGTCTTCCGCTGCAACACGCCGAACTTGTGCTGCTCATCGACCACAGCCAATCCCAAGTTTTTGAACGCCACGCCTTTTTGAATCAATGTATGTGTCCCAATGGCCACCTGAATCTCACCGGTCGCCAACTGGGATATCTGCGTTTTCTTGGCTGACGCCTTTTCTCCGCTCCGCACCAACGCTGCCTTCAGCCCCAAGCGCTCAAATATGCCGGATAGGTTTCGATAGTGCTGCTCTGCGAGAATTTCCGTCGGCGCCATCAACGCCGCCTGATAGCCAGACCCGCAGGTCATAACAATGGCATGGAGAGCGACGACGGTTTTCCCGGATCCCACATCGCCTTGGACAAGCCGATTCATAGGCTTGGGCGACAGCATGTCGCGGAGGATTTCCCGAATTACCTGATCCTGCGAGGCTGTGAGACGGAACGACAGCAACCGCCCCAATTTTTCTAAAAGAGAGGTCCGTGGATTATACTGCAGTTTTTTGGACTCGCTCTGAACAGACCGTTGCCTAGTCGCCAGCGCCATCTGGAGCAAAAACAGCTCTTCGAACGCCAACCGCCGATGCGCCGGAGTCTTGCCTTGCTCCAACAGCCGGCCATCGGTTCCGGTCTTAGGGAAGTGTACCTCCTGCAGCGCTTCACGAATCGGAATCAGCCGCTGACGAGCCCGAATCGCTACCGGTAGCTGGTCATGCAACTCCCTCGCATGGGCATGCAACAAGCTTTTCTGCAGCACCCGCATTTGGCGAGACGTCCATCCTTTTGTTTCATGATAGATCGGGACGATCCGCCCCACATGCAGCGTCGATTCTGCATCTTCTCCAATCACTTCATACTGCATCACGTCCATTCGTGGCACCATCCAGCCCTGACGTCCGGTAATCACACGCCCGCTCATCATCACATTCTTTCCAATGCTGAGCACCTCTTCCAAATAGGGTTGGTTAAAGAAGATGACCTGCATCCGGCCGGTCTGATCTTCTACACCGACGTCGAGCACGCGGAGACGCCGATTCTTTGCACGTTTGGCTTCACATTTTCTGACGATCCCGCAAATGGAGGCGGACATACCGGGGACAAGATTGCCGATGGGGGTCATCACCGAACGGTCTTCATATCGCCACGGCACGGTCCATAGCACGTCCTCGACCGTCTCTACGTTCAATCGTCTCAACAACGTGGTGCGCGCAGGCCCGACCCCCTTTGCAAAACGGATGGGCATATTCCAGAGACCGTTCCGCTCTGGCTCTTTCGAACGAGGTCCGTGGGCGGCCGGTTCACGTTCCTCAACCGCTGACGCCGCCAACTCAGGGGCAGCGCTGCGGAGCGACGTGACGATAAGCGCAGCAGCCTGCAACCGGCGCCGCTGTTCAGACAACGATAGCGTCTGCTGAAAATCAATAAACATATTCCGCAATGAAACGAGGTGAGCTTCAATGGTTTTGGGATAGACCTGATTCGCCAATGCAATGAGAACTTGCCTAGAGACGAAGACGCCGAGATTCTTGACCGTGCCCAGATGTGCGCATTCGTCCCGCATCGCAAACTCGATCGGACGCGCGAGACGATCCAACCACAGGTGAAACGGGATTACGGCGTCCGACTCTAAGGGAGTTTCCATATCACACTGGATCGTAACACAGTGTCCCCCCCCCCTCAACAATGATGGTCCGCCTGTTTTGGTGGATCGCTTGGTCCGCCTAGTCTCGGATGCTATGCTTTTTGGAGAATAATTCCATGTATCGACGTAATATTACACATACCTTCGTCCCGATGGGATCGGTGTTAGGCCTACTCATCTGCTGCTCAAGCCATCCATTTCAACGATTTCTGCCCCCCCAAGAAAGGGCTGCACAGGGGAACTCGATGTCCTTGCGGGAATGATTCCTCCGATCTATAGTCTCTCTATGAAGTATACGGCACTACTCACCCTGTTGGTCGGAATCATGGCCGTTGGGTTCGGATCTCTGACTACGAGACCGGAGTTGACCATGGCACCAACGCAACCTTGGTGGATCAGCTTTCTGGTTCTCGCTCCACTCTGCTTGGCAGTACTGATTTGGTGGGGATATTGGTGGGCTACGATGGCCTGCGTGATGTATGGGACCGTCGGACTGGCTCTTGATCTAGCAACAAATATACAGATTCTGACAAACGATTCAGAAATAGGGCCGTACTTCCTGAGCAATCTGATCAGTGGCTGTTTGAACTTCCTCTTGATCTTGTTCGGCGGGCGTTCATTTTTGGACGCGACTCGGACGCCAACGCCACAAGAATCCCATTCTCCCAATCCTCCGTCGACTTTTTGATGTGCAGCGACTTCACCTGACTAAACCCAGCGTCACTGAGCCATCGTTTCACCTCCGCTGCTGAATAGGTATCGCCCCTCTTTGTAAACAGCAGCATGGACACAGCAAAGAGGCTCGCATCTGCCGGAAACAATCCTTCACGATCATGCAGAAACGCGTCTTGGATAATCAGTCGTCCGCCTGGAGCCAAGGCTGCCAAGGCACGTCGGAAGATCACCTGATTATCCTCCGGTGAATAGATGTGCAACACGTTGGAATACCAAATCACGTCGTACGTACCAGGAATTGGCTCCTTTGTAAAATCAAGGGGTAGATAGGATAGTCTTCGTCCTGACTTATGAGTGGCAGCAACCTCCCTTGCTACGTCCAAAGCCGCATCACGGTCGCAGACGGTTGCCCGCAATTGTGGATTATGGGCGAGAAAGGCCAGTGCGTATGTTCCAGGGCCTCCCCCAAGATCCAATAAGGTCCCCGCTCCACCCAGTTTCACCTGTGCGGTGATCGCAGGTGCGATCTCGAGCGTCCGGTGGTGCATGGCCCAGGTGAACTGCCGCCGCCAATCCAGGCTGTCCGGCACGTCATGATCAATCGGCAACCCGGTTCGTATAGATTCCCGCAACCGGCACCAATCTCCCCAATGACTCTTGAGCAAGTCTACATAGCCGCCGCGGTAGGCCGCATGATTGGCATTAAGCGCCGTCGCCCCCAGCTGACTGTTTTTGTAGTTCGCCCCTTTCTTGATCAGAAGTCCGGCCATAGCCAGATTTCGGCAAAGAATGGCCAATCCCCGTTCGCTGACCCTAAGTTCCTTGGCCAGACTGGAAATTGTCCAGGTCCTGTTTCCGACCACAGTACACAGGTCCAGTTCAAGCGTAGCTAGCAATACCACCGGCAAGCGATAAGCCGAAACTGCATCACGGAACTCATTGAACGTCGTGATCGGCCGACTCATCCCGTGCCGCCAATCTGTCGGCAAGACCACCGAATAAGATCCTCTACTTTGGCGGAATTCTGGAGATCGACGGCTCGCGTAAACTTCACCGCGACAAACTCGTCATTGATCTCAGTCTCCTCTGTGAATCCAGATTGCGCGAGTAGGAGGCGAAACTTCGATGCCACCGGTTGGAGAAAATACTTCGCCTGCTTGGCGACTTCGTCGGTTCCCAGATCTTCCGGTGTCCCATCTGACATCAAGGCCATCACTTCATCCATTGCCAGCCCATACTGACAGATTACCGCACCATCCGGTTTGACCTCCAAAAGCCAGCCATCCGACCCCAGATCCATGATCAATGGACCACCGAACTCCAATTCATAGAATTGGGGGAAGGCCTGCATCAACGAGGATCGAAGTTGTTGCCAGTCTGGTGGCACCAATTCAGTCATACAGAGACCTTTAGCATCGGTTGCCCACAATGATGGGCTGCGAGACGTTCGCGCAAGACCGCCACGCGTCGGATATTTTCATCAAGCTTGGGCAATCGGTATTTGCGATCCATCTCAACCACGAGGTCGAGGAGATCCACAGCCTCTGGTATCCGATTGGTCTCTTCGAAACATTGGGCTAGCACATACCGTACCCCGCCCGCGCGGAGCTCGTCACCGGACCGTTCGGCAATTGACAGGCTGGTCTGGCAGCAGGCAATCGCATCATCGTATCGTTGTTGCATCAGGAACGTGCGACCGATCATACGCCAAACGTCCGACAGGCCGCCCTGATTGCTCAGACGTTGCATCAGTCCCAATGACCGCTCATAAAATCGGATCGCCTCGTCAAACTGGCTGGTCTCGCGCGCCACCAGGCCAAGGTCCGACAACAACACGGCCTCAGCCGCCTCATCACGTGTTTTCCTGATAAGGTCAAGCGCTTCAAGATAATAGGCGCGTGCCCAATCCCATTCACCGGCGTCGGCCCGCAGATTGCCTAAATTTGCCAGCGTCGTGCCGATGCCCCGCTCATCTCCGAGAATCTTCTGTAATTCCAAGACCTCTTGATAATGGGCCTGTGCCACGTCACGCCGTCCACTCACCGCGCAGATATTGCCGAGATTGCCGAGCGTCGCTGCCAACGCTCGACGGTCTTTGGTCAGTCGATCACACTCCAATGCTTTGGCATAACAGGCATAGGCGTCGGTATAGTGTCCGCGAGAAAAGAAATCGTTGCCTTGGCGATTCAATTCTTCAGACGATCCGTTACGCAACGTCATGTCACTCCATCCAGTAACCGCGCAACCGTCGGCTTGCCACCGGTGAGAATTGACATGCCATCCCCGACGAGAAGACTGTCAAACTCGTACTTCAGAAGCCGGCGGAGGCTCTCCTTAGCCTTCGCCGTATCGACGTACTTGTCAGCGGGAAGCAGGCTGACGCTTCCAGTCGGTTTGCCGATCAACGCATCTCCGACAATCAGTATACCCTTCCCTTGCCCTTGACTTTGCTGAATGAACAATGCCGACTCGCCTGGTGATTTTTGATCGTTCAACTGAACCACCCAGATGCCGCCCGGTAGTAGTTCCCCGTCGGTGTAGGTGCGTGTTGGTTTCAGATTTATCTGTGGCGCGTCCGGCTTCGGAACGTATAGCTGGCACGCAAACTCTACCTGGTAAGCCGTCGACTCCCGAGCATGGTCCCGATTCGTTACAATGATGTAATCAACCGGCCCGTTTCGCCGAATGAGGAACTTCGCCTCGGCTGTCATCGGAGGAGGGTCTATCAGAATTGTGTGCCCACCAATCGTGAGAAACAGTCCGTTGAAGTCCAGCTGCTTTTCCTCTGAAAACCATGACCACTGCCAGATGCCAGAAAGTAGTTGTTTCATGGGAGAACCGATAGCTGAGGGCTGATAGCTGCGAATGCGACCTTCATTAGAGGACAGCTACCGCATCCTTCACCACCTTGATAATCCTGGCAAGAATTCCGGCCTCGTGAGGCAAATCGATGATGTCATCTTCCGACACCGTGATGAACTTTCGGTTTTGCCCTTTGGTCAGCGAAATCAGGAACAGGCTGTTCGACGGCATGACCGGAATCACGACCTGGACCGTCCTGTCCACTCCCTTCACGACTTCTGCGAATTTCTTTTTCCCTTTCTCAAGGTCATCCATCCTAGCTCTCTCCTATTCCCATCCCAGTCTATAACACTGGCGCCCCCTCTGAACGACACGCACCGCCCAGCGACAAGCAGCCATCGCTTGATACCATTTCCTTGAGCATTACGTATCGACAGATACTGCATCCTAGCACGGGGATTTTTGCGCGGGCAACCGCGGGAGACGGAGCGAATCTGGCTGAGAGTCAGCCGTCACGCTGGTTGAGCATATCTTTACGGTACCGCTTGGAGCGGGCTTTGAATCCAATGAACTCCACGCCGAATTGATCCTTCTCCTTCCAGCGAATGATGGTAAGCGCGACAACAATCTGTTCACGGGCCCCAGAGAGTTTGGCTTGCAGGCGGAGATGCGTACCAACGTCGTATCAGACATCAGTCTCGATCTGACCACTGCCAATGGCAAAATCCGTCAACACGCCTTTTCCCGTCCCTTATCACCGGAAAACGAGACGCGATAAATTACTGGCACCCTGGATTTTGATCTTGGTTTCATGTTCCCGATATCCCTGGATCAACTGGCCGGTCCGAACAAGCCCAATTGCAGTTCTTCAGCACGAGTAAATGGAATGGGATAGTGCTCCGTAAAGCATGCGTTGCAGTATTGCTCGGGGGATCCTGGAACCACTTTGAGCATCCCTTCGAGGCTGAGGTAGGCCAAACTATCCGCTGTGATGTACTTGCGGATTTCTTCGGTCGAATGGTTAGAGGCGATGAGTTCTTTCTTAGTCGGTGTATCGATGCCATAAAAACAGGGGGAGACAATCGGTGGAGAACTGATCCGCATGTGGACTTCCTTAGCCCCAGCCTGGCGAATCATCTTAACGATCTTCCGGCTGGTAGTGCCGCGAACCAGGGAGTCGTCCACCACGACAACGCGCTTTCCGGACAAGATTTCAGAAACGGCGTTCAGCTTCACCTTGACCCCGAAATGGCGAATTGACTGTTCCGGTTCAATGAATGTCCGCCCGACATAGTGATTCCGGATCAGCCCCGTCTCGAACCGGATCCCGCCGCCTTCCGCATAGCCCAACGCCGCAGGCACGCCAGAATCCGGGACCGGAATGACGATATCTGCTGGCACCAAAGACTCTTGGGCCAATTGCCGTCCGAGCGCTTTGCGTGTCGCATACACGGCATTCGCGCCGAAGATCCGGCTATCTGGCCTGGCAAAATAGACATATTCGAAGACGCACATTGCTTGGTTCATTTGGGGAAACGGCCGGTGACTGTCCAACCCCTGTTCGCTGATCACAACCAGCTCACCCGGTTCGATTTCGCGAACGTATTCTGCATCTAGCAAATCGAAGGCACAGGTCTCCGACGCGACAATCCAGCTATTACGCACCCGTCCAAGACAGAGCGGCCGCAACCCGTAGGGGTCACGCGCGGCAATGAGGCCGTTGTCGGTCAAGAGCACGATGGAAAACGCACCGCGCACTTGAGTGAGAGCATCCATCACTCGTGCGAGAAACGATCCGGCTTTCGAATGTGCGATCAGATGGATGATGACTTCGCTGTCTGAAGTGGATTGGAAGATGGCGCCGTACGCCTCGAGCTCATTACGGAGTACCTGAGCATTAATGAGATTGCCGTTGTGCGCTAGGGCCAGATTGCCGAGCGCGAAATTCACGGTCAGCGGTTGCACATTTTTCAGATCGTTGCCGCCAGCCGTGGAATACCGGTTATGGCCGATGGCCATGTGCCCGGGGAGTTTTTTCAGCGACGCCTCATGATAAATGTCGGCGACAAGGCCCATGCCCTTTTGCACGAAGAACTGATTTCCATCTCCCGATACGATACCGGAGGCTTCCTGGCCACGATGTTGCAACGCGTAGAGCCCTAGATAGGCGAGATTAGCAGCCTCTTCATGGCCGAAAACCCCGACGACCGCACACTCTTCATGAAACTTGTCCGGCCCCTCAAGGGAACGGTGGAAAGCAATCGGTGACACGACCGGAAGCTCCCTCTTGATTCGAAACTGATCCATCGATGATCGTCTCACATTATGCCTGATGCAGTGTGCGTTCGATCGAGAACGCCCATCGGTCGTAGAGCATCGCCACCGGCACATCGATCACTTTCACTGCCGACTGCTCACCTTCCAGCGAGATAACCAGCCGATTGCCCGTAACAGATCCAATCACCGCGACAGGCACACCGACGCGCCTCGCACTATCAAGAATCGCCTGCCGGTGGACCAGTTTAGCCGAAAGCACCACCCGAGATTGGCTTTCGCCGAACAGCACCGCGTCTTTTCGGAGCCGGCCCAGCGCCAGTGTTACCACAGCACCTAATAGCCGGTCTGGCCCCGACATCGCGCTTTCAGCCAATGCAACCGCCAGCCCGCCGTCTGAACAATCGTGTGCCGATTGGACCATCCCAGCGCGAATCATCGCCAGGACACAGTCATGCAACGCCTTTTCCGCATTCATGTTCAAGAACGGCGGCGAGCCTTGTTCTCGCGCCTGGACAACTTTCAGATACTCTGACCCACCTAAGTCCTCTCGGGCCGTTCCTAACAAAATGATGTCGTCGCCCTCCGCCTTGAACCACTGCGTTGTTGTCCGATCAGCTTGTTCAATCAGTCCCACCATGCCCAACATCGGCGTCGGATAGATCGACAGTCCATTGGTCTCATTGTAGAAACTGACGTTTCCACTCACGATAGGCACCCGGAGATGTTCGCACGCATCCTTCATGCCTTCGATCGTCAGGACGAATTGCCACATGATGTCGGATCGTTCTGGATTGCCAAAATTCAAGCAATCCGTCAGGCCGATCGGTTCGGCACCGGAGCAGACCAGATTGCGAGCCGCCTCGGCCACGGCCAGACGCGCGCCTTCGTATGGATGCAGCATGCAATACCGGCTATTGCAATCGACCGTCATCGCCACGGCCTTGTTTGTCCCCTTGATCCGCACCACCGCTGCATCCGAACCGGGCCGAACCATCGTATTTGTTCGGACCATATGATCATACTGATGATAGACCCACCGCTTGCTCGCAATGGTCGACGACTCCAAAAGAGACAACAGGACAGCGTTGGCATCTTTCACGTCGGGAATGAGGTCGCAATTCAAATTCGTCAGTATGTCCTGATACGGCGGCAACGTATACGATCGCTCATAGCGCGGGCCATCGTCGGCGAGCGCCTTTGCCGGGATTTCCGCCACGACTGTCCCGTGATCTTTCACACGCAAGATCCCGTCTCCGGTGACCCGTCCAACCACGGCCACATCCAGATCCCACTTCCGGCAGATGGCCAGACACTCGTCTTCTTTGCCGGCCTTCGCCACCATGAGCATCCGCTCTTGCGACTCCGACAGCATCAATTCATACGGCGTCATACTCGGCTCGCGGCGCGGGACATGGGTCAGATCCAGCTCGATACCATTTCCCGCGCGCGACGCCATTTCGCAGGAAGAACTCGTGAGCCCGGCCGCACCCATGTCTTGGATCCCAACCAGCAGATCCCCGGCCATAAGTTCTAGGCAGGCTTCAAGCAGCAACTTTTCTTGAAATGGATCGCCGACCTGCACGGTGGGCCGTTTCTGCTCGGACTTGTCATCGAATGAATCGGACGCCATCGTCGCCCCATGAATCCCGTCGCGGCCCG
>Ga0194132_10012235_pt1 | contig 10757 bp, 9 predicted proteins | sample TA2KigOf80mmetaG_FD_148612 | JGI IMG/M metagenome (GOLD analysis project Ga0194132, IMG submission 148612) | Freshwater microbial communities from Lake Tanganyika, Tanzania - TA2015054 Kigoma Offshore 80m | ecosystem: Environmental > Aquatic > Freshwater > Lake | place: Tanzania: Lake Tanganyika... | reverse complement strand
CCCGCAGGCGCTCGCGCGGCGGATCGCGATGCTCGATGCGGTCGCCTGCGGCCCCGACATCGTCCGCATCGCCGGCGCGACGCGGCGCGACGTCGCGGCGGTGGGGCGGATCTATTACGCGGTCGGCCAGCGCTTCGGCTTCGGCTGGTTGCGCGCCTCGGCCGAGGCGATCGTCGCCGAGACGAACTGGCAGGAGCTCGCGCTCGCCGCGGTGATCGACGATCTCGCCGAGCTGCAGCGGACGATCACCGCCAAGGTGGTCGCCGTCGCCGGCGACGGCGCGCCCGCCGACAAGGCGATCGCTGCCTGGGTCGGCGCCGACGGCCGCGCCGCACGCCGCGTCGATGCGCTCATCGCCGAGCTCCGTGCGGCGGGCGCGGTCGATCTGTCGATGGTCACCGTCGCCGGCCGCGAGATGCGGGCACTCGCCGGCTTCTGAGCCGGCCGCCGCGTCGCCAGCGTCTTGCCGCGGGCGCGCGATCGCGCCTATGCTGGCGACGAGTACGGGCGCGGCGGCGGAGCGGCTCGATGTCGGTAAAATTATACACGGACGCGCGATCGGCTTCCGCCGAGGGTGGGCTCGGCGCACTCCTCGGGAAGGGCATCTACGGTATTTCCCAGTCGGCGCGGCTGACCGGGTTTCGCCGCCGCGCATCCGCCGCTGGCTCCGCGGCTATGAAGCGCGACGCGGCGGCGTCGTCGTCGGCCACGAGCTGGTGTGGCGCGGCGCGCTCGCGCCGATCGACGACACGACGTCGCTCGGTTTTCTCGACCTTATGGAGATCCGGTTCGTCGATGCCTTCCTCGAGGCCGGGGTGAGCTGGAAGAGGATCCGTCTCGCCTCGCACCGCGCAGCGGTCCTGTTCGGCGTGGATCACCCGTTCGCGACCCGGCGTTTCGTCACGGATGGAAGCAGCATCTTCGCCGAGATCGGCGGCGATGCCGCGGACGATCCGCTTCTCGATCTCGCGACCAATCAGCTTCTGTTCAAGCGCATTGTCGCAGCATCGCTCGTCGCCGGGATAGAGTTCTCCGACGCCGGCGTCGCGGCACGCTGGTGGCCGATGGGGCGGAAGCACCACGTCGTCCTCGACCCCGCACGGTCGATGGGCGAGCCGATCGTCGTCGTCGTCGGCGTCGCCACGGTCGTGCTCGCCGAGGCGGTACAGGCCGAGGAGTCGGTCGAGCGCGTCGCGCGCTGGTTCGACGTCTCGGTGGCCGAGGTCCGCGACGCAGTCGCCTTCGAAGCCAAGATCGCCGTTTGAGGTTCCTTTTCGACAACAATCTCAGTCCTCTGATCGCGCGGGCGATCGCCGTTCTCGCGGAGCCCGACGGGCATCGCGTCGAGCATCTCCGGGACAGGGGGCACGGGGCCGCGCCGGACGAGGAATGGATCACCCGTCTCGGGGAGGAGGGCGGCTGGACCATTGTTCCCGGCGATCGTCGGATCGCGACCAACAGGCATTAACGGGAGCTCTACCGGCGCGCGGGTCTGGTCCTCTTCGTTCTGTCTTCCGGACTCCAGAAGCAAAGGCTAGGGGATCAGTCCTGGCAACTCGTCCGCTGGTGGCCGCGGATCGTCGAGCAGGCCCGCCTCGTGCAACCGACGGCCGGTTTCGAGATTCCGGTTCACTACAACGCAGGGAGATTCCGCCAGCTGTGACGGATGACGATCACGCGGAGCGGTGGTGATGGACGGCCGCGGCATCCCGCGCTTGAGCCGCGGCGAGAAGGCGTGGTGCTTCTACGACTGGGCGAACTCCGCCTTTCCGACCGTCATCGTCACCTTCGTCTTCTCGGCCTATTTCACCCAGGCGGTGGCGGCGGACGCAACGACGGGGACAGCGCTCTGGGGCCATGCGCTCGCGGTCTCGGGCCTCGCCGTCGCGGTGCTAAGCCCGCTCTTCGGCGCCGTCGCCGACCGCACCGGTCCGCGCAAGCCCTGGCTCGCGGTGCTCTCCGCCATTTGCGCCAGCGCGACCGCGCTTCTCTGGTTCACCACGCCCGATCCGTCGTCGATCCTGTGGGCCCTCGTCTTCTTCGCGCTCGCCAATACCGCGTTCGAGATCGGCACCGTCTTCTACGGCGCCATGCTCGCCGACGTCGCCCCGGCGTCGCGCATGGGGCGGCTCTCCGGCTGGGGCTGGGGGCTCGGCTATTTCGGCGGGCTCTGTTGCCTCGCGCTCGCGCTGTTCGGGCTGATCCAGGCCGACCCGCCGCCGTTCGGTCTCGACAAGGAGGCCGCCGAGCCGGTCCGCGCGGTGACGCTCCTCGCCGCACTCTGGTTCGCGCTGTTCTGCGTGCCGCTCTTCCTCTACACGCCCGATCGGCCGTCGCGCGGCGTGCGTCCGATGACGGCCGTCGTGACCGGCTTCCGCGCGCTGGTCGAGACGGTGCGCCAGGTGCGCCGCTATCGCGAGGCCGTCCGCTACATGCTGGCGCAGGTCTTCTACCTCGACGGCCTCAACACGATGTTCGCCTTCGGCGGCGTCTACGCCGCCGGCACGTTCGGCATGAAGGTCGACGAGATCATCATGCTCGGCATCGCGCTCAATGTCGCGGCCGGGCTCGGCGCGTTCGCGTTCGGCTGGATCGACGACTGGCTCGGGCCGCGCCGCGTGGTCCTGATCGCGATCGCGGGCCTGATCCTGATCGGCATCCCGCTCCTTCTGGTCGAGACCAAGCTCTGGTTCTGGATCGTCGTGATGCCGCTCGCGATCTTCATGGGCCCGGCGCAGGCGGCGAGCCGGACGCTCCTCTCGCGCCTCGCGCCGCCCGAGCTGCGGACCGAGATGTTCGGCCTCGTCGCGCTGTCCGGGCGGATCACGAGCTTCATGGGGCCGGCGGCTCTCGCCTGGGCGACGCTCGCCTTCGAGTCGCAGCGCGCCGGCATGGCGACGATACTCGTCTTCCTCGCCGTAGGCTTCGTCCTCCTCCTCGCCGTGCGCGATCCGGGCAAGGCGGCGCGCTGAGCCGCGCCGCGCTCAGTGGCGGAAGTGGCGGATGCCGGTGAACACCATCGCGAGGCCGCGCGCATCGGCGGCGGCGATCACCTCCGCGTCGCGGACCGAGCCGCCCGGCTGGATCACCGCCGTCGCGCCCGCCGCCGCCGCCGCCTCGAGCCCGTCGGCGAAGGGAAAGAAGGCGTCGGAGGCGACGACCGAGCCCTCGGCGAAGGGACGCGCGATCCCGGCCGCGGCGGCGGCGTCGGCTGATTTCTGCGCCGCGATGCGCGATGCATCGACCCGGCTCATCTGGCCGGCGCCGATGCCGACGGTGGCGCCGTCTTTCGCATAGACGATCGCGTTCGACTTGACGTGCTTCGCGACCCGGAAGGCGAACAGGCAGTCGGCGGTCTCGGCCGCGGTCGGTGCGCGGCGGGTGACGATGCGGAGATCGGCCGCGGCGATCGCGCGCGAATCGCGGTCCTGGAGCAGAAACCCGCCGGCGACCGGCTTGAGCGCGAGACCGGCTGCGCGCGGGTCGGGGAGCGCGCCGGCGACGAGGACGCGGACGTTCTTCTTCCGCGCGAGCACCGCCGCCGCGCCGTCCTCGAGCGCGGGCACGATCACGACCTCGACGAAGAGCGCCGCGATCGCCTCCGCGGTCGGCGCATCGAGCGTGCGGTTGACGGCGACGATGCCGCCGAAGGCCGAGACCGGATCGCAGCGGAGCGCCTTGGCATAGGCCTCGGCGAGGCTCGCGCCGGTCGCGACGCCGCACGGGTTCGCGTGCTTGATGATCGCGACCGCGGGCGCCTCGAACTCGGCGACCAGCTCGATCGCGGCGTCGGTGTCGTTCAGGTTGTTGTAGCTGAGCTCTTTGCCCTGGATCTGGGTCGCGGTCGCGACGCCGGGCCGCGTCTCGCCGGTACGGTAGAACGCGGCGCGCTGGTGCGGGTTCTCGCCATAACGGAGCGTCTGGACGCGCGTGCCGGCGAGGCTGTAGGCGCGCGGGAAAGAATCGTCGAGATGGCCTCCGAGCCAGCGCGCGATCGCGGCGTCGTAGGCGGCGGTGTGGGCGAAGGCATCGGCGGCGAGCCGGCGGCGGCGCGCGGCCGTCGTCGCGCCGCTGTTCGCCGCGATCTCGGCCATCACCGGCGCGTAATCGGCGGGGTCGGTCAGAACCGTGACGCTCTCGTGGTTCTTCGCCGCGGCGCGGATCAGCGCCGGGCCGCCGATGTCGATGTTCTCGATGCAGTCGTCGAACGCGGCGCCGCGCGCGACGGTCGCCGCGAAGGGATAGAGATTGACGACGACGAGGTCGATCGGGGCGATCGCGTGCGCGGCCATGGCGGCGGCGTGCGCCGGATCGGCGCGCCGGCCGAGGATGCCGCCATGCACCTTCGGGTGCAGCGTCTTGACGCGGCCGTCGAGCATCTCGGGAAAGCCGGTATGGTCGGCCACCTCCCTGACCGCGATGCCCGCGCCGCGGAGCGCCGCGGCCGAGCCGCCGGTCGACAGGATCTCGACGCCGCGATCGGCGAGGAAGCGGCCGAGCGCGGCGAGCCCGGTCTTGTCGTGGGCCGAGATCAATGCGCGGGCGATCGCGGGCCCGGGTTCGTCGGCCATCTCTGTCTCCGTCGGCGTGTGGGTGTCAGCCCGAGGCGGTCGCCCGCGTCTCCACCGCGGCGGCGGGGCGGAACTCGGGCACGAGCCGCTGGATCATGGCGAGGAGATCGCCGCGCGCGCCGGCGCGCGCGAGCTGGGCGAGCTCGTCGATCGAGCGGGCGAGAAGCGCGTGGTCGGCGGTGCGCGGCGCTGCGAGCAGGATGCCGGTATATTCCGTCGGCACCAGCGATTCGGCGTCGTGCAGGATCTCCTCGTTGAGCTTCTCGCCCGGCCGCGGCCCGGTATAGACGATCTTGACGTCGATGTCGGGACGGCGGCCGGACAACAGGATCATCTGCTTGGCGAGATCGGCGATGCGCACCGGCTCGCCCATGTCGAGGACGTAGATCTTGCCGCCATGCGCCGCATCGCGGGTGCCGAGGACGGAGGCCTCGAGCACGAGCTCGACCGCCTCGCGCACCGTCATGAAGAAGCGCTTCATGTCGGGGTGGGTGACAGTGAGCGGCCCGCCGGCCGCGAGCTGGCGCTGGAACAGGGGCACGACCGAGCCGGTCGAGCCGAGCACGTTGCCGAACCGCACCGTGATGAACCGCGTGCGCGGTCCGCGGTGATCGGGGCGGCTCGCCTCGACCACGTCGAGCGCCTGGCAGCAGCTCTCGGCGATGCGCTTGGTCGCGCCCATCACGCTCGACGGGTTCACCGCCTTGTCGGTCGAGATCAAGACCATCGCGCGCACGCCGTTGGCGCGGCAGGCATCCGCCACCGTGCGCGTGCCGATCACGTTGGTGAGGACGCCCTCCTCCGGCTGCAACTCGACCATCGGCACGTGCTTCAGCGCCGCGGCGTGGAAGACGAGCTCGGGGGCCTCCTCGGCGATGATGCGCCCGATCCGCGCCCGGTCGCGCACGTCGGCGAGGATGGCGCGCCGCGACAGGGTCTGGTACGTCTCGTGCAGCTCGAGGTCGATCGCGTAGAGCGCGTATTCGGAGTTGTCGATGAGGACGAGATGGGACGGCCCGAAGGCCGCGATCTGGCGTGCGAGCTCGGCGCCGATCGTGCCGCCGGCGCCGGTGACCAGCACGCGCTTGTCGTGGACGAGGCCCATCATGCCGTCGCGGTCGAGGACGGTCTGGGCACGGCCGAGCAGATCCTCGATCGCGACGGGGGCGATCGTGCTCGCCTCCTCCGCGGTGCCGCTCCGGAAATCGGTGAGGTTCGGAAGCCGCGACAATGTCATGCCGTGGCGGTCGGCGAGTTCGAGGAGCGCGCGCACCTCGGCGCCGTCGACGGGCTCGCGGGTGATAACGAGGCGCTGCGGCGGGCGGCCGGTGCGGGCGAGCCGCGCGACGACGGCCGGGATGTCGGCGACGGTGCCGAGCACGCGGACGCCGTGGATGTCGCGCCCGACGCGGGTGCCCTTGTCGTCGACGATCCCGACCACGCTATAGGCCGAGGACGGCGAGCGGTTGGTGGCGCGGATGAAGAGCTCGGCCGCATCGCCCGCGCCGACCAGGACGAGCGGCACCCGGCGCGTCTGGTCGCGCCGCAGCACGTTGTCGAGCCGGCGGTCCTTGAACACGCGGTAGACTAAACGCGGTCCGGCGAGCAGCGCGATCAGCACGAACCAGTTGATGACCAGCGTCGAGCGCGGATAGCCGTCGAGCCGGGTGGCGAGGAACAGGATCGGCAGGAAGACGAGGATCGTCAGCGAGACCGCGCGCGCGATCGCCATCATGTCGTTGAGCGAGGCGTAGCGCCAGATCCCGGCATAGAGCCGCATCGACAGGAACACGATGCCGGCCACCGCGCTGAACATCGCCGTCCACTGGACGAGAACGACGGTGTCGTACTCGAACAGACGTTCGCCGAGGCGGAGGAACATGGACAGCACAAAGGACGCCGCCGCCATGACCACGTCGTGGCAGAACGCGACCGTCGCGCGATAGCTGGCCTGGTGCTGGCTGGTCACGGCCCCCGCGGTGAAAGTATCTCCGCCCGCGCGGGTGCGCGGGGGATCGGGCCGAGCTTAGCACGGCCGCTCGCCGCCCGCCCACAAGGGTGCGCTGGGGCGGCCGGATTTTGACACGCCTCAGTCGAACGGATAGCGGCCGGGCTCGGGCACCGCGTTCTCGGTGATCCCGGCCATGCCCGCCCGCGCCATCGCCTCCCACGCCTCGCGCGCGCTGCCGCCGATATGGGGCGTCGCGACGAAATTGGGGAGTGCGGCGAGCGAGAGGTCGACGAGCGGCTCCTCGGCGAAGACGTCGAAGGCCGCCGCCGCGATCCGGCCGTCGAGGAGCCTTTCGCGGAGCGCCGCCTCGTCGACGATCCGCCCGCGCGCGGTGTTGACGAGGAGAATGCCGGGGCGCAGCCGGTCGAGCACGGCGGCGGTATAGAGCCCGATCGTGGTCGAGTTGCGCGGCAGGTGGATCGAGAGGATCTCCGCGCGCGCCCAAAGCTCGTCGGCCGCCACGCGGGTGATGCCGAGCGCGCGGAACGCTTCGGGATAGTCCTGGCGGTCGGCGGCGAGGAGCGTCGCGCCGAACGGCTGCAACAGGCGCGCGACCTCCTGGCCGACATGGCCGCAGCCGTGCAGCCCGACGGTGCGCCCGCGCAAGTGCAGCCCCATGCGGTTGGCGGGCCAGCGGCCGGCGAGCGTCTCCCGGTTGTAGGTGTGGATCTTGCGGAGGAGATTGATCATCAGGCTGATCGTGAGCTCGGCGACCGAGACCTTGTTGACGCCGGGCTTCCAGCCGAGCCGCACGCCGTGACGCTTCATCGCCGCCGGGTCGATGTGATCGGCGCCGACCGAGCAGGCGGCGACGACGCGGAGCTTCGGCAGCGCCGCGAGCACGCGCTCGGTGATCGGATCGAGGCCGATCAGCGCGATCTCGCAGCCGTCGAGGAACGCGATCAGCTCGTCCTCGGTGAAGCGGTACTTCTCGGCGTTGAAGATCGCGTCCGGGTGGCGGGCGAGGAGCTCCTCCTTGAGATGGGGGAGCATCGTGAACACGCGGCTGGTCACGGCGATTCTGGGCATGGCGGGTCTCCTTCGATGCGGCCCGCGGCTCAGCCGGCGAGCCGCCGGACGGCCTCGATCAGCGCGTCATGATGGTCGATCACGAGATCGGCGCCGAGCGCCTCGGGCGCGACGCGGCTGTAGCCGAAGCGGACGGCGATGACCGGGACGCCGGTGGCGCGCGCGGCGGCGACGTCGGTCGGGCTGTCGCCGACATAGACGGCATCGGCCGGGGCGACGCCGAGCCGGTCGAGCACGGCGCCGAGATGGCGCGCATCGGGCTTGCGCCACGGCAACGCATCGCCGCCGATCACGACCGGGAAGTGCCGCGCGAGGCCGAGGCCGTCGAGGACGGCGTGCGACAGACCCTGCGGCTTGTTGGTGCAGATGCCGAGCGCGTGGCCGGCCGCGGCGAGCCGGTCAAGCGCGCGGACGGCGCCGGGGAAGACCCGCGATTCGGCGGCGGGCCGCGCGGCGTAGATCGCGATGAAGCGGCGGATCAGGCAGTCGCGATCGGTGCCCGGCGGCGCACCGCCGGTCGCGGCGAGGCCGCGGTCGATCAGCGCCGCCGCCCCCTCGCCCACCATCAGCCGCACGTCGTCGGCCGCGAGCGGCGGACGCGCGAGCTCGGCGAGGACGCCGTTCAGCGCCCCGAGCAGGTCGGGCAGCGTGTCGACGAGCGTGCCGTCGAGGTCGAACACGACGGCGGCGGGCGACGGCATGGGCGGGTCCGCGAATGGTGGCGGGTGGCGGGAGAGTGGCCGCGAAAGGGCGCCGCCGCAACGGTCAGTCGCGGCGGACCTCGAACCGGAACCGGGTCTTGGTGAAATCGTCGATGAGGAGCTCGACCTCGACCGACCAGAGGCCGGCGACGGGGAAGAAGGCGTCGTCGCGCGCGAACCACCCGGGTCCGTCCCGCCGCATCGCGAGGCGCATCGGCTCGATGCCGGCCGCGGCGTGGGCGAGGACGAGCGTCGCCTCCGACCCCGGTGACGCGCGTCCGTCGGCATCGACGACCGCAACCCCGACCGCGCGCCGCGCACCGGCGCCGGGCTCGATCGTCAGCATGGCGCGCCGCCCGGCCTCGTCCGCGGCCTCGACGGTGACGGGTTCAAGGGCGTCGTGGTCGTGCACGCGACCGGCTGCCACGGCGCCGGCCGACCCGCGTGGCGGCGCCGTGTGGGCGAGGGCGACGGCGAGCCCGAGGACCACGAAGGCGACCGCGAGCTCGATCCGGATCATGATGTCGAGCCGTGAAGCGGCCCCGGGCTCGCCGCGCGCGAGGCGCGGTGTCAGACGCCAGCGATTGATTGCGGCGAGCGCGAGGAGGAGCCCGACCAGCGCGAGCTTGAGGAGGAGGAGGCGTCCATACGGGCTCGCGAGGATGGCCGCCGGCGTATCGATCTGGATCGCCGCGAGCACTAAGCCGGTGACGACCAGGAGCGCGACGACACCGCTCGCCCGGGCCGAGAACCGCCGCACGACCTCGACCGTCGCGCTGCCGCCGCGGCGGAGATGGCCGATCAGCGGGATCAACGCCCCGATCCAGCAGAGGACCGCGATGACGTGGACGACAGAGGCGGGCGCAGCGAGCCAGCGCGGCGTCGCGGTCGCGCCGTGGCCGGTCAGGATGATGCCGAGCGATGCGGTGGCGCCGCCGCCGAGAACGGCGATCGCACGCCATCGCGGCAAGGCGAGACGATCGCCGAGCGCCGCGACGACGATGCCGGCGATGCTCATCGCGGTCGTGCCCGCCCGCCCGCCCGTCCATCCCGCATGCCATGTGGCGGCCTCGAGGAGCGCGTCCGACGGCGCATCGAGGAGGACGGCGCCATGGATGCCGATCCCGACGAGCGCGCTCGCCACCGCGAGCGCGACCGCCGTCGTTACGGTGATGACGCGGCGCCGCGACGGGGCCGGCGCGATGGCGACGCCGAACACGAGCGCGCCGAGGCCGATGACGAGCGCGACGATAAGGACCCAGCGGTTGACCGCGGCGAACGACGTCCAGTCATAGCCGGCGGCGACCGTCGGGGCGACGGCGGGACGGAGCTCGCCGTCGCCGATCCCGAAGATCAGCGCGCCCGAGACCGGGTGCGTGTCGGCCGAGATCACGCGCCAGCTCACGACATAGGTGCCCGGCGCGAGCGCATGCCACGGGCGGAGGCGGACGGTCGCGTCTTCTATCGCGAGATCGGCCTCGAGGGGCTGTCCGGCCCCGTCCAGGATGCGGACCGCGATCGGACGCACCGGCTCGTTGAACCGGAGCGTGACCTCCTCGGGCGCGGTGATGAGGTTGGCGCGGTCGGGCGGATCGGTCGCGATCAGGACCGCGTGCGCGTGCGCCGACGGCGCGGCCGCAATGCACGCCGCGACCAGGATCGCGAGACGGAGGGTCCGAAATGTCCGCATCGGCGCGGGCGGCGCGGCGGCGCCGGTGCGCCGCCGCGTCTTCCCGTCAGTCCGTTAATGGGCGGGCGGTGCGAGGAGAAGGGCCGGCGCGGGTTCCTTCAGATCGTGGGCACGCTGCCCGGCGGACGGGATCTCGATCCAGCGGTGGACGCCCTTCTCGCACTCCTGGACCACCGGGAAATGGATCAGCGCCCCCGGCCGGTTCGGCAGCTTCGCGCGCAGGGCGAACTCGTCATAGTGCTCGTCGAGGAGACGTCCGCCGCTCCAGGCGACCTCGCCGACGATCTCGCTCGACATCCGGCCATGCCCGGCATCGTAGGGCGTGTCGAGCCGGCGCATGACCGTCTCGATGGTCCAGCCGGGTTTCGGCTGCACCTTGACCCCGACGACGCCGTCGGGAATGCGGACGCGGACGCGCAGCGTCGGGCTGCCGTCGCAGCCATGCGGCACGCGGAACACGGCCTTGTAATAGGAATCGGCCGGCGCCTCGCCCCGCTCGAGGGTGACGTGGGCAGCGGCCGGAAGGGTGACGGCGAGCGCGGCGCCGAGGACGGCGGCGCGCGTGGCGTGGCGGTTCATGGGGCTCTCCGATACGGGATCAGGACAGGATCGGCGACGCAGACCGGGTGGCCCGTGTCGTCGGTTGGCGTGCGGTCCTCAGGCCGGTATCGGCGGCGCGCGGGGGTGGGCGTCGGTGCGGTGGCGTGCGGCGGGAACGGGCGCATCGTGGACGGCGACCACGGGTCCGCTCTTGC